>Ga0079104_1000273_pt1 | contig 67267 bp, 60 predicted proteins | sample MedtruBG_FD_76829 | JGI IMG/M metagenome (GOLD analysis project Ga0079104, IMG submission 76829) | Root nodule microbial communities of legume samples collected from California, USA - Medicago truncatula BG | ecosystem: Host-associated > Plants > Roots > Nodule | place: USA: California...
TACCTGCCGGTCTGGACCCACTTCTACAACTGGCACCGTCAGCATCACGGCATCGGATGCCAGCCGCCCATGTCTCGGCTCCGCGTCAAACGCAAGAACCTCTTGACACTTCACATCTAGTGCCTGGCACTGGCTCTTCTCGTCCACACAGAAGACCAGCGCGTTCTCCGGCGGGCTCAGGTACAGCCCGACGACGTCTCGCAACTTCTCGATGAACAACGGATCGGTGGAAAGCTTGAAGCTCTCCACCCGGTGGGGCTGGAGTTGAAACGTCTTGAGGTAGCGCGCGACCGTTGATTTGCTGATGCCGGTATCAGCCGCCAGACAACGTGTGCTCCAGTGTGTGGAGCCGTCCGCGGGCTTGGTGTGCAAGGTCTTGTTGATCAAGCCCGCAACGCGTTCGTCATCCACTGTACGGGGCCGTCCGGGGCGCAATTGGTCGTAGAGCCCCGTGATGCGGTGCCTGGCGTATCGCCCTCGCCACTTGTTCACCGTGTTGCGGTTCAGGCCCATGCGCTTGGCAACGTCCGAACTCGCCTTGTCCGGACCAACACACTCCAGAACAATGCGTGCGCGCAGCGTCAAGGCAGCGGGCAAGGACCGCGACCTAGCCATGGCCAAGAGCTCGGCTCTCTCGGTTTCAGTGAGTTCGATGTAGCAAACGGTGGTCGTCATGAGGCCCCTCCAAGGATGCCTCATCCATGGCAGCTTTCGTGCCTATGAATTTATGGGGCAGCACACTAGTTCGGCAGCAGCCACAGTCGCAGCGGCTCCTGCCGGTGTGCACCGACCCGGGATTCGGGTAAAAGTCTGAGTGCCTTCAGGCAGTCTTCGACCACGCAAGCCACCGCGTCTTGCTGTTTCAGCAGAGAGTTGAGTTCAGCGAATCGACGGTTCTGGTTCGAGGAGTCTTCCGCGGACGTGCCCGAGTCCCCTTGCCTCGCGCGACGCCCATTCACGTCGTGCACCAGATGATCGTTCTCGAAGAAGTGAGCGCGAGGGAGGTTCAGGGTTCGCGGCCCTTGCGGAAGGTCTGTTTCAACGACTCGGAAGTCGGCCGAATCCGGGTCGGGCGATGCATCGACCGCCTGCGTGTGCCGGAGCAGCCACGTCTTGCCGTTACCCTACGCGCCGGTCACGCCGACCACCGCACCGTGACTGGCATCCACCGCCTTCAGGACCCCGAGCAACAAATAGGCAAAGGGGCCGCGACCGAGTTGGTCGACTTCGCTCAGGCGGTCGGCAGAAATCGGCTTGGTTGTCATAGAGCGCTCGACAAGAGGGCGCTGCGGGAGCGCCATTGTGCAGACAGGGTCGATGCTCACCAGCGGTGGTGCACATCGCCCTTCGCGAACCGCTCGTACACGGCGTTCACCGCGTCGGTCTGCGCTGCAGTGAGCGGCGGCAGGTCGGCAGCCGAGACGTTGTCCTCGACCTGCGCCACCTTGCGCCCGCCGGGGATGGCGCAGGTGACGGCCGGGTGCATCGTGAGCCAGCGCAGCGCGAATTGGGGCAGGGTCCAGCCGGTGGGCACCAGCGGACGCAGGGCCTCGACGGCTTCCAGGCCCTTCGCGTAGTCGAGGCCCGAGAAGGTCTCGCCCTTGTCGAAGGCGGCGCCTTCGCGGTTGAACTGGCGGTGGTCGTCGGCGCTGAACGTGGTGTCGCGGGTCATGCGGCCTGACAGCAGGCCGGACGACAGGGGCAGGCGGGCGAGGATGCCCACGCCCCGCTTGGCCACCTGCTCGAAGAGCAGGTCGGCCGGGCGCTGGCGGAAGATGTTGTAGATGATTTGCACGGACTGCACGCCGGGGTACTCGATGGCCTTCAGGGCCTCCTCGACTTTCTCGACGGACACGCCGTAGTGGCGCAGCTTGCCGGCCTTCACGAGGTCGTCGAGCACGCCGAACACCTCCGGCCGGTAGTACACCTCGGTGGGCGGGCAGTGCAACTGGAGGAGGTCGATCGCGTCCACCGCGAGGTTGGCGAGGCTGCGTTCGACGAAGGCAGTGAGGTTCTTGCGGTCGTAGCCGTCCGCCACGTGCGGCGACAGGCGGCGGCCGGCCTTCGTGGCCACGTAGAACGGCTCCTTGCGCTCGCGGCGCAGGCGGGCGATCAGGCGTTCACTGTGGCCGTCGCCGTACACGTCGGCGGTGTCGAAGAAGTTGACGCCGAGGTCGAGCGCGCGGTGGAGGGCGGCCATCGACGCGGTGTCGTCCACTTGGCCCCAGGTGCCGCCGATGGCCCAGGCGCCGAAGCTGATCGTCGAGACCTTCCAGCCGGTGCGGCCGAGTTCGCGGTATTCCAAGCGGTTCTCCAGGGGGCGCCCGAGGCGCGGGACAGGGATGGTACGCAGCGCCGCCGTGAAATCCCAATGACTTTCCGGAACGCCGGGATGCCAAACCGGGCATCCCGGGGTCGTTGATACAGTCGAGTCCGTTCCCATCCCACGTTCCATGTCCGCCTCGTCCCTCGCACATCACCACTCGAGCATTTCCGCCGGCCGGCCGGAACGGCGCGACACGCTCGCGCAGTTCGTGGTGCTGTCGCTGCTGCTGCACCTGCTCGTCGTCGTGGTGTTCGGGAGCGCGGAGGGCGATGGCCAGACGCCGGCGCGCAACGCCACGGTGTGGGGGCCGCTGACCATCGTCCTGGCGCCGTCGCCGGACCCCGTGCCCGCCGTGCCGGTGCCGGCAGCGCCCGAGCCCGCGGACCCGGTCTCACCCGAACCGCTGGCGCCCCCGCCGCGCGCACCGTCGAGGGACATCATCCAGCTGCCGCCGACGCGCGACGTACCCGAGGCGCCGCGGATGCCGCCGGCCGAGCGCCGCCCGGTCCCGGTCGAGCCCCGTCCCGCACCGACCGAGTTCGCAGCGTCGCAGCCGGCCCGGCCAGTTCCGGTCCCGCCGCCACCGGTCCCGGTGCCACCACCGCCGGCCCCCGTGCCGCCGCCACCGGAGCCGGTGCCACCACCGCTTGCACCCGTGCCGCCGCCCCCGGCGCCGGTGCCGCCACCGCCTGCACCCGTGCCGCCGCCCCCGGCGCCGGTGCCACCTCCGCCTGCGCCCGTCCCACCGCCTCCCGCACCGGTGCCGCCACCGCCTGCACCTGTCCCGCCGCCCCCGGCGCCGGTGCCGCCACCGCCTGCACCCGTGCCGCCGCCCCCGGCGCCGGTGCCACCTCCACCTGCACCCGTGCCGCCGCCCCCGGCGCCGGCGCCACCTCCGCCTGCGCCCGTGCCACCGCCTCCGGCGCCGGTGCCGCCACCGCCTGCACCCGTGCCGCCGCCCCCGGCGCCGGTGCCACCTCCGCCTGCGCCCGTCCCACCGCCTCCCGCACCGGTGCCGCCTCCGCCTGCGCCCGTGCCACCGCCTCCGGCTCCGGTGCCACCGCCGCCTGCGCCCGTTCCACCGCCTCCGGCCCCGGTGCCGCCACCGCCTGCGCCCGTCCCCCCACCTCCGGCGCCGGTGCCAGCCTCACCTGCACCGGTGCCCGCGCCGCCGGCACCGGTTCCGGCCCCCGCGCCGGCGGTCCCGCTGCGCTCGGCGCCCGCCCCCGCGGGCAGCGTGGACCTGCGCGGCGGATCGCCGGCCGGACCGCCGCCCGCACGTGGGGCGGTCGACGGGCCTGCGGCGCCGTCGGCCGGCTCGCCGCCGCCGCTCAAGCTCGACCTCAACCCGTCGACGCGTGGCAGCGGCCTGCCGTCGAACCCGGGCTCGCGCGGCGCGCTGAACCTGATGCCGCCGCCGCCCGAGCGCAAGTCGAAGCTGGCCGACGACATGCAGAAGGCCGGCAAGGGCGACTGCCGCACGGCCCATGCCGACAAGGGCCTGCTGGGCGCGATCCCGCTCGCCCAGGCGGCCCTGGGCGGCGACGCCGACTGCAAGTGGTGAACCACGACGGTGCACGGGGCGAGGGCAGGGATGCCCTCGCATAAAATCCCGCATCCTTTCGCCCCGGAGCGCCAGATCGCATGAGTTCCCCCGCAGACGACCACGCGATGCGCATCGCCATCGACCAGGCCCGCAACGCCTGGCTTGTGGGCGAGGTGCCGGTGGGGGCCGTGATCATGCGTGCCGGGCAGGTGATCGCCACCGGCTACAACCGGCCCATCACCGAACACGACCCCACGGCCCACGCCGAGATCGTCGCGCTGCGCCACGCGGCCACGCTGCTCGGCAACTACCGCCTGCCCGAGTGCGAGCTGTACGTGACGCTCGAGCCGTGCGCGATGTGTGCGATGGCGCTGATGCACGCGCGCTTCAAGCGCGTGGTGTTCGGCGCCACCGACCCCAAGACGGGGGCCGCGGGCTCCGTGGTGAACCTGTTCGGTGAACCGCGCCTGAACCACCACACGCAGATCGAGGGTGGCGTGCTGGCCCACGAGTGCGGCCAGGTGCTGCGCGACTTCTTCGCCGAGCGGCGCGCCCTCTACAAGCAGCGCCGCGCCGTGCCCGAACCAGCGGCGGCACCGTCCGCGGCCGACGATTCCGACGACACGATCCCGACCGGCGACGCCGTCGAGGTCGACTCCTTCATTCCCCCGATCTGAGATTGCTGCCGATGACCTCGCTGACCCTGTTCACCCCGTCCGGCGTCGTCGCCGAGGCCGCTCCGCTGAAACGGGCGGCCAAGCGGCTCGCCGGCTGGGGCTTCGACGTGACCATCGACGAGTCCGCGCTCGCGCGCCACCAGCGTTTCGCCGGCAACGACGACCAACGCCTCGCGACGCTGCACCGCCTGGCCGCCGAACGGCCGTCGGTCGCGCTCGCGACCCGCGGCGGCTATGGCCTCACGCGGCTGCTCGATCGCATCGACTGGAAGAAGCTCGTGCGCAGCGTCGAGCACGGGACCCGCTGGGTGGGCTACAGCGACATGACGGCGCTGCAGCTGGGTCTGCTCGCGCACGGCAAGGCGCCGTCGTGGGCCGGCCCGCTCGCGTGCAGCGACTTCGGTGGCGACACGGTCGACGAGGTGACGCCCGACTGTTTCGTCGAAGCGATGACCGGCCAGCTGGAGGCCGTGGGCTTCCGCACCGAGGAGGGCTTCGACGGCGTCGAGGCCACCGGCAAGCTGTGGGGCGGCAACCTGTGCGTGCTGAACTCGCTGCTCGGCACGGCACACTGGCCGAAGGTGAAGAACGGCATCCTGTTCCTCGAGGACGTCAACGAACACCCGTACCGCATCGAGCGCAACCTGCTGCAGCTGCACCAGGCCGGCGTGCTCGACAAGCAGAAGGCCATCCTGCTCGGCTCGTTCACCGACTTCAAGAAGTCGCCGCTCGACCGCGGCTACACGCTCAAGACCGTGGTGGCGCACCTGCGTTCGCTGACCCGCACCCCCATCCTCACGGGCCTGCCGTTCGGCCACGTGCCCACGAAGGTCTGCCTGCCGGTGGGCGTGAAGGCCACGGTGGCCGTGCAGGGGCGCGACGCGTTCCTGGGCTGGGCCACGCCGCACGACCATGACCATGATCATGATCACCACGATCAGCATGGCCATGACCACCACGGTCACGACCACGCGCACGACCACGGCCAACCGGCCAAGCGGACGAAGCGCTCGCGATGACCTCGCGCTGGCTGTGGGCGGTCTTGCTGGTGTGGCTGGCGGGATGCGACAACAGCCCGCACCCGCGCGGCAGCGAGCGCACCAACACGCTGTTCATGGCCTTCCAGGAGCGGTCGCCCCGCTACCTGGACCCCACGGCTTCCTACGCCAACAACGAGACCCCCGTGGTCTACCAGGTGTACGAGCCGCTCTATGCCTACCACTACCTGAAGCGGCCGTACGAGCTCGTGCCGAAGCTGGCCGAGGCCGTGGTGGCGCCGCACTTCCTCGACGACAAGGGCCAGCCGCTCCCGGACGACGTGCCCGGTGAACGGGTGGCCGAAAGCGTCTACGACATCCCGATCCGCAAGGGCGTGATGTACGCGCCGCACCCGGCCTTCGCCCGCGACGCATCCGGCGCGTACCGCTACCATCACCTCACCGAGAAGGACACCGAGGGCAAGCGGTCCCCGTTCGACTTCCCCGAGGCCGGCACCCGTGAGGTGGTGGCCGACGACTTCGTGTACGCGTTCAAGCGCCACGCCACCCCGCGCATCGAGGCGCCGGTGTTCGGCGTGTTCTCGGAGTACGTGGTGGGCCTGAAGGCCTACGGCGAGACGATCCGCGAGGCCGACCGCCAACTTCGCGCGGGGCTCGACCCGGCCGCGCGCGACCGCCCGTTCCTCGACTTCCGGAAGTTCCCGCTGGAGGGTGTGCAGGCGCTGGACCCGCACACGCTGCGCATCCGCATCAAGGGCAAGTACCCGCAGTGGAAGTATTGGCTGGCGATGACGTTCTCGGCGCCGGTGCCGTGGGAGGCCGATGCCTTCTACGCCCAGCCCGGCATGGCCCGCAACGGCCTCGCGCTGCAGCGCTGGCCGGTGGGTTCGGGGCCGTACCGCCTGCGCGAGTACGAGCAGGACCGCCGCCACGTGCTCGAGCGCAACCCGCTGTACCGCAACGACCCGTACCCCTGCGAGGGCGAGCCGGAGGACCACGCGGCGAAGCTGCTCGAGGACTGCGGCAAGCCGATGCCGTTCATCGACGGCATCGAGTTCAACGTCGAGAAGGAGCGCGTGCCCCTCAAGTCGAAGTTCGCGCAGGGCTTCATCGACATCCCCGAGATCGAGCGGGCCGACTGGGGCGTGGAGTTCCTCGCCGACATGAACGACGCCGACGCCACGCGCGCCCGCTTCGACGAACGCGGCTTCCAGTTTCCGCAGACCGTGGACCTGACCACCTGGTACATGGGCTTCAACATGCTCGACCCGGTGGTGGGCAAGGGCGACACGGCCGCGCGCCAGGCGAAGAACCGCAAGCTGCGTCAGGCGCTGTCGATCGCGATGGACTGGGAGGAAGGCTACGGCCGCATCTTCCTCTACAAGGCCGGCGAGGCCGCGCACTCGCCGGTGCCCGCGGGCATCTTCGGCTCGCGGCACGGCACGGTCGAGGGGCACAACCCGGTCACGCACGAGGTGAAGGACGGCAAGGTGGTCCGCCGGTCCATCGACGAGGCGAAGCGCCTGATCGCCGAGGCCGGCTACCCGGACGGGCGCGATGCCGAGACCGGCCGGCCGCTTGTGCTGAACTACGACTTCCAGCGCGCGCCCACGCCCGAGATCAAGGCCGAACTCGACTGGACCATCCGCCAGTTCGCCAAGCTCGGCGTGCAGCTCGAGATCCGTGCCACCGACTTCAACCAGTACCAGGAGAAGACCCTGCGCGGCAAGCACCAGATCTTCTTCGGCGGGTGGGTGGCCGACTACCCCGACGCGGAGAACTTCCTGTTCCTGCTCTACGGCCCCAACGCGAAGTCGAAGCACGAGGGTGAAAACGTCGCGAACTACGAGAGCCCGGCGTTCGACAAGCGCTTCAAGCAGCTGCAGCTGCTGGACGACGGGCCGGAGAAGCAGAAGGTGATTGACGAGATGGTGGCCATCCTGCGCGAGGACGCGCCGTGGATGTTCGGCTATCACCCGTACGCCGCGGGCGCCTACGCCCCCTGGGTGTTCAACGGCAAGCCGGGCGTGATGGGGCGCGACATGGTGCGCTACCACCGCATCGACCCAGCGATGCGCACGGCGCGGCAGCACGAATGGAACCGGCCCGTGTGGTGGCCGCTGGTTCTCGTCGCGTTCGGTGCGGTGGCGGTGGTGGTGCTCGGCTGGCGCGCGTGGCGGCGCCGCGAGGCCGCCGTGGCGCTGGCGGGGGAGGGCTGAAGATGGGCCGCTACCTCGTCCGCCGCGTTCTTTACGGCCTGCTCGTGCTCGTGGGGGTGAACCTGCTCACCTTCGCGCTGTTCTTCACCGTCAACACGCCCGACGACATGGCGCGCCTGAACATCGGCGGCAAGCGGGTCACGCAGGACCAGATCGACAAGTGGAAGGCCGAGCGCGGCTACGACAAGCCGCTGTACCTGAACGCGAAGGAGACCGGTCTGCGCCAGGTGACGAACACGGTGTTCTGGGAGCGGTCGGTGTCCCTCTTCGCGCTGCAGTTCGGCCGGTCGGACGCCAGCGGCGCCTCCGACATCGGCCACGAGATCGGCGAGCGCATGATCGTGAGCCTGCAACTCGCCGTGCCGCTGTTCGTGCTGCAGGTGATCGCGAGCGTGGGGTTCGCGCTCGTGCTCGTGTTCTTCAAGAACAGCCGCATCGACTTCTGGGGCGTGGTGCTGTGCGTGCTGATGCTGTCCATCAGCAGCCTGTTCTACATCATCGTCGGGCAGTTCCTGTTCTCGCGGGTGCTCCGGCTCGTGCCCATCTCGGGCTGGGCGGGCGGGCTGGACGCGGTGCGGTTCCTCGTGCTGCCGGTGCTGCTGTCGCTGCTGTCGCGCCTGGGCACGGAAGGGCGGCTGTACCGCGCGATGTTCCTCGAGGAGATCGGGCGCGACTACGTGCGCACGGCGCGGGCGAAGGGGCTCGGCGAGGCCGTGGTGCTCGGGCGGCACGTGCTGCGCAACGCGCTGATCCCCATCATCACCAGCGCGGGCAGCTACCTGCCGTACGTGTTCCTCGGCAGCCTCGTGTTCGAGAGCTTCTTCGGCATCCCGGGGCTCGGGGCCTACGCCATCGAGGCCATCTCGGGGCAGGACTTCGCCATCGTGCGTTCGATGGTCTTCATCGGCTCGCTGCTGTACGTCGCGTCGTACGTCCTCGTCGACGTCGCGTACACGTGGGTCGATCCGCGCGTGAGGTTGCAATGATGTGGCCGAAGGGGGTCCTGCTGTGGTCGGACGTGGCGGTGCTGCTGCTCGTGGTGGCGCTCGGGTTCGTCGCGTGGCGCGTGCGCGGCGACGCGCAGCGCCGGCGCGACTGGCTCAAGGTGTTCCGCCAGCCGGCCGCGCTGTGCTCTGCGGTGGTGCTGGGTGTGTTCCTCCTGGTGGCCGTGGCCGACAGCCTGCATTTCCGGCGGGCGCTGCCGGCCGCGGGCGGGAACGCCGTGGCGTACGCGACCCGGGTCGAGTCGGTGCTCGACGTCGTGCTGGATCCGCTGGTGCGCGGGCGCGAGGTGACGTACTCGGCGCCGCTCGCGTCCCGGGCCTTCGCGAAGGCGACGGTGGGCACCGAGCGGGTGTACCCGCGGCTGCTGCACGGCGGGGCTCACCTGGGTGACGACACCACGGAACGTGCGCCCGACGTGCAGGTGCGTGCGGTGGGCGGGCTCGTCGCGGGGGCGCTGGTCACGGGGGCGCTCGCGCTGGCCGTGGGCTGGCTCGCGATGGGGCGCGCGGGCTTCGCCCGGGCCCGGCGCGGCGAGACGGCCGTGCCCTGGGGCGCCGCGCTGCTGACCGTGACCGTGCTGGGCGCGCTGGTGGGCGCGGTGGTGTCCCTCGCGCCGCACTACCACGTGCTGGGCACCGACCGCACCGGCAACGACGTGCTGTACCAGGCGCTCAAGAGCGTGCGCACCGCGTTCGTGATCGGCACGCTGTCGACCCTCGCGACACTGCCGCTCGCGGTGGGCCTCGGCATCGTCGCCGGGTACTTCCGCGGCTGGGTCGACGAGGCGGTGCAGTACCTGTACACCGTGCTGTCGTCGATCCCGAACGTGCTGCTGATCGCAGCCTGCGTGCTGATGATGCAGGTGTTCCTCGACACGCATCCGGAACTGTTCGAGACCGGGGCCGAGCGCGCCGACCTGCGGCTCTTCCTGCTGTGCGTGATCCTCGGGCTGACCGGCTGGGCCGGGCTGTGCCGGCTGGTGCGGGCCGAGACGCTGAAGCTGCGCGAGCTGGAGTACGTGCAGGCCGCCACCGCGTTCGGCGTGGGGCCGTGGCGCGTCATGGTGCGCCACGTGTTCCCGAACGTCGTGCACCTCGTCGTCATCAGCACCGTGCTCGACTTCTCGGCCCTGGTGCTCTACGAGGCCGTGCTGTCGTACGTGGGTGTGGGCGTCGACCCCACGATGAACAGCTTCGGCGGCATGATCAACCTCGCGCGCAGCGAGATGTCGCGCGACCCGGTCGTGTGGTGGTCCTTCGCGGCGGCCTTCGGGTTCATGGTGAGCCTCGTGCTGGTGGCGAACCTGTTCGCCGATGGCGTGCGCGATGCCTTCGACCCGCGGGCCCGGGTGTTCCGGGCGCGGCGGCCGGCGCCGGCGAAGGAGGTGGGCGGATGAGCCGCGTCGACATCGACGACCTGCGGGTCGACCTCGACGGCGACGCTGGCCTCGTGCGGGCCATCGATGCGCTGCAGTTGAGCCTGCGCCAGGGCGAGACCTTCGCGCTCGTGGGCGAGTCCGGCTGCGGCAAGAGCATGACGGCACTCGCGCTGATGCGGCTGCTGCCCGAGAACGGGCAGGTGACGCGAGGCCGCGTCCGGCTGGACGGGCAGGAGTTGCTGTCGCTGCCCGAGTCGCGCATGCGCGCGGTACGCGGCGGGCGGCTCGGCATGATCTTCCAGGAGCCGGGCACGAGCCTGAACCCCGTGATGCGGGTGGGCGACCAGATCGTCGAGGCGATCGAGGCGCACACGGCGCTGCGCGGGACGGCGGCGCGGGACCGTGCGCTGGCGTGGCTCGAGCGCGTGGGCATCCCGGAGCCCGAACGGCGCATCGGCGACTACCCGTTCCAGCTGAGCGGCGGGCAGAAGCAGCGCGTGATGATCGCGATGACACTCGCCGCCGAACCCGACTTCCTGATCGCCGACGAACCCACGACCGCGCTCGACGTGACGATCCAGGCCCAGGTGCTCGACCTGCTGCGCGACCTGCAGCGGGAGCGTGGCATGGGCCTGCTGCTGATCACGCACGACCTGGCGGTGGTGGCCGGCATGGCGCACCGCGTGGCGCTGATGTACGCGGGGCAGATCGTCGAGGTGGCCGAGGCCGCCGAGTTCTTCAGCGCGCCGCGCCATCCATACGCCCACCTGCTGCTGCGTGCGTTGCCCGACGCCGGCAAGCGGGGTGCGCGGCTCGCGGCCATCCCGGGCACGGTGCCGTCGCTCGCGGCCACGTTCACCGGCTGCCGCTTCGCGCCGCGCTGCGACCGCGTGATGCCGGAGTGTGCCGGCACGGCGCCCGCGATGTCCGTGCTGCCATCGGGCGGCGAAGTGCGTTGCTTGCTGTACCGCGAGGGGGTGCCGATGCTGGCGCCAGTCGAGGTGACCGCGTCAGCGCCCGCCGTGGCCACTGCAGACGAGGGTCCGCCCCTGCTGGAGGTGACGGGCCTCACCGTGCGCTATGCAGGCCGCCGCGGCTGGCTGCGCCAGGGTGGGGCGTCCACCACCGTGGTGGACGACGTGTCGCTGTCGATCGGCGCCGGCCGCACGCTCGCGCTGGTGGGCGAGTCGGGCAGTGGCAAGACCACGACCGGCAAGGCCATCGTGCAGCTGCTGCGCGGACAGGCCGAGGTGTCGGGCCGGGCGGTGTTCGCGGGCCAGGACCTCTTCTCGCTCGAAGGCGAGGCGCTGCGTCGCGTGCGCGCTTGGGTGCAGATCGTGTTCCAGGACCCGTTCGCGTCGCTGAACCCGCGGCTGCGGGTGCAGGAGATCCTGGAGGAGGGCCTCGTGGCGCTGCGTCCGGACCTGGATGCCGCCGCCCGGCGCACCCGGATCGTGCAGCTGGTGGACCGCGTGGGCTTGCGCGCCGACGCGTTGTCGCGCCATCCGCACGAGTTCTCGGGCGGCCAGCGGCAGCGCATCGCGATCGCCCGCGCGCTCGCGGTGGAGCCCCGGCTGATCGTGTGCGACGAGCCCACGTCGGCCCTCGATGTGTCGGTTCAGGCCCAGATCCTCAATTTGTTGGCCGAACTTCAGCGCGAGTTGCACGTCTCGTACTTGTTCATCACGCACAATATCGCGGTTGTCGAATACATCGCAGACCACATCGCGGTGATGCGGCAGGGACGGATCGAGGAAACCGGACCGGCGCAGGACGTGCTCTCGCACCCCCGCAGCCGGTACACGCAACGGCTGTTGGCGGCCGTGCCCCGGATCGCTTCATCGATCCGCGGGAACCGGGAACAGAAGTAGAAGTACACATGCAGCGATCCGCCATCAGCCTCGCCGTGCTCGCCCTGTGGGCGAACGCATCCGCCGCCCAGAACGAGGTCACGCTCGAGAAGGTCCAGGTCACCGGGAGCAACATCTCCCGGGTCGAGAACGAGACGGCCACGCCCACGCTCGTGCTGACCCGCAAGGACATCGAGCGCACGGGGCTCGCCACGGTCAAGGAGGTGCTCGATTCGCTGGTGGGCACGAGCCAGCTGCCCACCGGATCGAACCGCACGCTGTCCGACATCACAAGCGGGGCTTCGTACGCGGCCGGCAGCTCGGCCGTGTCGCTGCGGCACCTCGGACCCCAGGCCACGCTCGTGCTGCTGAACTCGCGCCGCCTCGCGCCGTATGCGATGCACGACGACCCGACGATGGTCACCGACGTGAACGCGCTACCGCTGTCGGCGGTGGAGCGCATCGAGGTGCTGCGCAACGGCGGCTCTGCGGTGTACGGCTCCGACGCCATCGCGGGCGTGATCAACATCATCACGAAGCAGAACTTCACGGGCCTCACGCTGCGCGCGAGCCACGAGCAGTCCACCGAGGCACGCGACTTCCGCGCGTCCACGGCCGGCCTCACCGCCGGCTTCGGCGACCTGGGCGAGGATGGCTTCAACGTCATGATGAACGTCGAGTTCTACAAGCGGTCGTCCGTGATGTGGAGCGACGTGATGACGAAGCTCGACCCGGCGATCCCGAACTACTTCCCGTCGTTCGGTTCACCGTCCACATACAGCTACCCCGGCAACATCATCGAGGCCGGCGGCGCCATCGCGGGTTGCCCGGCGGCCCAGACGATCGACGGCCTGTGCATGTACGACCGCTACTCGCGCCTCGAGGCACAGCCGTCGAGCGAACGGGCGAACCTGCTGCTCAACGGCCGCGTCAACATCCAGCCCGACCTGCAGGGGTTCGGGGAAGTGATGGTGTCGAGCAACCAGACGCTGTACACGCTCGCAGACCCGGCGTACGGCCTCGGCGGGTTCTCGAGCTGGTTCGACCCCAGCACGGGTAGCACGCGCCAGTTCTACGAACGCGGCCTGCCGAAGGAGCATCCGCTGAACCCGACCGGGATCGACGAAGTCGACTTCCGCTACCGCTTTTCGGACGCGAACTCGCAGCAGAAGGTCGACAGCAAGGCCTACCGCGTGCTCGGCGGCCTGCGTGGGGTCGACCGGGGCTTCGACTGGGAGGGCGCCGCCGGCGTGATGGGCAGCACGGTCGTGAACGACACGCGCGGGGCCTACAGCGACAGCGCGTTCAAGACGCTCATCGGCGACTACAACCTCGCGCACGACCCGCTGTTCTTCAACCGCGGCTACCGCATCGGGCAGCCCAACAGCGCCGACGTGCTGAACGCGCTGTTCCCCGTCTTCACGCACACCGGTCGCATGAAGCAGGCGTTCGTCGACGGCAAGGTGTCGGGGCCGATCAGTGCCATCCAGGGCCGCCCGGTCGACATCGCGCTCGGGTTCGACCTGCGCCACGAATCGCTCGACATCACGCCGTCGGCCAACCTCGCGAGCGGCGACATCGTGGGCTACGGCGTGGCCGAGACCCACGGGAAGCGCACCTTCGGTTCCGTGTTCGCCGAGGTGAACCTGCCGCTGGCCGAGACGCTCGAGGTGCAGGCCGCGGCGCGCCTCGACAAGTACCCGAACTTCGACGTGAACCTGTCGCCGAAGGTGGGCCTGCGGTTCGTGCCCACGAAATCGCTGCTGCTGCGCGGCACGGTGGAAGCGGGCTTCCGGGCACCGAACCTCGTCGAGAGTTCCACCACCACGCTCTATTCCTACGACAACAACATCGTCGATCCGAAGCGCTGCCCGCAGGCCACCGCGCTCGCGACCGATCTGCGCGCGCAGGCCAACGCGCTGCCCGAGGGCGACCCGGCGCGCGTGCCCCTGATCGCGCGGGCTGACATCGTCGAGACGCAGGAGTGCGTGGCCGGAGTCGCCGCGGTGCGCGGCAGCAACTCCGAACTCAAGCCCGAGACGTCGCTCGGCACCACGCTCGGCATGGTGTTCGAACCCGCCGACAACGTGCAGGTCGAGGTGGACGCGTGGCGCATCCAGCGACGCGACGAGATCGGCTACATGACCCCGCAGAGCCTCATCAACAGCGAGGACGGCGAGGGCGCCGGCAAGGTGCAGCGCGTGGGCCTGACGAACGACCGCAGCTTCACGGCCGCCGAGCAGGTGATGTACGGCGTGACCGCCGGCGCGCTGTCGGGCACCTTCGGGCAGTACCAGAACAGCGCGAAGACGCTCGCGCAGGGCGTCGACATCGGCCTGCGCAGCCGCACGCTCACGTCGCTGGGGGCGGTGTCGACGTCGCTGCAGGCCACGTTCCTCGACACGTTCCGCCAGTACAGCACCGCGAACGCGGACTACGGCGACAACCTCGCGGGACGCTATGGCTACCCGCGCTGGCGCGCCTACGTGACCACGGCGCTGGAATCGGGCCCGTACAGCAACGCGCTGCGGCTCAACTTCACCAGTGGGACGAAGCTGCAGAGCGACTACTACGACTCGCTCTACACCACCGAAGCCTGCGCCTCGTACGGCTGGACCGCGCGGGATTGCAGCGTGCGCTACCAGGTCACCCTCGACTGGGCCTTCGCATGGACCGGCATCAAGAACATGGTGGTGGGCCTGAACGTGCGCAACCTGCTCAACACGCGGCCGCCCCTGGACCTGCGCGCCATCGACGAGTCGGGCGGCGGCATCATCCCGCAGAGCCTGTCCGACGCCTACCGCCGCACCGTGCGGCTTTCGCTCGAGTACAAGTTCCTCTGACCGCCGCGGGATCGGCGCTCAGCGCGGGGCCAGCCGCACAGCCCCGTCGAGGCGGATCACCTCGCCGTTGAGCATGTCGTTCTCGATGATGTGGCGGACCAGCTTCGCGAAGTCGTCCGGGGTGCCCAGGCGGCTCGGGAACGGCACCATCGCGGCGAGCGCGTCCTGCACGGGCTGCGGCATGCCCGACATCATCGGCGTGGCGAAGAGGCCCGGGGCGATGGTCATGTTGCGGATGCCCACGCGGGCCAGGTCGCGCGCGATGGGCAGGGTCATGCCCACCACCCCCGCCTTCGACGCGGCGTAGGCCGCCTGGCCGATCTGCCCGTCGGTGGCGGCCACGCTCGCGGTGGAGATCAGCACGCCGCGCTCGCCGGTGACCAGCGGCTCGTTGGCCGACATGGCCTCGGCCGCGAGCCGGATCATGTTGAAGGTGCCGATCAGGTTGATGCGCACGGTGCGGTCGAAGAGACCGAGCGGGTGGACCCCGTCCTTGCCGACGGTCTTGGCTGCGGGCGCGACACCGGCGCAGTTCACCAGGCCGCGCAGCGTGCCGAGTTCGAGGGCGGCGGCCACGGTGTGCTCGGCGTCCTCCTCGTGCGTGACGTCGCAGTGCACGAAGACGCCGCCCAGCTCCGTCGCGAGTGTCTGGCCGGCGTCGTCCTGGATGTCGGCGATCACGACCCGGCCGCCGAGGGACGCGAGCAGCCGCGCCGTGCCCTCGCCGAGCCCGGAGGCCCCGCCGGTGACGATGAAGACGTGGGAGCGGATGTCCATGGCCTGCGGTCCTTTCGGGTGAGCGTTTCGACAATGAAAAAGGCCGCTCAGCGAGCGGCCTTCGGTGTGGTGCCGGTGAGGATCAGGCGAGCGCGGTGAGCGCCCGCGAGGTGATTTCCTCGACCGTGCCGGTGCCCGAGATCTTGCGGTACTTCGGGGCGCTGGCATCGCCGGTGGCGGCCCACGACGAGTAATAGTCGACGAGCGGGCGCGTCTGGCGCTCGTACACGTCCAGGCGCTTGCGCACGGTCTCTTCCTTGTCGTCGTCGCGCTGGATCAGGTCTCTGCCAGTGACGTCGTCCTTGCCGGCGACCTTGGGCGGGTTGAACTTGATGTTGTAGACGCGGCCCGATTCCGGGTCCACGCGGCGACCGGTGATGCGTTCGACGATGTCCTCGTGGGGGACGTCGATCTCGAGCACGATGTCGAGCTTGACGCCCGCGTTCTTCATCGCGTCCGCCTGGGGGATGGTGCGCGGGAAGCCGTCGAACAGGAAGCCGTTGGCGCAGTCAGCCTGCGTGATGCGTTCCTTGACGAGCCCGATGATGATCTCATCGCTGACCAGACCGCCCGCGTCCATCACCTTCTTCGCGGCGACGCCCAGCGGCGAGCCGGCCTTGACGGCCGCGCGCAGCATGTCGCCCGTGGAGATTTGCGGGATGCCGAACTTCTGGCAGATGAATGCCGCTTGCGTGCCCTTTCCGGCGCCTGGTGCGCCCAGCAGGATCAGTCTCATGGGGATGTACCTCGGTTTTTTTGGGAATCTGCGGCCGCAGCGGCCCACGGGATGGGGTGCGGCGATTGCCGTCGAGAATACCATGGGCACCGGGCGCACCGCCCTGGAGGATGCCCGCGGTGACGCTTCGATGAAACGCCGGGCGTCAGCCCACGGTCAGGCGAGCAGCGCACGCACGCGCGCGAGGTCCTCGGGCGTGTCGACACCGGGCCCCGGCCGGTCCGCCGTGACGTGCACCGCGATGCGTTCGCCGTGCCACAGCACGCGAAGTTGCTCCAGCGATTCCACCGCTTCGAGCGGGCTGGCCGCCAGCGTGGGGAAACTGCGCAGGAAACCCGCCTGGTAGGCGTACAGGCCGATGTGGCGCAGCGGTGCCGGCGAGGGCAGGGCGGTGACGCCGTTCGCGAAGCCGTCGCGCCACCACGGGATGGGCGCGCGCGAGAAGTACAGCGCGCGGCCCGCGGCGTCGAGCACCACCTTCACGACGTTCGGGTTGCGGAACTCGTCGACCGCGTCGATGGGGTGGGCGGCCGTGCTCATCACGCACTCGGGCCGGCGCACCAGTTCGGCCGCGCACGCGTCGATCAACGCGGGGTCGATCAGCGGCTCGTCGCCCTGCACGTTCACGACGAGGTCGCTGCCGTCGAGGCCCAGCTGCTCGCAAGCCTCGGCGAGGCGGTCGCTGCCGGTGGCATGGTCGGCACGCGTGAGCACGCTCGTCACGCCATGGGCGCTGCAGGCGGCGGTGATCTCGGCGTCGTCGGCGGCGACCACGACACGGGCCGCGCCCGACAGCGCGGCGCGCTGCGCCACGCGCACGATCATCGGCACGCCGGCGAGGTCGGCCAGGGGCTTGCGGGGCAGCCGCGTGGACTGCAGCCGCGCGGGCACGAGCACGGTGAAGGTCACGCCGCGGCTCCTGCGGGGGCCGCGTCGAGCGAGCGGGCTTCGGCTTCCAGCATCAGCGGGATGCCGTCGCGCACCGGGAAGGCGAGGCGATCGGCGTTGCACACGAGTTCCTGCCGTTCGTCGGCGGGCGGGCGGCGGTGTTCCAGCGGGCCCTTGCAGATCGGGCACACCAGCAGGTCGAGCAGTCGGGTGTCCATCGGGAGACTCCAGTTCGTCAAATCGGGTTCAGGCGTGCGGCCGCGGGGGCAGCAGGCGCAGGAACTCGGCCTCGAAGTCGGGGCCGAGCGCAAAGTCTAGCGTGGCGACCCACACGCGGGTGCCTGGGATGGGCTCGGGACGCAGCTTGACGGCGTCCTTTTCGGTGACGACCACGTCGGGCGTGCCCGCGGGCCAGGGCACCGTGGCGAAGTCGTGGTGGTCGGGCAGCGGCAGTTCGGCAGCAGTGAGGCCTGCCTCGCGCAGCATGCCGAAGAAGCGTTCGGGGCGCGCGAGGCCCGCTGCTGCGAGCACCGGGCGGCCGCGCAGCGCGTGAAGCGCGGCGAGGTTCGCGGGTTCGCCTCGCCACCACGCGGCCAGCTCGACCACACCCGCGAGGCCGCGCCGGGCCACGTGGCCGGGCCACGGCGTGGACGGCGCGGGTGCGTTGTAGACCACCACGCTGCGCGGCGGCACGGCCGAGGTCACGGGCTCGCGGAGGGGTCCGGCCGGCAGCAGCCACCCGTTGCCGGCGCCCCGTTCGTCGAACACGATGACCTGGGCGTCGCGCCCGAGGCGCAGGTGTTGCAGGCCGTCGTCGCTCAGGATCACGTCCACCTCGGGATGGCGCGCCAGCAGCGCTTCACCCGCGGCGATGCGGTCGCGGCCCACAGCGACCGGTGCGCGAGAACGCAGGCGCAGCAGCAGCGGTTCGTCGCCCGCGGTGGTGGCGGCGTCACCCGGTTCCACCATCACCACCGCATCGCCCTCGCGGCCGAAGCCGCGCGAGACGATGCCGGGCGTGCGGCCATGGCGGCGCAGCAGTTCGACGAGCGCGAGGGTGGTGGGGGTCTTGCCGGCGCCACCGACGATCAGGTTGCCGACCACGACCACCGGCACGGGGAGGCGTGCGGTGGTCTTCAGGCCGATGCGGAACAGCGTGCGGCGCAGTGCCGCGACGGCCCCGAACAGCAGCGACACCGGCCAGAGCGCGATGGCCAGCGGGCCACGGCGCAACCACGCGGCCTGCAGCCGCGTGGCGAAGGTCGGTGCGCTCATTTTGCCGGGATCAGTTCGCCTGGCTGCCTTGGGCGGCGAACGTGAGTTTCGGCAGCCCGGCGCGGCGGGCGGCGTCCATCACGACGATCACGGTCTGGTGCGCCGCGGCGGCATCGGCCGAGACGATCAGCTGGGTGTCCTTGTTGCCTTCGGACGCCGCAGTCAGCTCGGCCGCCAGCGACTCGACGGAGCGGCCCGTGACGGGCCGCCCGTTGATGGCGTAGCGCCCGTCGTTGGACACCGCGACGATCACCTCGCGCGGGTTGTCGCGCGGACGGTCGGCATCGGCCACCGGCAGCGTTACCTGCAGCTCGGTGAACTTCGAGTAGGTGGTGGAGAGCATCAGGAAGATCAGCACCACCAGCAGCACGTCGATGAACGGGATCAGGTTGATCTCGGGTTCTTCGGGGTGGTGCTTGCGAAACCTCATGGCCATGTCTCGTTGCTTCCCGTGCTCAGCCCGCGGTGGTCGGGACGGGCTTCTTCACCGAGAAGCGCATCAGGTGCGGCACCATGCGTTCGGACGCCTGTTCCATCTCGAGCGTGTAGGCGTCGATCTGGCCGCGGAAGTAGCGGTAGAACATCAGCGACGGGATCGCGATGATCAGGCCGAAGGCGGTGTTGTAGAGCGCGATGGAGATGCCGTGCGCGAGCATGGCCGGGTTCGTGCCACCGCTCGGGGCCTGCGAGCCGAAGATCTCGATCATGCCGATCACGGTCCCCAGCAGGCCCAGCAGCGGGGCGGCCGAAGCGATGGTGCCGAGCGTGTTCATGAACCGCTCCATCTTGTGGACGGCGGCACGGCCGGCATTCTCGAAGGTGTTGCGCAGCACTTCCTCGGTGATGCGCGGGTCGGCGATGACGACGCGCAGGCCCTGGGCCAGCACGTTGCCGAGGATGGAGTTGTCAGCCAGCTTGTTGACCACGTCGGCGGCCGGCAGGTGGGCGCGCGTGACCGAGACCACTTCCTCGAGCAGCTTCGCGGGCGCCACGCGGGCGGCGCGCAGGCTCGAGAGGCGTTCGATGATCAGCGTCAGGGCGACGATGGAGCAGAGAATCAAGGGCCAAATCGGCCAGCCAGCGGCTTGTATGATCGAAAACAATCCGGTCCTCTTTGCAGTTTTTCTCGCGTGCGATGGGGGCCCGGTGAGCCCGGGCGGAGACGCGCGATTATGGCCCGAAGGAACACGAAGTTCGCACCCTTGTGCAACGCTTCGTAGTTGCCATCCGGGTATGCCCGCAATCCGGTGGCGGCAGTTCTCGGAAACGTCCACCGCAACTGTGGATAACTTTGTGGGCAACCGGGCTGGGAAGTGCCGGAAGCCGCGAAAAATCAGGGCCTCCATCAGATTGCTCAAAGTTTAGGCATGAAATTCTTGTTGAAAATCAAGCACTTGCACGATCGTGAAAGCACCGTGACGGTCTCCGCGTCCTGCCGACGCGCATCGGCTGGGCTTGTGGAGTTCTCGGCCCGCGCCAACGCTGGTTTTCCCCATGATTGACGCCCCCGAGCCGCGTCGCGAGCGGATGGTGTGGGGTGTGGCCGCGCTGGTGCACGCCGTGGCGGACACGCTCGCCGCGCGCTACGCGTCGTGCACCGTGCGTGGCGAACTGTCGGGCTTCACGAAGGCCGGCAGCGGCCACTGCTACCTGAGCCTGAAGGACGCCGACGGGGGCAATGCACTGCTGCGCTGCGCGATGTTCCGCCGCACGGCGGCGATGCTCGACTTCGTGCCGCGCGACGGGCAGCTCGTCGAGGTGCGCGGCCGGGTCGCGGTGTACGAGCCGCGCGGCGATCTGCAGTTCGTCGTCGAGGCCATGCGGCCCGCCGGGGCCGGCGCGCTGTTCGAGCAGTTCCTGCGGCTGAAGGCGCGGCTGGAGGCGGAAGGGCTGTTCGACGACGAGCTCAAGCGCGCGTTGCCGCCGTACCCGAGGTCGGTGGGTGTGGTCACGTCGCTCGGCGCGGCCGCGCTGCACGACGTGCTCACCGCGCTGCGCCGCCGCGCGCCCCACGTGTCGGTGGTGCTGTACCCGAGCCTCGTGCAGGGCGCCGATGCGCCGCCGGCGCTCGTGGCCGCCATCGAGGAGGCGGGGCGGCGCGCCGAGGTCGACACGCTGATCGTGTGCCGGGGCGGCGGCTCTCTGGAAGACCTGTGGGCCTTCAACGACGAACGGGTCGTGCGCGCCGTGGCGGCGTGCCCGCTGCCCGTGGTGTGCGGCGTGGGCCACGAGACCGACGTCACGCTGTGCGACCTCGCCGCCGACGTGCGCGCGCCCACGCCCACCGCGGCGGCCGAACTCGTTTCGCCCACCCGCGAAGGCGGGCTGGCCGTGCTGGCGACGCTGGCCGGCGTCATGTCGAACCGCGTGCACCAGGTGCTCGACACGCAGGCCCAGCGCCTCGACCGCGCGACGGTGCGCCTGATGCGGCCGGCCGACGGCGTGCGGCGGCATGCGCAGCGCCTGACCCTGCTGGCGCAACGCCTCGGCGCGTCCACGCGCCAGGTGGTGCGCGACCAGGGGCAGCGCCACGACACGCTCGCCGCACGGCTGCTGCGCGCCACCACGGTCGTGCACGCCCGCCAGCCCGCGCGGCTGGACGCGCTCGCCGGGCGCCTGTCGCGCGCGGTGGCGGTGTCGCGCGACACGCGCCAGGCCCGGCTGGCCGCGCTCGGTGCGCGCCTCGAAGCGCTCGATCCGAAGCGGGTGCTGTCGCGCGGCTACGCGTGGCTGGAGGATGCGCAGGGCCAGGCCGTCACCACGGCGGCGAGCCTCGCGCCCGGCCAGTCGGTGCGGGCCGTGCTGGCCGACGGAGCGGTGGTGGCGGAGGTGCGGCAGGTGGATGTCGACCCGACCTAAACCCGGCCTCCCCGACAAGGGCGGATCCGCTGCCTACAATCATCGGGTCAAACCCCCGAAACCCTGAAAGGAACAAGCATGGAACACACCCTGCCGGCACTGCCGTATGCCCAGGACGCCCTGGCCCCGCACCTGAGCAAGGAAACGCTCGAGTACCACTACGGCAAGCACCACAACGCCTACGTGGTGAACCTGAACAACCTGCAGAAGGGCACGGAGTTCGAGAACCTGTCGCTCGAGGACATCATCAAGAAGTCCTCCGGTGGCATCTACAACAACGCCGCCCAGATCTGGAACCACACGTTCTTCTGGAACAGCATGAAGCCGAACGGCGGTGGCGAGCCCAAGGGCGCGCTGGCTGCGGCCATCGAAGCCAAGTTCGGCAGCTTCGCTGCCTTCAAGGAAGCCTTCACGAAGAGCGCCGTCGGCAACTTCGGTTCCGGCTGGACGTGGCTCGTCAAGAAGCCGGACGGCTCGGTCGACATCGTCAACACGGGCGCCGCCGGCACCCCGCTGACCACTGCCGACAAGGCGCTGCTGACCATCGACGTGTGGGAGCACGCCTACTACATCGACTACCGCAACCTGCGCCCGAAGTTCGTCGAGACGTTCCTGACGTCCCTGGCCAACTGGGACTTCGCGGAAAAGAACTTCGCCTGAGGACAGGGCCCCCCAGTCGCTTCGCTCCTGCCCCCAAGGGGCGCCACGGGTCGGCCGGGGGACCCGTCCTCGCGTGTTGCTTGATGGGCGGCTTCGCTCCGCTCGCCTGAAAGAAAGGGCCGGTCATGGACCGGCCCTTTTTTTGTTTTCGAGGTTCAGCGCTTGAAGGGTTCGCCCGTCAGCTGCGAGCCGGCCTTGATGCCCCGCTTGGCGAACCAGCCCTGGTTCATCTCGAGCACGAAGCGCACGGGCTTGGTCGAGCAGTGGGAGTCGAGGGTCTGCGGCTTCATGTCCTCGATGTTGACGACGGTGCCGTCGTCGGCGATGAACGCGGCCGACAGCGGCAGCAGCGTGTTCTTCATCCAGAAACACTGCTGGGCGGCCACCGGAAACACGAACAGCATGCCGTCGTTGTGGGGCATCGAGGGCCGGTGCATCAGCCCGATGGTGCGCTGCTCGTCCGTCTGGGCGACCTGCGCACGGATGTTGTGGATGCCCGCGCCGAGCTTGATCGCGGGCAGGTCCTGCGGGACCTGGGCGGAGGCGGCGCCGAGGGACAGCGCGGTGAGGAACAGACAGGCGAGGGTGCGGATCGGTTTCATCGGGAAGACGGGGCCTGGGGGGCTGCGATTGGGGCTGTGCGCGATTATGGGGCGTAGGCGCAGACGGGGCGGGGCTGGCATAGAATCCGCGGTGGGCTTATCCAGCACCATCTTTCCATTGCATCGACCGGAGCAATCATGTACCAGCACATCAAAGTGCCCGCCAGCGGGCAGAAGATCACCGTCAACGCCGACTTTTCCCTGAACGTTCCGGATCAGCCCATCATCCCGTTCATCGAAGGTGACGGCACTGGCGCCGACATCACGCCGGTCATGATCAAGGTGGTCGATGCAGCCGTGGCCAAGGCCTACGGCGGCAAGAAGAAGATCGAATGGATGGAGATCTACGCCGGCGAAAAGTCGACGAAGGTCTACGGCCCCGACGTGTGGCTGCCGGAAGAGACGCTGCAGGTCCTGCGCGAGTACGTCGTGTCCATCAAGGGCCCGCTGACCACCCCGGTCGGTGGCGGCATCCGCTCGCTGAACGTTGCGCTGCGCCAGGAACTCGACCTGTACGTCTGCCTGCGCCCCATCCAGTACTTCAAGGGTGTGCCGTCGCCGGTCAAGGAACCCGAGAAGACCAACATGGTCATCTTCCGCGAGAACTCGGAAGACATCTACGCCGGCATCGAGTTCGAAGCCGAAAGCGACAAGGCCAAGAAGCTGATCAAGTTCCTGCAGGACGAGTTCGGCGTCAAGAAGATCCGCTTCCCCGCCTCGTCGGGCATCGGCATCAAGCCGGTCTCGCGCGAAGGCACCGAGCGCCTGGTGCGCAAGGCGATCCAGTACGCGATCGACAACGACAAGCCGAGCGTGACCATCGTCCACAAGGGCAACATCATGAAGTACACCGAAGGTGGCTTCCGTGACTGGGCCTACGCCCTGGCCCAGAAGGAATTCGGCGCCCAGCTGATCGACGGCGGCCCGTGGTGCAAGTTCAAGAACCCGAACACGGGTCGTGAAATCACCGTCAAGGACTCCATCGCCGATGCGTTCCTGCAGCAGATCCTGCTGCGCCCGGCCGAGTACTCGGTCATCGCCACGCTGAACCTGAATGGTGACTACGTGTCCGACGCCCTGGCCGCGCAAGTGGGCGGCATCGGCATCGCCCCGGGCGCGAACCTGAGCGACTCCGTCGCCATGTTCGAAGCCACCCACGGCACCGCCCCGAAGTACGCCGGCAAGGACTACGTCAACCCGGGTTCGGAGATCCTCTCCGCCGAGATGATGCTGCGCCACATGGGCTGGACCGAAGCGGCCGACCTGATCATCAGCTCGATGGAAAAGTCCATCGAGTCGAAGAAGGTCACGTACGACTTCGCCCGCCTGATGGACGGCGCGACGCAAGTGTCGTGCTCGGGCTTCGGTCAAGTGATGATCGACCACATGTGATCCCGCGCTCCGGGCCCGTCCCGGAGTTCGTTTTCCATGAAGAGAACCCCGCGGCCTGCGAAGGCGCGCGGGGTTTTTCGTTCGTGGGTCCCGGCCTTACTTCGTGAGCGCGAGCGTGCCCTTCATGATGCCGGCGTGGCCCGGGAACGAGCAGAACCACGCGTAGTTCTCGCCGGCCTTGAGCTTGGCGACGTCGAAGGTCGCGGCATCGCTTTCGCCGCCTCCGATGACCTTCGTGTGCGCGATCACGCGGGCGTCGCCGTCCTTGACGTAGGCCTTCTCAGGGCCCGCGCCGATGCCGTCGGCGGCCACGCCTTGGGCGTCCGCAGCCTTCGTGAGCACCCAGTTGTGGCCCATGGCCGTCTTGGGCAGCTTGCCCACGTGCTTGAGCTTCACGGTGAACTTCTTGCAGCTCGCGGGCACCGCGAGGCTGGGCTTGTTGAACTGCATCGCGTCGTTGGCCTCGAGCTCGGCCTCGCAGGTCGCGGCCAGCACGGGGGCGGCCAGCAGCGTGGACAGCAGCAGGGCCGCGGTGGTCTTCACCTTCATCGTCATTCCTTGGTTTCGTCCTGGGTTTCGGGTGTGTCGAGCATGCCGCACGGGGCGCGGCGGGCACCCCGATCAGATCAAGGAATCGACCGATAGGGTGGCGGCGGCCGGCCTCAGCGTTTCGGCGCCGCCATCAGCTTCTGGATGCGTGTGCCGAGGCCCTGGTGTTCGGCCGCTGAGTTCTTTCGCAGCACCACGGTACTCCCCACACGCGCCGGGCCGCGAGCACTTCCACAGCGAGCCCGACTTGAAGTCCACGGCCGCGTTGGCGAGCGCGGGTGACGAGGCGTCGCGGATGCGGCGTTCGGTCACTACAGCAGACGCCTGATCTTGCCGGTGGCGGTGAAGAAGCTTGCTTGGCGCAGCTGGTCGAGGTCGAGGCCGAGGCCGAGTTGCGTGTGATGGGTTCGAAGAACGTGCGTTGGAAGAGGGCGGTGGTCCTTCTTCGGGGCCTCCGCGAAGAACGCTTGATCTCGGTCCCGACGGCGGTAGGCCGTGGCGTATTGACGCACGGACGGCGAAGCAGGGGGAACGTGCGATTGCCGGTCAATCTGGCGCCGACTGGCCATTGTCAATACAAACGAGAATACCTATCATTTGCGTTTGTATCGAATTGCACTCCCCGAAACCGTGCCACACCACGACCCATCCCGGCGCCATCGCCGCATCGCCCTTGCCCGAGGCGGCTGGCTCGTCGGCACCGCCGTCGTCACCAGCATCGCCGCGGCGCAGACGGCGCCGGCCCTGCCGGCCGTCGTCGTCACCGCCACCCGCACCGAACGCACGGTGGACGACGCGCCGGTTCGCACCGAGGTGGTCGGCCGCGAGGAGATCGAACGCACCCGTGCGGTGACCCTGAAGGATGCCCTCGAAAACGTGCCGGGCCTCCAGTTGCGCGAGGTGCACGGCAAGTCCGGCTACGAGGTCACGCTGCAGGGCATGACCAGCGACCAGGTGCTCGTGCTCGTCGACGGCCTGCCCATCACCGCCAGCACCGGCTCCACGGTCGACCTGGGCCAGTACCTGCTGGCGGCCGTGGAGCGCGTCGAAGTCGTCAAGGGCGCGGCGTCCGCGCAATACGGCAGCGCGGCGATGGGCGGGGTCATCAACGTCATCACGCGCCCGATCCAGACCGGGTTCTCGGGCCAGGTCACGGTCGACGCAGGGTCGCGTGGATCGCAGGATGTGTCGTCGTGGCCGGCCCGCAAACACGGGCAGTTCCTGCTGGAAGGCGGCACCGAGACGCTGCGGGCCCGCCTGTCCGGTGATGCCATCGAGGACGCAGGCTTCGCGGTGAACCCCGACGACTGGGCCCGCCAGGGCGACGCTGTCGAGCGCCAGCAGGTCGCGCTGCGCCTCGCGTGGCACCCGTCGCGCAGCGGCGAGGTGTGGGCCGAGGCCGGCACGTACGCCGAGGACGACGAGCAGCGCTACACCACCTACGTGCCGCCGAACGAGGTGCGCCAACGCAAGACCGAGGAGATCACCCGCGACCGCATCGCCTCCGGCGCCCGCTGGACCTTCGACAACGGCGTCGCGGTGCAGGCCAAGGGCGTGTCCGAGGGCTACGACAGCGAATCCATCGAATACGCCGGCGGCGCCGCAGGCTCGCGCCGCAACGCCGAGATGCGCATGCGCCACCTGACGTTGCAGACGGACCTCCCGGCCTGGGCGGGCCAGCTGTGGCAGTTCGGCGCCGATGTGCACGAGGAGACACTCGACCAGACCGTCAACGGCGTCGCCGAACTCGACGGCAACGGCAAGGCGAGACGCTCGAGCCACGAACTGTTCGTGCAGAACGACATCGTGCTGGGCGACGACTGGGAACTGCTGGTGGGCGCCCGTTACCAGGACGACTCCGACTTCGGCGGCCACGTCGCCCCGAAGGCAAGCCTCAAGGCCAACGTGTATTCGTCGGGCGACCGGCGCGGCGTGCTCCGCGCGAGCGTGGGGCAGGGCTACCGCGTGCCGAACCTGAAGGAGCGCCACTACCGCTTCGACCACAGCTCGATCGGCTACGTGGTGATCGGCGACCCGAACCTGAAGCCCGAATCCTCCGACAGCGTGCAGCTCGGTGGCACGTTCGACTTCGGCCCCACCGTGAAGCTCGACGCGAACCTGTTCTACAACCGCGTGAAGGACCTGATCCAGATCGACCAGGACAACGGCGTGCCGGTCAACGGCATCACCGAGTACCGCTACGAGAACGTCGGCCGCGCCCGCACGCAGGGCCTCGAGACGGCGGTCCGCTGGCAGGCGACCCCGTCCCTCACGCTGCAGGCCGCGTACACCCGCACCGACACCGAGGACCTCGAGACCGGCCTCGAACTGACCCGCCGGCCGAAGGACATCGCCCGCATCGGTCTCGACTGGACCGCGACGCCCGGCACCCAGGTCTCGGTGCGCGGCCGCTACCAGAGCAGCGAACTCGTGAACACCGCGACGCAGGGCCGCTCGCCCGCGTTCGGCACGGTGGACGCCACGGTGAACCAGCAGTTCGGCCACGGCCTCACCGGCTTCCTCGGCGTCAGCAACCTCTTCGACCGCCAACGCGATTTCGCGGACGCGAACGACTTCGGCCCGCTGAGCGGCCGACTGATCTACCTCGGCGTGACCTACGCCTTCGGAAAACCCACCCCCTGACGGAGCAACTCCATGAACCAACCTTCCTTCCTGGCGCTCGGCGCCGTCGCGTGTGCCGCACTGCTGGCCGGCTGCGGCAGTGGTGGTGACGACGCCGTCGACACGACCCCGGTGGCCACCACCGAGTTCACGCAATCCGGCGAGTGGAAATTCGTGCTGCCGGCATCGGGCGGCAGCCTCTGCTACGACCTCGAGGCCAAGGCGGCCGTCGCCGACTGCAGCGGCGCCAAGTGGGACCTCAAGGTCAAGAGCGGCGGCATGACCGCCACCCTCTGGACCAACGGCGGCACCAGCGGCACCGGCGCGGGTGGTGCGTTCGGCGGACCGTTCGACCACACATGGGCGGAACTGCAGGCGTGGAAGAACGGCACGACCGATCCGACGAGCGGTGCCATCCCGGCCACCGTGTTCCTCGCCGACTCGGCGGCCAGCGTGTTCACCGGCAAGAACGACATCCAGTCGGCCGCGTTCGAGTACGGCGTGACGGGCGCGAGCTCCGACCACTCCCTGTACCCCAATTTCCGCGTGTTCCTGGTCACCACCGACAGCGCGCAGGCCACCGGGGTGGGCACCGTCGCTTCGCCGGTGTACGCGCTCCAGGTGATCGGCTACTACGGCTCGGCCGGCACGCCGCCGACGTCGAACGGCAGCACCTCGGGCATCGTCACGTTCCGGTACGTCGACCGCAACGGCGGTGCGCCGCAGACCGCCACTGTCGACGCCCGGGCCGGCTGGGTCTACTACGACCTGAAGACCAACACGGTCAGCAGCGCGACCGGCACGTGGCAGATCGCCTTCAACCGCTACAACGTGAAGCTCAACGGCGGCGAATCGGGCACCGGCACGGTGGCCGGCTTCGTCGGCAAGACCCCGGCGGGCTTCTACAACACCGACGGCACGGTCGTGGCGTCGAAGTTCTCGGGCACCACCAACGTGGCCGACACGCTCGCCGACCTGACCGCCGGTGACATCGCGGTGCCGGCCCGTGCCAGCGCCTGGTTGAAGGACTCGCTCTCGTCGGCACTGAACCCCGCGTTCACGGGCACGTACCCGGCCGCACTGGACTTCGGCTGGTACAAGTACTACCCCGCGGTGGACACCAACACCCCCGCCGGCGTGGTGCAGCACCAGATCGTGGCTCAGGCCGACCGCGCCGCGCTGATCCGCACGGGCGAAGGCAACGGATACGCCCGCTTCCAGCTCGCGAGCATCGTCTACGCCACACCCACCAGCGCCACAAGCGCCCAGACCTGGACGATCAAGTACGACCTCCAGCCGTCCAAGTGAACCCGATGCCCAGCCCTCTGAAGTCGACCGCCATGACGTCCGCCTCTCCCTTCTCCGCCCTCCGCGAACGCCACGACACGCTCGTGGCCGCGGAGCCCAAGCTGCGCATGCGCGACCGCGCGGCCCGCCTCGGCGCGTCCGAGGCGCAGCTGGTGGCCGCCGAGTGCGGCGCCACCTCGGTGGCCCTGGCCGGCCCCGCTCAGGCGATCTTCAAGGAGGTCGGCGCGCTGGGCGAGGTGATGGCCCTCTCGCGCAACGACTGGTGCGTGCACGAACGGCACGGCCGCTACGACGGCATCCAGGCCGACGGTCCGGTGGGCCTCGTGCTCGGTCCGGACATCGACCTCCGCCTGTTCTTCTCGCAGTGGAAACACGCCTACGCCGTCACCGAGAACGGCCGCCGGAGCCTGCAGTTCTTCGACGGGCAGGGCGTGGCGGTGCACAAGGTGTATCGCACGGATGCCACCGACGGCGCCGCGTGGGATGCCCTCGTGGCGAAGTTCGCGGCCGCCGAAAAGGCCTGGCCCGAGGCCGTGGCCGCCGCGCCGGCCGACGAGCAATCGACCGTGGCCGACGCGCAGGCCCTGCGCGCGACCTGGCTCGGTCTGAAGGACACCCACGAGTTCTTCGGCATGCTGCGCCAGTTCAAGGTGTCGCGCCTGGCCGCGATGGAAGCCGCGGGCCCCGACCTGGCCCAGCGCGTGGACGACGTGACCGTGGAGACGGTGCTGAACGCGGTCGCCGCGTCCGGCCTGCCGGTCATGTGTTTCGTCGCCAACCGCGGCATCGTGCAGATCCACACCGGCCCGGTCCACAAGCTCGTGCGCACCGGCCCGTGGTTCAACGTGCTGGACCCGAAGTTCAACCTGCACCTGAACACCGAGGCCATCGCGTCGTCGTGGATCGTCAACAAGCCCACCGCCGACGGCTGGGTCACGTCGCTCGAGGTGTACTCGGACACGGGCGAGATGATCGTGCAGTTCTTCGGCGAGCGGAAACCCGGCAAGCCGGAACTGCCGGCCTGGCGTGAACTGATGCTGGGCCTGTGCGCCGAGCCGCTCGCGGCATGAGGGCCGCCATGAACCGCCGCGCGGTGCTCGCTGCCGCGCTCGCGCTGTCGGGGGTGGGCGCGCGGGCCGCGCCGGCCAAGCGCATCGTCTCGCTGGGCGGCGTGGTGACGGAGATCGTGTTCGCCCTCGGGGCGGGGGACTGTGTGGTCGGGGTCGACGACTCCAGCATCTACCCCGGGGCTGCGCAGAAGTTGCCGAAGGTGGGCTACTACCGCGGCTTCTCGATCGAAGGCGTCGCCAGCCTGAACCCGGAGGTCGTGCTGGCTTCGGACCAGGCCGGCCCGCCGGAAGCCCTCGAACAGTTGCGCCGCCTGGGCAAGACGGTGGTGATGCTGCCGTCGGCGCCCACGGTCGACGCGCTCGCCGCGCGCATCGACGGCGTGGCCTCGGCCCTCGGCGAAAAGACGGCGGGCGACCAGCTCGTCGCCCGCATCCGCGAACAGGTGGCCGCGGCCACCCAGTCCCCGGGCGGGCAGAACGTGCTGCTCGTGAGCAGCCGTGCCGGCAAGCTCGAGGGCGCGGGCCGCGAGACCGCGGCCGACGCGGTGCTGCGCCTCGCGGGCGCCCGCAACGTGCTGGCGGGCGAGCGGGGCTACAAGGCCCTGTCGGCCGAAGGTGCCGTGTCGCTCAAGCCCGAGGTCATCGTCACCACCACGATGTCGGTGGGCGCGGCCGGCGGCCTCGACGCCTTCCTGGCCCAGCCGGGCATCGCGGTCACGCCCGCGGCGAAAGCGCGCCGTGTCGTCGTGATGGACGACCTGCTGCTGCTCGGCTTCGGCCCGCGCCTGCCGGAAGCGCTCAAGGCCCTGCAGGACGGGTTCTCGGGCCGCAAGTAGATGACCGCGATGTCCGGAACGATGGCCGCCGGCCTGCCGGCGCGGCGCCGCATGACACCGGTGGCCGTGCTGGCGGGCCTGGTCGTCGTGCTGCTCGTGCTGATGGTCGCCTCGGCCGGCAGTGGTGCGGTGTCCATCCCGTTCCAGCGGGTGCCGGCGCTGCTGTGGTCGGCGACGGTCGACGGGCAGGAGGCGCTGTGGCGCAGCGTGCTCGTCGAGGTGCGCCTGCCGCGCCTCGTGTTCGCGTTGATCGTGGGCGGCGGACTCGCGATCGCGGGCGCGGCCATGCAGGCGCTGTTCCGCAACCCGCTCGCCGAACCGGGGCTCATCGGCATCTCGCTGGGCGGGGCGATGGGCGCGGTGATCGCCATCGTGCTGAACGCCAACAGCCTGTGGACCATGGCCCCGGCCGCCTTCGTCGGCAGCCTCGCGGCCACGGCGCTGGCGTACAAGCTGGGGGGGCGACAACCCGGTGTCGCGGGCGTGCTGCTGGCCGGCATCGCGATCAACGCGATGTGCGCGAGTGTCATCGGCATCTTCACCACGCAGGCCAACGACACCCAGCTGCGCAACCTCACGTTCTGGAACATGGGCAGCCTCGCGGGCGCGAGCTGGTCGATGCTGGCCTGGCTCGGTCCGTGGGTCGCGGTGCTGTCGGCCCTGCTGGTCCGCGAGTGGCGTGCGATGAATGCGCTGCTGCTCGGCGAACGCGAGGCCCACCACCTCGGGCACGCCGTGCGGCCGCTGCGCCGCCGCCTCGTCGTGCTGGCCGCACTCCTGGTCGGGCCGCTCGTGGCCGTCAGCGGCACCATCGTGTTCGTCGGCCTCGTCGTGCCGCATCTGGTGCGGCTCACCACGGGGGCGGACCACCGCTGGCTGTTGCCCAACACGCTGGCGGGCGGCGCGATCGCGCTGACCCTGGCCGACTGGCTCGCGCGCACCGTCGTCATCCCGGCCGAGCTGCCGATCGGCATCGTCACGAGCCTGGTCGGCGGGCCGTTCCTGCTCTGGCTGCTGTTGCGCAAGGGGACCTGATGTTGCTGGCCCACGAATTGGATTGTTCACGCGGCGGACGCACCGTGCTGTCGGAGGTGACGGTGTCGCTCGACCCCGGCGTGGTGCTGGGCGTGCTCGGCGCCAACGGCGCCGGCAAGAGTTCGCTGCTGGCCACGCTGTCCGGCGAGATCGCGCCCGCGGCGGGCCAGGTGACCTTCGAGGGGCAGCCGCTGTCGTCGTGGACCGCGAAGGCGCTCGCGCGCCGCCGTGCAGTGCTGCCGCAGGCGCCGTCACTGGCGTTCGACCTCGACGTGCGCGTCGTGGTGGAGATGGGCGCCTACGCGTTCCCGGAACTGCCGCCGCGCGACGTCGAGGCGCTGGTGACCCGCGCGTTGCGCCTCGCCGATGCGGAGGCCTTCCGCGACCGCCGCTACGGCGCGCTCTCCGGGGGCGAGCAGCAGCGGGTGCAGTTCGCCCGCGTGCTGGTGCAACTGCTGGCGGGCAAGGCATCCGGCGAATACCGCGTGCTGTTCCTCGACGAGCCCACGGCGAGCCTGGACCCGCGCCACCAGATGGACCTGCTGGCCGCCGCGTCGTCGCTGGCGCACGAGGAGGGCGTGGCCGTGCTCGTGGTGCTGCACGACGTGAACCTCGCCGCGGCGTGGTGCGACCGCCTGCTGCTGCTGGCCAACCGCCGCGTGGTGGCCCTCGGCTCGCCCGCCGAGGTGTTGACGGCGGCCCACCTGCACCAGGTGTATGCGGTCGACGCCCGCGTGATGCCGCACCCGGCCACCGCGGGCCAGCCGCTGGTGGTCTTCAGCCGGCCGGCGGCCTGACGGCAGCGGTCAGCGCGGGCGCGGCAGCTTCACCGTCGCCCGCAGACCGCCCTCGGGCCGGTTCTCGAGGGTCAGCGTGCCCCGGTGGCGCTGCACGAGGTCGCGTGCGATGAAGAGCCCGAGCCCCGTGCCGCCGCCAGTGGCCTTCGGCCGGGCGTCCAGCGAAAAGAACGGCTGGAACACCGCGTCCATCAGGTTCTGCGGGATGCCGGGGCCGCTGTCGTCCACCACGATGCTCACGGCGTCGGGTGTGGTGCGCACGTCGACCGCCGCTTCGCCGGCGTAGCGCAGCGCGTTGCTGAGCAGGTTCGACAGCACGCGCCGCAACGCCGTCGGCTGCACCACCACGGTCGCGGGTGCACCGTGGCACGTCACGCGGTGGCCCTGTTCGACGAGGTCGTCGGTCAACGCCTGAGCGAGGGCCAGGGCGTCCGTGGCGCGGGGCGGTTCGGCCAGCGCGTCGCTCCGGAAGATCTCGAGCACCGAGTCGATCAGCTCGTTCATCTCGCGCACGTCGGCCACGCACCGGGCCGCCGCGGGCTCGTGCTGCAGGGATTCGAGCCGGATGCGCATGCGGGTGAGGGGCGTGCGCAGGTCGTGCGAGATGGCCGCCACCAGCAGGCCGCGGTTGCGGAACTGCGAGTCGAGCTGCCGGGCCATGTCGTTGAACACGTGGGCGGCCTCGCGCACCTCCACCGTGCCGGCGTCTTCCTCCAACACCGGCAGCCGTTCGTGGCCGCCGACGGACGACGCGAGGGACTGCGATGCGGTGACCAGCCGGCGCATCGGCGCCGACAGCCAGCGCGCGCCCCACCACGAGGCCAGGCCGATCACGAGGAAGCGGATGCCGTAGTCGAGCAGCAGGCGCAGGCTCGGCGTGCCGGACGGCATCGGATGCGGACGGTCCTCGGGACCCTCGCCACGCGGCGGGAACGGACGGTGGCCGGGCAGCCCCGGCGTAGGCGGCAGCGAGGGGAGCGGCGGGCCGTCGGCGATCGAGAGGCGGCGGGGCGGTCCGCCGGGCCAGCCGTCACCCCGCGACTGGACCGCGACCACCTGGAAGGCCACGACGTGGCTCGCGACCAGCGCCACCCACATCAGCAGGAACAGCCGCTTGAACAGGGTGTCATGCCACCAGCGGGTCATTGGGAAACCTCCGCGCTGCGCGCTGCGGTGCGAGGCCCCTTCGGAGCGGCCGGGTGGCGGCTCATGAGGCCACCTTCGCGTCGAGCACATACCCCTCGCCGCGGACCGTGCGGATCAGCGCCGGCGCGTCATGGGCTTCGTTGAGCTTCTGGCGCAGCCGCGACACCGCGAGGTCGATGCTGCGGTCGTTCACCGAGGGCCCCGCGCCAGGCGTGGACCGTGCGGTGGCCTCCACCAGCTGCTCGCGCGACAGCACCCGGCCCGGCTTCGCAACGAAGGCGGCCAGCAGCCTGAACTCCGCATTCGACAGCGCCACGGCCACCTGCGTGGGCGAGACGAGCAGCCGTTGCAGGCAGTCCATCGTCCAGCCCGCGAAACGCACGGAACGCTGCACCTCCACGTCGGGGCCGGGGACGGGCCGCGGCGTGCGGCGCAGCACCGCGTTGAGCCGCGCGACGAGTTCGCGCGGCTCGAAGGGCTTGGCGAGGTAGTCGTCGGCCCCCATCTCGAGGCCGATCACGCGGCTCACCGGATCCCCCTGGGCGGTCAGCATGATCACCGGCGTCGTGTCCTCCTGGTGCCGCAGCCAGCGGCAGAGTTCGAGGCCGTTGGCGTCGGGCAGCATCACGTCGAGCACGATCGCCTGCAGGCCGCCCGCTGCGACGGCGTCGCGGAAGCCCGCACCGGTGGCCGCCGTGCGCACGTCGAAGGCGAAGGTCCGCAGGTAGTCGGCGAGGGTGGTACGGATCTGTTCGTCGTCGTCGGTGAGCAGGATGCGTGTCACGGGGGCGTTCCCCCGTTCGGTGTGGTGGGACGGCTGTCGGCAGGGAACATCGGGGCAGGGCGAGGGGACACGGAAGCCCGGGATGCTGCGCCGCGTGTGTATCGGTCGTGTGGCCCCTTTGTTTCCATGCTGACGCAAACGGGTGTCCGCCGGCTTCCCCCGTGTACGATTCGTCCTCCCGCCCGTCCCGGGCCGCTCTCCGTCGTTCGAACATGAACTGGCAGGACTTCCAGCACCGATGGATCGGCCCCGGCCGTCGCCGCCTGCGCACCTACCTGGTCGCGCTCGTGCTCGCGACGATGCTGCCCACCCTCGTGGCCGGGGCCTTCGCGCTGTGGCGCACGTCGGAGTCCTACCGCGAGGCCTCGGGCAACCGGTTGGCCGACACCGCTCGCACGCTGGCCTTCGCCATCGAGCGCGACCTGAACGCGAAGACCGCACTCGTGCAGACCCTCGCCGCCCCGGTGGGCGGTGCCGCGGGCATCGCCGGCCTGCAGGAATGGCTCGACGGTGCCGGGTTGCTCCCCGGCGCGGAGGTGATGTCCGAGCCGGTCACCCACGTGCGCCTCACGCCGCCCACACGGCGTTTCACGGCGGGCGGGCTGCCCAGTGACACGGCCCTGGCCGTGGCCGACCATGGCCGGGCGTCCGTCACGAACCTGTTCGCCGATCCGCCCCGTGCGGCCATCGTCACGCGCCAGTCCGCCGGCCCGGGGTCGTCGGAGATGCTGCTGGTGTCCGTGATGGTGGCGCCGCAACACCTCGTGCAGCTGGCCCCGCAGGACGGTCCGAACCAGCTCGCGATGCTCGTGGCCGTCACCGACGGTGCGGGGCGGGTCATCGCCCGCTCGCGCGACGCCTCGCGCTTCATCGGCCAGGTCGTCCCCGACTGGGACAAGGTGCGCGCCGCCGCGGCCGACCATGGCCTGTTCGAGGCGGCCACCACCGAAGGCCTGCCGGTGAAGTTCGCGTTCCAGCGCCTCGCCGGCACGCCGGGCTGGGTGGTGGTGGCGGGCGAACCGCTCGACACCTTCAACGCGGGCTGGCGCCGCCTGCAGAACCAGCTGCTGCTCGGGGGCGCGCTGGCCGTGGCGCTGGCCTTGTTGCTGGCTGCATGGGCGGCGCGCCGTGTGCTGCGGCCGGTCGCCGCACTGGCCCGCGATGCCGAGGCGGCCGCGGCCGGCGAGGCAGGCATGGCCGGGCAACCGCTCGGCGAACCGTCCGCCATCCACGAGTTCGAGTTCCTGCGCGAACGCATCGCCAACGCCCACGCCGCGCTGCACCAGCGCGCCGAAGACGCCCGCCGCAACGCCGAGGCACTGGCCATCAGCGAGCGGCGCCACCGCGCGCTGGCCGAAGCCGGCGCCCTGGTGCTGTGGCGCAGCACCCCCGACGGCCGCCTCATCGCCGCCGCGGGCTGGGAGCCGCTCACGGGGCAGCCCGAGCCCGAGGCGCTCGGCTTCGGCTGGGTCGCCCGCGTGCACCCCGACGAGCGCGGCCGTGTCACGGGGGCGCTCGGAAACATCGCCACGGGTGACCGCGAGATCGACGTCGAGTTCCGCCTCGCCACGGCGGCCGGTGGTTGGCGGTGGGTGCGGGTGCGCGGCGTGCTGATCGACGAGCCCGGGCAGGAATGGGTCGGCGCCCTCGAAGACGTCGACGAGCGCCGCCGGGCCGAGGCCCACGTCGCCCACCTGGCCCACCACGACCCGCTCACGCAGCTGCCGAACCGCACGCGCCTGCGCGAACGGCTGGTCGAGGCACTCCGGCACGTGCGCGAGGGCGCTCGCGTCGCGGTGCTGTGCCTCGACCTCGACCGCTTCAAGCACGTCAACGACTCGCTCGGCCACCCCGCGGGCGATGCCCTGCTGGTGGCGGTGACCCACCGGTTGACCCATGTGGTGCGCGACGGCGACACCGTGGCCCGCATGGGGGGCGACGAATTCGCCATCGTCCAGACCGGCCTCGCCTCCACGCGCGATGCGGAGGTGCTCGCCGAACGCATCGTGAGCACGCTGGGCGCACCCTACGAGCTGAACGGCCGTCAGGTCAGCATCGGCGCGAGCGTGGGCATCGTGCACGCGCTGTCGGTCGACGCGGACCCCGACCGGCTGATGGCATGCGCCGACATGGCCCTCTACTGCGCGAAGCAGGCCGGCCGGGGTGGGTACCGCACCTTCTCACCGGACATGGACGTGCGCCTGCAGGGGCGGCGGGACACCGAACGCGAGCTGGCGCAGGCGCTCGCGCGCAACGAGTTCGAGGTCAGCTACGAGCCGGTGGTCAACGTGCGGTTCGGCAGCATCTGCGCGTACGAGGCGAAGGTGCACTGGCAGCATCCGCTGCGTGGCCCCATCGAGCTGGCCGAGGTGTCCGGCCTCGCCGACGAAATCGGCGTGCTGCGCCCGCTCGGCGACTGGATCCTCCGCCAGGCTTGCCTCGATGCTGCGGCCTGGCCCGGCGATGTGCGCGTGGCCGTCGACATCACCACGGGCCAGCTCGAGGACGCGGCCTTCCCGGGCATCGTGGCCGTGGCGCTGCAGCGGTCCGGGCTGCCGGCCGGGCGGCTCGAACTCGAGGTGGGCGAACACGCGCTGGCCGACGGGGCCGAGCGGGTGCTCGACGCACTCCATCGCCTGAAGGCGCTGGGCGTGCGCATCGCCATCGATCACTTCGGCTCCAGCCGTTCCGCGCTCGGGTGCCTGCGCAGCTTCCCGTTCGACAAGGTCAAGATCGAGGAGAGCTTCGTGCGGCAGATGGGCATCGACAAGGAAGGCGACGCGATGGTGCGGGCGCTGACCGCGCTGTGCGACACCCTGGGCGTGGCCAGCGCGGCTTCGGGCGTCGATGCCCAGGCGCAGCTCGACCTCCTCAGCGACGAGGAGTGCGTGGAGGTGCAGGGGCGCCTGTTCGGCGGCCCGCTGCGGGCGTCCGACGTGGCCCGGCAGTTCGCGCAGGCCGGGCAGGGGCCGGGACTGACTCCCGCCGGCTGAACGCGGCGGCGAGTGGCACGCGGCAACCTGGCCCGACACCGAAGCCGAGTCCGCCGCGCGCGAACGACCGCACCCCGACCGCAGGCGGGGCGCAAGGCATGGACTGATGCGAGGCTCGCCACACGGGCCGCGGGCTGCCCGAACCCAAACGCAACCAGGGCCGCGAGCGGCCCGAGCGAATCCAGGAACCGGCGAACCGGCTCCGAGCGTTCAGCGAGGTTGGAGGGTCAGAGCGAGGTGGCCGCGAGGGCGCCCACCGTGGTGTCGACCGGGGCGTCGCCGTCGAGCGAGCCACCGAGGGGCATCGGGGCGCTGTCGCCTCCGAGCGGGTCATTCACCGAAGTGCGCAGGGGGCGGATGTTCTGCGCGAGGCGGCCCTTGGGGCCCTGCACGAGGTCATATGCCACGGCTTCGCCCTGCTGGAGGGTGCGGAACCCTTCCATCTGGATGGCCGAAAAATGAGCGAAAACGTCTTCGCCACCGCCTTCGGGTTCGATGAAACCGAAACCTTTGGCGTCATTGAACCACTTCACCGTACCGACAGTCATTCTGGGTTCTCCCGATCCCTTGTTGTGCACAAATTCTCGGTTTCAGTGGGGCGCCTTGTCAATACCACAGTGGGGGGTGGGGGGGGGCGATTCGGAGATCCCCAAAATATATGTCCGCAAAGCACCAATTCCGGGCTTGAGGAGACCGGGTTCGGCGCAATATCCATCCCTGTGACCGATCGCCAGCCGACTCGATAGAATCATTCCATGCCAGAGGAAAAGCCGATCCCCCCACAGACGCCGAAGCCTGCCGTGCCCGACGATGGGCAGGGGGCTGTCGTCGCCGAGAGACAGGCCGCAAAGACGGAGCCGCCTCGCATGTACCAGGTGGTGCTGCTGAACGATGACTACACGCCGATGGAATTCGTCGTGATGGTCCTGCAGGAGTATTTCAAACGAGATCTGGAGACAGCCACCCAGATCATGCTCAAGGTCCACAAGGAGGGCCGGGGCGTGTGCGGTGTCTATACGAAGGACGTGGCAGCAACGAAGGTCGAACTGGTGGCAACCGCCGCACGTCGCGGCGGGCACCCTTTGCAATGCATTATGGAGGCCGCATGATTGCGCAAGAGCTTGAAGTCAGTCTGCACATGGCGTTCGTCGAGGCGCGCCAGCAGCGCCACGAATTCATCACGGTGGAACACCTGCTGATGGCGCTGTTGGACAACCCGTCGGCCGCGGAAGTGCTGCGCGCCTGCTCGGCCAGCATCGACGAACTGCGCAAGAGCCTTGCGCAGTTCATCAAGGAAAACACGCCCACCGTCGGTGGCGCCGAAGAGGTGGACACCCAGCCCACGCTCGGCTTCCAGCGTGTGATCCAGCGCGCCATCATGCACGTGCAGTCCACGGGCAGCGGCAAGAAGGAAGTGACCGGCGCCAACGTGCTCGTCGCCATCTTCGGCGAGAAGGACTCGCACGCCGTGTACTACCTGCACCAGCAGGGTGTCACGCGCCTGGACGTCGTCAACTTCATCGCCCACGGCATCAAGAAGTCGGATCCGCCGGAAACGCCGAAGGCGAACGACGGTGCCGGCCAGGAAGGCGAGAAGGAAGAGGGCGAAGCCAAGGGCTCGCCGCTCGACCAGTTCACGCAGAACCTCAACCAGATGGCCCGCGACGGCAAGATCGATCCGCTGATCGGCCGCGAGCACGAAGTCGAGCGCGTGATCCAGATCCTCTGCCGCCGCCGCAAGAACAACCCGCTGCTGGTCGGTGAGGCCGGCGTGGGCAAGACCGCCATCGCCGAGGGCCTCGCCTGGCGCATCACCCAGAACGACGTGCCGGAGATCCTGGCCGACGCGCAGGTGTACTCGCTCGACATGGGCGCGCTGCTCGCGGGCACCAAGTACCGCGGCGACTTCGAGCAACGCCTCAAGAGCGTGCTCAAGCACCTCAAGGACCAGCCGAACGCCGTGCTGTTCATCGACGAGATCCACACGCTGATCGGCGCTGGTGCGGCGTCGGGTGGCACGCTGGACGCCAGCAACCTCCTCAAGCCCGCGCTCAGCTCGGGCTCGATGAAGTGCATCGGTGCCACCACGTTCACCGAGTACCGCGGCATCTTCGAGAAGGACGCGGCCCTGTCCCGTCGTTTCCAGAAGGTCGACGTGGTCGAGCCGTCCGTCGAGCAGACCGTCGAGATCCTGAAGGGCCTGAAGTCGCGCTTCGAGGAACACCACAGCGTGAAGTACGCGCTGGGTGCCCTGCAGGCCGCGGCCGAGCTGTCGGCGAAGTTCATCAACGACCGCCACCTGCCCGACAAGGCCATCGACGTGATCGACGAGGCCGGTGCCGCGCAGCGCATCCTGCCCAAGAGCAAGCAGAAGAAGACCATCACGCGCAACGAGGTGGAAGACATCGTCGCGAAGATCGCGCGCATCCCGCCCGCGAGCGTGTCCAGCGACGACCGTTCGAAGCTCAAGACGCTCGACCGCGACCTCAAGAGCGTGGTGTTCGGCCAGGAGCCGGCCATCGACGCACTGGCCGCCGCCATCAAGATGGCGCGGTCCGGTCTCGGCAAGCCCGACAAGCCGATCGGCTCGTTCCTGTTCAGCGGCCCCACCGGCGTCGGCAAGACCGAGGTCGCGAAGCAGCTCGCGTTCATCCTGGGCATCGACCTGATCCGCTTCGACATGAGCGAGTACATGGAGCGCCATGCCGTGAGCCGCCTCATCGGGGCGCCTCCGGGCTACGTGGGCTTCGACCAGGGCGGTCTGCTCACCGAGGCCATCACGAAGAAGCCGCACGCCGTGCTGCTGCTCGACGAGATCGAGAAGGCCCACCCGGACGTCTTCAACGTGCTGCTGCAGGTGATGGACCACGGCTCGTTGACGGACAACAACGGGCGCAAGGCCGACTTCCGCAACGTCATCATCATCATGACGACGAACGCGGGTGCCGAGACCATGAACAAGAGCACCATCGGCTTCACGAACGCGCGCGAGTCGGGCGACGAGATGGCCGACATCAAGCGCCTGTTCACGCCGGAGTTCCGCAACCGCCTGGACGCCATCGTGAGCTTCCGTGCGCTCGATGAGGAAATCATCATGCGCGTGGTCGACAAGTTCCTGCTGCAGCTCGAAAGCCAGCTGTCCGAGAAGAAGGTGGAAGCCACGTTCACCGATGCACTGCGCAAGCTGCTCGCGAAGAAGGGCTTCGATCCGCTGATGGGCGCCCGCCCGATGCAGCGCCTGATCCAGGACACCATCCGGCGCGCGCTGGCCGACGAACTGCTGTTCGGCAGCCTGGTCGACGGTGGCCGTCTGACGGTGGACGTCGACGCCGACGGCAAGACGGTGCTGGACATCCAGCCGCCGCGCAAGAGCGACAAGCCGAAGGCGGAGCCGGCGACGGCCTGACCCACGGTTCGACAGCGACAGCGACCGCGAGGGCGGCGAAGGGCGAAAGCCTTTCGCCGCTTTTTCGTTGTGGGCCCGTCATCCCGGCGAAGGCCAGGATCGACAGCGCCCGCCGCGCTCAGGGGGACCGTGGGCCCCGGCGTGGGTGCGGCGGAATCACCTGCGACGCCCGAACCGGGTCGAAGGATCCTGCTGGAAGTAGATCCCCAGCAGCTCGTACACGTCCGGATGGTTGCGCCGCAGGTCGTCGGGCGCGACGAAGAACACCTCGCAGGCCACCGCGAAGAACTCGGCCGGGGCCTCGGACGCGTACGGGTCCAGCAGGGTCTCCACGCCACGGTCCACGTCGGCACAGAAGGTCTCGTACTCGGCCGCGAAGACCTTGGCCCAGCGGTCGTGCAGCGCGCGGTTGGGCAGCGGCGGGACACCGTCGGAATGCCCGTCGTTCATGTCGAGCACGTGCGCGAACTCGTGGACCACCACGTTGTAGCCCCATTCAGCGGAGTCTCCTGCCTCTGCCACGTCCCGCCACGACAGCATCACCGGCCCGCCGTCCATGGCTTCGCCGGTGAGCTCCTCGTCGTAGTGGTGGACCACGCCGTCCTCGTCCACCACCTCGCGGCGCGCGACGACTTCGTCCGCGTGCACGACGATGCCGACGAAGCCGTCGTAGTGCGCGAGGCCGAGGTTCAGCACCGGCAGGCACGCTTGCGCGGCGATGGCCACGGCCATGTCGTCGGTGACCTCGAGGCCGTGGGCACCGTGGAACTCCTTGCGGGCCAGGAACAGCGTGGCCAGGTCGCGCAGGCGTGTCGCCTCGTCCGGGTCGGGGAGGGCGAGGAAGGGGAATCGGGCGAGGGTCAGCGCCCAGACGGGATCGGGGATCGGACGGCGGTCGAGCGTGCGCCGGTCACGCCAGCGCTGCAGGCCGGCCCACCAGGAGGCCATCGTGGCTCAGGGGCCGGTGGCCGGTGCCACGCGGTGCAGGCCCGCCGCCGACCAGCGCAGCACCTCCGCGCGGTAGGGCGCGTGATCCAGGTCCCAGTCGGTCAGCACATGCCGCACGTAGCCCGGCGCCATGGTCTCGGTGCCGGGGCGGTGCGTGTGGCCGTGGACCATCGTGGGTGCGCGCGCCGCTTCCATCCACTGCATCGCGGCGGGGAAGTCGACGTCGGCCCAGTCGGCCGGTGACGAGCGGCCGTTCTGCTGGGTTTCGCTCTGCGTGCGCATCTGCGCGCCGATGCGCAGGCGCTCGGCCTGCGGCAGCGCCAACGCCTGCTTCAGCCACGCCGGGTTTCGCACCATCAGCCGGAACTTCTGGTACGCCACGTCGGAGAGGCAGAGGGCGTCGCCGTGGGTCAGCAGCACACGTTCACCAAAGGCTTCCATCACCGTCGGGTCGTCGAGGCCGCGCATGCCGCAGGCGGCGAGCATGTCGGCACCGAGGATGAAGTCGCGGTTGCCCGCCATGAACGCGACGGTCTTCACCTTCGACACCCGGGCGAGGGTTTCGACACACTGCGCGGCCACGCCCTGGTCGCGCAGGTCGTCGCCCACCCACACCTCGAACCAGTCGCCGAGCATCACGATGCAGTCGGCGGGCGAATGCTCGAGGTGCTGGCGCCACGCCTCGAAGGTGCGTGGGGTCTCGGGACCCAGGTGCAGGTCCGAGATGAAGTCGATGGACTTCCAGTGCCCGGGGGCGGTCCATTCGGAAGCGCGCACCGCGGGAGCGATCGGGGCCTCGGAGGGCCGGGTGTCGGTGGTCACGGTGCGCGTCTTCTTCCGGGGATCAGACCAGCTTGGCGCTCTGGATGACGACGTCGTCGACCGGCACGTCGTCGTGGCCGCCCTTGCGGCTCGTCTTCACGCCTTCGATGGCATCGACCACCTCGGTGCCGGCCACGACCTTGCCGAACACGGCATAGCCCCAGCCCTGCGGCGTTTCCGACTTGAAGTCGAGGAAGCCGTTGTTGGTGGTGTTGATGAAGAACTGGGCCGTGGCCGAGTGCGGCGCGCTCGTGCGGGCCATGGCCAGCGTGTAGTGCGCGTTCTTCAGGCCGTTGGACGCTTCGTTCTGGATGGGCGCGTCGGTGGGCTTCTGCTTCATGCCGGGTTCGAAACCACCGCCCTGGATCATGAAGCCCTTGATGACGCGGTGGAACACCGTGTTGTCGTAGTGGCCCTTCTTCACGTACTCGATGAAGTTGCGTGCGCTCTCGGGGGCCTTGGCCTCGTCGAGTTCGATGCGGATGACACCGTGGTTGGTTTGCAGTTCGACTTGTTGGCTCATGTTATTTCTCCAGCGTGGCCTTCTTGATGACGATGGGCTCGACGGGAACGTCGGCGTGAGGGGGTTTGCGGGTGGTGGGCACCGCGCGGATCTTGTCGACGACGTCCATGCCTTCGATCACCTTGCCGAACACGGCATAGCCGTTGCCCGGACCGCTGGCGTTGAGCATGCCGTTGTCGACGACGTTGATGAAGAACTGGGCCGTGGCCGAGTCGGGCACGTTGGTGCGGGCCATCGCGATGGTGCCGCGCTCGTTCTTCAGGCCGTTCTGGGCCTCGAGCGGGATCGGCGGGCGCGTGGGCTTCTCGTTCATGTCGGCCGTGAAGCCGCCGCCCTGGATCATGAACCCGGGGATCACGCGGTGGAAGATGGTGTTGGTGTACTGGCCATCCTTCACGTACTGCACGAAGTTGTTGACCGTCTTCGGCGCCTTCGCGGCGTCGAGCTGCACGACGATGTTGCCGGCCGTGGTCTCGAACTTGACCTTCTGCGCGTGGGCGGACACCGCCGCGCCGAGGCCGATGCATGCCACCACCAGGGAGGCCCGCCAGTCGAACTTCTTGAGGTTCATCCAATCGCTCCTTCGAAAAAGATCTTCCATTGTCCACCTTCCTTGCCCCAGTACTGGCGCTTGACCTGACCGGTGCGCTGTCCTTTCAGGACAAGGCCGAACGTGACGACGAGCAGGTCGTCCTTGTCGCGCCAGGCCAGGATGGACATGTCCTTGAGTTCCGTCGCCCGACCCTGGGCGGCGCGCAGGTCCTTCTCGACCGTGCGGGCCCAGTCCACCGCATCGGCGCCGCCGGCGGAGAACTGCGACGAATAGAACGGCAGCAGGCGGCGCGGATCCCCCGACGACCGTGCGGCGCGCCATTGCTCGATCAGGTGCCGGGCGGCGGCCCGGCCGGACTCGGCCTGGGCCGGCGTGACCCACTGCAGCGCCTGGCTGATGACGACGGGGGTGGTGCGCGGCGAGACGTCGCGCAGCAACTGCTGCATGTCGCCGTTGGCGAGCACCACGCAGCCGTCGGTGCTCTGAGGCGTGCGCGCGTAATTCTGCGACGGAACGCCGTGCAGCCAGATGCCGTGGCCCGTGCGGCCCTGGCGGCGGTCGTATTCGTTCGGGTAGTTCAGCGGCAGCGCGCCCGCGCCGTAGAAGTCCTGCAGCTGGACGGGGTCGAGGCGGCTGGTGATGAAGTACACGCCGAGGGGCGTGCGCTGGTCGCCCTGGACCTGCTTGCCGACACCGAGGCGGCCCACCGACACGTAGTGGTCCGCGACGAGCTTCAGGCCGTGGCGGCCGTTCTCGAACAGGTACAGCCGCGACCGGCTCGCGTCCACGGCGATGGCGTGGCGGCTGCTGGGCGGCAGCTCGACGAACTCGCGGGGCAGGGCGCCCGAGGGCGGGCGTTCGGCGAGGGCGGCCAGGCGCTGGTCGGCCTCGCGGCGCAGCTGGGTCATCTGCTCGCGGGCCGCGGGCGGGAGGTCCTCGGCAGGTGCGCGCGGCTTCTGGCGCACCAGCAGCAGGTCGCCGTAGACGAGCTGGGCGAGCTGGAAGTTCGGCACGTCGCGCGTGAGCGACTCGGCCTGCTCGAGTGCCTCGCGCGTGCGGCCGGCCTGCACCAGGCGATAGACCTGGATGAGCCGGGCCTCGGGCGAGGTGGGCGGGACCGGGGCCGGTGCGGCCGCGAACACGAGGCCGGCGGCCCACAGGCCCGCGGCCAGCAGCGCCCCATGGCGCCACGCAGTCCAGGAGCGGATCACGAGCCCGAGCTTTCCTTCTGGATCAGCCACTGGCCGGACACGTGGACCATGTCCAGGCGCTTGCGGCTCGACACCTTCAGGGTGTCGGCGCGGTAGGCCTGGCGGAACTCGACGGTGGCGCGGTCGCCCTTCACGTCGATGTCGAAGTCGGTGAGCACGACCGAGATGCTGCGCTTGCCGAGGATGCGGGCACGCCGCTCCTCTTCCCAGGCCTTGCGGGTCTTGCCGCCGGAGAAGTCACGGGTGTAGGCCGCGAAGTAGCCGTTCATGTCCTTGCGCGACCAGGCCTCGGCCCAGGCGAGGGCGGCGGCGCGCGGGGCCTGCGTGTCCGTGGCAGGGGCCGGCTTGGGCGCCGGGGCCGCCTGCGGCGGCTCGACAGGCTTCGCTGCGGGCTTCGCCGCGGGAGCGGGGGCTGGGGCGGGCGGCGCCACGGGAGCAGGCGCCGGTGCGGCGGCGGGCGGGGCCGGGCGCGGGGCGGGCGCAGGCGCCACGGCCACCGTGCGGCCCGCGGGCTGAGCGGCCAGCTGCGGCGAGAACAGGTTGCGGATCATCGACAGCTTGGGCGGCACCTTCGCGTTGTTGCCGTCGATCTGCAGCGCCTTCGAGTACGCCTGGCTCGCGAGCTTCGCGTACACGTCACCCAGGTTCTCGTACGCGGTGGCGTAGCTCGGGTTCGTGCGGATCGCGGCCTCCAGCGAACGCCGCGCCTGTTCGTACTGGCCCTGCTTGCTGTAGAGCACCGCGAGGTTGTTGTGGGGCTCGGGCAGCTCCGGGTGGTCGGCCGCGAGTTTCGTGAAGACGTCGATGGCCTCCGGCGTGCGGCTCATCTCCGAGAGGATCAGGCCCTTCAGGAAACGGACGCGGGGTTCCTGCGGCCGCGCGGCGAGCGACTGGTCGGCGCGCTGCAGGGCCTCGGACAGCTGGCCGGCGCCGAACAGGCGGTCGACGTCGGTGAAATCGTCGGCGAAGGCGATCGCGGAGGTCATCAGCAGGCCGGCCGCGGCCAGGCGCAGGGTGCGCGGGCGAAGACGAATCATCAACTTCCTGAAGCGGGTTGGTGAGGCGGGTTGGCGGGGCCGCGGATCGGCCCCGGGAGCGGAAGGCTCGGCGGCTCGGGAGCCTGCTCGGGTGCAGCCGGTATACTCTGAAAATTGTATCGCAGCCCTGTCGCGGCTCGCATCCCGTTCATCCCTGTCTCCTGCGTCGTGTCCGGCCGGCGGCTTCCAAGGCCCAGCTGGCGGTTCGCGCGTCCGCATTTTCGTTTCCATTTGACGATGAGCCTGCGCATCTTCAATACCCTGAGTCGCCAGACCGAGGCCTTCACACCCATCGAGCCGGACCACGTTCGCATGTATGTGTGCGGCATCACGGTCTACGACCTGTGCCACATCGGCCACGCGCGGATGATGGTGGCCTTCGACGTGGTGGCCCGCTGGCTGCGCGTGGCCGGCTACCGGGTCACGTACGTCCGCAATGTCACCGACATCGACGACAAGATCATCAAGCGCGCCCTCGAGCGCAACATCCCCATCCGCCAGCTCACCGACGAGATGACGGCCGCGATGCACCAGGACATCGGTGCGCTCGGGGTCGAGCCCCCCTCGGCCGAGCCGCGGGCCACGGCCTACGTGCCGCAGATGCTCGAGATGATCGGCAAGCTCGAGCAGAAGGGCCTCGCCTACCGCACCGCGGGCGGCGACGTGAACTACGCGGTGCGCAAGTTCCCGGGCTACGGCAAGCTCTCCGGCAAGTCGCTCGACCAACTGCGCGCCGGCGAACGCGTGGCCGTGGCCGACGACAAGGAAGACCCGCTCGATTTCGTGCTGTGGAAGGCCGCCAAACCCGGCGAACCCGCCGATGCCACGTGGGCCAGCGATTTCGGCGCCGGGCGCCCCGGCTGGCACATCGAGTGCTCGGCGATGGGCTGCGCGCTGCTGGGTGAACAGTTCGACATCCACGGTGGAGGCGTCGACCTGCAGTTCCCTCACCACGAGAACGAGATCGCGCAGAGTGAGGGCGCCAACGGCCGCCCGCCGGTGGCGGTGTGGATGCACAACGGCTTCGTGAACGTCGACAACGTGAAGATGTCGAAGTCGCTCGGCAACTTCTTCACCATCCGCGACGTGCTCAAGGCGTACGACGGTGAGACCATCCGCTTCCTGATGCTGCGCACGCAGTACCGCAGCCCGTTCAATTTCAGCGACGTCCACCTCGACGACGCCCGCAGCGCGCTGCGCCGCCTCTACACGGCGCTCGACGCGGTACCCGCCGGCGCCGATGCGACCATCGACTGGTCCACGGGGCCCGCCGCGCGTTTCCGCGACGCGATGAACGAGGACTTCAACACGCCCGAGGCGGTTGCCGTGCTGTTCGAGCTGGCCGGCGAGGTCAACCGCACCGGATCCGTTGCGCAGGCCACGCTGCTCAGGAACCTCGGCGGAGCGCTCGGCGTGCTGCAGCAGGACCCGCGCACGTACCTGCAGGGCGGAGGCTCGATGGACGAGTCCGCCATCCAGGCGAAGATCGATGCGCGCAACGCCGCGAAGAAGGCCCGCGATTTCGCGCTGGCCGACCGTCTGCGCCAGGAACTGCTGGCCGACGGCATCGTGTTGCAGGACTCCCCGCAAGGCACCACCTGGATGAAGGCCTGACGTGGTGCGAATCGTCACTCCTGACTTCTGGGACGAGGCCTGCCGCCACCTGTCCAAGCGTGACCGTGTCATGCGCAAGCTGATCCCGATGTTCGGCGATGCCCGGCTGCAGAGCCGCGGTGACGCCTTCACCACGCTCGCCCGCTCCATCGTGGGCCAGCAGATCTCGATGAAGGCCGCGCAGACCGTGTGGGAGCGCCTGGTCGAGGCGGTGGACGGCGAGGCTGAACGGGTCAAGCCGGCGGCCGTGTTGGCCGTCGAGGCACAGCAGCTGCGCGAGGCCGGCATGTCCGCCCGCAAGGTCGACTACGTGCTCGACCTGGCACGCCACTTCGAGAGCGGCATGGTGCACGTGAAGCAGTGGCAGCAGATGGACGACGAGGCCATCATCGAGGAACTCGTCGCCATCCGCGGGATCGGACGGTGGACCGCCGAGATGTTCCTCATCTTCCACCTGCTGCGACCGAACGTGCTGCCCCTGGACGACCTGGGACTGATGAAAGGCATCAGCCAGAACTACTTCAGCGGCGAACCCGTTTCCCGGGCCGAGGCACGGGAAGTGGGTGACGCCTGGGCTCCCTTCCGCTCGGTGGCCACATGGTATATTTGGCGCAGCCTTGAACCTCTGCCTGTGTCGACCTGAGTGAACCGCAGCGCCCCGCGCGCCGTCACGTTGTCGCCGCCTCGCACCACGCGCCGCGGCCCGCCAGTTTTGCAGGACCCCCACCCGATGAGCAAACGTCACTTCCTTGAATTCGAGCAGCCGATCGCCGAACTCGAAACGAAGATCGAAGAGCTGCGCTATGTGCAAAGCGAATCCGCGGTCGACATCTCCGACGAGATCTCGCGGCTGAGCCAGAAGAGCCAGCAGCTCACGAAGGACATCTACTCGAGCCTCACGCCGTGGCAGGTCGCGCAGATCGCGCGCCACGCCCAGCGCCCGTACACGCTCGACTACATCAACGAGATCTTCACCGAGTTCCAGGAACTCAAGGGTGATCGCGCCTTCGCGGACGACCAGTCCATCGTCGGTGGCCTCGCGCGCTTCAACGGCCAGGCCTGCATGGTCATCGGCCACCAGAAGGGCCGTGACACGAAGGAGCGCGCCGCGCGCAACTTCGGCATGTCGCGCCCCGAGGGCTACCGCAAGGCCCTGCGCCTGATGAAGCTCGCCGAGAAGTTCGGCCTGCCCGTGTTCACGCTCGTCGACACCCCCGGGGCGTACCCCGGCATCGGCGCGGAAGAGCGCGGCCAGTCGGAAGCCATCGGCCGCAACATCTTCGAGATGGCGCAGCTGGAAGTGCCGGTCATCGTCACCATCATCGGTGAAGGCGGCTCGGGCGGCGCGCTGGCCATCAGCGTGGGTGACCAGGTGCTGATGCTGCAGTATTCGGTGTACTCGGTGATCTCGCCGGAAGGCTGCGCGTCGATCCTCTGGAAGACGTCCGAGCGCGCGCCCGACGCGGCCGAGGCCATGGGCATCACCGCCCACCGCCTGAAGGCCCTGGGCCTCGTCGACAAGATCGTCAACGAGCCGGTCGGTGGCGCCCACCGCGATCCGAAGCAGATGGCCGCGTACCTCAAGCGCGCCCTGAACGACGCGCTGCGCCAGGTCAGCGACCTCAAGCCGAAGGAACTGCTGGAGCGCCGCTACGAGCGCCTGCAGGCCTACGGCCGATTCAGCGACACCAAAGAGCGCTGATCCTCGCCGTGAGGGGCATCGTCGCGGTCGCCTGCAGCGGGGGCCGCGACTCCGTCGCGCTGCTGCACGCCACGGCCACCGCGGCGCGCGGCCAGGCGCTCGACGTCGTCGCGCTCCACATCCACCACGGGCTGCAGCCCGAAGCCGATGCCTGGTTCGATCACGTCGAATCCCTGTGCAGGCACTGGGCCGCCGAAGGCCTTCCCGTTCGTTTCATCGGCCATCGCCTGGTGGCGCGACCTCGACGCGGCGAGAGTGTCGAGGCGTGGGCGCGCGAGGCGCGCTACGCCGCACTCGCCGCGATGGCACACGAGGCTGGTGCCGACCTCGTGCTGCTGGGCCATCACCGCAGGGATCAGGCCGAGACCTTCCTGCTGCAGGCCCTGCGCGGCGGCGGTGTCGCGGGCCTCTCCGCGATGCCGTCGCGCATCGAACGCGACGGCATCGTGTGGCAGCGTCCGTGGCTCGACGTGCCACGCGCCCACATCGAGCAGTACGTGCGGCAGTGCGGACTCGAGTCCGTCGACGATCCCAGCAACACCGACCCGCGTTTCGCGCGCAACCGCCTGCGCGAGGCCGTGTGGCCCGCGCTGGTCGAGGCCGTTCCCGATGCGGAGGTGGCGCTGGCGGCGTCCGCACGTTGGGCGCAACAGGCCGCGCAGTTGCTCGATGAAGTCGCCGCGGCCGACCTCGCCACGTGCACCGCGGGGGACCGGCTCGACATCGCGGCGTGGTGGCGGCTCGGCGAAGTGCGTCGCATCAACGCGCTGCGTGCGTGGCTGCGCGAACGCGGTGGGGAACCCGCCACCGCGGCACTCGTCGAGCGGTTGCGCACCGAGCTGCTGGGCACGGGGCCCGCGTGCTGGGCGTGGGCCGGCGGAGAACTCCGCCGCTACCGCGGCCGCTTGTCCTTCGGACCGGCAGTCACCGCGGCCGCACCGTCGCGCGAGTCCACGCTCGCGATCCGCCGGGCCGGACGCTACCGGCTGCCGGGGTGGGGTGGGGCGGTCCATGCGACGCGCGTCGACGAAGGCGGCGTGCCGCTCGCATGGCTCGCGCACCTCGACCTGCGCGAGCGCCAGGGCGGAGAACAGTTCCAGGCGGGCTTCTCGCGCCCCGCGCGCAGCCTCAAGAAGCAGTACCAGGCCGCGGGCGTTCCCGAGTGGGAACGCGGGGGACCGCTGCTGTTCAGCGGCGGCCAGCTGGTCTTCGTGCCGGGCCTCGGCATCGACGCGAGGGTGGTCGGATTGCCCGGTCAAGCGCAAATGATGCTGGCCTGGGAGGCCGCGAACGTGACCGAAGGGTGACAGGGCGCGCTAAAATCCCTGGTTGCGCTCCGAGGCGCATCCCCTCATTTCTGCGACATCCCTTTTCATGGCACTCATCGTTCACAAATACGGCGGCACCTCCATGGGCTCCACGGAGCGCATTCGAAACGTCGCCAAGCGGGTCGCCAAATGGGCCCGTGCCGGGCACCAGATGGTCGTCGTTCCCTCGGCCATGAGCGGTGAGACCAACCGCCTGCTGGGCCTGGCGAAGGAACTGTCCCCCACCCAGACCTCCGACGCGCTGCTGCGCGAACTCGACATGATCGCCTCCACCGGCGAACAGGTCTCGGTGGGCCTGCTCGCCATCGCGCTGCAGGCCGAAGGGGTCGAGGCCGTGAGCTACGCCGGCTGGCAAGTGCCCGTGCGCACCGACAGCTCGTACACGAAGGCCCGCATCCAGAGCATCGATGACACGCGCGTGCGCGCCGACCTGGCCGCCGGCCGCGTCGTGATCGTCTGCGGCTTCCAGGGCGTGGACGACAAGGGCAACATCACCACGCTGGGCCGTGGCGGTTCCGACACCTCGGCCGTGGCCGTGGCGGCCGCGATGAAGGCCGACGAGTGCCTGATCTTCACCGACGTCGACGGCGTCTACACCACCGACCCGCGCATCGTGCCCGAGGCACGCCGCATGGCCACCGTCAGCTTCGAGGAAATGCTCGAGATGGCGAGTCTGGGCTCGAAGGTGCTGCAGATCCGTTCCGTCGAATTCGCCGGCAAGTACCGCGTGCCCACGCGCGTGCTCTCCAGCTTCACCCCGTGGGACATCGACATCGCCGAAGAGGCGCGCTCCGGCACCCTGATCACTTTTGAGGAAGACGAAAAAATGGAACAAGCAGTTGTGGCCGGCATCGCGTTCAACCGCGACGAGGCGAAGATCTCCGTGATGGGAGTGCCCGACAAGCCGGGCATCGCGTTCCAGATCCTGGGTCCGGTGGCCGAGGCCAACATCGACATCGACGTCATCATCCAGAACGTCTCGCACGACGGCAAGACCGACTTCTCCTTCACGGTCCACCGCAACGACTACCAGCGCACGCTCGACCTGCTGAACGCGAAGGTCGTGCCCGCCACCGCCGCGACGCAGATCGTGGGCGACCCGAAGATCTGCAAGGTCAGCATCGTCGGCATCGGCATGCGCTCGCACGTCGGCGTGGCCTCGAAGATGTTCCGTTGCCTGGCCGACGAAGGCATCAACATCCAGATGATCACCACCAGCGAAATCAAGACGAGCGTGGTCATCGACGAGAAGTACATGGAGCTCGCCGTGCGTGCTCTGCACAAGGCCTTCGATTTGGATCAACCGGCTGGCTGAAAACCCGAATTCTCGGGTTAGAATGCGCGCTGTGCTGGAGTCGTGACCGAGTGGCCGAAGGTGCTCCCCTGCTAAGGGAGTATGTGGGCAAAACCTGCATCGAGGGTTCGAATCCCTCCGACTCCGCCAACCAACGCAATGCAAAGAAGCCCCGCTCGTCGGGGCTTTTTTGTGCCCGCACGAAAGGTGAATGACATGCGCAGGATCATCGCGACCGCCTGGATCGCCCTCGCCGCAACAGGCTGCGGCAACACACCCACCGCCATGCCCGAAGAACTCGTGCTGTGGAAGACGGTGCGCGTGCCTGCGGCGTCCGCGACCGCGTTCGCCAACTGCCTCGAGCAGGAGTTCTACAAGTCCCACTCCGTCACCACGACCACCGTTCGCCTGCAGCGCCAGCAGGGCGGCAGCCGCGTGGAAACGTGGGGCGCGTCGCGCGGGCTCCAGGTGCGTGCGGACGTGTTCGACGATGGGCTCGCCGAACTCCGCGAACTGAAGGACTCCCAGCTCGTCGACACCAGCGGGGAGCGGCGGGCCTTCCTGCGGTGCTTCGACCAGCACTCGCCGTACTAGCGGCCGGGCGCGGCCTCAGCGCCCGTCCGGCGGCTCCAGTTCGCCGAACGCCTTCGTCGCCGCAGCCTCGGGCGACAGCGCGCGCCAGTTGGGCCGCGCCGCCAGGTCGGTGACGAACTCCTTCAGGTCCTCGTCACCCAGGCCCTCGTCGAGGGCCATCATCTTCTTCACGGTGCCGTCGATCCATTGCTGATCGGTCAGCTGGGTCGTGTCGTTCGTGGGCATGTGCGTCTCCTTCGGGCAGACCGCCTGCCCGCGGCATCTTCGCCAGCAGGCGGCGTTCCCGCAATGATGTGCACGTGTCCCGCGCGGGCATGAAAAAACCCCGGTCGCCCGGGGTTCTCTTCGGTCACAGCACCCGCGGGACGCGGGCGTGCGGCACGTGAAGGCGATCAGGCCTTCTTGGCCTTCTTCGCCGGAGCGGCCTTCTTCGGGGCCGGAGCCTTGGCAGCCTTGCGTGCGGCGGCCTTCGGGTCCACGGCGGCCTTGAAGCCGGCGCCCGGGGTGAACTTCGGCAGCTTGGCGGCGGCGATCTTGATCTTCGCGCCGGTGCTGGGGTTCACGCCGTTGCGGGCGGCACGGGCGTGTTGCTTGAACGAGCCGAAGCCCGGCAGCGTGACGGCGTTGCCCTTCTTGACGTTGGTGACGACCGCGTCGAGCAGCGTTTCCAGGATGCGACCGGCTTCGGCCTTGGTCAGTTCGTGCTTGGAGGCCAGGTGCTCGATCAGTTCGGTTTTGTTCATTCTTTCGTTTCTATCGGTTGCGCCCGCCAGTTGCGGACTGCCGCATTGTGACGGAAACCAGGGCCGATTCGACACGAGACGCCCGTTTGGGTGCATGGACACTGTGTTGGAATCCCCGGAAGGTGGTCGCGACGCAACGCGGAAATTGTGCAAACATCCCGGCTTCGAGATTCGGCCGCGGGCCGTGGGAGCGTGTCCTGGTGTGGATCAAACGGTTGGTGTGGGCCTTCGGCGTCCTCGTGGTTCTCACCGGTGCGGTCTGGCTGGGGGCGCCCCCGTTGATGAAGTCGCAGGGCGAGGCCCGGTTGTCCGAAGCGCTCGGCCGCGCCGTGTCGTTCGGGCGTGTGAGCATCCAGCCGTGGCGCCTGCAAGTCGTCGTCGAGGACATCGCGGTCGCGGGTGCTCGCGGTGATGCCGCGCCGCTGCTGACCATCGACCGCCTGCTCGCGAACGTCTCGGCCAGTTCGGCGTTCCGCCGTGCGCCGGTGCTCGAGTCCATCGAGGTGACGGCACCGCGTGTGCGCGTGGCGCACACGGCCCCGGGCCACTACGACATCGACGACCTCATCACGCGCTTCACGCCCAAGCCGATGGCCGAGCCCGCTGGCGAGCCCGCGCGCTTCGCGCTCTACAACGTGCAGGTCACCGGTGGCGAGCTGCGCTTCGACGACCGCCCGGCGGGCCGCGTGCACGAGCTCAAGCAACTGCAGCTGTCGCTGCCGTTCCTGTCGAACCTGCCGGCGCAGGTGGAGGTGAAGGTCGAGCCGCGCCTCGCGTTCGTGCTGAACGGGGCCTCGTTCGACACGGGCGCGCAGGCCACGCCGTTCGCGCAGACCCACAGCGGTACGCTCAAGATCGGCGTCGACCGCTTCGACCTGGCGCCGTACCTCGTCTACGCGCCGAAGGCATTGCCGGTGAAGGTGGTGAGCGGCGTGCTCGGCAGCGACCTCGAGGCCGCGTTCTCGATCGCGCCGGACGGCCAGCCCAGCGTGACCCTGCGCGGGTCGGTCGAGGCGAACGATGTTGCGGTGGCCACGCCCGCCGACGTCGAGCTGGTCGGCTGGAAGTCGCTGAAGGTCGGCCTCGCCGACGTGCAGCCGCTGGCCCGCAAGCTCCACTTCGCCTCGATCGACCTCGACGGGCTCTCGGTTCAGGCCCGGCGCCTCGCCGATGGGCGCATCGACGGCGTGCCCGCGGTGCCCGCGTCGGAAGCGGCCTCCGCGCCAGCACCCGCATCCGCCGCCTCCGCGGCGAGCGCGGCGTCCGCCGTGCTCGCGACGACCGAGCCACCGGCCTGGGCGGTGAAGGTGGATGCCTTCCACCTCACGCACGGCCAGGTGGCGTGGCGCGATGCCACGGTGACACCGGCCGCGGCGCTCGACCTCGTCGACGTCACGGCGAAGGCGGGGCCGGTGAGCCACCCGGCCGCGGCGGCGGCGCCGCTGTCGGCCTCGTTGCGCGTCCGCTCGGCCGGCGACAAGCCACAGGACTGGGGCGCGGTGTCGATCGAAGGTGAGGGCGGGACCTCGGCCGTCACCGCGAACATCGCGGCCGATGCCATCGCGCTGGAGGCGCTGCAGCCGTACCTGAACGCGCTGGCCACGCCGCGGGTGGCGGGGCGGTTGTCCGCACGGGCCCGCATCGACTGGGCCGGCGGGGCGGAGTCGCCGCGTCTTCGCATCAACGTCGCGTCGGCCACGCTCGATGGGCTGAAGGTGACGGAGGCCGGCACACGCCTCGTGCGGGCGCCGAACGTCGAGGCCATCGCCCTGAAGCAGGCCGCCGTCGCCGATGTGGCGGTGGACGTGCCCGGGCGTTCGGTCACCGTCGGCGAGGTCCGCCTGCAGCAGCCTTCCGTGACGATCCAGCGCAGCGACACGGGCATCTGGAGCGCGCAGCGCTGGATCGTGGGACCGGGCGAGGGCGCGGCAGCCGCGGCTCCGGCGGCCTCCGGCGCCACCGCGAGTGCGCCGTGGAAGGTGGCGCTGAAGTCCTTCGCGCTGGAGGGCGGGCGCGTGCGGGTGTCCGACGACCAGCTGTCCACGGGCGGCAAGCCGCTGCTGACGGAGGTGAGTGCGATCGACCTCGGCGTGCAGGGCCTCGCGCTGGAGGGCGACAAGCCGTTGCCGCCGTCGACGGTGAAACTGTCGGCGAAGACCGGCACGGGCCAGGTGCGCTTCAACGGCAAGGTGGGGCTGTCGCCGCGCCTGGCCGAGGGCACGCTCGCGGTGACGCGGCTGCCGATCCATGCCTTCGCGCCCTATGCCGGCGTCACGCCCAACGTGGCGGTGGCCCGCGCGGAGGCGGGCTTCAAGGGTTCGGTGGCGGTGCGCGTGCCGGGCGAGGGCGTGGACGCCCGGATCAAGGGAGACCTGCTGCTGGCCGACGTGCTGCTGCAGACGCGGGGAGAGGGCGCCGACGCTCCGGGCGACGACCTGCTGCAGTGGCAGGGCCTCGCGCTGGACGGCCTGGCCTTCGAGATGAAGCCGCGGGGCAAGCCGCGGCTCGAGATCGACGCCGCCACGCTCAATGCACTGCAGGCGCGCCTCGTCGTCACCGAACAGGGCCGCCTCAACCTGCAGGACGCGGCCGGCACACGCGTGGGGCCGCAAGGCCCCGCCGACGCAGCCTCCGCACCGCCGGCCCCCGCGAGCGCGCCGGCCTCGGCCATGCCCGCGGCGGTGCCGGCCAGCGCCGCCGCACGCGCCGGGGGCAACGAACTGCCCCTCGACCTCACCATCACCTCCACGCGCCTGACCAACGGCCGCATCGCCTTCAGCGACAACTTCGTGCGCCCCAAGTACAGCGCCGAACTCACGCAGCTCGATGGGCGCCTCGGGGCCATCAGCACGTCGGGCCTGAAGACCGCCGAGCTGGAACTCAAGGGCCGCGCAGCCGGCACGGCCGACCTCGAGATCGCCGGGCGCGTGCAGCCGCTGGCCCATCCCATCTCGCTCGACATCAAGGCGCGCGCCAGCGACCTCGAGCTGGCACCGCTGTCGCCGTACGCCGCCAAGTACGTGGGTTACTCGATCGAGCGCGGCAAGCTGACGATGCAGGTGGCGTACCGCATCGACCCCGACGGCCGACTCGACGCATCGAACCAGGTCATCATCAACCAGCTCACGTTCGGCGAGAAGGTGGACTCGCCGCAGGCCACCACGTTGCCGGTGCAGCTCGCGGTGTCGCTGCTGACCGACCGCCATGGCGTGATCGACATCAACCTGCCCATCAGCGGGTCCCTCGACGATCCGGAGTTCAGCGTGGCCGGCATGATCTGGAAGGTGCTGGGCAACCTAATGGCCAAGGCGATCACCGCGCCGTTCTCGCTGCTCTCAGGCGGGGGCAAGACCGACATCAGCGTGCTGCCGGCCGTGCCAGGAAGCCCGAAGCTGACCGACGAAGGCACCGCGTCCATCGACAAGGTGGCCACCGCACTGACCGACCGCCCGTCGCTGCGGCTCACGATCACCGGCACGTCCGACGTGGCGACCGAACGCGACGCCTACCAGCGGCAGGTGCTCGACGCGCGGCTCGTGGCCGAGCGCCGCAAGGAGACCCTGGCCACCGGCGGCAACCCCGAGGCCGCGGCCAGCCTGTCCGCGGCGGACCGCTCACGCCTGCTCAAGCTGCTCTACCAGCAGACCGCGTTGCCCGACAAGCCGCGCAACGCGCTGGGCTTCGCGAAGGACCTGCCCGACGCCGAGATGGCCAGCCGGCTGGCGGCCCGCGTTCCCGTCGACGACGACGTCATGCGCGAACTCGCACTGCAGCGGGCGGTGTCGGTGCGCGACGCCATCGCGGCCAAGGGCGTGGCGGCGCAGCGCCTATTCCTCGCGGCGCCGAAGGGCCGGGAGGGGGACGGCTGGGTGCCGTCGGTGAAGCTCGCGCTGACGCTGGAGTGACGCCCGCGTGGGGCGCCCGGCGCGCCTCAGGACGTGCCGGCCGTGTTCAGTCGCCCGTTCAGCCCCAGCAGCCGGCCCAGCCGGCCCTTGAGGCCCTGCCGTGACGACGACAGCTCGCCGAGGTTCTGCGGCAGCGTCAACGTGGCGCGGGCCGCTTGGGCGAGCGCCTGCGGGCTGGTGTCGTGCAGAGGCGTGAAGGCCGGCGTGGTCAGGCGGGACGGTGTGGGTACCACCACCGTGGGACGTTCGGCCGCGGGCACCGCTTCCGGCTCGGGTTCCACCACGCTCGCCGCGGGCTTGCGGAACACCGGCTCCAGCCAGTCGAGGATGGGGGCCCACTGGGCCAGGTCGGCTTCCACCTTGGACGGCGGCATGTCGAAGAGGGTGAGGCCCTGTTCGACCGATTTCACGTAGGCCTGGGTTTCGCGCAGTGCGCCCAGGTAGGTCATGTCGTGTTCGGCGGCCCAGGCCGACATCAACTCGGCGGCGCGGGTGCGGGCATCGAGGCGCATGCCGATGGCGGCCACCTTGCAGCGGCCGCTGGCGACGCGCGGCAGGGCCATCAGCTCGGCATGGCATTCCGCCGCGCTCTCGCGGTCGAAGACGGAACTGCACACGGGCATCAGGATGGCGTCGGCGTAACCGACCACGCGGGCGAGGTCGAAGCCGCGCAGGCCACCGGGGGTGTCGAGGATCACGTGGGTGATGCCGGCGGGCGCCCGCATCACGTTGCGGGGGTCGAGGGCCCAGCCCAGGATGGGGGCGCTGCGGGGCAGTTCGCGTTCGGCGCGCAGGCGCAGCCAGGTCTGCGTGGACTGCTGGCGGTCGACGTCGCCGAGCATCGCGAGGATGCCGTGGTGGGCGCAATAGGCGGCCAAATGGGTGGCCAGCGTGCTCTTGCCGCTGCCCCCCTTGCGATTGACGACGGCGATGACAGGCATGACGCGGCGCTGCGGCTGACGTGGAGTGTCGCCATTACATCACTGCAAAGTGTCTCCCGGTGCAACGATCAGTAAGGTGAACCCCGGGCTTTCGTTGCGACCGGGCGACAATGGGCCGATGGATCCCGATGCCCGACTCCCGCTGTTCCCGCTGCGCACCGTGCTGTTCCCCGGGGGGCACCTGCCGTTGCAGATCTTCGAGGTGCGTTACCTCGACATGGTGCAGCGGGCCTGGCGTGAGGGGTCTCCCTTCGGGGTCGTGTGCCTCACCGAGGGCGAGGAGGTGCGGCGGGCGCCGGATGCGGCCGCCTCGCACGAGGCCTTCCACACCGTGGGCACGCTGGCCCGCATCGAACGGCTCGACCGCCCGCGCCCGGGGCTGCTGAGCATCCACTGCCGCGGCCACCAGCGCTTCCGGCTGGAGCGCTTCGAGTGCCTGCCGCACGGCCTCTGGGTGGGCGATGCCGAAACCCTGCCGGACGACCCGCTCGTGCCCATCCCCTCCGACCTCGAACACACGGCGCTCACGCTGGAACGGGTGGTCGCCGACCTGAAGGCGCAGGACGTGCCCGAGGCCGACATGCCGGTGCAGGGCCCGTGGCGCTTCGACGATTGCGGCTGGGTGGCCAACCGCTGGTGCGACCTGCTGCCGCTCTCCAACGGGCTGCGCCAGCAACTGCTGGTGGTCGACAGCCCGCTCGTGCGCCTGGAGCTGGTGGCGGACGCACTCGAGCGGTTCCGCGTGCCGCCGGGCGGGTGAGGTCGGGTCAGCCCGGGTACATGTGCCGGCGGGTCATCGGCACCGGCGTGCCGCCGACGATGCGCCGCGCGGCGAGCAACTGGTACACGCCGATGTCGCCCGACTCGAACTCCAGCGCACACGCCGCCATGTAGAGCCGCCACACGCGGTAGGTGGCCTCGCTGACGTGGGCCAGGGCCTGGGCGTGGTGCGCCTCCAGGCGCGCCACCCAGTGCCGCAGCGTCAGCGCGTAGTGCGGCCGCCAGGCCTCCACGTCGAGGATCTCGAAGTCGGCCCGCTCCATGTGCCGCTGGATGTTGCCCACCGTGTCCAGCTGCCCGTCCGGGAAGACGTAGCGGTTGATGAACTCGGTGGACAGCGTCTTGTCCCAGCCCTCGGTGTAGTGGGTGATGCCGTGGTTGAGCAGCAGGCCGCCCGGTTTGAGCTGGCGGAACAGCGTCTCGAAGTACACGGGCAGGTTCTTCAGGCCCACGTGCTCGAACATGCCGATGCTCGAGACCTTGTCGTAGGCGCATTCGCCCGGCAGGTCGCGGTAGTCGCGCAGCTCGACGGTGACGCGGTCGGAGAGCCCCGCGGCCGCGATGCGCGCCCGGGCCTCCTGCAGCTGCCGCTCGCTGAGCGTGATGCCGTGCGCCGAGACGCCGTGGTGGCGGGCCGCGTGCATGACGAGGGCGCCCCAGCCGCAGCCCACGTCGAGCAGCCGTTCGCCCGGGGCGAGCTGCAGCTTGCGGCAGATGTGCTCGAGCTTGGCCTCCTGCGCCTGCTCCAGCGTCATGCCCGCCCGCTCGAAGTACGCGCACGAGTACACCATGCGCTCGTCGAGCCACAGCCGGTAGAAGTCGTTCGAGACGTCGTAGTGGAAGCCGATGGCCTCGCGGTTCTCGTCCTTGGAATGGGCCTGGACCTGCGGGGCGAGCAGCGAGGCCTTCGCGTGGTCGAAGGCGGCGGCCGACCGCATGCGCAGCGTGGTGAGCAGCACGCGCCAGCGGTCCTGCCAGGGCAGGCGCAGCACCTGGACGTGGTCCTTCAGGCTCAGGGCCCGGAAGAAGTCGCCCTCGATGTCGAGTTCGCCGCGGAAGTAGGCGTCGGCGAGGCGCAGCGGATCGCCGCCGCCGAGCAGGCTGCGCACGACGTTGGGCGTTCGGCAGAAGAGGGTGAACGGCGGTCCCTCGGGCGGGACCTCGCCCGTGCCGAGCGACAGGGTCCGGCCGTCCCACAGCCGGACGGACACGTGGCCCGAGAACGCACGGAAGAGCCGTTCCAGCGCCGCGATCAGCGGCGCGGTGTCGTGCTCGGAGAGTCCCGCGCCGGGCTGGCCTTCGACCGAGGGCAACTCCTCGGAGGTCGTGGCAAACGCGGAGGCTGGCGATTCCTTCATGGCGTTCGAACTCCAACTGCCTGGGTCCGCGGGCTCCTGAAGGCTCCCGTCTTCGACTCCCTGTGCTTCGGAATTTGACACGACCCGCGCCGGCATGGAACCGGTGTCGGGTTTTCCCCTACAGCCGTCGGGTGGTTTCTCGAACCGTGAGCGAGAGGGGTGGAAGCTCGACCTCGGGCGTGGGCGTGCCCAGCATGTTCAGCAGCGCCTGGGCGGCGAACAGGCCCACCTCGTAGATGGGCTGGCGCACCGTGGTGAGGGGCGGGGTGAGGTAGGCGGCCACCGGCAGGTCGTCGAACCCGACCAGCGAGACGTCGTCGGGCACGCGGATGCCGCGGCGGTACATCGCCACGCGGGCGCCGAAGGCCGACTGGTCGTTGGCCGCGAACACCGCCGTGAAGGCCTGGCCGCCGTCGAGCAGCCGGTTCATCGCCATCAGGCCGCCGCTTTCCAGGAAGTCGCCCTGCACGACGAGGTCCGGGTCCGCGACGATGCCGGCCTCCTGGTGCGCCCGGAGGTAACCCTGGTGGCGCGCGATCGCGTCGACGTGGTCGAGGGGGCCGGCGATGTGGGCGATGCGCCGGTGCCCGAGTCCCAGCAGGTGGCGCGTGGCGATGTACCCGCCCGCGGCGTGGTCGATGGTGTGCGAGCGGATGCTCGGCCCCTCGAGGTGGCGCCCGGTCACCACGATCGGCTGGTGTTTCGCGAACGCGATGATGTCCTCGTCGGGCAGGTGGCCCGTGAGGATCACGAGCCCGTCGATGCGGCGGGCCTGCAGCAGGCGGATGCGCTCGGCCTCCTCGTGGGCGTTCCAGTGGCCGCTCACGATGATCGGCGCATAGCCGCTGTCGGCGAGTCCCTGCTCGATGCCGCGCATGGCCCGCGTGTAGAACGGGCTCTCGATGTCCTGCGCCAGGATGCCGACGGTCATCGTCGTGCCGGTCTTCAGGCTGCGCGCGAAGAGGTTCGGCTTGAAGTCGAGCTTCTTGATGGCGCGTTCGACGGCCGCGCGCTTGGCGGCGTCGACCCGGGCGGTGCCGTTGAGGATGCGGGAGACGGTGCTCGGCGACACCCCGGCTTCCTTCGCCACGTCGAGGAGGGTGACCGTGGCGGGCGGCGCGTCGGAATGAGTGGGACGGTTCACGGGTTGTCGAAAGGTCGGTGTGTCGCTTGGAATTAGCACGCCTCGTGCTGCATCCGGCAATGATAACGTTTTCAGAGTGTCAAGTCCTTTGAGAACAGGAAAACGCTGATGTTGTTTTGAGGTGTTCTAGGGAGTTTCCCTGGGATGGGGTAGTTCCTGAGTCGAATCTGTTGACGTCGGGCCGCAGTCGCAGTGAAATCTCGCCGTTGAAAACGTTTTCACGAAAAGTCGTCAGCGCAGGCGACCCGAACGCTGTCACCGCAGCACATCAACCCAACGCCGCAAGGCACGGAAACGACGCCATGAAAAGTCTCGTGAAACCCCTGTTGATCACCGCCGCCGTCGTCGCGGCATTCGGCGCCCAGGCCCAGGACGCCAAGCCGACGATCACCCTCAACGTGTCGTCGTTCCCGGACCTCGACCGGGGCGTCAAGGCCGCGATCCCGCTCTACAAGAAGCTGCACCCCGAGGTCGAGATCAAGCTCACGAGCCTCGCGTACGCTGACCACCACACCGCCATGACCACGGCCCTGGCCACCGGTGCCAACCTGCCGGACGTGATGGCCGTCGACAACGGCTTCATCGGCAAGTTCGCCGAATCGGGCGGCCTCGAGGACCTGAGCAAGGCCCCGTTCAATGCGCTGGCCCAGCGCGACAAGCTCGCCAAGTTCTCGGTGAACCAGGCCACCAGCGGCACGGGTGCACTGGCCGCGCTGCCGGTCGACATCGGCCCGGGCGCACTGTTCTACCGCAAGGACCTGCTCGACAAGGCCGGTGTGACCGAGGCCGAGATGACCAAGAGCTGGGACTCGTACATCGCCTCCGGCAAGAAGGTGAAGGCCGCCACGGGCGCCTACATGCTGGGCAACGCCCTCGACATCAAGGACATCTACATCCGCTCCGGCCTGAAGGACGGTGACGGCGTGTACTTCGACCGCAAGGGCAACTCGCTGGTCACGTCGCCGCGTTTCGTGAAGGCCTTCGAACTCGCCAAGGCCGCGCGCACCGCCGGCATCGACGGCAAGATCAACGCCTGGTCGAACGAATGGAGCGAAGGCTTCAAGCGCGACAAGATCGCCACGCAGATGATGGGCGGCTGGCTCGCCGGCCACCTGAACAACTGGCTGGCTCCGGAGCAGAAGGGCAAGTGGCGTTCGGCCCAGCTGCCCAACGGCGCCTACGGCTTCTGGGGCGGTTCGTTCTACGCGATCCCGAAGCAGACCAAGAACAAGCAGGCGGCGTGGGACTTCATCCAGTTCATGACCTTCAACAAGGAAATGCAGCTGACCGCGCTGAAGAGCCAGGACTCGTTCCCCGTGCTGCTCGACGCCCAGACCGACCCGTTCATCTCGCAGCCGATGGCCTACCTCGGCGAGCAGAAGGCGCGTGAGAACTGGAAGGCCGCGGCCGACCGCATCCCCGCCATCACCATCGACAAGTTCGACCCGGTGGCCGAGAGCGTCGTGAACGCCGAACTGGACAAGGTGCTCGAGCAGAACAAGGACATCAAGGCCGCGCTCGCCGACGCCCAGTCCCAGCTGAAGCGCCGCGTGCGCCGCTGATCCCGGCTCGCGACACGCCCATCCTCCAGTCCTCGATCGATCGTTCACATCATGCAGGCCATGGCCGAATCGAAGCCGTCGACCCCGCTCACCGGCGCCAAGTCGACACCCGTCCCCCGCAAGCGCAAACCACTGCACTTCCGGGACGTCGCACCGTACGTGTTCATCAGCCCGTTCTTCGTGCTGTTCTTCGTGTTCGGCCTCTTCCCCCTGCTGTTCTCGGTGTACCTCTCGCTGCACCGCTGGGACCCCGCCGCGGGTCTCTCCGCGATGAACTTCGTGGGGCTCGAGAACTACATCTTCGTGATCACGAACGACGACTGGTTCCACACGTCGCTCTACAACACGGTGTGGCTGGCCCTGGTGTCGGGCCTGCCGCAGCACCTGGTGGCGCTGCCGCTCGCCTTCTTCCTGCACACCGCCTTCGGGCGGTGGCGGAACTCGGTGGTCGGGGCGTACTTCCTCCCGTTCATCACGTCGACGGTGGCCATCTCGCTCGTGTTCTCGTCGCTGTTCTCGCGTGACTTCGGCGTGGTCAACGCCACGCTCACCGCCCTGCACGACATTCCCGGCCTCGGCTGGCTGTTCCCCGCGGACAAGATCGATTGGGGCCAGCCCCAGTACACCAAGTGGATGATCTCGTTCGTGGTGTGGTGGCGCTTCGTGGGCTGGAACACCGTGCTGTACCTCTCGGCCATGCAGACCATCCCGAAGGACCTCTTCGAGGCCGCCACGATGGACGGCGCGCGCCCCTGGCAGCAGTTCCGCCACGTGTGCCTGCCGCTGCTGCGCCCCATGGTGTTCTTCGCCGTCACGCTCACGATCATCGGCAACCTGCAGCTGTTCGAGGAACCCTTCATCCTCACCGGCGGCACCGGTGGCATCGACCAGGCCGGCAAGACCGCGGCCATGCACATGTACGCCACCGCCTTCGTGGACGGCGACTTCGGCACCGCCTCGGCCATCGCCTGGCTGCTGTTCATGCTGATCGCCGCCGTGACATGGGCCAACAACCGCTTCCTCGGCCAGAACGACAAGAAGGCCTGAGTCCATGAGCACCACCTTCAAGCATTCCTCTCTCGCCGCCAACGGCGTGGCCTACGGCATCGTGCTGGGCGGCGCGCTCATCATGCTCGCGCCGTTCTACTTCATGTTCGTGTTCGCGACCCACTCGGACCGCGAGATCCTGTCGCTGCCGCCGCCGCTCTGGTTCGGCGACAACTTCATGGCCAACGTGCGCCTGCTCGTCGAGAAGCTGCCGTACTTCTGGCACAACCTCGGCTGGAGCCTGTACGTCGCGGTGGCCGTGACGGCCGCGAACCTGTTCCTCTGCTCGCTGGCGGGATACGCCTTCGCGATGTTCGAGTTCAGGTTCAAGGACAAGCTGTTCCTGTTCGTGATGGCGACGATGCTGCTGCCGGCCTTCGTCGGGATGATTCCCACCGTCATCACGATGAGCTGGCTCGGCTGGCTCAACCAGCCGAAGGCGCTGATCGTGCCGGCAGCCTGCACGGCGCTGGGTGTCTTCATGATGCGGCAGTACATCACGTCGGCGATCCCGCGCGACCTGATCGACGCGGCGCGCATCGACGGCTGCGGCGAGTTCGGCATCTTCTTCCGCATCGTGCTGCCGCTGATCACCCCGGCCCTCGGCACGCTGGGCCTCGTCACCTTCATCGGGTCGTGGAACAACTTCATGGGCCCGCTGATCGTGATGCGCGACATGGAGATGTTCACCGTGCCGCTCGCGCTGCGGGCACTGCAGGGCACCGGCCAGACGCCGTGGGGCGCCATCTGCGCCGGCTCGTCGATCGCCGTGCTGCCGCTGCTCGTGATGTTCGTGATGGCCTCTCGCCGGCTCATCGAAGGCCTCACCGCGGGTGCCGTCAAGGCCTGACCCGTCCCCACGTTTCTCTTTCCAAATTTCCAGGAGCCACCGCGTGAGCGATTTGAAATTCCCCCCCGACTTCTCGTGGGGTGTTGCCACCAGCGCCTACCAGATCGAAGGCGCCGCCAACGAAGACGGCCGCGGCCCGTCCATCTGGGACACGTTCTCCCACACCCCGGGCAAGACCATCAACGGCGACACGGGTGACGTCGCCTGTGACCATTACCACCGCTATGAACAGGACGTCGACGTCATCGCCAGCCTCGGCGTCGATGCCTACCGGTTCTCGATCGCCTGGCCGCGCGTGCAGCCGGACGGCAAGGGCGCGTGGAACGAAAAGGGCCTCGCGTTCTACGACAAGCTCGTCGACCGCCTGCTGGCCAAGGGCCTCAAGCCCCACGCGACGCTCTACCACTGGGACCTGCCGCAGGCGCTGCAGGAGCAGGGCGGCTGGGGCTCGCGCGACACCACCGACCGCTTCGCCGAATACGCGGACGTGATGGGCCGCCGCCTCGGCGACCGCGTGGCCACCATCTGCACGCACAACGAGCCGTGGTGCACCGCGTACCTCGGCAACCACACCGGCCAGTTCGCTCCGGGCTTCCAGGACCCGAAGCTCGCGATCCAGGTCGCGCACCACCTGCTGCTGTCGCACGGCAAGGCGCTGCAGGCCATGCGCGCGAGCGGCGTGAAGGCGCCGCTGGGCATCGTGCTGAACCAGTCGTCGGTGACTCCCGCCACGAACAGCCAGGCCGACCTCGAGTGCGCCCAGCGGCACTACGCGTCGTTCGTGCGCTGGTACATGGACCCCATCTTCCTGAAGTCGTACCCCAAGGCCCCCGGGATCAGCATTTATCCGGAAGTCCATGAAAACGATTTCAACATCATCGCGCAGCCGCTCGACTTCCTCGGCATCAACTACTACACGCGCATCTGGGCCAGCGCCGCGGTGCCGCCGGTGCCTGCGCCGAACGTGCTCGGGGTCAACGACATGGGCTGGGAAAACCACCCGCAGGGCCTGACCGAGCTGCTCACGCAGATCAACCGCGACTACGACCTGCCGCCGATCTTCATCACGGAGAACGGCTACGCCGGTGCGGACAGCCTCGACCAGGGCCAGGTGCACGACGCCGAACGCATCACCTACGTGCGCACGCACCTGGAGGCGCTGCAGAAGGCGATGGAAGCGGGCGTCGACGTCCGCGGCTATTTCTACTGGAGCCTCTTCGACAACTACGAGTGGAACTCGGGCTACGCGAAACGCTTCGGCCTCGTCCACGTGGACTACGACAACCAGCAGCGCACCCTGAAGGACAGCGCCGTCTGGTATCGCGATCTCATCCGGAAAGGACGCTGAAGCCATGGCATCGCTCACCCTGCGCGGCATCACCAAGCGCTACGAAGGTTCCATCGATGTCATCCGCGGCATCGACCTCGACATCGCCGATGGCGAGTTCGCGGTGTTCGTCGGCCCGTCCGGCTGCGGCAAGTCGACCATGCTGCGCATGATCGCCGGCCTGGAGGACCTGACCGACGGCGAAATCCACATCGGCGACCGCCGGATCAACGACGTCCCGCCCGCCCAGCGCGGCGTGGCGATGGTGTTCCAGAGCTACGCGCTGTACCCGCACATGACCGTCGGCGAGAACATGGGCTTCGCGCTCAAGCTCGCCGGCCAGAGCAAGGCGGAGATCTCCGCCGCCGTGGGCCGGGCCGCGGAGATCCTGCAGATCACGCACCTGCTCGACCGCAAGCCGAAGGCCCTGTCGGGCGGGCAGCGGCAGCGGGTGGCGATCGGCCGCGCCATCGTGCGCAAGCCGGGCGTGTTCCTGTTCGACGAGCCGCTGTCGAACCTCGACGCGTCGCTGCGCATGCAGATGCGCATCGAACTGTCGAAGCTGCACAAGGAACTGGGCAGCACGATGATCTACGTGACCCACGACCAGGTCGAGGCCATGACGCTCGGCGATCGCATCGCCGTGTTCAACGCGGGCCGCATCGAACAGGTGGGCACGCCGCTCGACCTGTACGCGCGCCCGGCGAACAAGTTCGTGGCCGGCTTCCTCGGCTCGCCGCGCATGAACTTCATCCAGGTCACCGGCCACGAGCGTGCCGCCGGCGGCACGCGCCTGCGCGTCGACCCGGCGGGCGCCATCGACGTGCCGGGCGGGTTCGCGATGGCCCCGAGCGGCCCGCTGATGCTGGGCATCCGCCCCGAACACCTGGGCGTGACCCGGGTGGAGGAGGGCCTCGCCGCGCGCATCGACCTGCTGGAACACCTGGGCGACTCGATGCTCGTGCACGCGACGCTGCGGGGCACCGACAACACGGTGTCGATCCGCGTGCCCGCAAGCCACACGGGCCTGCGCGCCGGCATCGACATCGGTCTCGCGCCCCAGTCGTCGCAGGTCCTGCTCTTCAGCGAGGCCGGCGAAGCCCTGGCCCTGCACTGATCGAAAGGACGTCCCGGAACGTTGATTCAACCCATTCGTCCGGTGCGCGTTTCCGGGGCGCGCAGCGGACACCTTTCTCGCACGGCGGAAGTTTCCCATTCGCCGCCGGGCAGGACGTCATCGCCACGCAGGCGAACAAAACCTCACTACACACACGACGAGGAGTTACTGTGAAAAAGAAGCGTCTGATCATTGCCCTGGGGCTGGCCGGCATCGGCACCGCCGCGATGGCCGCCCCGCCGGTCGAGTTCTCCGGCTACATGCGCGCCGGCGTGGGCGTGAACGCCCGC
>Ga0079104_1000294_pt1 | contig 63150 bp, 51 predicted proteins | sample MedtruBG_FD_76829 | JGI IMG/M metagenome (GOLD analysis project Ga0079104, IMG submission 76829) | Root nodule microbial communities of legume samples collected from California, USA - Medicago truncatula BG | ecosystem: Host-associated > Plants > Roots > Nodule | place: USA: California...
GATCACGTAGTCGCACTCGTTGCCGAGACGCCATTTCGTGTCGGCCCCGGGCAGGCCGAAGCAGACTTGCGTGCCGCCGCGGGCGTTCACGCCCACGCCGGCGCGCATGTAGCCGGAGAATTCCACCGGGGGCGCCGCCACGGCGGCAGTACCCAGGCCGATCAGCCCCAAGGCCAGGATCAGGCGGTTCTTTTTCACGTTTGTTCCTCGTCGAATGTGTGTGGTGAGGTGGTCCTGCAGGTGGCGTCCAGCGGCACCGTCCCCCGACGGCACCGCTGGGCGCATGGCGCCGGCTCCTTCGAGACGCCGCGAGGCTGTCACAAATCTGGAACCGGTTCCATGTCGCGAATGGTAGTGCCCCATCGCGCACGAAAAGATTGAGAAAAACCCTTGGAGGCGTCCGCCAGCAGGAATTTCCGCACATACCTATAATCGATAGCAAGCTTGCTACTTTTAAGAACCACCATGACCCGGACCACCGCCCGCACCCTCCGCGAAACCTCGCTGATGACCATCACCTCGTCGCTCGGCGTGGTCGAACGCGCGTACCGCGCCGTGGCCGACCAGGCCGTGTCGCATGTCGGGGTCTCGCAGTCGATGGCCTGGCCGCTCGTGATGATCGGCCGGCACGGCGACGGCATGCGCCAGGGTGTGCTGGCCGACATCCTGAACATCGAGGGCCCGTCCCTCGCCCGCTCGATGGACCAGCTCGTGCAGGCCGGCCTCGTCGACCGCCGGGAGGACCCCACCGACCGCCGCGCCAAGACCCTGCACCTCACCGCCGCCGGCAGGGCCGCCTGCGAGCAGCTCGAAACCTCGCTGAACGCCGTGCGCACCGAGGTGTTCGCAGGCGTGCCCGACGACGACATCGCCGCGTTCCTGCGCGTGTTCACCACGCTGCGCGAACGCCTCGGCCTGCTGCCCGTCGAGGCCGCGCCCCCCGCCGTGGGCCGCAAGCCGCCGGTGAAGCGCCCATGAACACGCCGCTGTCGACGTTCCGCTTCAGCCGCGCGGAACTGCTCTTTTCGGTGAAGGCCTTCGCCGCCGCGATGCTCGCGATGTACATCGCGAGCCGCCTCGGTCAGCCCCGCCCCTTCTGGGCGATGATGACCGCGTACATCGTGGCCAGCCCGCTCGCCGGCGCCGTGCGTTCGAAGGCGCTGTTCCGCTTCGGCGGCACGCTGATCGGGTCCACCGCGGCCGTGCTGCTCGTGCCCGCACTGATCAACTCGCCCGAGCTGCTCACGCTGGGCCTCGCGCTGTGGGTGGGCGGGTGCCTCTACTTCTCGCTGCTCGACCGCACCCCGCGCTCGTACCTCTTCATGCTGGCCGGCTACACCGCCGCGCTCATCGGGTTCCCCGCGGTGGACACCCCGTTGCAGCTCTTCGACATCGCCGCCGCACGCGTCGAGGAGATCGGCATCGGCATCCTGTGCGCCTCGCTCGTGCATGCCGTCGTGCTGCCGCAAAGCCTCTCGGCCCCCGTGCTGGGCCTGCTCGACCGCGGCCTGCGCGATGCCCGCCAGTGGCTGCTCGACCTCGTGCGCGGCCCCGCGAAGGACCTCACCGCCGACCGCCAGCGCCTCGCTGCCGACCTCACGCAGCTGCGCCTGCTCGCCACGCACATCCCGTTCGACCCCACCCACCTGCGCCACAGCGGCGACGCGGTGCGCGCGGTGCAGGACCAGCTCGCCGCGCTGACCCCGGCGCTCTCCGCCGTGGAAGACCGCCTGCAGGCGCTGCAGACCTCCGAAGGCCGCCTCGCACCTGACGTGATGGAACTGCTCGCCGCGTTCGCCGCCTGGGTGCAGACACCGGACGACGACACCCCGCTGCGCACCGCGCTCGACACCTTCGCGACGCAAACGTCGGATGACCACACCGGCTGGCCCCTCGCCCTGCGCGTGTCCCTCGCCGAACGCCTCGCCGAACTCGTCACCACGTGGCAGGCCGCGCTGGCCCGCCGCGGCGACGTCGACCACGGCCTCACCGGCGCCACACCGCCGAAGCCATCGGTGGTGGGCGACCACGAACTGCACCGCGACCACGGCATGGCGCTGCTGTCGGCGCTGGCCGCGGTGATCGCGATCGCGGTGTGCAGTGCGTTCTGGATCCTCACCGGCTGGCCCACGGGTTCGGCCGCGGTGATGATGGCCGCGATCTTCTGCTGCTTCTTCGCGTCGATGGACGACCCCGTGCCGGCCATCCACGGCTTCCTCACGTTCACGCTGTGGTCCGTGCCCATCTCGGCCGTCTACGTGCTGTTCGTGCTGCCCGCGGTGCGCGACTTCGGCATGCTCGTGCTCGCCTGCGCGCCTGTGTTCCTCGTGCTCGGCGCCCTGATGGCGCGGCCGTCCACGGTGCTGTCGGCCATGCCGGTGCTCATGGGCGTGGCCACCACGCTCGCGATGCACGACACGGCCAACGCCGACCTCGCGAGTTTCGCGAACTCGATGATCGCCCAGGTGGTGGGTGTGGTGGTGGCCTCGCGCACCACCCGCCTGATGCGCTCCATCGGCGCCGACTGGAGCGCGCGCCGCATCCAGCAGGCCACGTGGCGTGAACTCGCCGACGTCGCGGCCTCGCCCCGCCAGCCCGTGCAGGCCGCGGCGCAGACCGTGCGCCTGCTCGACCGCATCGCCCTGATCGCCCCGCGCGTGGCCCAGTCCGGCGGGAAGATCGACGGCCTGCCCGCCGACGCGCTGCGCGACCTGCGCCTCGGCACCGACATCGTCACGCTGCAGCGCGTGCGCTGGCACCTGCCGCTCGGGGTGACCGGTGCGCTGATGGGCGACCTGGCCCGCTGGCTGCGCGAGCTCGGCACCGGTCGCAACGCCACCCAGCCGGCGCACCTGCTCGACCGCGTCGACGCGGCCCTGACCGCCACGCTCGCCACCCACGACCCCGCGTCGGCCGAACGGTCGGCGGGTCTCGGGGCCCTCGTGGGTGTGCGCCGCGCCCTGTTCCCCGACGCACCGGCACCGGTCGTGCCCATGCGTGTTCCCGAAGGAGTGTCCCCATGATCGGCGAAGCCAACGTCTTCGGCGTGTACCTGCCCTGGCTGCTGGTGCTCGCCACCCTGGGCCTGTTCGTGACCTGGGGCCTGCGCCGCCTGCTCGCCGCGGCCGGCGCCTACCGCTGGGTGTGGCACCCGGCCCTGTTCGACATCGCGCTGTACGTGCTCGTGCTCCTCGCCCTCAGCAGCGCCACCCGATTCCTCCAGTGAGACCGTCATGACCTTCCGCTTCCTCTCCGATTTCCCGAACCGCCAACGCGTCGCCCGCTTCGCGGTGACCGCCGTGGCCGTGGCCGCCGCCGCGTGGGCCGGCCTGCGGCTGTGGGACCACTACGAACGCGCGCCGTGGACGCGCGACGGCCGCGTGCGCGCCAACGTCGTGCAGATCGCCGCCGACGTCTCGGGCCTCGTCACCGCCGTGCCGGTGCACGACAACCAGCCCGTGCAGGCCGGCACGCTGCTGTTCGAGGTGGACCGCGCCCGCTACACGCTCGCGCTGCGCCAGGCCCAGGTGGCCCTCACCGCGCAGCGCACCGCGCTGGCCCAGGCCGACCGCGAGAACCGCCGCAACACCGGCCTCGGCCCCCTCGTGTCGCAGGAGGCCACCGAACAGGCGCACACCCGCGTCGACCAGGCCCGTGCGAACGTGGCCCAGGCCGAGGTGGCCGTGGACGCCGCCCGCCTGAACCTCGAACGCGCCGAGGTGCGTGCACCGGCCGACGGCCTCGTCACGAACCTCGACCTGCGCCAGGGCAGCTACGCCACCGTCGGCCACCCGGTGCTGGCCCTCGTCGACGCGCGATCGTTCTACGTCGAGGGCTACTTCGAGGAAACCAAGCTCGCGCGCATCCACCTGGGCGACGCCGTGCGCGTGACCCCGATGGGCCAGGGCGCCTCGTTCACCGGCCGCGTCGAGAGCCTCGCCGCCGGCATCGCCGACCGCGACCGCTCCACCGGCGCGAACCTGCTGCCGAGCGTGAACCCCACGTTCAACTGGGTGCGCCTCGCGCAGCGCGTGCCGGTGCGCGTGAGGCTCGACCCGCTGCCCGACGGCACCCAGCTCGTCGCGGGCCAGACGGTCACCGTGCAGGTGGTCGAACCGGCACGCAAGGGATGATCGCCATGAAGTTCCTCCCTGCCCTCGGCACCGTGGCCCTCGCCGCCGCGCTCGCCGCCTGCTCGACCTCCCCCGTGGGCCCCGGCTACCGCGAGCCCGACGACGCCCTCGCCCGCCGCGCCGACGCGACCGCGCCGTTCATCGGCACGCACGACGCCTCCGTCGACGCACCCACGGCCCATCCCTACACGCAGGCCCCGCTGCCGTCCCACTGGTGGCGCCTGTTCGACGACCCGGTGCTCGACGACCTCGTCGCCCGCGCCCTCGACCACAACACCGACCTGCGCCAGGCCGCGGCCAACCTCGCGCGCGTGCAGGCGCTGCAGGCCGAGGTGGACGGCGCGGCCCATCCCACCATCGGGGTCTCGGGGGGCCCGTCGTTCGGCCACGCCTCGGGCCTGTCGGTGCTCAAGCCCGGCTACGAGCCGCCGTCGGCATGGCACGGCAGCGCCGGCGTGTCGGTGGCCTACCAGGTGGACCTGCTCGGCCAGATCCGCCGCGCGAGCGAAGCGGCGCAGGCCGGCACCGATGCCGCGTCGGCCGCACTCGACGTGGCCCGCGTGAGCGTGGCCGCGGGCACCGCGCGCGCCTACGCCGACGTGTGCGCCACGGGCCAGCGCCTGCAGGCCGCGCAACGGTCCATCGACCTGCAGCAGCAGGCGGTCGACGTGACGCGCAAGCTCCAACAGGCCGGCCGCGTCGGCGAGGTGGACGCCGCCCGCGCGCGCAGCCAACTCGAACAGCTGCGCGCCGCGGTCCCGCCGCTGCAGGCCCAGCGCCAGGGTGCGGCGTTCCGTCTCGCCACGCTGATCGGCGAGCCGCCGCCGTCGCTGCCCGCCGGCATCGCGTCGTGCAGCGCACCGCCGCAAGTCGCGGGCGCGATGCCCGTCGGCGACGGTGCCGCGCTGCTGCAGCGCCGGCCCGACGTGCGCCAGGCCGAACGCGAACTCGCCGCGGCCACCGCGCGCATCGGCGTCGCCATCGCCGACCGTTACCCGAAAGTGACGCTCGGCCTGTCCGCCGGCACCGCCGGCCCGCTCGATCGCCTGGGCAGCCGCGACACGGTGAGCTGGAGCCTCGGCCCGCTGATCTCGTGGACCCTGCCCAACACCGGCGTGGCCGACGCCCGCGTGGCCCAGGCCGAAGCCAGCGCACAGGGCGCCTTCGCGAAGTTCGACGGCACCGTGCTCACCGCGCTGCGCGAGACCGAGACGGCCCTGTCCACGTACGCCCACGAACTGGACCGCCAGGCCGCGCTGCAGGTGTCGGTGGACGAGGCCCGCACCGTCGCCGTTCAGACGCGCAAGCTCTACGAAGGTGGCAAGGTGGGTTACCTCGACACGCTGGACGCTGAACGATCGCTCGCCGCCGGCGAGGCCTCGCTCGCCGCGTCGCACGCGCAACTGGTCGACGACCAGGTGCAGGTGTTCCTCACCCTGGGGGGTGGCTGGGAACGCTAGAAGCCGAAGAGGCGGCGCGGGTTCTCCCACATCACCGCCTGCCGCACCTGCAGGTCGGGCAGCAGTTGAGCGGCGAGGGCCTGCAGCGGCCCGTAGTCGATGCGGTCGGGCGCGCGCAGGAAGGGCCAGTCGGACGCCCACACGAGCGACTCCGTCCCGAAGGCATCCACCAGCGCCTGAACGAAGGGCCAGGTGTCCTCGTACGGGTGCGGCTGGTGCGACCACTTCGCGAGGCCCGACAGCTTCACCACCGCACGCCCCGCGCGGCCCAGTTCGAGCAGCTTCGAAAACCCGGGCTGTTCGAGCCCCGCCCGCGGCTCGGGCCGCCCGCCGTGGTCGAACAGCAGCTTCGCGCCGCTCGCCTCCAGCATCGGCGCCAGGTCCACGAGCTGGTCACCCGTGACCTGCACCTGGGCCCACATCCCGAGGTCGCGCAGGCGCTCGAGCAGCGGCCCCGCGTCGCGGTAGTGGTCCACGCCCAGCAGCGACGGGTTGAACGCGATGCCGATCACCCCGGCGGCCTGCAGCGCCTGCAACTCGTCGCGCCCCGTGCCGTTGGGCACGACGGCGACGCCGCGGTAACGGCCCTGGCCGGTGACCAGCGCGTCGAGCAGGCAGCGGTTGTCGAACCCGTAGCCCGAGTTCGGACCGACGATCACCGCATGGCGGACGCCGTGTGCATCGAGCACCCGGCCGAGCTGCGCCGCCGTGGCGATCTCCGCGCCCTGTGGCCGGTAGGCCGTGTCGGGCGCATAGGGAAAGCGCACGGGGTCGAACACGTGCACATGGCAGTCGATGCGGAGGTCGGGGTCATTCATGCGCCGAGGTTAGCGCACGAGCGCCAACCCCGCGCCGCCCCGCGTCAGATGTCGATCTTCGTGAACTTCGTGCCGTCGAAGCTCAGGTTGGCCATCAGACCACCCACGGCCAGCACGTAGCCCACGATGGGCTTCTGGCCCGTCTTCGTGTCCACGGCCGCGGTGGCGCTGGCGTCGGCCACCGTCACGGTGGCGTCGACCCCGGCCGTCCAGCCCTTGCTGGTCTCGAACTTGTTCAGCACTTCGTCGTTCATGAACAGCAGGTAGACCGACCGGGACTGGGCCCCGGCCAGCAGGCCGACCGACGCCGCACTGGTGCTGTAGTACCCGGCGCTGGCACCGTGCTTGCGCAACGCCCCCTCGCCGTACGAGCCGCCGACCACGAACCCGGCCGACACGACCGACGGGAACACCAGGATGCCCTTGGCCTTCGAGGCCAGTTCCTTGGAACCCGGCACCTGCTCATAGAGCTTGCCGAGCGCTTCATCGACCTTGGCATCGATGGAGCGGCGGCGTGCCGCGGGGTCCGATGAAGCGCTGGGGCTGGTGGTGCTGCAGCCGGTGGTGGCGCCGACGAGTGCGGCGCCCGCCGCGAGCGAAAGAAAACGACGCTTGTCCATTTTCATCTCCTTGGTGGAATCGCGAGGCGTGCTCGGACAACACCGGAGGGCAGTGCGGCACCGAAGCGAAAGGCAGTCTCCTGCCGGTGTCCAGCCTTGTCAATGGCGTGCGGGCCACATTGCCCCAAAGGGCAGACTGCCTCGATTCAGCGGTGCTGGAAGACCGCGGCGCGCTTGTTCAGGAAGGCGTCCATGCCCTCCTTCTGGTCCTCGGTGGCGTACAGCGAGTGGAACAGCCGGCGCTCGAACATCACGCCGTCGGCCAGCCCGCCCTCGTAGGCCCGGTTCACCGCCTCCTTCGCCGCCATCACGGCCACGCGCGAGAACCCGCTGATGACGATGGCCGCGGCCAGCGCCTCGTCGGCGAGCTTCTCGTACGGCACCACGCGGCTGACGAGGCCCGCGCGCTCGGCTTCCGCCGCGTCCATCATGCGGCCGGTGAGCACGAGGTCCATCGCCTTGGCCTTGCCCACCGCGCGCGGCAGGCGCTGCGTGCCGCCCGCGCCGGGGATCACGCCGAGCTTGATCTCGGGTTGCCCGAACTTCGCGTTGTCGGCCGCGATGACGACGTCGCACATCATCGCCAGCTCGCAGCCGCCGCCGAGCGCGAAGCCGGACACCGCCGCGATCACCGGCTTGCGGACGGAGCGGATCGTCTCCCAGTTGCGCGTGATGAAGTCGCCCTTGTAGACGTCGGCGAAGGTGTACTTCGCCATCGCGGCGATGTCGGCTCCCGCGGCGAACGCACGCTCGCTGCCGGTCACGATGATGCAGCCGATGGCCTCGTCGGCATCGAACGCCTTCAGCGCCTCGCCGAGCTCGTTCATCAGCGTGTCGTTCAGCGCGTTGAGCGCCTTCGGGCGGTTCAGCGTGACGATGCCGACCTGGCCGGCTTCCACGCGGGTTTCGATGGTCTCGTAGGTCATTACGTGCTCCGGCTTCCGTGTTCCGGCGCACTGTACTCCGGGCAGCGTGTCAGCGCTGCGGCGGCAAGGCCGGCAGGCCCTCCTCGTCGATGGAGTGCGGCTGCTTTTGCGCGCCCTCGGCCGCGCGCTCGGCGAGCTTCACGTACAGCGCCGCCACCTCGCGGAGGTCCTGCTCGTCCAGCCCTTCGATGCCGATCATGCGGTTGCTTGCGTTCTTGTTGGCCGCGAGTAGCTCGTTGAGCTTCAGGTGCAAGGCCACGCTGTCCTTGTTGGCGCTCTGCTGGATCAGGAAGACCATCAGGAACGTGACGATGGTGGTGCCGGTGTTGATGACCAGCTGCCACGTCTCGGAGAAATGGAACAGCGGGCCGGTCACGGCCCACACGAGGATCGTCAGCAGCGCCAGGCTGAACGCGACGGGCGAGCCGGCCCACCGCGTGACGGCCGAGGCGAAGCGGTCGAACGCCGTGAGCCACGGCGAGTGCGACGCGTACGCCGCCGTCGCCGTGGTGGGCATCGAGCCCAGCGGCTCGTCCGCATCGGCGGACTTCGGCTCCATGACGGCGCTCACGCCTCCGCCGTCATCCCGAGTTCGGCCATCAGCTCTTCCTTGCGGGCGGCGAGCTGCTCGCCGACGGCCGCGGTGTCGAGGCCGGCCTTCTTCACTTCCTTGAAGAGTTCGTTCTGCTCTTCCTTGACGTGGTGGTCGATGTACTCGCCCAGCACCTTGACCTTCGCGTCGTAGTGGTCGTCGCTCGGGTCGGAGGCCTCGATCTGGGCGATCAGGTCCTTCGCGCTCGCGTGTTCGACGTCGGCCTCGTCGACGAGGTCCTGCTCCTCCAGAACTTCTCGTGCGGCCGGATAGAAGATTTCCTCCTCGATCTGCGCGTGCACGGTCAACATCTGGCAGATCGTGGTGGCGATCTCGAGCTTCTCGTCGTCACCGGCCTCGGCCTCGACGAGTTCGTCGTACTGCTTGAAGAGCGCCTTCACCTCGTTGTGGTCGGCGGTGAGAAGCTTGATGGCGTCGTTCGCCGGCGTCTTGCGGGCCGACGACGAGGATTTGGTGGTGGACTTGGCGGCGGATTTCTTGGCTGCGGGCATGGTGCGCTCCTGGCTGCTGGGGACTGCTCGGTCACGTCGACCGCACCGACATGATTGGACGGCGGGCGGGTGGCTGCAGTAGGCGCACCGTTCGGCCCGGCGTCAGACAAATTCGCGTCGCAACGGGAACGCCATTTGCCGTTTCCGAGACGTTCCGGATCTGGAGACGTTGCATGTTCGACTTCAGCCTCCCGTGGTGGGAGTTCATCGTTCGGGCCGCCGCGGTGTACCTGGCACTGATGCTGATGGTGCGGCTCGCCGGCAAACGAACCGTGGGGCAGTTCACCCCGTTCGACCTGCTGGTCGTGATGCTGCTGAGCGAAAGCGTCAGCAACTCTCTCAGTGGGGGCGACGAATCGCTGGTGGGGGGCCTCGTCGTGGCCGCTACGCTGATGGTGCTCAACACCGCCTTCGCCGTGGCCAGCGCCCGCAGCCGGCGCGTCGAGGAGGTCACGGAAGGCACCCCGGTGCTGGTGGGTCGGGACGGTGCCGTCTTCGAGCAGGTGCTGCGGCGCGAGCGTGTCGGCATCGGCGAGTTCGAAAAGGCGTTACGGGAGGCCGATTGCGAACTGGCGGACGTGAAGTGCGCGTTCCTGGAAACCGACGGCAGCTTCAGCATCCTGAAGCGGGAGTGACCGCGGTTCGTCGCATCGGACGATTGTTCCGCCCGCGTTGCGTTCCTAGCATCGCGGGATGAACCCACCCGCCATGCTCCAGGGCCTGCGCATCACCGACATGACGACGGTGATCTTCGGCCCCTACACCACGCAGATCCTCGCCGACCTGGGCGCCGACGTCGTCAAGGTCGAACCCGCCGGCGGCGGCGACACCGTGCGCCTGATCGGGCGCCCGCCCGCCACGCCCGGCATGGGCCCCGCGCACCTGCGGCTGAACCGCGGCAAACGGTCGGTCGACTGGGACCTGCGGTCCGAGGCCGGCCGCGCCGCGCTGACGCGGCTGCTGCAGACGAGCGACGTGTTCATCCACAACCTGCGGGCCGACGCCATCGAACGCCTGGGCTTCGGCGTCGACGCCGTGCGCGCGTTGCGCCCCGACATCGTCTACGTGCACTGCACCGGCTTCGACCAGCGCGGCCCGAACGCGGGCCTGCAGGCCTACGACGACATCATCCAGGCGGCCTCGGGCGCAGCGTCGCTGCTGCCCCAGGTGGACGGCAACCCGCAGCCGCGCTTCCTGCCGATGGCCGTGGCCGACAAGGTCTCGGGCCTCCACGCCGCCTACGCCGTGCTGGCCGCCATCGTGCACCGCCTGCGCACCGGCGAAGGCCAGGCCGTGGAAGTGCCCATGTTCGAGGCCATGGCCAGCTTCAACCTGCTGGAACACCTGTGCGACCGCACCTTCGTGCCCCCCACCGGCCCCGCGCTGTACGGCCGCCAGGTCGACCCGGGCCGCCAGCCCATGCGCACCGCCGACGGCTGGATCGCCATCGCCCCGTACCTCGACGACCGCTGGGTGCGGCTCTTCGAGGTGTGCGGGCTGGGCGAGCGGCTGAGCGAGCCGATGTTCGCGGACCTGAAGTCGCGGCGGAAGCACATGCAGAAGATGCACGACGCGGTCGCCGCCCTGACCCCCGGTCGCACCACGGCCGAGTGGCTCGCACTGCTGAAGGCGGCGAACGTGCCCGCCATGAAGGTCAACGAGATCGGCGACCTGCTGGACGATCCGCAGCTCCAGGGCTCGGGGCTGCTGCGGGAGCGGGAGCATCCGACCGAAGGGCGCTACGTGGAGGTGGGCCCGCCGGTGCGCTTCTCCGCGTGGGCGCCGGAACCGGGGCGGCATGCGCCGGGGTTCGGGGAGCACAGTGAGGAGGTGGCGAAGGAGCTGGGGGTGAAGTTGTAGGTCGACGAGTCGTCCCGGCGTTCGCCGGGATGACCTGCTGCCTGGCGCTCAGATCAACGCCGCCGCCGCCTCCGCAAACGCCGCCGACTGCGACCCCACCACCGCCGCATCCGATGCCGCCGCATTCCCCGCCTTCGCGCGCGCCGCCACGCCTTCGAGGATCACCGCGAAGCGGAACAGCGAAAACGCGAGGTGGAAGGCCGTCACCGGCTCCGAACACCCACCCGCATCACGGTACGCCGCCAGGTACGACGCCTGCGTCGGCAGGCTCGCCGACACCAGGTCCACCCCTCGCAGCCCGTCGAAAGCCGCCGGCGCGGTGTGCCACGCCATCGCGCTGTAGGCGGCATCGGCCAGCGGATGCCCGAGGGTCGAGAGTTCCCAGTCGAGCACGCCGATCACCACCGGCTCGGTGGGATGGAACATCAGGTTGCCGAGGCGGAAGTCGCCGTGGGCGATGGCGGTGCTGTCGTGGTCCGGAATGTTCACGGGCAGCCAGTCGACCAGCCGGTCGATGTGCCGGTCCTCCCGCGTGCGCGAGGCGGCCCATTGACGCGACCAGCGAGCGATCTGGCGAGCGAAGAAATTGCCTGGGCGGCCGTAGTCGGCGAGGCCCGCGGCCTCCCAGTCCACCGCATGCAGCGCGGCCAGCGTGCCGGCCATCGCATGCCAGTACGCCGCCCGTTCGGCGGGCGGCACCTCGCGCAACTGGTGGCCGCTCATCACGCGGCCCTCGAGCTTGTCCATCACGTAGAACGGCGTGCCGATCACGGCGCGGTCGCCGCACCAGCACAGCGCCGCCGGCACCGGCACCGCACTGCCCGCCAGGGCCTTCAGCACACGGTACTCGCGGTCGATGGCATGGGCCGACGGCAGCAATTCGCCCGCGGGCTGCTTGCGCAACACGAGCGAACGCTGCTCGAACTCGACGAGGAACGTGGGGTTCGACTGCCCCGCCCCCACCCGCCGCCACTGCATCGGCCCCTCGGCGCCGGGGACCCGTTCGCCGAGCCAGCGGCGCAGCCGGTCGAAATCGAAGTCCGCGGAACTCATCCCTTGCGGGGCGAGAAAGACGGCTCGCGCTTCTGCTGGAACGCCATCACCCCCTCGAGGAACTCGGGGCGGTCGATCATCTCGCGCTGACGGCCGGTCTCGTAGGCCAGCTGTGTGGCCAGGTCGCTGGACGCGGCCGAGTCGTAGGCGCGGCGCGTCTCGCCGATCCCGTGGGAAGGCAGCCGCGCCAGGCGTTGCGCGAGCGCGAGGGACTGCGCCGCGAATTCGGCATCGTCCACACACGACCACACGAGCCCCCAGCGCGCCGCCTCCTCGGCGGACAGCCGGTCGCCCAGCAGCGTCAGCGCCGTCGCCCGCGAGCGGCCCACGAGCCGTTCGAGGAACCACGTGGACCCGAGGTCGGGCACGAGGCCCAGCTTCGGCACGAAGGGCATCAGGAAGTACGCCGACCGCGCCGCGATGACGATGTCGGCCGCGAGGGCGAGGCCCACCCCCGCACCGGCCGCGGCACCATTGAGGCCGCACACCACCGGCACCGGCATCGACCGCAGGTCGAGCACCAGCGGCGTCGACTGCTCGGTCATCATGTCGGCCGTCCACGCCCCCAGGGTGCGCGGGTCCCCTTCCGGCCGGCCCAGGCCGGACAGGTCGGCCCCCACGCAGAAGCCCTTGCCCTCCCCCGTCAGCAGCACGGCCCGGTACGAGGGATCCCCCCGCACCTCGGCCAGCGCCGCCCGCAGCTCGATCTGCATCGGCACGGTCAGCGGGTTCAGCTTCGCCGTGTTGACGAGGCGGATCACCGCCACGTCGCCCTCGCGCTCCAGGCGCACGTTCACCGTGGTCACAGGCGCTCGACGATCGTCACGTTGGCGAGGCCGCCGCCTTCGCACATGGTCTGCAGGCCGTAGCGCACGCCACGCTGGTGCAGCGCGTGCACGAGCGTCGTCATCAGCTTCGTGCCCGACCCGCCCAGCGGGTGACCCAGCGCGATGGCACCGCCGTTCACGTTGAGCCGGCCCGCCTCCGCCCCCAGCACCTTGAGCCACGCGATGGGCACCGGCGCGAAGGCCTCGTTGACCTCGTAGAGCCCGATGTCGTCGATGGACAGCCCCGCACGCTCCAACGCACGCTGCGTCGCCGGGATGGGCGCCTCCAGCATCACGACCGGGTCGTGCCCGATCACGCTCATGTGGTGGATGCGCGCGAGCGGCTTCACGCCCAGCGCCTTCAGGCCGCGTTCGTTGACGACCATCACGCCGCTGGCGCCATCGCAGATCTGCGACGCGCTGGCCGCGGTGACACGCCCGCCCTCCTGGATCAGCTTGACACTGGCGATGCCTTCGAGCGACGCATCGAAGCGGATGCCTTCGTCGACCGTGTGCAGCTCGTTCAAGTCCCCCAGTTCGGCACTGCGCGCCGCCACCGGCACGATCTCCTCCTCGAAGCGGCCCGCACGCACCGCCTCGATGGCGCGCTGGTGGCTTTCGAACGCGTAGGCATCGAGCTCCCCGCGCGTGAGGCCGTACTTCTTCGCGATCATCTCGGCGCCGGCGAACTGGCTGAACTCGACGCCGGGGTAGCGCTTCTGCATGCCCGGGCTCACGTAGAAGCCGAGACCGTTTTTCGCGGGCAGCGTCATCGGCAGGCCCATCGGCACGCGGGTCATGCTCTCGACGCCCGCGGCGATCACGATGTCCTGCGTGCCCGACATCACCGCCTGCGCGGCGAAGTGCAGCGCCTGCTGCGACGAACCGCACTGGCGGTCGACGGTGGTGCCCGGCACCGATTCGGGCAGCGACGACGACAGGATCGCGTTGCGCGCCACGTTCGCCGCCTGTTCGCCGGCCTGGCCCACGCAGCCCATGATGACGTCGTCGATGGCGGCGGGGTCCACGCCGCTGCGCGTCACGAGCGCGTCGAGCACCTGGGCGGCGAGGTCGGCCGGGTGCCAGCCCGAGAGGCGCCCCCCGCGCCGGCCCCCGGCCGTGCGGGCGGCCGCGACGATGAATGCTTCTGTCATGGTCGATCCTTTGAGATGAAGAAGAGGTTCAGCGCGGAGACATGCGGATCGCGCCGTCGAGGCGCACGCATTCGCCGTTGAAGTAGCCGTTCGTGATCATCAACTCCGCCAGCGCAGCGTACTCCGCCGGGTCGCCCAGCCGCTTCGGGAATGGCACGGAGGCCGCCAGGGCGTCCTTCACGTGGTCCGGCGCGGCCTGCAGCAGCGGCGTGTTGAAGATGCCCGGCAGGATGGTGTTGATGCGGATGCCCTCGCCCATCAGGTCGCGTGCGACGGGCAGCGTGAGGCCCACGATGCCGGCCTTCGACGCCGAGTACGCGGCCTGTCCCATCTGCCCGTCCTGCGCTGCCACCGAGGCGGTGTTGACGATGGCCCCGCGTTCGCCGTCGACCAGCGGCGGCAGCGACAGCATGCCGGCGGCCGACTTCGCGATGCAGCGGAACGTGCCCACGAGGTTGATCTGCACGATGCGGTCGAACGCCGCGGTGGGGAAGTGGCGCACCTCGCCGGCGGCCTTGTCGCGGCTGGCGGTCTTCACCGCGTTGCCGATGCCGGCGCAGTTGACCAGCACACGCTCCTGGCCGATGGCCGCGCGGGACTTCGCGAAGCCCTGGTCCACCGCATCGTCCGACGTCACGTCCACGCGGCAGAACACACCGCCCAGTTCGGCGGCCAGCGCCTCGCCCTTGTCGGCGTCGAGGTCGAACAGGGCCACGCGCACGCCGCGCGAGGCCAGCAGCCGCGCGGTGGCGGCGCCGAGACCGGAGGCGCCGCCGGTCACCACGGCGGTCACGGTTGCATCGAGTTTCATCGTTCGGGTTCTTTCTTCGAAAGGGAGTTCAGCCGTGGAAGCGGGCGCCGGTGGCTGCCATCTCGCGCATGCGGGCGGTGGGTTCGCAGGCGGGGCCCAGTGCGCTCAACCGCTCGCAGCGCGCGACCACCTCGGCCAGGCCCAGCCAGTCGGCGTACTGCAAGGCGCCGCCCAGGTAGGCCGGGAAGCCGATGCCGAGCGTGAGCGCCATGTCGAGTTCGGCGGCGGTGGCCACCACGCCCTCCTCCAGCGCATGGGCGGCCTCGACGACCATCGGCAGCATCAGCCGGTCCACGATCTCGGCCTCGCCGAAGGTGCGGGGGCCGTCGAGCTGCAGCGTGGCGACGAGCGCCTTCGCTTCGGGATCGGGCGAACGCACCGGCTTGCCCGCCGGATCGAGCCCGTGCTTGTAGAACCCGCTGCCGCTCTTCTGGCCGTAGCGGCGGTGCTCCACCATCAGCTTCACCGCGTTGCGTGCCACCGGTTTCATGCGCTGCGGATACCCCGCGGCGATCACGTCGCCCACGTGCCCCCCCGTGTCCATGCCCACCACGTCCTGCAGCAGCGCCGGGCCCATGGGCCAGCCGAAGGCTTCCATCACACGGTCCACCTCGGCGAAGTCGGCGCCGTCGGCCAGCAGCTGCAGGAAGCCCGACACGTACGGCGTGATCAGGCGGTTGACCAGGAAGCCGGGGCAGTCCTTCACCACGATGGGTGTCTTGCCCATCCGCACGGCATGCGCCACCGCGGTGGACACCGCGGCATCGCTCGTGCGCTCGCCCCGCACCACCTCCACCAGCGCCATCACGGGCACCGGGTTGAAGAAGTGCATGCCGACGAAGTTCTCGGGCCGCGCGAGCGGGCGCGCGATGTCGTCGATGCGCAGGCTGGAGGTGTTCGACGCGATGACCGTGTCCGGCCGCACGGCCCCTTCGAGCGCGCTCAGCACCTGGTGCTTCACGGAGAGGTTCTCGACGACGGCCTCGATCACCAGATCGACCTCGCCGAAGCCCGCGTCGTCCAGCTGCGGGTGGATGGTGGCCAGCACCGCATCGGCCTTCGCCTGGTCGATGCGGCCGGTCTTCACCTGCCGCGCCAGCTGGCGCGACGCCTCCTTCATGCCCAGCGCGAGCGGGGGCGGCGCGATGTCCTTCAGCCGCACCGGCGTGCCACGCAGCGCGCTGGTGTAGGCGATGCCACCGCCCATGATGCCGGCGCCCAGCACCGCCATCGACTTCACCGGCCGCGCGCCCTGCCCGTACGACTTGAAGCGCTTCTTCAGCAGCTGGTCGTTGAAGAACGCCCGCACGAGCGATGCGGCCGCCTGTGTCTTGGCCACCTCGGCGAACGCGGCGGATTCGAGCCGCAGCGCCTCGGCGCGTGTGCAGGTCACGGCACGCGACATCATGCGCACCGCGATGGCCGCGGCGGGCTGGTGTTTCGGGCTGCGCGCGTCGACGTCGGCCAGCGCCCCGTCGAACAGCGAACGCAACTCGGTGGGCTGGCGCGGCACCGGCTCGCGCTTGCGCTGCTGGCGGGCGCGCCAGTCGGCGTGGCCGTCGGCCGCGCTGCGCAGCAGCGTCAACGCGGTCTCGCGCAACGCCGCGGGGTCGCAGGTCTGGTCGACCACACCGGCCGCGAGGGCCGAGGCCGCACGCGACGGCCGGCCGCCCGCGATCCACTCCACCGCCACCGCGGGTCCCGCGACCCGCGACAGGCGCACCGTGCCGCCGAAGCCCGGGAACAGCCCGAGCTTCACCTCGGGCAGGCCCACCTGCGCGTCGTTCGACATCACGCGGAACGAGGCCGCGAGCGCCAGCTCGAGACCGCCGCCCAGCGCGAAGCCGTTGATGGCGACCACGCTCGGCACACCGAGGTCCTCGAACGCGTTGATGATGCCGTTCTTCGCGTACACGTCGCGCGCCATGTGTTCGGCGGGCTGCTTGAACATCTCGCCGAACTCGGCGATGTCGGCGCCGACGATGAACACGTCCTTCGCGCTCGACACGAGCACGCCGCGCACGCCGCCGTCGGCGGCGATCACGTTCGTCGCGCGCTGGAACTCGTCGACGGTGCGGGCGTCGAGCTTGTTGATCGCGTCGCCCTGGCGGTCGAAACACAATTCAGCGAAACCGTCGTCCAGCCGCCGCACCTGGATGCTGTCACCTTGGAACAAGAGAACTCCTCGTGGATCGGATGAAGCTCAGTCTAGGAACGCGTGCCGCGCTGCACCATCGTCGGTAGCGACGAATCAGGCGGCCTGCAGGGACGCCACAGACAGGCGCTCACGGCACTCGGCCACCATGCGCTCGATGAGTTCGGCACACGTGGGCACGTCGTCGATCAGGCCGATGCACTGGCCCGCGGTGATCACGCCGCCGTCCAACTCGCCCGAGCGCAGCGCCTCGCGGCCTCGGGTGCCCAGCACCAGCGGGCGGATGTCCTCGAACTCGCAGCCACCGGGGCGCTGCTCGATGGACCGCACTTCGTCGGCGATCGCGTTGCGGAACACCCGCGCGGTGTTGCGCAGCGAGCGGAAGATCAGTGCGGTGTCGCGTTCGCTCGCCTTCACCAGCGCCTGCTTGATGTCGTCGTGGATCGCGGCCTCGCGGGTCACGCAGAAGCGCGTCCCCATGTTCACGCCCTCGGCGCCCAGCGCGAGTGCTGCGGCCATCCCGCGGCCGTCGGCAATGCCGCCCGAGGCCACGATGGGAATCTTCAGCGCCCGCGCCGCGGCCGGGATCAGCACGAGGCCGCCCACGTCGTCCTCGCCGGGGTGGCCCGCGCATTCGAGGCCGTCGATGGACACGATGTCGACCCCATCGCGTTCAGCCGACAGCGCATGGCGCACCGACGTGCACTTGTGGACCACCGCGATGCCGTGTTCCTTGAACGTGTCGATGTACTCGCGCGGGCTGCGACCCGCGGTCTCCACCACGCGGATGCCGCTCTCGACGATGGCCGCCACGTACTCGGCGTACGGCGGCGGCTTCACCGACGGCAGCAGCGTGAGGTTCACGCCGAACGGCTTGTCGGTCAGCGCGCGGGTGCGTTCGATCTCGCGGCGCAGGTCGTCGGGCGTGGGCTGCGTCAGCGCGGTGATGACGCCCAGGCCACCGGCGTTCGAGACAGCGGCGGCGAGCTCGGCCACCCCCACCCACATCATGCCGCCCTGGATGATGGGCCAGGCGATGCCCAGCCGTTCGGTCACGCGTGTCTTCATCGGATCTCCGGGTTGTCAGTGCGTGCGCGCGCGCATGCGGTCGCGCGCGACGGGGTCGGCCACGAGGCGGCCGAAGAACTTGGCTTCCAGCGCCAGCGCACGGTCCATCGGCAGCTGCGTGCCTTCGTAGACGGCGGCCAGCACGGCGAGGGGTGCGGGTTCGCGGTCGCCGGTGTCGCGGCGCACGCGGGCGAGGTTCAGGCCGAAGCTCGCGGACGCGTGGGGCGCGAGTGCGCCCGCGCCGCCCGGCAGCGCGTAGCCCTTCGCGTCCCACGGCTGCGCAGTGGGCCCCTGCGAGAGCACCCAGCGGCGCGCGGTGGCGACCACGTCGTCGCGCGGCCGCAATGCCTCGACCAGTCCCAGAAGGAAGGCTGCGTGCGGGTCCACCGTGTGGCCCTCGGTCAGCAGCGGCACGGCCTTCTCGATGCCAATGAGGCGCGGCAGGCGCTGCGTGCCGCCGCCCCCGGGGATCAGTCCGGCGTGCACCTCGGGCAGGCCCACCCGCACGGCCGCGTCGTCGGCGAGCACGCGGTGATGGCACGCGAGGCACAGCTCGAAGCCCGCGCCCTGCGCATCGCCACCGATGGCCGCGGCCACCGGCTTGCCGCCGGTCTCCAGGCGACGCAGCGTGCGGTTCACGGGCGCGACCAACGCGGCGATGGTGGGGGCGTCGAGGCCCGCGTCGGCACCGGCCAGCAGTTCGTCGATGCGGGCGCCGAGCAGGAAGCGGTCGGACGCGGCGCCGGTGATCACGGCGCCGACGATCGCGGGATCGGTGAGGACCGAGTCGACCGCGGCCTCCAGCGCCATGGCCAGCGGCCCGGTGAAGTGATCGGCGAACAGCTCGATCAGGGCCACGCCATCCCGGTCGACGGTGAGGGTCAGGGTGTTGTCGTCCATGGTGTCAGACCCGTTCGATGACCAGCGCGGTGGCCTGGCCCGCCGCGGCACACAGCGTCACGAGCGCGGTGGCCTCGCCGCGCCGTTCCAGTTCGTCGAGTGCCGTGCCGAGCAGGATGGCGCCGGTGGCCCCGAGCGGATGGCCCAGCGCGATGGCGCCACCGTTCGGGTTGACCCGTTCCGGGTCGAGCCCGAAGTGCCGCGCCACCACCATCGGCACCACGGCGAACGCCTCGTTGACCTCGTACAGGTCGACGTCCGCCGGCGACATGCGCAGGCGCTCCAGCAGCCGCCCGGCCACCGGCAGCGGCCCGCCCAGGCTCAGCAGCGGTTCGCTCGCGCCGCTCACGCTGCCCAGCACGCGGGCACGCGGGCGCAGGCCGTGGCGTTTGCCGAAGTCCTCGTTGCCGAGCAGCACCACCGCCGCGCCGTCGACGATGCCGCTCGAGTTGCCGCCGGTGTGCACGTGGTCGATGGCCGCAAGCGACGGGTAGCGCTGCAGCACGATGCGGTCGAAGCCTTCGGCGCCCACGCCGGCGAAGGCCGGCTTGAGCTTGGCGAGGTCGGCACGGGTCGTGCCCGGCCGCACGGCCTCGTCGTGGGTCAGCAGGGTCTGTCCGATGACGTCCTTCACCGGGTCGATCGACTTCGCGAACCGCCCGCCGGCCACCGCCTCGGCCGCGCGCCGCTGGCTCTCGACCGCGTACGCGTCCACGTCGTCCCGCGTGAACCCGTTCAGCGTGGCCATCAGGTCGGCGGCCACGCCGTTCGGGATGTAGGGATGGGTCACGCCGATGCGCGGGTCCACGTACGCCGCACCGCCATCGGCACCGATGGGCACCCGCGACATCGACTCGACCCCGCCACCGATCACCGCGTCCGCCTGGCCGGATGCAATCAATGCATGGCCGAACTTCACGGTGTCGAGGCCCGAGGTGCAGAAGCGGTTGACCTGGAACCCGGTGACGCTGTCGCCGTAGCCCGCGGCCAGCAGCGCGGTGCGGGTCAGGTCGGCGCCCTGCTCGCCCACCGGCATCACGATGCCGAGGCCCACGTCGTCGATGGCCTCGCCCGCGAAGCCGTTGCGGGCCCGCAGCGAGGCGAGCAGCCCCGCGGCCAGGTGGACGGGAGGCACCTCGTGCAGGGCCCCGTCGGGGCGGCCCCGGCCGCGCGGGGTGCGCAGGTGGTCGTAGACATAGACGGTGTTCATGCGATCCAGTCTAGAAATCCGCCCGAGCACGGCCCATCGTCGGAACCGACGGAAAACACCAGCACGCCAAGGGCTTGCTTGCCTGCAAAATCGTCGGTATGGACGTGGGCGCATCGCGCATTCGGGCGCACGATGCGCCCTCGTCGGCACCTCCCTTCCCTCGAACCGGCCCGAAGTCATGACCGATCCCAGCGGTATGCCGACGTTTCCCCCCGACCGCCAGGCGGTTCGGCCCACGCCGGTCACGGCGCCCGCGACGAAGATCCGTCCGCCCACGGCCGACCCCCACCAGGTCCCGCGCCTCTCGGTGTGCGACCGCATCCGCCAGGCCGTCACCGCACGCCTCGTGCTGGTGCGTGCGCCGGCCGGCTTCGGCAAGACCACGTCGATGCTGCAGGCCCGCGCCGCGCTCGAGGCCGACGGCATCGACACCGCCTGGCTCACGCTCGACCGCGCCGACAACGACGTGCCGCGGTTCCTCGCGTGCCTGGCCGACGCCGTGGCCGACATCGCCGCCGACGGCTTCGGTGCCGCCCCGCCCGACCCCCTGGCCGCCCTCGCCCGCCACCCGTCACCGTTCGCGCTGTTCCTCGACGACTTCGAGGTCATCCAGGAGCCCGCCGTGCTGGGCCTCGTGCGCGAGATGCTCGACCACCTGCCCCGCCGCGGCCAGGTCGTCATCGGCTCGCGCGGCCTGCCCGACCTGGGCCTGGGTCGCCTGCGCGCGCGCGGCCAGCTCGTCGAGGTGGACACCGAACACCTGCGCTTCACGCTCGACGAAACCACCGAGTTCTTCCAGCGCCGCGGCGGCACCCCGCCCGCGCCCCAGGCCCTCGCCCTGCTCAACCGCAAGACCGAGGGCTGGGTGGCCGCGCTGTGGCTCGCCTCGCTCGCGCTCGAACGCCATGGCTCGGGCAGCGACTTCATCGAACGCTTCTCGGGCTCCAACCGCGCGGTGGCCGACTACCTCGCCGAAGACGTGCTCGCGCAGCAGACACCCGAGGTGCGCGGCTTCCTGCTGCGCACCAGCATCCTGCGCGACCTGAACGCGTCGCTGTGCCAGGCGCTGAACCCGCGGGCGGACACCGTGCGCATCCTCGCGCAGCTGGAGGCCGCCAACGTCTTCCTGATCCCGCTCGCCGCCGACGCCCAGGGCGAAGGCGGCCCCGCGTGGCGGTACCACAGCCTGTTCGCCGACTTCCTGCGTGCGCAACTGCAGCGCGAGATGCCCGACGAGTTCGCGCGCCTGCACCTCTCCGCCTCCGGCTGGTACGAGGCCGAGCAGCGCCCGGTGCCGGCCATCGAACACGCCATCGACGGCGGCGACTACCCCCACGCGCTTTCGCTGCTCGTGCAACACGCCGAGGCCTTCCTCGCCCAGGGCCGGATGCGGCTGCTCGCGCGCTGGTTCTCCGTCGTGCCCGAGGCCGCGCTGCGCGCGCACCCGCTGCTCGAAGTGGTGGCCGTCTGGTCCGCCTGCTTCACGCAGGGCCCTTGGGAGGCCATGGCCCGCCTCGACCGCTCGGGGGCCGGCCGCAGCGACGACGCCGTCGTGCGCGCCCACGAGAACGCCCTGCGCCCGCTGCTGCTCGCCATGATGGACCGCTACGAGGACGCCTACGCCGCCGGCCGCCAGAACCTCGCGCGCCTGCCGACGTCCCGCCCCTTCGCCGACAGCGTCTTGACCAACGCGATGGCGAGCGTCGTCTCCGTGATGGGCGAACCCCACGAGGCCCACCGCCTGCTCGACGCCGCGCGCGCCGGCCGCGGCGCCACGCCGTTCGTGCGCATGTACACCGAGTCGATGGAAGGCCTGCTCGACCTGCAGGAAGGCCGCCTGCGCCAGGCCACCGCCCGCTTCCGCATGGTGCTGAGCCAGGCGCAGACGGCCACCTACGAGCACCACAACGGCAACGCGTGGGCCGGCGTGCTGTACGCCTCGGCCGTCTACGAGGAGAACCGCCTCGACGCCGCCGACCACCTGCTCAACATCTACCTGCCGCTCGCCCGTGACGTCGGGCTGCCCGACCACATGATCCTGAGCCACGTGCTGCGCTCGCGCATCGCGTTCCACCGAGGGGACATCGATTCGGCGTTCCTCGTGCTCACCGAACTCGAGTACCTGGGGCACCACCGGCAACTGCCGCGGGTGGTGTGCAGCGCGAAGCTGGAGCGGGCGCGGATGCTGATGCTGCAGGGGAACGGGCAGGCGGCGAAGGAGGAACTCGACCGGGCCGACGATCCGGCCGTGTGGGACCGTGTGGCGCGGCAGCGGTTGCCGGCGCATGACACCGACGACATGGCACTCGGGCGCTTGCGGTGGCAGTTGATGTTCGGTGATGCGCGTGCCGCGCTGCCCGCCATCGCTCGTGAGATCGCACGCGACGAGGCGGGCGGACGCCGCCGGCGCGTGATGAAGCTGCAGGTGCTGCAGGCGCTGGCGCTGCAGCGATCAGGAGACCCCGATGCGGCCTCGCGCACGCTCGCGCCGGTACTGCATGCCGCGAGCGTGGAAGGCGCGATGCGCCTGCTGCTGGACGAAGGCGAGCCCGCGGCGGCGCTGCTGCACCGGCACCGTCAGCACGCATCGGATCCCACGGACCCGCTGTTCGACGATTTCCTTCAGCGGCTGCTCGATGCAGCCGGCCCCCTGTCCACCGCCGAGCCGGAGGTCGTTCCCACCCCCTCGGCGGACCCGCTCCAGGAACCCCTCACCCGCAAGGAGATCCGGGTGCTGCAACTGCTGGCCGAGGGCTACTCCAACAGCGCGATGGCGGAGAAGCTGTTCGTCTCGGACAGCACGGTGCGAACGCACTTGCGAAACATCAACATGAAGCTGAATGCGAAGAGCCGGACGCAGGCGGTGGCGATTGCGAGGCGGTTGGCCGTGATTCGGTGAACAACACCCAGGGTCAGGTCTTGAATTTGCAGTTCACACCCAGGGTCAGGTCTTGAATTTGCAGTTCAGATTTCAGACCTGACCCCGGTGGTTTCATGACCCCGGTGGTTTCATGACCCCGGTGGTTTCATGACCCCGGTGGTTTCATGACCCCGGTGGTTTCACTCACCTCCAGACACTGAAGGTTCCCCGGGCCTAGACGGCCTTGAGGGAACAGCGGTCGTCATACGGAAACAAGCCGGCATCGTCCTTGTCGCAGGTCACGAAGCAGCGATGGACGACCAGCTCCCGTCGTTCCTGCGGGCTCAGTCCGTGGTCATCCACGTCGCCGGGACGAAGGGTTGCGAGATCGATTTCTCCGTCCACGTTGAAGTGGAACGTGCCGTCCAGGACGTAGTCGCGCCTGAACGCCGTTCGCCAGGACGAGTTGGCACCCCAGCCATGGGCGAGGTCGTTGTGCCGCCGGGAATTCCTGCGGTACGCCCAGAAGAGCATTGATCTGTCCGCGATCCCCGGCACCAGGCGCGCGGCGCCGGCAGGCACCGTCACGCCGGCGCGCATCAGGAGCAACGGGCCCAGCATCAGGCAGGGCCAGTGTTGCCGCAGGCCCTGGGGCCGCATGTCAGGGGAAGTCGGCGCCAAGCCGACGATTTCATGGTGGAACGGTGACCACGGGCGGGGGTTGAGGATGTCCGCTCCGATGCCACTGGCGAACCGGAAGAACTCACCCAGGGTGATCGCGGGGCCTTGCTCGTTGGAACCACCGGGAGAAAACGTCTGGAATCGAAGCACCAGCAGTTCGAGCACACGATGGACCGAATAGAGAAACCACAGTGCCTCGCCCGGCATCGGCGGGATCGCGCCGCCGGAGCTGGCGCCCAACGATCGCAGCTGCTCGATGGCCGGGATGTTGTTCTCGAGCCAGGGGCGCAGGACGTCGTCGAAGGCCGCTTGGCCGTCGTAGTCCATCAATTCGTCATGAAGCGCTCGAAAGGGCACGTCGTGGGTTTCTTTCGTGGGATGCCGCCGAGAGCCCCACTGTGCCACGCCCCCGCGCCTCACCCAGGCACAATGGCACGCCACCGGGTCAACCCCAATCCCGGCGAATCCCTCTCCAGGAGTCCCCATGCCCCGCGCCCACCTCCTCGCCACCACCACCCTCACCCTGGCCGCCCTCTTCACCGTCCCCGCCGCCTTCGCCGAAGGCTCCGCCTCCTCCGCCTCCAGCGCGGGTTCCAGCGCCGGCTCCGCGTCGTCCGGCAGCGTGTCCGACTCCATCGGCGGTTCGAGCGATGCCTCCTCGCCCGACAAGGACAAGAAGGTCTCGCAGGGCGAGTACCGCGTGGTGGACGTGGCCGCCGTGCCGGACCGTCCCGGCAAGGTCCGCCTGACACTGCAGGGCACCGAACCCACGGCCACCCGCGAGTTCGTGCTGTTCGTGCCCGAGAAGGCGATGGCCGCGCGGCCGGTCTCTGCCGGTGACCACGTATTCACGCAGGTGCGCCCCTACGGGTTCGAGTTCGCCCACGCCGACACGCGGCAGGCCTTCTTCCTCGCGCTGAAGGACGACTGGCAGCAGGACCTCGGGATGCGCGTCGTCCAGCTCTGATTCCCGTGGCACGGCAAGCCCTCGCGGCCGGCGCGGTCCTGCTGGCGGGTTGCGCGGCCGCGGCCGATGCCCACGCCGGGGCGCTGCACTTCTGCGACCGGCGTCCCGAGGTCAACGCGACCGACCAGGACCGCCGGCTGCGGTTCGCCGCCCGGGTGCGGCAGGCCCTCGACGATGCACCGGGCCGGGCCGCCCTCGTCGCCCGCACCGGAACCGACCTCGGCCGCTTCGGCATCCGCTACTCCCACGCCGGCATCGCCCTGAAAGCCGACGGCGGTCCGTGGAGCGTGCGCCAGCTGTACTACGCGTGCGACGAATCCCGCTCGCGCCTGTTCGACGAGGGCCTCGCGGGTTTCCTGATGGGCATGGACGACCCGCAGCAGGCCCACGTGGCCGTCGTGCACCTGCCCGAACCCCGGGCCTCGCGGCTGCGCGACGCCGCGCTGGACAAGCCGCGCGCCCTGGCCCTGCTGAACGCCGACTACAGCGCCAACGCCTACCCGTTCAGCACGCGCTACCAGAACTGCAACCAATGGGTGGCCGAACTGCTGGCGGCGGCGTGGGCGCACGACGGCACCGTGCACAGCCGCGCCGAAGCGCAGGCCTGGCTGCAGGCGCTGGACTATGCGCCCACCCGCGTCACGCTGGCGTCTCGCTGGCTGCTGCTCGCGGGCGCCTTCGTTCCGCTGCTGCACGTGCGCGACCACCCGAGCCGCGACGTCGAGGCCCTGCAGTTCCAGGTGAGCCTGCCCGACGGCATCGAGCGCTTCGTGCATCGGCAGGTGCCCGGGGCCACCCGCACCGAGCTGTGCCATGACGACGAGAAGATCGTCGTCCGGCGCGGCTGGACACCGCTGGGGGACGGCTGCGAGGCGGGCCCCGGCGACGAGGTCATTCCCCTCCTAGGGTAAGTCTCTAGACGGCCGCCCCGATTCACCGGCCTGCCAATGCGAGGATCCGGTTCCACGCCACCTGAATCCCGAGACGCCCGTGCCCCTTCCCATCGACGAGCAAGTCAGCTTCCGCAAGCTGGAGGTCCTGCTCGTGTTCCTCGAGACCGGCAGCCTCGGCCGCGCCGCCGAGCGCCTGGGCACCAGCGCAGTGAGCGTCCACCGCGCCCTGCACTCGCTCGAAGCGGGCGTGCGGTGCGCGCTCTTCCGTCCGGAGGGGCGCCACCTGGTGCCCACCGACGCGGCCCGGGTGCTGGCCGACGTCGCGCGCGAGGTGCTGCGGACCATGTCGGAGGGCATTCGCAGCACGCGGGTGGCGGCGGGCTATGCCGCGGACAGCATCCGCATCGGCTCGCTGTACTCGCTCACGAGCGGCACGGTGCCGGTGCTGGTGACGGGCCTTCGGTCGCGGCGCCCCGAGCTGGAGGCCGAGTTGATCCTGGGCTCCAATGCGGACCTGCTGCGCAAGCTGCGCGACGGCCTGGTCGATGCGGTGCTGCTGGGGGAGCCGGACGACGCGCCCGACGTGGAGACGCAGCTGCTGTTCGAGGACGAGGTGTTCTTCGCCACCCGGCGCGGGTCGCCACACGCCGGGCAGGCGGCGGTCGACCTGGGCACCTGCGCCGACGAGCGCTTCGTCAGCCTCACGGAGGGATTCGTGACCCACGACCGCTTCGAGGAAGCCTTCCGCACGGCCGGCTATGCACCGAAGGTGGTGATGCGCACTGGCGACATCTTCTCGCTCATGAACCTCGTGGGCGGGGGCATGGGCAACACGCTGCTGCCGGGTCGCATCCGCCATGCCCTGCCCGCCGACGTGGTGCTCGTGCCGCTCGCCCCCCGCTTCCGCATGCGCCAGAAGATCTGCATCGCGTTCCTGCGCACCCGGGAACGCGATCCCAACCTGCTGTCGCTGCTGGCCGCCTGCCGCAGCTACACCGCCGACCTCGACCACCTGCCGGGCCAGGATCCGAGGCGGCCCTCGACCGTTACGGAAGCCGTAACGGTCGTCGATCGACCATGATTGATCACCCCACGTCGCACCCCTATCGTGCGTCGCACCGAACGGACCACCCACCTGGAGTCACCATGCGGAAATCCCCGTCCCTGTTCCATCGCCGCACCGTCGCGGCGCTCGCCGCCGCGGCCGGCCTGGCCTTCACCCTGGCCCCCGGCGCCGTGCTGGCCCAGACCTGGCCCACGAAGCCGGTCACGATCGTGGTGCCCTTCCCCGTCGGCGGCGGCACGGACGCCTTCGCCCGCCCGCTGGCCCCACCCCTCGGCAAACTGCTGGGCCAGCAGATCATCATCGACAACCGCGGCGGCGCCGGTGGCAACCTGGGCGCGGGCATCGCGTCCAAGGCCGCGCCCGACGGGTACACCTGGTTCATGGGCGGCGTGCACCACACGATCGCGCCGTCCATCTACCCGAAGCTCGACTACAACCTGGCGAACGACTTCGTGCCGGTCGCGATGATCTCGAGCGTGCCGCAGGTGATCGTGGTGAACCCGAAGAACATCCCGGCGACGGACCTGAAGGGGCTCATCGCCTACCTGAAGGCCAACCCCGGCAAGGTGACGTTCGGCTCTGCCGGCAACGGGTCGTCCCATCACCTGGCCGGCGAGCTGTTCAAGGCGCAGACCAAGACCTTCATCACGCACATCCCCTACCGCGGCACGGGCCCGGCCCTGCAGGACCTGATGGGCGGCCAGGTGGACATGATGTTCGACGGCCTCGGCTCGTCGGCGCCCCACATCCGCAGCGGACGGCTCCGCGCCATCGCCGTCGCCAGCGACAAGCCGGCGCCGGGCTTCCCGGACATCCCGACCACCACGCAGGCCGGCCTGCCCAGCTACCAGGTGTCCACCTGGTACGGCCTGTGGGCCGTTCGCGGCACCCCCGCACCCGCGATCGAACGCATGTCGACGGAGCTGCGCAACGCGCTGCATTCCAGGGAACTGACGGCGACGTGGAACAGCATCGGCGCCGAACCGCCGACGCTCACGGGCAAGGCCTTCGCCGACTTCATCGCGGCCGAAAGCCAGCGCTGGGCAACGGTGGTGAAGGAAGGCAAGATCAAGCTGGACTGACCGATGGAACGCCAGGGTCGGACCTGACGTTCATCTCCCGCGCGCCACTGAGCGAGAATTCGACGCCCACCGTCGGACCCTCGCCGGGGACGCTGGAGAATTCCGATGACGAACCTGGACCCGTTGTCCGATGTGCTGCGCAGCGTTCGCCTGCGCGGTTCGGTCTTTTTCGAGATGATCTGCCGCGACCAATGGTCGGCGCTGGCGCCGGGCGCCCGCACGATCGGCCCCGCCGTGATGCCCGGGGCCGAGCACGTGATCGAGTACCACATGGCCCTGAAGGGCGAGGCCTGGGTGGCCGTGGACGGCGAACCGCCCGTGCGGCTGCACGAAGGCGACATCGTCATGCTGCCGCACGGCGACCCGCACGTGGTGTCAAGCGCGCCGGGTGTGGAGCCGCTCGCCAAAGACGACGCGGCGGTCTTCGACCTGCTGCGCCGCGACGCCGGGCCGGTTCCCATCGTCTACCGCGGCGGGGCGTGCCAGGTCGGCGGCGGCCTGTCCTCGGAGGAGGCTTCCACCGTCGTGATGTGCGGCTTCATCGCGTGTGACTTGAGGCCGTTCAATCCCCTCGTGAACGCCTTGCCGCGGTTGATGCACCTGCAGGCGAACCGCGTGGGCGCCTGGGTCGCCCCGATGCTCGAGGAGGCGGCGTCGGAGACCAGCGCGCAGCGGGCCGGGAGCGCCGCGATGCTCCAGCGGGTCAGCGAGATGGTGTTCGTGGACGGCACCCGCCGGTACCTCGATTCGCTGCCCGAACAGACCAAGGGGTGGCTCGGGGCCCTCCGTGACCGCCAGGTGGGCCGCGCCATCTCGATCATGCATGCGGAGCCGGCGGAGGCCTGGACACTGGAAAGCCTGGGGACCCAGGTGGGCCTGTCACGCTCCGCGCTGCACGAGCGGTTCGTGACGTTCGCCGGCATCCCGCCCATGCAGTACCTGACACACTGGCGCATGCAGTGCGGCGCCCGCCTGCTGCGCGAAGGGCTCGACACCGTCGCGGCGGTGGCCCAGGAGGTCGGATACGACTCGGAGGCCGCGTTCGCCCGCGCGTTCAAGCGGGCGACCGGCCTGCCGCCGGCGGCGTGGCGCCGCTCGCAGCGGCAGACCGCGGCCTGAAGCTCAGAGCAGCGGCCCCCGATACAGGACATGGTTCTGCCCCGCCACCGGGTTCATCGGATCCCCGTACTTGTTGACGATGGTGAGCACACCACCCCCGCTGTAGTCGTAGTGGATGCGCCCGTACTTGCTGCGGTTGGACACACCGCCGTGCATCTGCGCGGCCTGTGCCTTGGCGGCCTGCAGGTCGTCGTACAGGTGCTGGGTGTGGGCGATGTACTTCTTGATCTCGGTCTCGTAGTAGCCCTTGGGGACCTTCGTGCGGTCGGTGTAGAACGCATCCCTCAGCGCGTTCCAGTCCGCGAGGCTGCCCTTGCCGCTGTGGATGTACGCCTGCTTGACCATGTCGAGGTCGTCTTTCCGCAGGTCGCGGTTGGGCTTGTCCTTCTGGTAGTCGATCACGTCGAGCGTGGCCGACACCCACTCCTCCGTCTCGACCTCGTTCGTGCCGTCGCCCCCCTGCGTGGACACGGCACCGGTGCAGGCCGTGAGCGAGAGGTTGCGGAAGTTGCAGAGCGCGCGGAAGAACTTGTAGGCGAAGCTCGTCTTGAGATCGCCCGGCGACATCCCGCCGAGGTGGTTGAGCCGGAAGTTGTCGGTGCGCGCGCCGTAGCACATCACGAGGCTGATGCGGTACGGGTCCGAACGTTCGGGGAACAGCAGCAGGGCCAGCGAACTCAGCTCGCGCCAGCCGATGTGGGTCTGGGCGTTCGTGAAGCCGTGTTCGGTGACGTCCGGCGAGCCGTGCAGGATGATGTAGACCTTCTTGGCCGCCGCGACGTCGGCGCGCACCTGGGCCACGTCGTTGCGGCCGAGCGTGCCGGCGGCGTCCCGGCGGATGAGGTCGATGCCGGAGTAGTGGTGGACCACGTTCTTGCGGAAGTAGCTCTCCCGGGCCCGGGCCTTCGCCGCGACACCTTCCACCGTGGAGCGGGCCGATCCCGTCACGTGGCCCGGCACCGCGACCGCGCCGGAGCTGCTCTTGCGCATCACCGCAGGCACCGTGGAGTTCGGCGTCTGCCCCTGGTCATCGTCCTCGAAGTTGAGAATCACGAACTTGGCCACTGGATGCGCTCCCCTGGTGTGATGGGGCCGCATCGTAGCGGACAAAGCCCGGCACGAACCACCTTCCCCCTCGATCCGGTGTGCCTCAGTGCACCCGGGCCCGGATCAGGTCCACGGCCTTCTCCGCGATGGCCACCACCGGCGCATTCGTGTTCCCCCCCACCACCGTCGGCATGACCGACGCATCCACCACCCGCAGCCCCTCCAGCCCATGCACGCGCAGCTGCGCATCCACCACGGCCTCGGCATCGTGCCCCATCCGGCACGTTCCCACCGGGTGATACACCGAGTCCACCCGCGCCCGCAGCACCGCCCGGACCTCGTCGTCGGTGTGCACGCCCGCGGTGAACAGGTCCTTCGTGCGCCACCGTGCGAGCGACGGCGCATCCATCAGCCGCTGCGTCATGCGGAAGCCCTTCACCATCTGCTCGAGGTCGTCGGGATGATCGAGGAAGGCCGGGTCGATGTCGGGTGGCGACAGCGGATCGCCGTCGTGCAGCCGCACGGTGCCCCGGCTGCGCGGCCGCAGCAGGCACACGTGGCACGAGTAGCCATGCGCCATGTGCAGCTTGCGTGCATGGTCCTCGGCGATGCTGACGACGAAATGCAATTGCAGGTCGGGCGCGGGCAGCGACGGGTCGCTCTTCAGGAACGCGCCGGCCTCGGCGAAGTTGCTCGTGATGGCGCCGCGCCGGTCGCGCGAATAGCGCCGCAGCTCCCGTGCCGTGCGGGCGAAGCCGCGCGGCGTGAGGCCCACGAGGTCGAGGCTCTTCGCCTGGTAGCCGAAGATGAAGTCCGGATGGTCCTGCAGGTTGCCGCCCACGCCCGCGAGGTCGTGCACCACGGGAACACCGACCGACTGAAGGTGGGAAGCCGGCCCCACCCCCGACAGCTGCAGCAGCTGCGGTGTCTGCAGCGCGCCCGCGCACAGCAACACCTCGGCGCGGGCCCGCAGCGTGACACGGCGGCCGTCCTGCAGGCATTCCACCCCCACCGCCCGCCGCCCCTCGAACAACACGCGCAGCACGGTGACCCGCGTGCGCACCTCGAGGTTCGGCCGCACGCCGAGGTGCGGCAGCAGGTAGCCCCGCGCCACGCTCCAGCGTTCGCCGTTCTTCTGCGTGACCTGGTAGATGCCGCAGCCTTCCTGCTCCGCGCCGTTGAAGTCGGCGGTCAGCGGGTAGTCCACCTCGCGGGCCGCCTGCAGGAACACCTCGTGAAACGGGTTCCCCGTGCGCAGGCCGCTCACGTTCAGCGGCCCGCCCTGCCCATGGAAATCGTCGTCGAACACCTCGTTGTGTTCGCTGCGCCGGAAGTACGGCAGCAGGTCGTCGTAGCCCCAGCCGGGGTTGCCGAGCGACGCCCAGTGGTCGTAGTCCCAGCGGTGGCCGCGCACGTAGACCATGGCATTGATGGCCGACGATCCACCCAGGCATTTGCCACGCGGCTGGTAGCCCCGGCGGCCACCCAGGCCCGCCTGGGGCACGGTCTCGAATGCGTGGTTGTTCAGGCGCGTCGGGAGCATCGCGACCACGGCGGCCGGCGTGTTCACCACCCAGCTGTCGCCGCCTCCGCCGCTCTCCAGCACCAGCACGCGCACGTTCGGGTCCTCGGTCAGGCGGCCGGCCAGCACCGAGCCGGCCGAGCCGCCGCCGACCACGATGTAGTCGAAGGTGTCCATGGCTAGAGGGCGCGGGAGATGACTTCCTTCATCACCTCGCTGGTGCCGCCGTAGATGCGCTGCACGCGCGCGTCGGTGTACATGCGGCCGATGAGGTACTCGTTCATGTAGCCGTAGCCCCCGAAGAGCTGCACGCATTCGTCGACCACGCGCCCCTGCGCCTCCGAGGCCCACAGCTTGGCCATCGACGCCGTGGCGGTGTCGAGCTGGCCGGCCAGCAGTTGATCGACGCAGCGGTCGATGAACGCGCGGCCCACGGTGAGCGTGGTGGCGATCTCGGCGAGCTTGAAGCGCGTGTTCTGGAACTCGGCGATGGGTTTGCCGAAGGCCTTGCGTTCGCGCACGTAGTCGAGCGTCGCCGCGTACGCGCCTTCCATCGACGCCTGCGCCAGCACGCCGATGATGAGCCGCTCGTACGGCAGGTCGCCCATCAGCTGGAAGAAGCCCTGCCCCTCCTGGCCGCCCAGCAGGTTCGCGGCCGGCACCACCACGTCGTCGAAGAACAGTTCGGAGGTGTCCTGCGCCTTCAGGCCCACCTTGTCGAGCACGCGGCCCACGCGGTAGCCGGGCAGGTCCTTCGTTTCCACGATCAGGATGGACGTGCCGCGCGCGGCCTGCGCGGGGTCGGTCTTCGCGACCACCAGCACCAGCCCGGCGAGGAAACCGTTCGTGATGAAGGTCTTGCTGCCGTTGAGCACGTAGGTGTCGCCGCGCCGCTCGGCACGCGTGCGGATGGCCTGCAGGTCCGAGCCCGTGCCGGGTTCGGTCATCGCGATGGCCCCCACCAGCTCGCCCTTCGCGAGGCGCGGCAGGTAGCGCGACTTCTGGTCGGGCGTGCCGTGGTTCAGCAGGTAGTGCGCGACGATGGCGTGCACGGAGGTGCCCATGCCGGTGAGGCCGCGGCGGGCCATCTCCTCGCACAGCACGGCCTCGTGGCGGAAGTCGCCGCCGGCGCCGCCCCACTCCTCGGGGATGTCGCTGCACAGGAAGCCCAGTTCGCCGGCGTGGCGCCACAGCGCGTGGCCCACGTTGCCGCGATGGCGGGCCTCCTCGTCGCCGGGCACCATCTCGGCTTCGAGGAAACGGCCCACGGAGTCGCGGTAGAGATCGAGGTCTTCGTCGGTCCAGGACCGCTTGAACGTCAGCGCCATGGTCAGTTCACCCGCCGTTCGCGGCCGGCCCAGAAGGGCTCGCGCAGGATGAACTTCTGCAGCTTGCCGGCGGGTGACAGCGGCAGCTCGGTGCGGAACTCCACGCTGCGCGGGCACTTGTAGCCCGCGATCAGGTCGCGGCAGTGGGCGATGACCCCCGCCTCCTCCAGCGTGGTGCCGGGGCGCGGCACGATCACCGCGTGCACACGTTCGCCCCAGTGATCGTCGGGCACGCCGATCACGGCGCACATCGACACCTCGGGCAGTTGGGCGATGGCGTTCTCCACCTCGGCGGAGTACACGTTCTCGCCGCCCGTGACGATCATGTCCTTCAGGCGGTCGACCACGTAGAGGTAGCCCTCCTTGTCCATGTAGCCGCCGTCGCCGGTGAACATCCACCCGTCGCGCAGCGCCTTCGCCGTCTCGGCCGGCTTGTTCCAGTAGCCCTTCATCACCATCGGGCCGCGGGCGGTGATCTCGCCCACCTGGCCCGGGGGCAGGTCGCGGCCGTCGTTGTCGACGATGCGCACCTCGGCGATGGGCACCGGGCGGCCGGCCGAACGCAGGCGCCTGGCCTGGTCCGGACCGGGCCGGTGGTCGTCGGGCAGCAGCACCGAGATGGTGGGCGCCAGTTCGGTCATGCCGTAGGCCTGGCAGAAGTTCGAGCCGGGCATCGCGTCCATCGCCTGGCCGAGCAGCACGGCGTCGATGGGCGCGGCACCGTACAGCATCAGCTGGAAGCTCGACAGGTCGAACTCCTTGAAGCGCGGGTGTTCGATGAGCCGCTTGATCATCGTGGGCACGAGGAAGGTCTCGGTGACCTTCTCGGACTGGATGGCCTGCAGGATGGCCACCTCGTCGAACATGGGCACCACCACCTGCGGGATCAGCCGCTGCATCATCTGCAGCGACAGGCCGCAACCGCCCACGTGGAAGAACGGCGCGGCCACCAGCCCCACCGCCTCGCCCTGGCGCGGCACCGCGGCCACCGCGCTCAGCGCGTTGATGCACAGGTTCGTGTGGCTCAGCATCACGCCCTTGGGCATGCCGGTGGTGCCGCCGGTGTACATCACCGCGGCGAGGTCGTCGCCGCCCGGGAATGCGTCGGCCATGGGCTGGGCCGCGGCCATCAGGTCCTCGTAGCCCAGCATGCCCTCGGGCACCGGGCCCTCGCCGGTGTAGACGACGACCTTCAGCGACTTCGACAGCGGCCGGATCGCCGCGATCTGCGGTGCGAAGAACTTGTCGACGAGCAGGATGCGCGTGTCGCAGTCGTCGAGCGAGTACGCCACCTCCTTCGCGCTCCAGCGGAAGTTCACCGGGTTGATGGCCCCGCCGCCCCACCACGTGCCGAACAGGAACTCGACGTAGGCCATCGAGTTCAGGCTCATCATGCCCACGCGGTCACCCGGGCCCATGCCCAGGTCGCGCAACACGGCGCCCAGGCGCGAGACCCGCTCGGTGAACTGGCTGAACGTGGCGCGCTGAGGCCCGCAGACCACCGCGGTGGCCTCCGGGCGCTCACGCAGCGCCTTGTGCAGGGATTGCGTCAGGTGCATGCAACTCTCCTCGATCTAGATGGATGTCGGACCGGCGGCGAGCCGCGCGGCCAGGGATTCGTCCACGCCCCAGGCGCGCAGCAGCGCGGCCGGGTCGGTGGGGGTTCGGGGCTGCGGCGGCCGGGCGGGTGTCCGGCTGAACCGCGGGGCCGGCGACGGTTGGACCACGCCGTCGACGGTGACGAAGGTCTCGCGGGCGAGGTTGTGGGCGTGCGACGGCGCCTCGTCCCAGTCGAGCACGGGGGCGAAGCAGGCGTCCGTGCCTTCCAGCAGCGCACACCACTCGTCGCGCGTGCGCGTGCGGAACACATCGGCCAGCCGCACCTTCTGCATGGGCCAGCGGGTGGTTTCCATCTGCGCGTCGAACAGGGGGTCCTGGATGCCGCAGCGCTCGCGCAGCAGCGCGTAGAACTCGGGCTCCAGCGCACCGATGGCGACGAAGCGGCCGTCGGCGCACGCATACGTGTCGTAGAACGGGGCCGCGCCGTCGAGGAGGTTCTCGCCGCGCTGGCTGGTCCACTGGCCCGCGGCCTTCAGGCCGTAGTACATGGCCGACAGCAGCGCCGACCCATCGGTCATCGCGGCGTCCACCACCTGGCCGCGGCCCGAGGCGCGCGACTCGTGCAGCGCGCACATCAGCCCGAAGGCCAGCAGCACCGCGCCGCCACCGTAGTCGGCGACGAAGTTGAGCGGCGGCACCGGGGTGTCGTGCGACCGCCCGATGGCATGCAGCGCGCCGCTGAGCGCGACGTAGTTGATGTCGTGGCCGGCCGCGTGCGCGAGCGGACCGTGCTGGCCCCAGCCGGTCATGCGGCCGTAGACGAGGCGCGGGTTGACGGCATGGCACGGCGCGGGGCCGAGGCCCAGGCGTTCCATCACGCCGGGGCGGAAGCCTTCGACCAGCAGGTCGGCGCCCTGCACCATCGCGAGCACCGCGGCCACGCCGTCGGGGCTGCGCAGGTCGAGCCGCACCGAGGGGCGCCCGCGCGACGTGACGTCGGCCGGGCCGGGTTCGGGGCTGCCGGGGCGGGCGATGCGGACCACGTCGGCGCCCAGGTCGGCCAGCAGCATCGCGCAGAACGGCGCGGGGCCGAGTCCCGCGAGTTCCACCACCTTCAAACCGTCGAGCGGACCCGCCATGCCTGTGTCCCCCTGCGTGTTGTTGACGTGATCATGGCCGCTCAGGTGGCGGCGGGCGATCGTCCGAAGCGACGAAAGTCGCCCGGCTCCATGTGGAGGATGGGCTTGATCGTCTCGCCCCGCCGGCAATCCGCCACCGCGTCGTTGATCGCATCCACCGGGTAGTGCCGGCAGAAGCGGTCGAACGGCAGGCTACCCGCTCGGTGCAACGCGATCAATCGGGGGATGAACACCTCCGGCACACCGTCGCCCTCGATGGACGAGCGCACGGTTCGGCCGCTCAGCAGCAGGCTCGCGTCGAAGGTCACGGACGATCCGGTCGCGGCCAGACCCAGCAGCACGGTCGTCCCGGTGCGATGGGTGGACGCCACGGCATCGGCCATGACCAAGGGAATGCCCGTGGCCTCCACCGCGAAGTCAGTGCCACCGGCCACCAGGGTGTGCACCTGGGGCCCCGCCGGGCCGCCGCCGGCGCGCACGAGGTCGGTGGCCCCCAGCTCCGCGGCCAGGTCCAGCCGCCCCGCATGCAGGTCGACCGCGACGATGCGCGCGCAGCCCGCGAGCTTCGCCGCCAGCACCGCCGACAGCCCCACCGCTCCCATCCCGAAGATGGCGATGGTGGACCCCACCGCCGGCTTCAGCACGTTCAGCACCGCGCCCGCCCCCGTCTGCACGCCACACCCGAGCGGCGCGAGCGCCGCCAGCTCGTCGGCCGTGACTGCGCCGGGCACCTTGACCGAGTTGCGCTCGCGCACGAGCGAATGGGTGGCGAACGACGACTGCCCGAAGAACCCGGCCGACAGCGGCCGCCCGAGCGCGTGGTGCGAACACGACCCGTCGGGCCGGCACGGCGCGAAGTTCAACCGGCGCGACTGCAGGCAGTACGCGGGCCGGCCCGACTGGCAGTTGGCACACACCCCGCAGGCGCCGTAGGTGAGCACGACGGCGTCACCCGGCGCGAGCCGCGTGACGCCGTCACCCACCGCTTCGACGTAGCCCACCCCTTCATGGCCCAGCACCGCCGGCAGCGGATACGGCAGGTGCTGGTCGAGCGCGGCCACGTCCGTGTGGCACAGCCCCGCCGCGACGATGCGCACGAGGGCCTCTCCGGGCCGGGGTGCGTCGAGTTCGACGGTTTCGAGCGAAAAGACGCCGGGCGGGCGGGCCACGGCGGCGCGGATCTCCATGACGGGGTTTCTCCGGATGACAGTGACCCCATCGTAGGAAGCCGACACCCGCCCGCCCATCGTCGTTTCGGACGGTTCGTGACCCCGTGGCGCGCCCGCCCCACCGGCCCGAAAAATCGTCGCAATTGACGAGGGAGCGCCCGGACCCCGAAACGTACTGTCGGATGGCTGCGGGATGTGACGTGCCTTCCCACCCGCCGTACGAGAGCCGCGAAGGTACACAAGGAGAACACGACATGACAACCCAACGATGGCGCAGCCGCGCGCTGCTCGTGCTGCCCGCCCTGATGGCGGCGCCGCACGCAGCGACGGCCGCGGACCTGCCGCTGCTGGACCAGCAGGTGATCCGCGCCCCGTGGGCGCGCGCCTGCGACGGCCAGCCCGATGCCACCCCGCTGCCGGTGGACCCCCGCACGCTCGTCAAGGAGGGCGTCAACACCCCTGGCTCGGCGATCCAGTTCAACGCCTGGTACGTCGACCTGCACAACCCGCCCGAGCCCTTCGTGGCCAAGCTGCCCCCGCGCGTGAAGACCTGCGGCGAGTTCCGCGCGTCCGTGGCCCGCGGCCAGGCGAACATGCGCGGCAAGCAGTACTTCCAGCCGTTCAGCACGGCGCTCGGCTGGCACAACCTGCACCTGACCTGGGGCTACCTGCTGCGCCCGTCCGACTTCGACGAACAGGCCATCAAGCGTTACGGCGCGACGAAGGCGCCGTTCCGCAACCCGTACCCGAAGCCCGGCGAGGACCCGAACCAGACCAACGGCGGCAGCGGCCAGCTGCCCCTGGGCTTCATGCAGGACAAGGACGAGAACGGCCGCTGGAACGGCCTCATCGGCTCCACCTGTTCGGCCTGCCACGACTCGCGCCTGGGCACCGAGGCCGAAGCGCCCTTCATGCACGGCCGCTCGAACGACGCGAACGACGCCGGCCTGACCTCGTCCGACATCTACCGCGCGAACGTGGTGACGCTGCCGCTGCAGCTGCTGCCGATCCCGTGGAGCGTGGGCCGCGGCACCACCGACGCCATCGGCATCCTCGACGCCCTGCCCGCCATCTGGGACATGGACTCGCTGCAGCTCGTCCCGAGCCTGCTCGAGTGGTTCCCGTCGCACGCGGCCGGCATGTCGAAGGCGCCGAACTGGTGGCACCGCGCCTGGAAGCCGCGCCAGTTCTGGGACGGCGCGCTGACCTCCGACAACGTGCGTTCCGAGATGGCCTTCGGGGTCGCGAACCTGTTCCGCGACGGTCCGAAGCGCCGTGCGCTGGCGACGGAGTTCGAGGACAACAACAACTTCTTCCTGTCGCTGTCGCCGCCGAAGTATCCCGGCACGATCAACACCCCGCTCGCCGAACAGGGGGCCGTGATCTTCCACACGCGTGACCTGTGGGCCAACAACGCGAACGCGGAAATCCCGAAGCAGCCCGGCAACGGGTCCTGCGCCAGCTGCCACGGCGTCTACGCGCCGCGGTACGCGAACGACCCGGCCTTCCTGCCCGACCCGCGCCTGAAGGGGGTGGCCGGCGTGATCACGCCGACCGAGACCATCGGCACCGACCCGCAACGCGTGGGCCTGATGGCCGACGAACGCAAGCGCCGTGCGTGGAACAGCAGCTGGTGGGCGTACAACGAGCTCAGCAAGGACTGGAACAACTACTACGACGACGTGCTGACGAGCGTGGCCCGCCGGGTCCCGCGCGCGAAGTACGACAAGGGTGAAGGCCCGGTCTACTCGCCGCTCGGCCCCAACGAGTGGATCAAGCCGTTCGGCTACGTGGCACCGCCGCTGTACGGCACGTGGAGCAGCGCACCGTTCTTCCACAACGGCTCCGTGCCGGACGTGTGGGGCGTGCTGAAGCCGTCGGACCGCCCGAAGATCTGGAAGCGCAACTACACGGCACCCGGCATCTTCGGCAAGAACCAGGGCTACGACTCGAGCTATGCGTCGTACGACTTCACGAAGCTCGGCTGGAAGTACTCGACCGTCGCGTGCAGCAACAACGTGCTGACGAACCCGTTCCTGCCCTGCTCGCCGCAGATGGCCACGGAGGACATCGTGTTCGCCTCGATCGCCAACGCGGTCGCCGGCCAGAACTCGCTGGCCTACCAGTCGCCGCCGCCCGTGACCGACAAGCAGATCAAGTCGCGGATGATCTTCAACACGTACCTCTACGGCCAGAGCAACGTGGGCCACGACTTCACGAAGTCGCTGACCGACGCGGAGCGCCTCGCCATCCTGGAGTACATGAAGACGCTGTGACCGGTCCGCGGACCCGGAGTCCGGACAGGGGCCACCCGCCCCTGTCCGTCGGCACCGCACCGGCCACCCGCCGGTGCGGTGCCGACCGGCTTTCTGGTCGGGTCTTTCGGCCGCCTCTTTTCCTCGCCCAGGAGTACCGCATGAGTTCTTCTTCCCGAACCACCTCGCGGCCTTCGCGCCGCTTCCTCGTGGGCCTGCTCGCGCTCGTGGCCGCCGCTTTCGCGGGCGGCGGTGCGCTGATCGCCGGCATGCCCTCGGCCCAGGCCACGCCCGCCTTCCCGGCCCAGCCGCCCACCGCGGCCGAAGCCCCCGCCTCCGCGCCCGACGGCCCCGCGCTCGTCCTGCAACTCGAACAGCGCGTGAAGGCCAACCCCGACGACCTCGACAGCTGGCAGATGCTCGGCCGCGCCTACACGGTGATGGGCCGCCAGGACGACGCGGTGAAGACCTACCGCAACATCGTCCGCCTGAAGCCCGACGACGCGATGGCCCACGCCGAACTCGGCCGCTCGCTCGGCAACGCCAACGGCCGCAAGCTCAACGCCGAGGCCGAGAAGCACCTCGACAAGGCCCTCGCCCTCGACCCCGGCAACGTGATGGCCCATGCGCTGCTCGGCCGCGTCGCGCTCGACCGCGGCCAGCCCGCCGCCGCGAAGAAGCACTTCGAGGATGCCCTCGAGCACCTCGACACCGCCCACCCGTTCGCCGCCCAGCTGCGCCAGGCGATCCAGATCGCCGACAGCGCCGCCTCCTCTCCCTCGAAATGACAAGGACCCGCCCATGAATGCCCCGTTCACGATGACGATCGACGGCCGCGCCGTCACCTCCGCCCAGCGCCTGTCCGTGACGGATCCCGCCACCGGCCAGGTCTTCGCCGAAGTGCCCGACTGCTCGGCCGAACAGCTCGACGCCGCCGTGGCCTCGGCCCGGCGGGCCGCGCCCGGCTGGGCGGCCACGCCGCTGGTGGAACGCCGCGCGGTGCTCGGCGCCATCGCCGGCACGCTGATGGCGCACAAGGAGGCGCTCGGCGCGCTGCTCGTGCAGGAACAGGGCAAGCCGCTCGCGCGCGCGGTCGAGGAGGTGATGACGGCGGCCTACTGGTGCGCCGAGGTCGCGAAGCTGGAGCCGGGCACGCACGTGCTCGCCGACACGGCCGAAACCCTGGTCGAGGTGCGCCGCGTGCCGATCGGCGTGGTGGGCGCCATCGTGCCGTGGAACTTCCCCATCGCACTGGCCTTCTTCAAGATCGCGCCGGCCCTGCTGGCCGGCAACACCGTGGTGCTCAAGCCCTCGCCGTTCACGCCGCTCACCACGCTGCGGTTCGCCGAGCTGCTGCGCGAGGTGATCCCGCCGGGGGTGCTGAACACCGTGAGCGGCGGCGACGCACTCGGGCCGTGGATGTCCTCGCACCCCGGCCTCGACAAGATCAGCTTCACCGGGTCGACCGCCACCGGCCGCCGCGTGATGGAAAGCGCCGCGCCCACGCTCAAGCGCCTGACGCTCGAACTCGGCGGCAACGACGCGGCCATCGTGATGCCCGACGTGGACGTCGAGGCGCTGGCCCCGGTGCTGTTCTGGGGCGCGTTCGCGAACAGCGCGCAGTTCTGCCTCGCGATCAAGCGGCTGTACGTGCACGAGGCGGTGTACGACAAGCTGTCGGCCGCGCTGGTGAAACTCGCCGCCGCCACCCGCGTGGGCCGCGGCACCGACGAGGGCGTCGAGCTGGGCCCGGTGCAGAACCGCCCGCAGTTCGAGCGCCTGAAGGGCCTGCTCGACGACTGCCACCGCCAGGGACAACGCATCATCGCCGGCGGCGACGTGCCGGCCGGTGCCGGCTTCTTCTTCCCGCCCACGCTCGTCGACAACCCGCCCGAGGACGCGCGCGTCGTGCAGGAAGAGCCCTTCGGCCCGATCCTGCCGCTGCTGAAGTTCACCGACGTGGAGGACGCCATCGCCCGCGCGAACGCCTCGCCGTACGGCCTCGGCGCATCGGTGTGGTGCCGCGACGAGGCGCTCGCGCTGCGCATCGCCCACCGCCTGCAGGCCGGCACGGTGTGGGTCAACGAGATCCACACCATCACGCCGATGAAGCCGATGGCCGGGCACAAGCAGTCGGGCCTGGGGGTCGAACAGGGCCTCGAAGGGCTGCTGGAGTACACGATTCCGCAGACGGTGTCGATGACGCGGAGGAAGGCCGCTTGAGCGCGCCGGACGTCGCCACCGGGGCGTGCCTCTGTGGCCGCGTGCGCTATCGCGCGATCACCGCGAAGGCGCGTGCGCTTGTGTGCCACTGCCGCGACTGCCAGCGGCAATCGGGTTCGGCCTTCTCGGTGCTGCTGGCGATGCCGGCGGCCGACCTGTCGATCGACGGCGAACTCGACAGTTTCACCGGCAAGGCCGCCAGCGGCCGCGAGGTGCGCCGGCGCTTCTGCGGGCGCTGCGGCACGCCGGTGCTCACCGACTCCGCGGCGCGGCCCGGCGTGATCGCGCTGAAGGCCGGCACGCTCGACGATCCGTCGTGGCTCGCGCCGAAGCTGCACCTGTGGTGCAGTAGCGCGCAGCCCTGGGTGGCCTTACCATCCGACGTGCCGTGTTTTCCGGAGCAACCCGCATGAGCGCCGCCGGGCCGTCCCAAGGCGCTCGCACCGCAGCCCGCCAGGGCGAAGGTTCCCCCGTTGTCACTGGCTGTCCGCTGCATGCCCTTCCGCACCGCCGCCGCTTCTGGCAGGCGCACGCGCCGTCGGTGCAGCAGGAGATCGCGTCGCTGGACGCGGTGCGCGACTGCCAGCGCATCGTCCACCTGCTGTACGCCCACGAGTTCCCGTTCGACCTGCTGCGGTCCACCGAACTCGCGCTGTTCCACACCTACGGCAGCCGCACCGTCTCCGGCCTGCTCGACCGCACCGCCGAGTTCGCGAACCGCGGCCAGAAGCGCTACGACGACACCCGGCTGCTGATCGGCCAGTTCATGGAGTGCGGCTGGGACGGCGAGCTGGGCCAGCGGTCCATCGCCCAGATGAACCACATCCACTCGTTCTTCTCGATCCGCAACGAGGACTACCTCTTCGTCCTGTGGACCTTCATGGAGTTCCCGGTGAAGTGGATGGCCGACTTCGCGTGGCGAGGCTTCACGCCGCACGAGGAAGCCGCTTGGTTCCACTACTGGTGCGAGATCGGCCGGCGCATGGGCATGACGGACATCCCGCCCGACAAGGCGGCGTTCGACGCCTTCGTGGCCGGCTACGAGTCGCGGGAGTTCGTGTTCGCCCCCGCGAACCGCCGCGTCGCCGACAGCACGATGCGCGTGATGGCGGCCTGGCTGCCGTGGCCGCTGCGCGGCCTCGTGAGGTGGTCGGTGCTGAGCCTCGTGCCGGCGCGGCTGCATCCTGCCATCGGGCACACCGCGCCGCCGCGCTGGTTCGCTGCCGTGGTCAGGGGTGCGTTGCGTCTGAGGGGCCGGCTGCACCGGCGCTGGCCGCTGGAGCGGGCGCCCAAGCTGCTGGTGGACCATCGGAACCGGACGTATCCGGGGAATTCGTACGACGTGGAGTCGCTGGGGCCGCCGTACGCGAAGCGGCCCGAGTGACTTACCGCACGGCCGGACGTGTTCTCGGCCGCACGATCATCCAGAGCCCCGCCACGGTGACCACGGCGCAAAGCACCGCCGTCGCGTTGAACCAGATGTCCGCCAGGTTGGGCACGGTCAGGTTCGACGCCAGCGTGGCGGCGCCCATCAACCACAGCACGCCGACGACACGCTGCATGCGCGCCGAGCGGCCCGGGTGGTCGAAGACCCACAGCCAGAAGCCCGCGAGTCCCAGGGTGCCGGCGCCCGCGATGGCGACGAGACGAAGGTCCTGGAGGTTCATGCGGCCGGACAGCAGGTCGCCCACGAGCGTGAACGGCACGAAGATCGCGAACGGCACCATGTACGGCAGCCAGACCAGCGTGGCCGGGGTGCCGAGCACGAGGGCCGTGGCGATCTTGAAAGCGCGCAGTGGCCAGGGGCCGTTGATCACGGGGGCGGGCTTGGTCATGAAACAGAAAGGGCGGCCGAAGCCGCCCCATCTTCTTACAGCGACTTCAGGAACGCCAGCAGCGCATCCCGGTCCGCCTTGGGCAGCGCCTCGAAGCGCCGGCGGCTCGCCGCGCCTTCACCGTCGTGCCACAGGATGGCTTCGGTGAGGGTGCGGGCGCGGCTGTCGTGCAGGTAGCCGACCGGCACGCTCTTGCTGGCGGCGACCAGCTCGGTGTAGCCGATGCCCCACAGCGCCGGGGTGCGCCACATGCTGCCGGTGGCCTGGCCTTCGGTCAGGGTGTCGGCCAGGCCGGTGCCCATGTCGTGCAGCAGCAGGTCCGTGTACGGCTTGATGGTCTGCTTCCGCGTCTCGGCCATCTCCGAGCCTTCGCCGGTCTGGATCGACGTGACGTGGCAGGTGCTGCACTTCAGCGTGTCGAAGACCTTCGCGCCGGCCGCGACCTGCGCCGGGTTGACGTCGAGGTACGAGATGGGCGACACCCCCTTCGGGAAGCCGCTCGTCAGGCTGCGCTGGGCCGGCACGGCCAGCAGGCGCAGGTAACGCGTCATCAGCACCAGTTGGTCTTCGGTGAGGCCCTTCGCGGCCGGGCCGGTCTTGCAGGTCGCGGGACCGGCGAGGCAGTCGCGGCTCGGGTACACCGGCGTCGTCACCGACATGTCGAGCAGCGCGGCGGAGGCCGTCTGGTGACGCAGGCTCACCTTCGAGGCCTTCCAGCCGTAGCGGCCGAGCTTCACGGCACCGGTTTCGGGGTCATAGCCGTAGTTGGCCGTGCCCTTCACACCGTCGGCATCGGCCGTGGTGCGAACGCGGGACAGGATCTCGGCATCGGGAATGGCCTCGAGCAGGCCCATGCCGATCATCGGCTGCGCGCTGCGCAGCGAGAAGGCGGCCGGCGTCGGGCCGTCGAAGGAGACCTTCGGCTTGCGCAGTTCCACGGCGGTGCCGTCGGCCAGCGTCACGGTCTTCGTGTCGAAGCCCGCCACGCGCACGGCCATGCCCCAGTCCTGCGGCTTGCCGTTCGTCACGGCGTTCATCTGCACGCCGAGGCCATAGGTCGGATGCGGGATCTGCTTGCCACTCGCGTCGAGCGCGGCGGTGCGCACGGCCATCGTGTCGAGGCGCTGGTTCACCACGGCCGGGGCGACGCCGCGGCCGTTGTTGATGTGGCAGCCGAAACACGAGGACTGGTTGAAGCGCGGCCCCTGCAGGCCGACACCGTCGTTGTTCTTGTCGTTGTTCGCTTCCGTGTGTTCGCCGGTGGTCAGGTTCGTGTGGATCCAGCGGCGGCCTTCGACGAAGCGCTGCATGTTCTGCATGCCGATGTTGTTGTGCGGCTGCTGGAAGATGTACTGCGCGTTGTCGGCGTAGTCGTACGACACCGATCCGATGCCGCCCGACAGCGTCTCCGCCGGCAGCGGCTCGTTCATCAGGCGCGGCTGCACGCCGTACCAGGGACGCAGGCCCGTGCCCACCACGTAGGTCAGTTCGTTGGTGTAGTAGCGCACGGCACCGTTGTCACCCACGGCGTCCATGGCGGCCCGCGTGGAGAAGAACGATCCGGTGAACTCGATGACGTCGCCGGCCTTGAGCGAACGGGCGTTGACCCGCACGCCGTTCGGCACGAGCACGCCGTTGCCGTCGGCCACGAGCTGCGAGTGCGCGGGGTAGTCGTCGAAGACCACGCTGCAGCCGTCGTTGGCACCGATGACGTTGTTGTAGCCGCTGGTGGGGCGGGCCAGCGCCTTCTGCGGCGGCTTCGGCACGACCGGACACACGGCGTCGTTCACCGAGTACGTCGTGTCGTCGAGCAGGTCGCCCGGGCTCATCCAGCCGAAGCCGGTGACGCCTGTGGTGTCGAAGCGGCGCACGAACGAATGCCCGCCGCCCTTCTGCTTCTGCTGGTAGTACTGGTTGACGATGATCGACGGCTTCGTGACGCCGGCCACGCGGCTGTTGTCGATGAACTCGACACCCCAGGTGCGGTTCTTGAAGTAGTTGGCGACCCAGTTCAGGTGGGCGCCGGGGCCCTTGTCGACCGGTTTTCCGTTCGCGTCCACGGTTTCGTTGACGCCATAGCCGATCTCGTTCCAGTCCTCGCCGCGCTCACGGGCGTGGCGCGAACGGCCGACCATGCCGAAGCGGGTGACCAGCGTGCCGTCGGGCAGCGAGAACTGCACGGTCTCCAGCGGGTCCTGCACGGCCGGCGCGGCAGCCAGCGGCGAGTTCGCGGGCGGGAACTTCTCGGCCGACGTGGCGAGCACGGGCAGCGAGTTGTCGCTGCCGGGCGACTTGAACTCGACCTCGAACAGCGAGTAGCCGTACTGCGTGCCGCGGGCCACGCCGCGCAGGCGCACGTAGCGCACGTTGGCGTTGAGGTTGAAGAACTCCTCGGTGCCGCCCTTGGCGTTGGTGACGTAGCGCAGCTGATACCAGGTGGCGCCGTCATCGGACGCCTCGAGGGCGTACTCCTTGCCGTACGCGTTCTCCCACACGAGCTTCAGGTAGCCGAGGGAGGTCTTGGTGCCGAAATCGAACTGAATCCACTCGTTGTCGGTCCGGCCGCTTTCCCAGCGGGTCGTCGCGACACCGTCGATGGCCTTCGAGGCGTTGCTGCCGTCATTGGTGGACGACGAGGCCGTGGCCGCGGTCACCTTCACGGCGACGCCGGGGTTGCTCATGTCGACGCCGGACGGCAGCTGCTGCGCGGGCGGCAGCGACGGCGTGGCGGCCGGCGCGTCGCCGACCGGCAGCGACGGCGCGGGCGCGGGCGTCGGGTTCTCCAGCACCGGCTCGTTGGCGGTCGGCGTCGGGGCCGCCGCGTTGTCGGGCTCGGTGGACTTGCCGCCGCCGCAGGCGGCGAGCGCCGCGGCGAAGAACAGGGATGTCAACGCCAGCGCGGGGCGTGACCGTGACGGCTTCACGGGAGTGGGGTGGTTCATGCTCGGGACCTCTTGATCGTTCTTGGGGTGACATGGCAGCCACCGAGAGGTCCCGCTTGATCCCGGCGACGAACTTGTCTGCGGGGACACAGTGCAGAAATGATGCCAACTCTGAAACTCGTTTGATAACGGTTCCAAAAAAGGGCGTGCCGCCACGTCAGGGGACGGAATGTGCCATACCGCACGACGTTCCGTTGGTTACATGAGTGACGGAATGAGTCGGCCGGTCGACATTCCCGGGCGGCGAGGCCTGCCACGAATGGAACACGGGTGGAACACGGCGGGAGCGCGGGGGCCGGTTGCGACACGTTCGTTCGCGTGGAACGAATGCGCGGACGAAACAAGAAGGCTGTCACCCCGGCGGAGGCCGGGGTGACATGCAGGGGAGCCTCAGCCGTTCAAGCCCTCGCCTGCACCGCCGCCCCCGCCGCGACGCTCCCGCGCCGCCCGATTCCCATCACCGCCGCCAGCGCGGGGATCAGCACCACCGCACCCACCATGTTCCACAGGAACATGAAGGTCAGCAGCAGGCCCATGTCGGCCTGGAACTTGATCTCCGAGAAGATCCACGTGAGCACCCCCGCGGCGAGCGTGATGCCGGTGAACGCGACGGCGAGGCCCGTCGTCTTCATCGTCTCGAAGTACGCGTCGCGCAGCGGCAGGCCCCGCGCCAGTTCGTGCTCGAGCCGGTTGTAGAGGTAGATGCCGTAGTCCACGCCGATGCCCACGCCGAGCGCGATCACCGGCAGCGTGGCCACCTTCACGCCGAGGCCCATCACCGTCATCACCGCCTCGCACAGCAGCGACGTGATCACGAGCGGGATCAGCAGGCACAGCGTCACGCGGATCGAGCGGAACTCGAGCATCAGCAGCACCGCGACGATGCCGTACACGAGGAACAGCATCGGCCGCCACGACTCGGCCACCACCTGGTTGGTGGCCGCCTCGATGCCGGCGTTGCCCGCGGCCAGCAGGATCTCCGCCTGCGGTCCGCCGTGGCGAGCAGCAAAGGCTTCGACCGTCTTCACGACCCCTTCGAGCGTGGCCGCCTTGTGGTCCGCAAGGTAGGCGATCACCGGCAGCATCGAGCAGTCGTTGTTGTAGAACGATTGCGGGATGCCCTTGTGGGCCGAGTTCGAGATGTAGCGGTTGCGCGTGACCGTCGACCACTTCAGGTTGCCGCCATACGTGCCCGCGATGATCTGCGTCATCCAGTCGAACAGCGAGACGGTGCCCTGCACCCCGGGGGTCTCCTCCAGCGCCCATTGCAGCCGGGTCACGGTGGCCGCGGTGGCATAGGCCCCGCAGTCGCCGGGCGGCGTCTTCACCATCACGACGAAGACGTCGGCGCTCGTGGCGTAGTGCTCCGAGAAGAATGCCACGTCGGTGTTGTACCGGGACGTGGGCCGCAGCTCGGGCGCGCCGGGGTCGAGGTCGCCGATCTGCAGGTGGCGGCTCATCGCGAAGCCCACGACGGCCACGCCCGTGGCCAGCAGCACCACCACGACCGCACGGCCGCCGGAGGCGAGCGACGCGATGGCGCCCGCGAGCCGGTGCGGCCCCCGTGCGCGCCGTTCGGCGGCGCCCAGGCCCGAGCGCGAGATCCCGGCGTACGACATCGCCACCGGCAGCAGGAACATCTTCGTGAAGATGATGACGGCCACGCCGATGCTCGCGCTGATCGCGAGTTCGCGGATCACGCCGATGTCGATGACGAGCAGCGTCGAGAAGCCCACCACGTCGCACAGCAGCGCCACCGTGCCCGGCACGAACAGCAGCCGGAACGTGGCGCGCGCGGCGCCCTCCTTCGTCGCGCCGCGCAGGCTCTCCACCGCGAAGGTGTTGATGTTCTGCACCGCGTGCGAGACCCCGATCGCGAACGTCAGGAACGGCACGAGGATGGAATACGGGTCGAGCCCGAAGCCGAGCAGGTGCATCACCCCGAGGTGCCAGCCCACGGCGAGCAGGCAGCACGCGATGGTGACGGCGGTGCTGCGCCAGCAGCGCGAATACACCCACAGCAGCGCGGTGGTCAGCGCCACGGTGAGCAGGAAGAAGAGGCCGATGGACGCGGCTCCGTGGATCAGGTCGCCCACCAGCTTCGCGAAGCCGACGATGTGGATGCGGATGCCGGGCCGCTCGTACTTCGCGCGCAGCTGCTGTTCGAGGCGCTTGGAGAACACGCCGTAGTCGAGCTTCTGGCCTGTGTCCGGGTCGTTCTCGAGCAGCGGCGCCACGATCACGCTGGAGCGGTGGTCGTTGGCGACCAGGCTGCCCACGAGCCCGGCCTTCGCGATGTTGTCGCGCACCACGGCCACGTCGCGCGAGAGCCCGAGGCTGCCGAAGTCGGCCGGCACCACCTTGCCCGAGCGCAGCCCGTCCTCGGTGGCCTCGAACCACAGCGTGTTCGGGGTCCACAGCGAACGCAGGTTGCCGCGGTCGATGCCGGGGATGTAGAAGACCTCGTCGGTCACCTGGCGCACGGTGTCGAGGTACTCGCGGCTGTAGATGTCGCCCTCGGTGGCCTCCACCGCGATGCGCACGGTGTTGCCGAGCGGGCGCAGCTCGTTCTCGAAGCGCAGGGTGTTCTGGATGAACGGGTGGTTCGCCGGCACCATCTTCTGGAAGCTGGCGTCCGGGCGCAGCAGCCCGGCCTGCCACAGCAGCACGAGCGAGGCCACCGCGAAGAACACGAGCCAGAGCGGCCGGCGCGAGAACAGCACGCGCTCGGCGAAGGCCTCGACGCGGTCGCCGAGGGTGGGTTTCACGGTCATCGGTTGCTCCTCGGAAGCGGCGCGGGGAACACCGCGGCGCCGCCCTGTCCCACGGTCACCATCGTGTCGCCGCCCGCCAGCGCGAAACCGCCGAGGCGGCGCACCTGCAGGCGGGGCCCGGCCGGCGAGAACGTCGCGCCGGCGTCGGTGCTCGCGAGCACCTGGCCTTCTTCATCGAGCAGCAGCGCACGGTCGCCCTGCAGCAGGCCGGCCACCAGCGTCTTGGTCGTGCGGCTGGCCGCGGGCACCCAGTGCGCGCCGCCGTCCGTCGAGCGGAACAGGTGGCCGCGGAACCCGTAGGCCACCAGCACCGACTTCGGCAGCGCCAGCACGCCGTAGAGGTGGCCCTTGTAGCCCACCTCCGAACGCGTCCATGTCTGCCCGCGGTCGCGCGAGCGGAACACCGTGCCGGCCTCCGCCGCCACGAGCACGTCGCCCTCGGGCGTCAAGGTCAGCCCGTTGAGGTGCAGGCCCTCGAGGTTGTCGAGGCGGTCGCCGATGTAGGTCCACTGGCGGCCGCCGTTGTCGGTGCGGAACAGCTGCCCGAACGCGCCGGCCGCGAAGCCGGTCTCGGTGTCGAAGAAGCGCACGGCCATCAGCGGGCGCGACGGCCCCGCCGACACCGCGGCCTCGGCGGCACCGAGCGCGTCCTCGGCCACCTCGCGGCGCGGCGACGACTCGTCGATGCGCGCGAGCTGCGCCTGCGTCGCCGCGAGGGCCTGCGCGTCGCCGGCCTTGCCGTCGAACTGGCGCACCCACGTGACGCCCCCGTCGCGGGTGCCGAGGATCACGCCGTCGTGGCCCACGGCCCAGCCGACGCGGTCGTCCGCGAAGGTGACCGACGTGAGCATCACGGACGTGGGCACCTCGGCCTGCGTCCAGCGTGCGCCGCGGTCGTCGGACCGCAGCACGAGGCCGCCCTGCCCCACCGCGACGAGCCGGTGGCCCGCCGTGGTCACGTCCACCAGCAGCCGCTGAGGTCCCTTGCGGGTGACCGGCGCCGGCGAGGCCAGCAGGTCGAGTCCCTCGGCCAGCGCCGGGGCGCTGACCGCGATGCCCCACGCCGCGCCCACGAGGGCCAGCGAGGTCAGGAGGGCCGCGCCCGCGCGCGGCCGGATCGGGTTCGTGCCCACGCCGTCAGTTGCCGGTGCGCCGCAGGGCTGCGGTGGTGAAGTCCGACGCCTTCAGCGGCGTGTTGAACTCGATCGGCTTCTCCTCGTTGGTCAGGCCGCTGACCACGTAGCGCCGCGCCTGCAGGTCGTACTGGGCCGAGCCGCCGATGAAGAAGGCCGGCGCGTTGTAGAACTGCACGCCGAAGATCTCGAGCACGCGCCACAGTTCACCGCGGCCGTCGTACAGGTCGGCGTGGGCGATCTGCCAGGAGTCCTCGTCGAGGTAGTACACGCGCTTGCGGTACACGTGGCTCTTGCCCTGGCGCAGGTTCGCCTCCACCACCCACACGCGGTGCAGCTCGTAGCGCACCAGGTCCTGGTTGATGGTGCCGGGCTTGACGATGTCGGTGTACTTGAGGCCCTTGTCGGTGAGCTTGTTGTTGTTGTACGAGACGATCATCTCGCGCTTGCCGACCAGCTTCCACTCGAAGCGGTCCGGCGAGCCGTTGAAGCCGTCGTAGTCGTCCACCGTGGACAGGCCGTCGCAGCCGTTGCGCGGCGTGTCGTACGACACTTCCGGCGCGCGCAGCACGCGGCGGGTGCCGGGGTTGTAGACCCAGGCCGCGCGCGGCTGCTTCACCTGGTCGATGAAGTCGTGCGCGAGCAGCGCCTCGCCGGCGATGGCCGCCGGGGCCTTGTAGTTCGTGCGGAAGTAGAAGAGGACGTTCGGCGTTTCCTTCAGGCCGATGCCGAAGATGGTCTCCTCGTGGCGCTTGACCGGCGTGAACGCGCCGTTGCCCTGCACCGGGAACTCCGTCTGGTGGCGCACGAGCGTCGCGCCGCGGTAGCGGAAGGCGTGGTTCCAGATGGCTTCGACCCCGTTGTTCGGGATCGGGAACGGCACCGTGCTGCCGACCACGTCGAGCACCGAGTTGCCCTCGTTGGCCGTGTCGATCGTGCCGGCCTCCTTCTTGATGGCGGCGTAGATGGATTCGGGGAACGCGGCCGAGCGGCGCGTGGGATACACCGGCATCTTGTACGACGGGTAGCGCTTGAGCAGCGCGAGCTGGCCCGGCGCGAGCTTGTCCTTGTACTGCTCGGCGTTGGCCGCGGTGATCGTGTAGAGCGGCTTGTCACCCGGGAACGGGTCGGCCCAGCCCTTGCTGGCGTCGAAGCCGGCCGGTGCCTTGGTGACACCGCCTTCCCATGCGGGAATGGTGCCTTCCTTGTTGCCGGCGCGTTCGGCGCCGACGGGGGTGAGTTCCTTGCCGAGCTTGTCGATCTGGTCGGCCGGGGCCTTGGCCTGTACCGCGAACACGAAGAGTGCGAGCAGTCCGAGGGCGCCGGCGCGGTGGCGGATGGGGTTCATGGAGGTCTCCGGAAAGGGGCGCGGGATCAGAAGCTCGCGCCGAGCACGGCAGCGAGGTAGTCGCGGTCGTGGAAGCTGTCGAAGCGGGCGTTGGGGTTGTAGCGGCTGTAGCTGAGGTCGAGCCACGCGGTCTTCTGGAAGTCGAACTTGATGCCCGGGGCGATCACGTAGCGGCCTTCGCTGAACACGCCGTCGGCCGACCAGCCCTTCACGTCGGACTGCAGGTACAGGCGCGGGCGCACCACCACGTTCGGGATCAGCCCGGGGTACTCGAGCTCCATCAGGGCGCGCACGCCCCACGCGTTGGAGGTGAAGTAGCCGTCCTGCGTGCAGTTCGCCGCGTTGGTGGCGGCCGCCGGGCAGGCGCCGCCGTACGTCACGTGGGCGGCCGCGCCGTACTCGAAGCCCCGGCCGTAGCGCACCGACGTGTACGGGTCGCCGATGCCGGTCCAGTGCTGGAACGCCACCTCGCCGAGCAGCGAGGCCGACGACGCCCCGAGCACGCCCGAGAACAGCTTGATCGTCGACATCTGCAGCTGGATCTTGTCCTTGTAGTCGCGCCCTTCGTTGTACGCCCCAGAGCCGAGCGGCGAGGCCGTGGAACCCCAGCGCGAGGCCATCGGGCCGACACCCACCGTGCCGTTCGGGCCCGGAGCGGCCATCGCGAAGAAGCCGTCGACCGAGCTGATCTGCACCGGGTAGTCCTTGGTGTAGGACATCTCGCCGGCCACGGCCCAGCCGCCGATCACGGTGGCCGCGCTGATGCCGGCAACCTGGATGTTCTTCGCGTCGTAGTCCCAGAACACCGAACCGAGCGGGGCCTGGGCGTAGTACACGGACCCGGGCACCGTCGTCATGTCGCGCACGCCGGAGAGGTTCGGCACGTGCGTCTTGTAGTTGACGTAGTACGCGCCGATCTCGGTGTCGATGGCCTGGAACGTGTGTTTCGCGGCGAGACCGAACTGTCCGCCGTCGCTCGGCTCGCGGTCGTCCAGCATCGAGAAGCGGAAGTTCGCGCCACCGGTGGCCGCGGAACCGTTCCATGCGACACCCGACGGCAGCGGGCCGAACACGGCGTCGTTCGCCACCAGCGTGGAGCCGTTCGTGCAGTTCAGCGCGGTGGCCGGTGACCAGTACGTGCCGCAACCGTCGATGCTCGTGCGTTTCCACTGGAACTGGTAGAAGCCTTCGAGCGACGTGCCGTCGGGCAGGCTCAGGTTGGCCGAGATCTGCGGCACCGGCAGCAGCGCCTCCTTCAGCAGCGTGCCGGCCTGGCGCAGCGCGTTCACGTCGAGCACCGAGTACTGGTTGACGCCCGGCACGAACAGGCTTTCGCCGAAGTTCACCACGTGCTGGCCGAGGCGCACCTTCGCCTGCGCGTTCTCGGCGACGTCGAAGCTGCCGTAGACGTAGGCGTCGAGCAGTTCGGCGCCGCGGAACTTCGAGAGGTTGGTGTCGAAGGCCGAATCGTTCAGCTGGGTGTCCGCGATGTAGTCGTTGCTCGGTGCGCCGAACTGCACGGAGCGGCTGCTGAGCCGGTAGTTGTCCCAGGCCTTGGCGCGCAGCATCACGCCGTAGTCGTCCTTGCGCAGGTTGACGTCGCCGATCACGCGGAACAGCGTCGAGAAGTTGTCGCCCTTGTCGAAGTTCTTGTTGGCCGAGCCCGTGTAGCTCGAACCGGTGCCGCCGTCGCCGGGGCCGATCAGGTCGGGGTCGGCGTTGCGGGTGCGCCAGCCGCCCGTGACCGATGCGTTGATCGACCACACGGCCTCGAGGCCGTCGCCGAGGTCGGTGGTGCCCGCGTGGGCCGTCCCTCCCCAGGCCAACGCGACGAGCAGCGCAGTGCGCGACGGGGCCAGGCGGGCGTTCTTCCTGGCTTGGCGATGCGGCCCCCGGGCCGCGGCGTGTTCAAGTGTCATGGTGTGGTCCTGTCCTCTGGGGGTGGTCCTGTCCTCTTGTGCCAGGGCACTGTACGAACGGGACCGTCGGCCCGGAATCGTCACTTCGGACGATTTGGGGGAGCGCGCATCGACAGGTCGCGGCCGCCGCCGGATCGTCGGAAACGACGGTGCGCGGCACGCGGGGCCGTCGCACGATCGGACCGAACCAGAAAGGTGCCGAGATGAACGAAGCCGTTGCCCCGCGCGCCGTGCGCACCGCCCAGCCGAGCCCGCAGGTGCCACGGGATGCGCTGTGCCAGCACGCCTGCGCCGCCACGTCGGCGCGGGTGATCGTCGTGCGGGCGCCCGCGGGCTTCGGCAAGACCACGACGATGGGCCAGATGCGCGAACGGCTCGAGGCCCATGGCACCGCCACCGCGTGGTTCGGCCTCGATGCGGCCGACAACGACGCCGCGCGGTTCGTGCACCGGCTGGGCGAGGCCGTCGCGAAGCTCGCGCCCGACGCGCCGCAGCCGCCCGCGCCGGCCGAACTGATGCGGCGCCTCGCGACCCACCCGTCGCCCTACGTGCTGTTCCTCGACGACTTCGAACGCATCCAGGACCGCGCGGTGATCGCGCTGGTGCGCGAGCTGATCGACCACCTGCCCGCGGGCGGGCGCATCGTGATCGGCGTGCGCACGCGGCCCGACCTCGGGCTCGGCCGCCTGCGTGCGCGTGGCCAGCTGCTCGACATCGACACCGAGGACCTGCGCTTCACGCTCGCCGACACCGAGCGCTACTTCCAGTTGCGACCGCACCTGCCGCTCTCGCCCGAGGCCGTCGTGCAGCTGCACCACAAGACCGAGGGCTGGGTGGCCGCGCTCGCGCTCGCGGCCGTGGCCCTGCAGCGGCAGCCGCCGGGCGGCGACTTCATCGCACGCTTCTCAGGCTCGAACCGCACCGTGGCCGCGTACCTCGCCGAGGCCGTGCTGGCACAACAGCCCGAGGCCACGCGCCAGTTCCTGCTGCGCACGAGCATCCTCCACCGGCTCGACGTGTCGCTGTGCGACACGCTGGTGCCCGGCGCCGAGAGCGCGTGGCTGCTGGAGCGGCTCGAGGCCGACAACCTCTTCGTCACCGCATTGCCCGGGGAGGAGCGCACGTGGCGGTACCACAGCCTCTTCGCCGACTTCCTGCGCGCGCGCCTCGCGAGCGAACACCCCACGTGGACCGCGCGGCTGCACCTCGCGGCCTCGGGCTGGTACGAGGCACGGCAGCGCGTGGTGCCCGCGATCGAGCACGCCATCGAGGGCGGCGACATGCCCCACGCCGCCGGGCTGCTCGTGCAGCACGCCGAAAGCTTCATCGAGCAGGGCCGCATGCGGCTGCTCGCGCGGTGGATCGGCGCCCTGCCCCCGGACCTGGTCGACGCCCACCGCCTGCTGCAGGTGGCCGGCGTGTGGTCCGACTGCTTCACGCGCGGCCCCGCGATCGCGATGGAGCGCCTGCAGCACGGCGGCCTGGAGCAGGACACCCACCCCGCGGTGCGCGCGCACGTGGGCGCGCTGCTGCCCCTGCTGCACGCGATGATGGACGCCTACGGCGAGGCCCTCGCCACGGGCCTGCCGGCGCTGCAGCGCCTGCCCACCTGCCGCCCGCTCGTCGACATCGTGCTGCACAACACGATGGCCCACGTGCTCTCGGTCCGCGGCGACCCGGGCGGCTCGCACCGGCTGCTGGAGGCCGCCCGCGGCACCTCGCACACGACGGCGTTCACACGCCCGTACACCGAGTCGATGGAGGGCATCCTCGACCTGCACGAGGGCCGCCTGCGCCAGGCCGCCGCACGCTTCCGCATGGCCGCGGGCGAGGCCCGGGCCGGCGTGTTCCCGCACGCCCACGGCAACGCGTGGGCGGGGGTGCTGCACGCGAGCACGGTGTACGAGTCGGGCCAGCTCGACGCGGCCCGGCACCTCCTCAACGTCTACCAGCCGCTGGTGCGCGACGTCGCGCTCCCCGACCACCTGATCCTGAGCCACGCGCTGCGCTCGCGCATCGCCTTCGACCGCGGCGACATCGACACCGCCCGCCAGGTGCTCTCCGAACTGGAGTACCTGGGCCACCACCGCCAGCTGCCGCGCGTGATCGCGTCGGCGCGCCTCGAACGCGGCCGGCTCCTGCTGATGCAGGGCCACGCGCTCGCGTCGCGCGAGGCGATGGACAAGGCCGACACGCCGGGTCTGTGGGAACGCGTGCGCGCGCAGCGGTTGCCGTCGCACGACCTGGAAGACCTGGCCGTGGGCCGCGTGCGCTGGGAGATCGCCTTCGGCGACCCCGCCGCCGCGCTCGCACGCATCGACGTCGAACTGGCGGAAGCCCGCGCATCGTCGCGCCACCGCCGGTCGCTGAAGCTGCGGGTGCTCAAGGCCATGGCCCAGCACCGCGCGGCCGACATCGCCGGGGCGGTGGCGACGCTCGATGGCGCCCTGCGCGACGCGTGCCCGGAAGGGTTCATTCGCCTCGTGATCGACGAAGGGCCGGCGCTGTCACCGCTGCTGTGGCGGCTGTCGGCCGCGATCGGCGAAGCCCCGGGCCGCAGCGACCCGATCTTCGGCGACTACCTGCAGCGACTCACGACCGCACTGGGGGCACCCTCGCCGACGGCCGACGGCCCGGCGGCGTCCGACGACTCGCTCGCGACGCTCACGCGCCAGGAGGTCCGGGTGCTGCAGTTGCTGGCCGAGGGCTACTCGAACGGGGCCATGGCGGAGAAGCTGGAGGTGTCGGACAGCACGGTGCGCACGCACCTGCGCAGCATCAACCTGAAGCTGAATGCGCACAGCCGGATGCAGGCGGTGGCGGCGGCGAGGCGGTTGGCGGTGATTCGCTAGCGGTCACCCCGATGAACACAGTTTCGGGGTCACAGTTTCGGGGTCAGGTCTGAAATTTCCAGCAGCTTCAGCAGTTTCGGGGTCAGGTCTGAAATTTCCAGCAGCTTCGGGACCGGTGTGATATTCCGACTTCAGATTTCAGACCTGACCCCGAGGGTGTTCGCGCCCCCGCCTCCGACACGAGCAGCAACAGCGGCCCGTCGAGGTCGTCCGGCCGCCCGAACCGCCGCTGCGGCACCCGTGCCATGAGCCGCTGCCCCTCCTCGCTCGCGAGGAAGTCGCGGTTCAGGTCGGTGGCGATGTAGCCCGGCGCGAGCGCGTTGACCCGGATGCCGTGTTCGGCCCACTCGAGCGCCAGCGCCCGCGTGAGGTGCAGCAGCCCGGCCTTCGACGCGCAGTACGGCGCCACGGCCTTGCCCACGCGTTCGCCGAGGATGGACGCGACGTTGACGACGCTGCCCCCGCGCTTCGCGGCCACCAGCCGCCGCGCCGCCTCGGTGGCGACGAGCCAGGCGCCCTTGAGGTTCGTGTCGACCACCTGGTCCCACGCGGCCTCGTCCTGCCCGAGCGCCGGCCGGGACACGGCCACGCCCGCGTTGTTCACGACGATGTCGGGCACGCCCCAGGCCGTTTCGATGCGGTCGAACGCACGGATCACCGAGGCGGCGTCGGTCACGTCGAGTTCCACGGCGCCGGCACGCGCGCCCGTCGCCGCCAACGCGGCCACGTCCGTCTCCAGCCGATCCAGCCGGCGCGCGGCCAGCAGCACGTGGGCGCCGGCCGCGGCGAGCGTGGCCGCGAAATGCCGCCCGAGGCCGCTCGACGCGCCGGTCACGAGCGCCAGGCGCCCGGAAAGGTCCGCCCGCATCATGTCCCCTTCGCGATGGACCGGCCGATGCGCCAGCGGTGCACCTCGCTCGGGCCGTCGTAGATGCGGAAGGCGCGCATGTCGGTGAAGATGCGCGAGACGATGCTGAGGTCGGTCACCCCCGTTCCGCCCAGCACCTGCACGCAGCGGTCGACGACGCGCCACTCCGCTTCGGAGCAGATCACCTTCGCGAGGCTCGACTCGTGCCCGCCGTGCCGGCCCTGGTCGAGCACCCACGCGCAGTGCCACACCGTGAGGCGCGCGACGTGCAGGTCCATCTCGTTGTCGGCCAGCTGGAAACCCACGCCCTCGTGCGCGGCCAGCGGCTGGCCGAAGGCCTCGCGGCCGCGGGCGTACGCGCAGGCGGTGTCGTGGGCCCGGCGGGCCGCGCCCAGCCACCGCATGCAGTGGGTCAGCCGCGCCGGCGCCAGGCGCACCTGGGCGTAGCGCAGGCCCTGGCCCACCTCGCCCAGCACGTCGCTCGCCGGCACGCGCAGGCCCTCGAAGCGCACGATGGCATGGCCGCCGGTGAAGCAGCTGTCGAGTGCGTCGATCTGGCGTTCGATGGTGATGCCGGGCTGGTCCATGTCGGCGAGGAACATCGTGGCGCCCTCCTCCGCCCGCGCCATGATGATCGCGAAGCCCGCCCCCACCGCACCGGTGATGTGCTGCTTGAGGCCGTCGATGACGAAATGGTCGCCGTCGCGGTACGCGGTGGTGCGCAGCATGCCGGGGTCGGAGCCCGCGCCGGGCGGCGGTTCGGTCATGCAGAAGCACGAGCGCACGTCGCCCGCCACCAGCGGCGCGAGCCAGCGCGCGCGCTGCGCGGGCGTGGCCACCACGTCGAGCAGGTGCACGTTGCCTTCGTCCGGCGCGTGGATGTTCATCGCGGTGGGGCCGAGCGGCGAGTAGCCGGCCTCCTCGAACACCACGGCCTTGTCGACGTGGGACAGCCCGAGGCCGCCGAGGTCCACCGGACCATGCGGCGTGAGCAGCCCGGCGCTGCGCGCGTGCTCGACGAGTTCGGTGCGCAGCGTGGGCCCGGGGCCGTGCGACGTGTGGCGCGGGTCGTGTTCGTACGGGATCACCACGTCGGCGATGAACCGGCGGGTGCGCTGCTGCAGGTCGAGCTGCCGCGAGGTGAGCGTGAAGTCCATGGTCAGCGTCCCGCCCAGTTCGGCGCGCGCTTCTCGATGAAGGCGCGCGGGCCCTCCTTGAAGTCCTCCGTGGCGGCCACGGCCGCGAGGCCCTTCGCGCTCAGCTGGCGAAGCTCCGCGTCATCGAGTTCGTGGGCCCGGCGGGCGATGGCAAGGCTCTCGCGCACGGCGAGCGGCGCGTTGCGCGCGATGCGTGCCGCGAGCTCGAGGGCCGCGTCCCGCACATTGTCCTTCGGCACCAGGCGGTTCACAAGGCCGTGGCGGTGGGCGCGCTGGGCGTCGAGCGGGTCCCCAGTGGCGATCAGTTCCAGCGCCAGGTGGCGCGGCAGCGCCCGCGGCAGGCGGTACAGGCCGCCCGCGCCGGCGATCAGCCCGCGCTGCACCTCGGGCAGGCCGAACACGGCATGGTCGGCCGCCACGACGAGGTCGCACGCGAGCGCGATCTCGGCGCCGCCCGCCAACGCCGCGCCGTTGACGGCCGCGATCCACGGCTTCACGCGCGGCGCGTCCACGAACCCGGCGAACCCGCCCACCGAAGTGCGCAGGCGCCGGCCGTGGCCCGCGGCGATGGCCTTGAGGTCGGCGCCCGCGCAGAACGCGTCGGGGCCCGCGCCAGTCAGCACGACGACCCAGGTGTCGGGGTCGGCCTCGGTCTCGGTCACGAGGGCATCGAGCCGTTCGGCCACGTCGCCATCGATGGCGTTGCGGGCGGCGGGCCGGTTCAGCGTGAGGCGGGTGATGTGGCCCGGGAGTTTCTCCTGGGTCACCACGGGATCAAAAGTCATGGTTCGAAGGTCCAGCGCAACAGGGAATCGGGGGCCGGGGCCGTGCGCCCGCGGCGCCCCACGGGGCTGCGGTCGAGGCCGGTCAGCGTGGCGAGGGTGGCGGTGTCGTCGGGCGGCACCCGCGCCATCAGGCGCTGGCCACCCGGCGTGAGGGCGATCACGACCCCCGCCTCGGCGTGACCGTCCCGGTCGTACACGACGGTGAAGGTCTCCAGCGCCGCGTCGCCCACGTGGTCGAGCACCAGGCCGGGCACGGGGCCGAGCGCCGCGTCGGCGGCTTGCTGCGCCGCGGGTTCGTCGTCGAGGAACGACGCGCCGTGCCCGAGCACCAGCGCGTGGTGTTTGGTCACGTACTCGCCCTGCCCGTACAGCAGCGCACGCTGGCCGGGCCGCTCGCGCAGCGCACGCACCAGCGCCGCCGCGGCGTGGGTCATGTAGTTGTTCAGCGGCGCGCCGAAGAAGCTCAGGCCGCCGGTGGCGGTGGTGGGCGCGGCGGGGTCGAGCCGCAGCGTGCGCCGCGCCATCTTCGGCACGACGGGGAAGCAGCTGTAGAGCTCCTGCAGGTCGAAGGGGCCGGCCCGTTCCCTCAACGCGGACAGCACGGCGTCCTGTGCGGCGGAGCCGCGGTAGTCCGGGCGGGCCAGGAAGTCGCGTGCCTCGTTCGCGCGGGCGCCCCCCAGCACCGGCACCATCCGGTCCTCCGGGATGCCCAGCGCTCGGGCATGAGCCGCATGGGTCAGCAGCACCGCCGCGCCCATGTTGACCATCGGGTTCGCCACCTGGCGCAGCGTGTAGGGCCACGCGATCAGCCGGTTGCGATCGCTCGGGGTGGCGACCTCGCCGGGCGAGAACCGCTGGCGGCTCCACGCGTGCGGGTTCTGCTCGGCGACCTCGGAGCAGCGCGACCAGAGCGCCGCCGCATCGTCCATCGCCTCGCGCGGGGTCTGGCCCCACGCCGCGAGGGTCGCGTTTTCGTAGAACGGGTACACGGTGGTGGGGGTCGTCACGCCGTGCGCCACCGCGACCGGGTGGCACAGGTCCGAGCCCTTGAGCAGGCGCGCGTTCGGGTCGCGCGGGGTCCACGGCAGCGCCAGGCGCACCTTGCGGGCGGCCGCCACCGTGTGCCCCGCCTCGGCCCCAACCACCACCGCCACGTCGGACTCGCCCCGCGCGATGCGCAGCGCCGCCTCGTGGATCAGGCGCACCGGCGACTCGCCACCGGCCGGCGCGTAGGCCCGGTGGCGCGGCATCATCTCCAGCCACGCGGACAGGCGCCCGCACACGTCGTCGTAGGGCCAGGAGTGTTCGCACACCACGTCGAGCGAATCGACGGCCTTGACCGGAATGCCCGCGTCCGTCGCCGCCGTGCGCAGCGCCTGCGCCATCAGCACGAGCGGTTCGAGGCCCAGGGCCGGGTCCTTCTCGCGGTGGGTGACCTCCCCCACGCCGACGATCACGGGCGTGCGGTTCATGCCGCCTGGGCCGACAGGCGGTCGATGCGGCGGAGGTGGTGGTCGATGGATCCGAACTGCAGCTCGATCTGCGTGGCGCGGCGGAAGTAGTGGCCCACGGCCAGTTCCTCGGTCATGCCCATGCCGCCGTGCAACTGCACCGCGCCCTGGCCCACGGTGCGGCAGGCGCGCGCCACGGTGACCTTGGCCGACGACACGGCCCGTGCGCGCGCGGCGGCCGGGCCGCCGAACGCGGTGGCCGCCGTCGCGGTGATCGCCGTGGCCTGTTCCAGCGCGACGGACATGTCGGCCAGGCGATGCTGCAGCACCTGGAAGCTCGCGATGGGCACGCCGAACTGACGGCGCTGCTTCACGTACGCGACGGTGTCGGCGACCAGGCGCGACAGCACGCCGCCCGCCTCGGCACACACGGCGAGCGTGGCCTCGTCCAGCACCTGTTCCAGCAATGCACCGGCCTCGCCGAGGTGGCTCTCGGCCGGCAGCTTCACGTGGTCGAACACCACCTCGCTCGCGCGGCCGCCGTCGAGCGTGCGGTAGTCGCGTCGGCGCACGCCGAGGGTCTCCACCGGCACCACGAGGAGTGCCAGACCGCCGGCCTCGTCGCGGGCCACGGCCAGCAGGTCGGTGGCCCACGGCGCGCAGTGCACCACGGCCTTGCGGCCGTCGAGGCGCCAGCCGTCGCCCTCTCGGGTGACGGTGGTGCGCAGGTCGTCGAGTTCGTGCCGGGAGTGCGGCTCGCCCGCGGCCAGCGCGATCACCGCGTCGCCGTCGACGATGCGCGAAAGCAGGCGCTGCGCCGTGGCGCCGGGCGTGCGCGACAGCAGCCCGCCGCCCACCACGCCGGTGGACAGGTACGGCTCGGCCGCGAGGTGCCCACCCAGCACCTCCATGATGACGAGGTGGTCGACGAGGCCGCCGCCGAGCCCGCCCACGGACTCGGGCAGCGCCGCGCCCAGCAGGCCCAGCTGGTGCGCGAAGGCGCGCCACAGCGGCGGCTGGTGGTCGGCCGCGGCGAGCGTGCGAGCGCGGATCTCCACGTCGTACTGCTCGGTGAGGAAACGCGCGAGGCTGTCGCGCAGCATCGCCTGGGTGTCGTTCAGAGCGAATCCGGAAGTCATGGGATGGGGTTCCTCAACCGGCCAGCAGGTGGGCGGCGATCAGGTTGCGCTGCACTTCGTTCGTGCCGGCGTAGATGGAGGCGGCGCGGTCGTTCAGGTACGCGCTCATGCCGAACGCGGCGCTCTCGGGCACGCCGAGCGGGTCGCTCTCGCACAGCTCCATGGGCACGCGCGCGGTGGCGTACAGGCCGCCGATCTCGATGCCGATCTCGGTCAGGCGTTGCCGCGTCTCGGTGCCCAGCAGCTTGCCGATCGACGGGCGGATGCCGGGCGCCTCACCGCGTGCGTGGGCTTCCAGCGCCTTCATCTCGAGCGCCTGCACGGCGTCGATGCGGCATTCCGCGTCGGCGAGTTTCATCGCGAGGTCGTGGCGCTCGGGGCCGTGCCGGTCCGCGAAGGCTTCGGCCAGCGCGTGGCGCAGGCGCTTGAGCCGCGCGCGCAGGTTCGGCGCCCAGGCGCCGCCCCGTTCGTGCTGCAGCAGGTACTTCGCGATGGTCCAGCCCGTGTTCTCGTCGCCGAGCAGGCTCGATGCCGGCACGCGCACGTCGTCGAAGAACACCTGGTTCAACTCGTGGTCGCCCGAGATGCTGATGATGGGGCGCACCGTGATGCCGGGGCGCTGCAGGTCGAAACACAGGAAGCTGATGCCCTGCTGCGGCTTGCCGCCACTCGCGGTGCGCACCAGGCAGAACATCTTGTTCGCGTACTGCGCGTGCGTGGTCCAGATCTTCGTGCCGTTGATGACGTACTCGTCGCCGTCGCGCACCGCCTTGCACTGCAGGCCCGCGAGGTCGGAGCCGGCGCCCGGTTCGGAGTAGCCCTGGGCCCAGTAGTCCTCGCCGGAGCGGATGCCGGGCAGCCAGCGCTGCTGCTGTTCCGGCGTGCCGAACGCGATGATGACCGGGCCCACCATGTGCGTGCCCATGGGCGCGAGGGGCGGTGCGTCGGCCGCAGCGAGTTCGGCGGCGAACAGGTAGTGCTGCATCGGCGTCCAGCCGGTGCCACCGTGTTCGACGGGCCAGTGCGGCACGCTCCACCCGCGCTGCGCGAGGCAGCGCAACCAGCGGATGCCCTCGGGGTAGTCGGAGAAGATGCCGGAGCAGCGGCGGCCCGCCACCCGCAGTTCGTCGCTCAGGCCCGTGGCCAGGAACGCCCTCACCTCGTCGCGGAAGGCCGCGTCTTTCTCGTTCAGCACCATGCAGTTCACCTTCTGGGGATGAGGCAGTGTCGGTGCTCGCTTGCACCTTGTGAATCGTCAGAAACGACGATCCCCGGACAGCCGCGCCCCCGGGACACTGCGGAATTGACGCAATGCAACAAGGAGAGATGCGGTGAAGGTTCTGGTCGCGGTGAAACGGGTGGTGGACTACAACGTGAAGGTTCGCGTCAAGAGCGACGGCACGGGTGTGGACCTCGCGAACGTGAAGATGAGTTTGAACCCGTTCGACGAGATCGCCGTCGAAGAAGCGGTGCGGCTGAAGGAGAAGGGTGTGGTCACGGAAGTGATCGCCGTCTCGTGCGGTCCGACCCAGGCTCAGGAAACGCTGCGCACGGCCATGGCCATCGGCGCCGACCGTGCCATCCTGGTCGAGGCTACCTCCGAACTGCAGCCGCTGGCCGTGGCCAAGCTGCTCAAGGCGCTGGTCGACAAGGAACAGCCCTCGCTCGTGATCCTGGGCAAGCAGGCCATCGACGACGACAACAACCAGACGGGCCAGATGCTGGCGGCACTCGCCGGCCTGCCGCAGGCGACGTTCGCCAGCAAGGTGGAAGTGGCCGCCGATGGCGCATCGGTCACCCGTGAGGTCGACGGTGGCCTCGAGACGCTGAAGCTCACGCTGCCGGCGGTCGTGACGACCGACCTGCGCCTGAACGAGCCGCGCTACGTGACGCTGCCGAACATCATGAAGGCGAAGAAGAAGCCGCTGGAGGTGGTG
>Ga0079104_1000300_pt1 | contig 62677 bp, 59 predicted proteins | sample MedtruBG_FD_76829 | JGI IMG/M metagenome (GOLD analysis project Ga0079104, IMG submission 76829) | Root nodule microbial communities of legume samples collected from California, USA - Medicago truncatula BG | ecosystem: Host-associated > Plants > Roots > Nodule | place: USA: California...
CGGGGTTGAGCTGCCGGGAGCAGCGAAAGAGAGCGATCGTCGGGAACGAATCGCGAACGACCCCGAATGTTTGGGTGATGGCCGGTGGGTTTACCGCTTCAGCGGCGATGAGCTCGCCGGGCGCCGGGGCTGTTCGGGGGATGGCGTTATCCCCCGAACACGTTCACCGTTATCTGAATGTGCTGGGGAAACCAATTTACGGGTGAACGTAACAAATACTGGGCTATACAGCTCTCCCGGGATATTTGGAAAGAGAAACAGGTAGAAGAAATAGCCCCTGGAACATTAACTCACCATCACCGGCACTCGCGGCGCTAACGCGCACATCAGCTCATAACCGACCGTACCAGCGGCGCTGGCAACGTCATCAATTTTGACGTTTTTGCCCCACAGCTCGACCGGGCTGCCGATGCCAGCCTGCGGGCATGGCGTCAGGTCAACGGTAATCATGTCCATCGACACTTTCCCCACCACTCTGGTCATCACGCCGTCCACCATCACCGGCGTGCCGTCCGGGGCTATGCGTGGATAACCGTCCGCGTAGCCACCCGCGACGATACCGATACGCTGTTCACCGCTTGCCGTATAGCGGCTGCCGTAGCCTACGGTATCGCCCGCTTTCAGGGTCTGGATGCCGATAATTTCGCTACTTAGCGTCATCACCGGCTGGATTCCGCTGGTCGCCACATCCTGCCACTGGCCGCTCGGGGACGCGCCATAAAGGATGATGCCAGGACGAACCCAGTCAAAATGCGCTTCCGGGTGCCACAGCGTCGCCGCAGAGTTTGACAGCGAACGAGGAGCATCAATGCCTTCCGCCGCCTGCTCGATGCGCTTCATCGGCTCGATGATGCCTTCGGGCTGTTCTGCATCGGCAAAATGCGCCATCAGAGTCAGCTGACCCACGTTTGAGATCGAACGGAGTTTTTGCCAAATGCCGTGCACGCGATCGGGCGTAAAGCCCAGCCGGTTCATGCCGCTGTTAATTTTAAGATAAACGTCCAGCGGCGCGCTGAGTTTGGCATTCGCCAGCGCCTTAACCTGCCAGTTGCTGTGCAGGCTGGTGGTCAGCCGGTATTTATCAAACAGCGCCAGTTCATCGGCATGGAAGAAGCCTTCCAGCATCAGGATCGGGCCTTTCCAGCCACGCTCTCGCAGCAAAATGGCCTCTTCGAGGTTCAACATCGCAAAACCATCCGTCGCGCCGAGCGCCGACCAGACACGATCGAGGCCGTGCCCGTAAGCATTGGCCTTGACGACCGACCACACGCGAGACTGTGGCGCGGCTCTGCGCACCACATCAAGATTATTGCGCAGCGCGCTGAGATCCAGCGTCGCTACCACAGGACGGGACATGACGGCTCCTTTTAGTTATGTGCGCCATGAAGGTGGCGAGCGCTCAGGGGCGTAAAGCCTGGCGTGTAGCGGGCAATACCTAAATCCTCGCTCGGTATCGCCGGAGTGCGCCCGGAGATCAGGTCGCTAAGCATCTGGCCTGAGCCACACGCCATCGTCCAGCCCAGCGTGCCGTGCCCGGTATTCAGCCAGAGATTCTTGAACGGCGTGCGCCCTACAATAGGCGTTCCGTCCGGGGTCATTGGGCGCAGGCCGGTCCAGAAAGTCGCCTGTTCCACGTGCCCACCGCGTGGATAGAGATCTCTGACGACCATCTCCAGCGTCTCGCGACGCGGCTGTAACAGGTCGGTATTGAAGCCAACGATTTCCGCCATTCCACCGACGCGAATACGGTTGTCAAAGCGGGTAATAGCAATTTTGTAGGTCTCATCGAGAATGGTCGAGACCGGCGCGCCCTGCTCATCGGCAATCGGGATAGTCAGCGAGTAGCCTTTTAAAGGATAGACAGGAATATCGGCAATGCCCTTGAGCAGGCCGGTGGAGTACGAGCCAAAAGCCACCACGTAAGCATCACCCTTCACCACTTCCTGGCCGCACTGCACGCCGCTAATTTGCTGATTTTCGTACAGCAGGCGATCGACAGGCGTATTGAAACGAAACTCAACGCCCGCTTCCGCCGCCATGCGCGCCAGGTTTTGGGTAAACAGCTGGCAGTCACCGGTTTCATCGTTCGGTAAACGTAGACCGCCGGTCAGCTTATGGGCAACGTCCGCCAGCGCTGGCTCTACGCGATTGAGCTGGCTGGCTTCCAGAAGCTCATACGGCACTCCGGCATCTTTCAACACCGCGATATCTTTTGCCGCGCTTTCATACTGCTGCTCGGTACGGAACAGTTGCAGAGTCCCGCCCTGCCGGCCTTCATACTGAATCCCGGTCGCGTGGCGCAGCTCTTTCAGGCAATCGCGGCTGTATTCGGCCAGGCGCACCATGCGGCCTTTGTTTTCCACGTAGTGGCGGGTATCGCAGTTGCGTAGCATCTGCCACATCCACTTCAGCTGGAACTGGGTGCCGTCAAGGCTGATAGCCAGAGGTGCATGACGCTGGAACATCCATTTGATGGCTTTTAAAGGGACGCCAGGTGCCGCCCAGGGTGCAGCGTAACCCGGTGAAATTTGACCGGCGTTGGCGGCACTGGTTTCCTGCGCCGGCCCAGATTCGCGATCGATGACGGTGACTTCATGCCCGGCCTGACGTAAATACCAGGCGCTTGCCACGCCAACGACACCACTTCCCAGCACCACAACACGCATATCTGCTCCGCATTTAGCTAAAAGAATAATCTTCTGATTACATATTGATAACTCAGTTGAATATGTTATTCAACATATGGCTTTATTATGGTGACTAACCTCACAGGTTTGCCCGCCAGCACTGGCCCGGGATAATTAGCATCTCCTGCACGGGAAAACATTTTAGCCAAAATAAAATGCTACAGGGTGAGTAAAAAGCCGGGTATCGGAATCAATAAATCGCGAATAAAAAATTTTACTTGTCGGCGCTATCTTTCAGGAGTTGTCTATTCTTGAGAGTGAGGCTTTCCATTCAGAGAGAGCCGAAAACAATGAGGGCGCGCTGATGGCTACCGTAACTGATTTCGCCACAAAGGATCCCAACCGTCTGAGCGACGGACCCGACTGGACGTTTGAGCTACTGGACATCTACCTGGCTGAGATTGACCGGGTAGCAAAGCTCTACAGGCTGGACACCTATCCCCACCAGATTGAGGTCATCACCTCAGAGCAGATGATGGATGCCTACTCGAGCGTCGGGATGCCGATTAATTATCCGCACTGGTCTTTTGGCAAAAAATTCATCGAGACCGAGCGCCTGTATAAACACGGGCAGCAAGGGCTGGCGTATGAGATTGTCATCAACTCGAATCCCTGCATTGCCTATTTGATGGAGGAGAACACCATCACCATGCAGGCGCTGGTGATTGCTCATGCCTGTTACGGGCATAACTCCTTCTTTAAAAACAACTATTTATTTCGCAGCTGGACGGATGCCAGCTCGATAATCGACTATCTTATTTTCGCCAGGAACTATATTACCCAGTGCGAAGAGCGCTACGGGATGGATGAGGTGGAGCGCCTGCTGGATTCGTGTCATGCGCTGATGAACTACGGCGTGGACCGCTATAAACGCCCGCAAAAAATCTCGCTGCAGGAGGAGAAAGCGCGTCAGAAAAGCCGCGAGGAGTACCTGCAAAGCCAGGTGAACACGCTTTGGCGTACGCTGCCGCGTAAGGAAGAGGAAAAAACCGCGGAGTCTGCCCACCGCTTCCCTTCCGAACCGCAGGAGAATCTGCTGTATTTCATGGAGAAGAACGCTCCGCTGCTGGAGCCGTGGCAGCGTGAGGTCCTGCGCATTGTGCGCAAGGTCAGCCAGTATTTTTATCCGCAAAAGCAAACCCAGGTGATGAACGAAGGCTGGGCGACATTCTGGCATTACACCATTCTGAATCATCTGTATGACGAGGGAAAAGTCAGCGACCGCTTTATGCTGGAGTTTCTTCATAGCCACACCAACGTGGTGTTCCAGCCACCGTATAACAGCCCCTGGTATAACGGCATTAACCCGTACGCGCTAGGGTTTGCGATGTTCCAGGACATCAAACGTATCTGCCAGTCACCGACGGAAGAAGACCGCTACTGGTTCCCGGATATTGCCGGTAAAGACTGGCTGGAAACGCTGCACTTTGCCATGCGCGACTTCAAGGACGAGAGTTTTATCAGCCAGTTTCTGTCGCCTAAGCTGATGCGAGACTTCCGCCTGTTCACCGTGCTGGATGACGACCATAATAATTTCCTGGAGATTTCGGCCATCCATAACGAAGAAGGTTATCGGGAGATTCGCTCTCAGCTCTCGGCGCAGTACAACCTCAGCAACCTGGAGCCAAATATTCAGGTCTGGGATGTGGATCTGCGTGGCGATCGTTCTTTGACGCTGCGCTATATTCCGCACAACCGGGCGCCGCTGGATAAAGGCCGCCGCGAGGTGCTTAAGCACGTGCACCGCCTGTGGGGATTTGACGTGATTATGGAACAGCAAAATGCGGACGGTAGCGTCGAGTTACTGGAACGGTGCCCGCAAAAAAATCCTTTATAAACCAGATGCAAGCGCAAAAAAAAACGCTTCCGGAAGGAAGCGTTTTTTATTCTGCTTAGCGACTGTGCATCGCTAAATCACCCGGCAAGTTTTTCTGCATACGGTGCCAAATCTCGCCGCTCTCGCGGCCATAATTACGCACGGTATCAAAGACCTGATCGTGAAGCCCCTGCTGGCAGATTTCCGCCAGGCGGTGGTAGAAGCCCAGCGCCAGGCTGCGAGCTTCTGGGTTTGAAAAGTAGTGACGCCCGATACGGGTGTACAGCCCTTTCATACCGTTAAGGATCAGACCATAAATCGGGTTACCGGACGCAAACGCCAGGCCACGGAAAATGTTGTAATCCAGCTCGGCAAACGCGTCGGCGTGATCTTCAACCTTGTTGGCGGTGGCCAGCACTTCCTGCGATTTATCCGGATACTGACGAAGGGCAGTACGGATAAATATCGTTGAAATATTGGTCCGCACGGACAGCAGATTATCAATCAGCTGCGGCACGCTGTCGTGATCCAGACGAGCCAGCGTTTCCAGGATATTTAAGCCTGACGTTTCCCAGAAATTGTTAACACGAGTCGGTTTTCCGTGCTGGATAGTCAACCAGCCGTCGCGAGCAAGACGCTGAAGCACTTCACGTAATGTGGTTCGCGTCACGCCAATAAGTTCTGATAATTCACGCTCTGCCGGAAGGATAGACCCCGGCGGAAAACGGCTGTTCCAGATACTTTCTATAATATACTCTTCCGCGAAACCCGCTGGGCTCTGCGCCTTAATGACCATAGTAAGATTTCCATTACTCAGGTTTTGCAAATTGGACTCATCATACCAGATGCCATGCACGCCAGATAGCGGGGGCGACGTGCAAATGCGGGATCGGCGTTGAATTTTGACGATTAATGCCTTAACTCAGGATTTCCTGCGGCTTGATCGCGTGAGCCTTATACGAGTACCCTGAAGGGCTATATTATTAAACATCAACATAATACAACGGATAACGGTAATTTTACGATGGAAATGTCCTCCGGGCGGGCGCTGTACCGCAATTTTCTGGGTCAATCACCTGACTGGTACAAGCTTACGCTGATTATCTTTTTAGTGATTAATCCGCTGGTTTTCTGGTTTGTCAGCCCGTTTGTCGCGGGTTGGATGCTGGTGATTGAGTTTATCTTCACCCTGGCGATGGCGCTGAAGTGCTATCCGCTGCTGCCCGGCGGCCTGCTTGCCATTGAAGCCGTGTTGGTCGGCATGACCAGCCCCGAACACGTTCGCGGGGAAGTTGCGGCTAATCTGGAAGTCCTGCTGCTGCTGATGTTCATGGTGGCCGGGATCTACTTCATGAAGCAGCTGTTACTGCTGTTATTTACCCGACTGCTGCTGGGCATTCGCTCAAAAATTGCGCTGTCGCTGGCCTTTTGCGTCGCCGCCGCGTTTCTCTCCGCATTTCTCGATGCCTTAACCGTGGTCGCAGTGGTTATCAGCGTGGCCGTTGGCTTCTACAGCATCTATCACCGCGTGGCGTCTGAGGCGCAGGATGACGGCAACGTCCAGGACGATAGCCATATTCAGACCGACAGCCGGGAGATCCTTGAGCAGTTCCGCGCTTTCCTGCGTAGCCTGATGATGCACGCCGGCGTGGGGACCGCGCTCGGCGGTGTGATGACCATGGTCGGCGAGCCGCAGAACCTGATTATTGCTAAAAATGCCGGCTGGCATTTCGGTGATTTCTTCCTGCGAATGATGCCGGTAACGGTGCCGGTGCTGATTTGTGGCCTGTTGACCTGTGTCCTTCTTGAGCGCTTTAAGGTGCTTGGTTACGGGCAAACGTTGCCGGAAAAAGTACGCGGCATCCTGCATGACTTCGATGCAGAAAGCGCGAAGAAACGGACGAAGCAGGACAAAATGAAGCTGCTTATTCAGGCGCTGATCGGCGTTTGGCTGATCGTCGCCCTGGCTTTGCATCTGGCAGAAGTCGGCCTTATCGGGCTGTCGGTGATTATTCTGGCGACCTCGCTGTGCGGCGTGACCGATGAGCACGCGATTGGCAAGGCCTTTACCGAAGCGCTGCCGTTTACCGCCCTGCTGACCGTTTTCTTCACTATTGTGGCGGTGATCATCGATCAGCATTTGTTTAGCCCGATAATTCAGTACGTGCTGGATGCCTCCCCGCATGCCCAGCTGTCGCTGTTTTACATCTTTAACGGCCTGCTCTCTTCCATCTCTGACAACGTCTTTGTTGGCACCGTTTATATCAGCGAAGCGAAAACCGCGCTGCAACATGGCGCGATTGATATGAAACAGTTCGAGCTGTTGGCGGTAGCCATTAATACCGGGACTAACCTGCCGTCGGTGGCGACGCCTAACGGCCAGGCGGCTTTCCTGTTCCTGCTGACCTCTGCGCTGGCGCCGTTGATTCGCCTCTCTTACGGACGGATGGTTATTATGGCGCTCCCGTACACCCTCGTTCTGACGCTTGTGGGCCTGCTTTGCGTTGAGTACACGCTGGTGCCCGCCACCGAATGGATGCTTGCCAGCGGCTGGTTAACCACGCCTGACACACTGGTTGTACCACACTAAGGTAATTTGACGGGAAGTCCGCTTCCCGTTACAAATTTTTTCCTTATAAACATCCGATTAGTACGTTATTTTCATCTGTGCTACTGGCGCAAAAAGGGAATTGGTTTACACTGCCGATTCTACGCATGCTGCAGGGAAACTGATTATGTTGCGATATTTAAACCAATGCTCTCTTGGGCGCACCGCATGGCTGCTTCTGGCCTTTACGGCCTTTGCGCTTGAGATGGTGGCATTGTGGTTCCAGCACGTTATGGGGCTGAAACCTTGTGTGATGTGTATTTATGAACGTTGCGCGCTGTTTGGCGTGATGGGTGCGGGCCTGGTGGGTGCGATTGCTCCCAAAAGCCCTCTGCGCTACGGCGCGCTGGCTATCTGGCTGTACAGCGCAGGGAAAGGCGTTCAACTGGCATGGGACCACACCATGCTGCAGCTTCACCCGTCACCGTTCGTGACCTGTGATTTCTTCGCCCGTTTCCCAGGCTGGCTGCCGCTGGACAAATGGCTGCCTCAGGTCTTCGTCGCTAGCGGTGACTGCTCCGTTCGCCAGTGGGAATTCCTGTCGCTGGATATGGTGCAGTGGCTGCTCGGGATCTTCGCCGTGTTGCTGGTCATTGCGGTGCTGGTGCTGATTGCCCAGTTCTTAAAACCAAAACGCCGTGACCTGTTCGGCCGCTAATTTAGCGCATTACGGAAAGCAATAACCCACCTCTCGGTGGGTTATTTTTTATGAATGATCGCGGCGGTAAAGCGCCCATTCGTCGATTCGTTCTCCGCCAGGCAGCAGGCAGTCAGCCCTTTCGCCTTCAGGCGTTTTCACGCTAACTGATTTACCACCTTTCTCCAGGCAGTAAACCGATGCCGGGTTTGCCATGCCCACGCTATGCGGTGGCTTCGGCGCTTCGCGCTCTGCGGTCGCACAGCCACTGAGCAGCAGTATGCCTATAATAGTCGTTAGTTTTTGCATTTTTCCTCCTTTAAAGAAGGAATATTAGCAGCGCGGCTGAGCAGAAGCCAAAGACTGTTGCGCCAGTGGGCTAAAACCGGAGAAGGTCGCATTTAACGGACGATGAGCGGAAACCTGCATTGCGGATTTGCAAAAGATACAGACTGCGCCATGGGGATTTGATTCTCGGACATCGTAGGAGGAAGTGCGATACTGCGATCCGCCACATGACGGACACTGGAATATTAAATTCAGGATAAAAACTCTCTTATTTTGGTTATTGAAAATCCATCCTATCACAAAATGAGTTATAAGAAGGATTTATTTTCATCCCCAGGCATTACCGAAAAGCGCTAGTCCGCCCACTCGGGTTTGTTAAGGATATGGTCCTGCCAGTCGCGAACTTCCGACTCTTTCACCGCGATATGACGCACGGAAATACGTTCGCCGTGCATTGCCGCTTTTGAGCCGGTAATCAGCGGGTGCCATTCCGGCAGCGGTTTGCCTTCGGCAAGCAGACGGTAAGCACAGGTGTGCGGTAGCCACTCGAAGGTAGGCAGGTTATCACGGGTCAGCTTGATGCAGTCCGGCTCATATTCAAAGCGGCGGACGTAGTTCTTACACTGGCAGGTTTTGATATTGAGCTGCTTACACGCGACGTTGGTGAAGTAGATCTCGTCGGTATCTTCGTCCATCAGCTTGTGCAGACAGCACTGACCACAGCCGTCGCATAATGACTCCCACTCGGCGTCGCTCATTTCGTCGAGAGTTTTACTTTGCCAAAAAGGAGTGGGTGTCATAACGGTTCCTGCATTTAAAAATTAAGCGCACCTTATAAACAGTCTGACACCCGGATGCAAGTTTTGCCGCCCTGAAGCGGCAAATTGTTTACAAAACGCGCGTGTTCAGGCTGTGGCCGGCAAAGCTCACTTCCAGCTCATCGCCACCGTGCAGCGGGCCCACGCCTTCCGGCGTTCCGGTCAGGATCACATCTCCCGCGCGCAGAGTGAAGAATTTGCTCATGTAGGCAATCAGCGGCACGATCTTGTGGATCATATCTTCGGTATTGCCCTGCTGGCGAACTTCCCCGTTGATTTTCAGCTCAAGAGGCGTGTTTTGCGGATCGTGCGTAAACTGCGCCGCAGGGATAAAACCGGAGATTGGGCATGAGTTATCAAAGCCCTTCGCTTTTTCCCACGGCTGGCCTGCTTTTTTCAGCTTAGCCTGCAGGTCACGCAGCGTCAGATCCAGCGCGACGCCATAACCGGCAATCGCCTTAAGGACGTGCTCTTCGCTTGCCTGCTTAAGGGTGGCGCCGATCAGGATAGCCAGCTCCACTTCATGATGTACAGAGCCAAACTCCTGCGGCAGCGCCAGCGGCTGGCGAATGTCACACAATGCGCTCTCGGGCTTGATAAAGACCACCGGTTCGTCCGGCGTCGCGCTGCCCATCTCTTTAATATGTTTGGCATAGTTGCTGCCAACACAGACTACCTTGTTTACCGGAAAATCCAGCAGTGCACCCTGCCAGTTATGATGTTGATACATGCCTTTCCTCTGTGTCGTTTGTGTTAACTGCCTTTGATACTAGATAAAAAAATCCCTGCTGAATACCGGGGAAGTGTTTCTAAGCGTGCCTTATTTACTCGCGATAGCGTCCGCCATCTTGCCGATGCTAATGGCGAAATAATAAGAGCGGTTCCAGTGCATCAGGGTGCGGAAATTGTTATAGACCAGGAACGAACGTCCCAGGCCATCGTCTGGCTTCACCAGCCAGCCTTTTTGGGCCGATGCCGGGAGATGTAAACCGTTGGGCAGGGTAACGCCCAATTTTTTCCATTGAGCCACGCGCTTTCCCTGCCCTGCCCCTGTGCCCAAAAGCGAGGTATTAAAGCCAGGCGGTAGCTTCACTTCCAGGCCCCAGCCGCCGCCGTGCTGCCAGCCTTCCATCGCCAGATAGTTGGCCGTGGAAGCAAAAACATCGCGGGTGTTATTCCAGATATCAATTTTACCGTCGCCATCACCGTCTTTGCCGTAGCGCAGCAGCGAACTCGGCATAAACTGATTTTGCCCCATCGCCCCCGCCCATGAACCTTTCATCTGTGAGGCGCTAACGTCACCCCGCTGGATGATTTTCAGCGCCGCCATCAGCTCGTTGGTGAAAAAGGCTTCACGGCGTCCCTCAAAGGCCAACGTCGCCAGAGCAGAAATCACATCTTCTTTGCCCTGAAGTTTGCCGAAATTGCTCTCCATCGCCCACAGGGCGACAATGTAACGGCTTTGGACACCGCTTTTTGCACTAACCCTTTCCAGTTCGGCCTGGTGCTGTTTAGCCAGGCTGCGGGCCTGTTTAATTTTGGCCGGCGTGATGACACGCTTTAAATAGTCATCAAGCGTAATTTTCTTTTCCAGCTGATTACGGTCAGATTTAATGACCCGATCGACAAAATGAATATTGGCAAAGGCCTTCTCCAGCGTGGCATGGCTGATGCCTTTAGCTCTGGCTTGTTTCTTTAATTGTTCAACATAGGCAGGAAATTCAGCGGGATCGCGCCCCTGCTCTGCAAGCGTGGTCGCTTCAGAGAGTTTGGTCTGAGATGCAGCGACGGCCGCAGGAGCCGCCTCTGCATAAGCAAGGGAGTCGGTAAAACTGACGAGTATTAAGGCGCTGATGATCGGCCTGAATGCTGAATATTTCATCGTCTTTACCATAATAATGTGTTTCGCACATCTTCAGGCTTTATGTCCGGAAAAGATTTACCGTCAGTCCTAAAGTTATTTTTTCGGACTGTTTTCCAGGTGCACGGTCAGCAAACTTTCTATCGGCGGTGGGATCTGCAAATAATACCCCTCATTTTCCAATGCCTGTTTAACTTTATCCAAATCGGCATTGGCCAGTTTTTTGCTGCCATCCAGCGGCAGAAGCATCGACAGCACCGGTTTACCAAAGCCTTTCATCAGTTCTTCCGGCACTTTGGAGAAATCGTCTTTTTTTTCGACATAAAGATAAGTCCGATCGCGTTTGGTACTTCTGTAGATCACACAAAACATTTTTTTTACTCTATTTTCGCCAGCGAGTGGCTTGCCTGAATATAAGCTGGACTATAACATGCCTGGTGTACTTCGGAATATCGTCCCACAATTGTGGGGATTGAAACTGAATTGAGTAAGGCCAGGATGTCAAACACGCCAATCGAGTTAAAGGGCAGCAGTTTTACCTTATCTGTGGTTCATTTGCATGATGCACAACCTGAGGTTATTCGCCAGGCACTGGAAGATAAAATCGCCCAGGCTCCCGCATTCTTAAAGAATGCCCCGGTGGTCGTTAACGTCGCCAGTCTCGATGGTTCCGTCAACTGGAAGAAAGTACAACAGGCCGTCACCGCAACCGGCCTGCGCGTGGTGGGTATCAGCGGCTGTAAAGATGAAGCGTTAAAAGCTGACATTGAGCGTGCTGGCCTGCCCTTGCTGACCGAAGGGAAAGAAAAGATTGCCAGAGCGCCGAAAGCCGCGCCCGTTGAGCCCGTGGTCGTTGCCGCGCCGGATGTTAGCCCGGTCACAAAAACGCGTTTAATTGATACCCCGGTCCGTTCCGGCCAGCGCATTTATGCGCCAAACTGTGACTTGATTGTGACCAATCACGTCAGCGCCGGTGCAGAACTGATAGCAGATGGTAATATTCATATTTACGGCATGATGCGTGGCCGTGCGCTGGCTGGTGCAAACGGCGATCGTGATGCACAAATATTTTGTACTAACCTGGTAGCAGAGCTTGTCTCTATAGCGGGCGAGTACTGGCTGAGTGAGCAGATCCCAGCCGATTATTATGGAAAAGCGGCTCGCCTTAATCTGGCGGGTGGTGCGCTCTCCGTTCAATCTTTGTATTAAGCCCTTTTAACAAGGAAATCCTTTATGGCACGCATTATTGTTGTTACATCGGGTAAAGGGGGCGTCGGTAAGACCACGTCCAGCGCGGCCATCGCCACGGGTCTGGCCCAAAAGGGAAGAAAAACCGTCGTTATTGATTTCGATATTGGCCTGCGTAACCTTGACCTGATCATGGGCTGCGAACGCCGCGTCGTGTACGATTTCGTCAACGTTATTCAGGGCGATGCCACGCTGAACCAGGCGCTTATCCGCGATAAACGCACCGAACAGCTCTATATCCTGCCCGCTTCACAAACCCGCGATAAAGACGCCCTGACCCGCGAAGGCGTGGCCAAGGTGCTTGAAGACCTGAAAAACATGGACTTCGAATTTATCGTTTGTGACTCCCCGGCAGGCATCGAGACCGGCGCGCTCATGGCGCTGTACTTTGCTGACGAAGCGGTTATCACCACCAACCCGGAAGTTTCCTCGGTGCGTGACTCAGACCGTATTCTCGGCATTCTGTCGTCGAAATCACGCCGCGCTGAAAACGGCGAAGACCCGATTAAAGAGCATTTATTGCTCACTCGCTACAACCCTGGCCGCGTCAACCGGGGCGATATGCTGAGCATGGAAGACGTGCTCGACATTCTGCGCATTCCTCTGGTTGGGGTTATCCCGGAAGACCAGTCGGTGCTGCGCGCGTCCAACCAGGGCGAGCCGGTTATTCTTGACGGTGAATCTGACGCGGGCAAAGCCTACGCCGATACCGTGGAACGCCTGCTCGGTGAAGAACGCCCTTTCCGCTTCATTGAAGAAGAGAAGAAGGGTTTCCTGAAACGCCTGTTCGGAGGATAAGTTATGGCATTACTCGACTTTTTTCTGTCACGAAAAAAGAACACCGCCAACATCGCGAAAGAGCGTTTACAGATTATCGTTGCTGAGCGTCGCCGTAGCGATGCTGAACCGCATTACCTGCCTCAGCTGCGCAAAGACATTCTCGACGTGATTTGCAAGTACGTGCAAATCGATCCTGAAATGGTCAGCGTTCAGCTTGAGCAGCGAGATGGGGATATTTCGATTCTGGAGCTGAACGTCACGCTCCCGGAAGCGGAAGAAGCCAGTAAATCTGCGTGAATAAAAAACCCCCTGCTTATGTCAGGGGGTTTTATTTTTACTCGAAGCCTTAACGATTATTAAGATCTTTCTCGTTGACCTACCGCCAATATATTTCACCCTGAGAATAATACTGTAATTATTCCCAGGTATCGAAACACTATTAGTATTCTGCCAACAGTTTAGTTAACGCCTCTGCCATTAATTCGGCGCGCCAGCCGCTAATTAATTCCGGCTCAACGTGCTGAGGTTTCAATTTCCAGTGCCAGTTTAACAGCTGGTTTATTTGGCGACGCGATGCCAGTAATTCTGCACTCAGCCCTTTTGCCTCACTCACTTCCTGCACCAGCGCTTTAATCGCCTTAAAGACTTTGCGGTAGCCCGGCATATCCACCAGGTTCTGCAGCGGCTGCGGCAGCTCGCTCTCGGGCAATGCCTGCGCCTCCGCGACCAGCGCGATAAGCGCTTTACCGTGGAAACGAATTTCGCTGCCGCTCAGACCAAGAGCGTCCAGTTCCCCGAGCGATCCCGGCATATAGCGAGCCACCTGCCAGAGGTTCTCTTCGCGCACGACAAAATTTACCGCCATATCCCGCTCACGCGCTTTACGCAGGCGCCACGAGGCCAGCTTCTTGAGGCAGGCCAACTGGCGGGTGCGAAGCTGCCATGCATTGCCAATTTCGCGCCAGGCTTCTTCCGGGTCAAGCTGGTCACGGCGACGGGCACACATCAGCTGGCACTCGTCGAGAGCCGCGTTGATCCAGCCGGCCGCTTCGGTTTCGGCCATGAGCTTCTCAGCGATGGGCAGCAGATAGAGCACGTCTGCCGCCGCATAATCGCACTGCCGCTCTGTTAACGGACGTGCCAGCCAGTCAGTGCGGGATTCGCTTTTATCCAGCGCGATGCCGGTATAGGACTCCACGATAGTCGCAAAGCCGCAGGAGAGCGGACGCCCGGTGAATGACGCAAGAATTTGGGTATCGATAAACGGGTCTGGCAGCATGCCAAAGGCGTTCAGGAAGACTTCGAGGTCTTCGCTGCCGGCATGCAGGTATTTAACCGTATCAGGGTCCTGCAGCAGCGCTTTAAACGGCGACCAGTCGCTAATAGCTAACGGGTCTATCAACGAGGCCTGCTGGCCATCATAAAGCTGGATCAGCCCCAGTTGCGGGTAATAGGTTCGCGTACGGACAAATTCGGTGTCCAGCGCCAGCGCGGGGAACTGACGAGCGGCCTGGCAAACTGCGGCCAGCCCTTCATCGGTGGTAATCATCTGGTAAGTCAAATTCAGTTCTCTTAGGTTGCGCCCATAAAAAATGCCGGCGAACCGGCATCAGGACGAGTGACTTGGAGCTCAGGCGTTATTGTTGCCTGTCTTGCCCGCTTCGTCACGCAGTTCTCGTCGTAAAATTTTCCCGACGTTGGATTTTGGCAATTCCGTGCGGAATTCTATCAGTTTCGGCACTTTATAGCCGGTTAACTGGCGGCGGCAGAAGGCGATAAGCGCTTCTTCCGTCAGGGCCGGGTCCTTCTTCACGACGAAGATTTTGACGTGCTCACCGCTTACGCCGGCAGGCACACCAACCGCCGCAACTTCCAGCACGCCTTCGTTCTGCATCACCACGTCTTCAATTTCGTTGGGATAAACGTTAAAACCGGAAACAAGGATCATGTCTTTTTTACGGTCAACGATGTTCATAAAGCCTTCATCGTTCATCACCGCAATGTCGCCGGTGCGCAGCCAGCCGTCTTTCAGAATTTCATCGGTCTCTTTCGGGCGCTGCCAGTAGCCCAGCATCACCTGAGGCCCTTTAACGCAAAGCTCACCGGGCTCGCCAGGAGGAACCTCATTGCCTTCATCATCAATCAGCTTCACATCGGTAGACGGCACCGGCAGGCCAATAGAGCCGCTGTGGTAATCCATGTCATGCGGATTCGCGCTGACCAGCGGCGCGCACTCCGTCAGGCCGTAGCCTTCCAGCAGGAAGCGCCCGGTTAATTTTTCCCAACGTTCAGCCACGGCGTGCTGAACCGGCATGCCGCCGCCCGCGGAGAGGTGCAGGCTTGAGAAGTCCAGCTGCTGGAACTCTTTGTTGTTCAGCAAGGCGTTAAACAGCGTGTTCACGGCGGTCATGGCGGTGAAAGGATATTTCGCCAGTTCCTTTACCAGGCCCGGAATGTCGCGCGGGTTGGTAATCAGCAGGTTCTGACCGCCCATATCGATAAACAGCAGGCAGTTAATGGTCAGGGCAAAAATATGATAGAGCGGCAGCGGGGTGACCACCAGCTCCTTGCCTTCATGCAGCAGCGGGCTATAGGCCGCCCTCACCTGCTCAAGGTTGGCCAGCATGTTGCGGTGCGTCAGCATCGCGCCCTTCGCCACGCCGGTCGTGCCGCCGGTATACTGCAGGAAGGCCAAATCGTCGTTGATAATTTCAGGCTTGATATACTGCATGCGGTAGCCGCTTTGCAGCGCGCGGCGGAAGGAGATAGCGTTTGGCAAATGGTATTTAGGCACCAGCCGCTTGATGTATTTGACGACAAAGTTAACCAGCGTGCCTTTCGGGCCGGAGATCTGGTCTCCCAGGCGGGTCAGGATCACGTGCTTCACCTGGGTTTTATCGACCACTTTTTCCAGCGTGTGGGCAAAGTTCGACACGATGACAATCGCGCTGGCGCCGCTGTCGTTCAGCTGGTGCTCCAGCTCGCGTGGGGTATAAAGCGGGTTAACGTTAACCACCACCATTCCGGCACGCAGTATGCCAAAGAGCGCCACCGGGTACTGCAGCAGGTTGGGCATCATCAGCGCAACGCGGTCGCCTTTTTTCAGCCCCAGGCCCTGCTGGAGGTAAGCGGCGAATGCACGGCTGCGCTCTTCCAGCTTACGGAAGGTCATCACCTCCCCCATATTGATAAACGCAGGCTTATCGGCATATCGAGTGACGGCCTGTTCAAACATATCAACCAGGGATTGATAGCGATCGGGATTTATTTCAGCCGCAACGTCGGCCGGGTAGCGGTTAAGCCAAACCTTATTCAAGGATCCACCTCTGAAATTATTATTTGTCGTCATCACAACCCCAGGCTACACATTTCGTTAACATAATATTAACTCAGCGTACCAGTTTATTAATTAACCTGATTAAAGGTTGCGAAGCGCATCACTAAATTTTTTCATCCGTCCTGGATAAAAACAAACAGCGGCCAGGCCGCTGTTTGAAAATATTTAAAAACAACAGATTATTCGGTTACGACGGTTTGTACCTGTGCGGGTCCCGGATTATACCAGCCGCCCCACATATCATAGTGATGACGGTACGGGTACGGGCCGCCCCAGAACCACGGATCTATGGGCTGCGGCGGCATCACGACCTGCTGAACCACGTTCCAGCGCTTATACCCTGTCGCCTGCATGGTCATGAATTTATACGGCGTCTGGCCAATTTTACCTTCTGCGGTGCCGGTGATTGGCCCCACAACGGTGACTAGCTGATTACGAAAATCAACCGGGTCCAGGAAACCGTTCACGTCGGCATAAATACGCCCGTGAGAAGGTTCATTCAGCGCCGGGCGGGCACCTTCATCCAGGCTGACGGTGGCAATTTCCAGCCGGGTTTTCCCCTTCAGGTTATCCACGTTCACCACCCGGCCGCCAAAACGTGCTTCCTGCCCAACGTAAAGCTGGGGAGCATTCATGACGACCGTCAGATCCTGCTGCGGCGTCGCCGAGGTTCCTTTGATGGCGTCCGGCACGCTCACGCAGCCGCTCAGCACCAACGCCGCGGCGGCTGCAAGCAGCCAGCTGCATTTTTTGACATTACAAACAGCCATACCTTATCTCCTTAACCTCCACTCCGTTCGGAGCGGTGGGTATTACTCTCTGCCAGGAAGCTTTTTCCAGGTCACTTCATTGCGCAGGTAGACCGGTTCGGCGTGTTCCACGGCGACGGTTTTTCCGGCGTTAAAAGCCTGCAGCGCCAGCGGCAGCATGTCTTCTGCTTCGGGCAGCGTGGTTTCACCGTCCTGCAACAGAAGTCCGCTATCCTGCGCCATATCAGGCCAGGCCTGCCAGCCTGTACCGACTGTAGCCCAGCTGCCGCTAAGCTGTTTCAACCGACCGGTAACGTCTTCCGGCTTGAGGACGGCTTCGCTTTCTTCGCCGTGCCACACGCCCTGCTCGTCACGCTGATATTCGGCCCAGTAGACTTCGCCCATGCGAGCATCTATGGCGGCCAGAACCCGGGTTGCCCCGGTACGGCGCCATGCGCCCTGCGCCATCGTCGCAAGCGTTGAGATACCAATCATCGGCAGCTCAGCGCCCAGCGCCAGCCCTTGTGCAATGCCGATACCAATTCGCACGCCGGTAAAACTGCCCGGCCCACGCCCGTAGGCGAGTGCGTTCACATCAGACAAAGTAATTTCGCCCTGGTTCAGGATGTCCCTCACCATGGGCAAAATTCTTTGCGTATGCTCGCGCGGGCAGAGTTCGAAATGGGCGTAGGACGCCTCGTCGTTTTGCAGAGCAACAGAACAGGCTTCTGTTGCGGTATCGATGGCTAAAATTCGCATGGACTTGCCAACCTCTGGCGGAGATAAGGTCAAAAAACGGCGCGCATCATACCATAGCCTGGCACAAATTACTGCGCGCCAGAGGCGCTGAGGAACTCAACTGCCCGATTTATATCCCGGGTACGCGGCGTTGGCGGCAGGCTGTTCAGGAAAACAGCGCCATAAGGCCGCATCACCAGCCGGTTATCACAGATAACCAGCACGCCCCGGTCCTCCACGTCGCGAATGAGTCGGCCGACGCCCTGCTTGAGGGTGATGACCGCATCCGGCAGCTGGACATCGTCAAACGGATCGCCGCCACGAATGCGGCAATCTTCCATTCGAGCCTTCAGCAGCGGATCGTCCGGTGAGGTAAAGGGCAGCTTGTCGATGATGACCAGTGAGAGCGTATCGCCCCGAACGTCAACGCCTTCCCAGAAGCTGCTGGTCGCCACCAGCAGGGCATTACCGGCCTCAACAAACTGCTGCAACAGCTGGCCTTTGCTGGTTTCGCCCTGCAGCAGCACCGGGAGCGTCATGGTGGCGCGGAACTGCTCGGCCAGGTCGCGCATCATGGCGTGGGAGGTACAAAGCATAAAGCAGCGCCCGTTATTGGCTTCAATGAGAGGACGCAGCAGATTGGCCAGATGGCGGCCAGCGTGGGGTTGATTCGGCGTTGGCAGCCCTCGCGGCACGCAGAGCAGCGCCTGCTTAGCGTAGTCAAACGGGCTTGCCAGCAGCAGCGTTTCTGCCTCGTCGATGCCCAGCCGTTCGGTGAAATGGCTCATTTTGTCATTCACCGCGAGGGTCGCCGAGGTGAAGACCCAGCAGCCCGCTTTTTCACGGATAGCTTCCTTAAACTTGTCTGCCACGGACAGCGGCGTCAGGGCTAGTGTGAAATGGCGGGCGTTACATTCGTACCAGTAGCTGTACCCCGGCTGATTGATCTCTTTCAGCCGCTTGATGCGTCCACGGTAAATCACCGCCCGTTCAAAAGCAGCGTCCAAAAGCGCAGAGCGCCCAAGGGAAAGCTTCGCCACGTCGTAACACAGCTCCAGCGCGTCATCGAGCAGCAGCAAAGAACGCTGAATATTGGCGTCCGCGAGCAGCTCACGCAGGTTGCCACGGTAGCCCGGGTCGCCTATTTGCAGGCGAAAATCCTGCGTGCGCTGAGCGAGGCTGTCGGCGCTTTTTTGCAGCTGTTGCACATCCCGAACTTCTGTCCGGTAAGCAATAGAGATGTCTTTGGCGAGGTCGAGCAGTTGGCGGCTGGAGATAGACTGACCAAAATACTGGCTGGCGATATCGGGGATCTGATGAGCTTCATCGAAAATCGTCACTTCGGCCTCTGGGATCAGCTCCGCGAAGCCACTCTCTTTCACCACCATATCGGCCAGATAGAGATGATGGTTCACCACCACCACGTCAGCATCCATTGCCTTTTTACGCGCTTTCACCACGAAACAGTCCTGATACTGCGGGCAATCCTGGCCCAGACAGTTGTCGTTGGTGCTGGTAACCATCGGCCAGACGGTGGAGTCTTCGGCGACAGAAGCACAGGTGCTGATATCACCGTCGACGGTTTCGCTGGCCCAGCCGCGCAGATGTACCACGTCGCTTAGTGCCTGCACGGGCAAGTCGCCACCGGCCAGCGACTGCTGTTCAAGTCTTTCCAGGCAAAGGTAGTTAGAGCGTCCCTTCAGCAGCGCCACGCGGCCGGTAAATTTCAGCGCCCGGGAGATAGTCGGCAGATCGCGGGAAAACAGCTGATCCTGCAGCGCCTTTGAGCCGGTAGAGATAATCACTTTTTTGCCCGAACGCAGGGCGGGGGCAAGGTAGGCATACGTTTTCCCCGTACCGGTACCGGCTTCTACCACCAGCTCGCCGCCGGCTTTAATGGCCCTGGTGACCGCCTCTGCCATTTCACGCTGCGCCTCACGCGGCCTGAAACCGGGAATGACCTGAGCCAGTTGGCCGTCTGCTGCAAAATCGTCCGTCACGTTACCCCCTGGTTAAATTGCCAGTGATTATGTCAGCCCTGGCCAGGTTTATCCAGCAAGCCGGTGGAACCGGGCAGCGGATTATGGCAGTCTGTGCCGCACATATCGTTTGTTGTTAAGGAGTTGTCATGAGTATTGCGCGTATTAAACCCGAAGCTCGCTGGTCTGATGCTGTTATCCATAACCAGACCGTGTACTACACCGGCGTGCCTGAAAACCTGGATGCCGACGCTTACCAGCAGACGGCAAATACCCTTGAGCAAATTGACACCCTGCTGGCCGAGCTTGGCAGCGATAAGACCCGCATTCTGGATGCGACTATTTTCCTGCCGGACGGCGAGGATTTTGCGGCAATGAATAAAGCGTGGGATGAGTGGGTTGTGGCGGGTAAAGCGCCGGTACGCTGCACCGTACAGGCTAAACTGATGAACCCGCGTTACAAAGTGGAAATCAAAATCATCGCCGCCGTGTAACGCAAAGCCGTTGAGGCCCGGCTAGTCCTGCGGGTCTTCTTCTTCGTCGTCTTCATCTTCAAAGCGTGCGACGATGTTACCGCCGGTGTGCGAGGCACGGATCTCACTGGCCACCAGGGCGATGGCTTCGCCGCTGCTCATGCCGTTTGCCATCAGTTCGTGAATACGCTCGACGGCCTGCTGCTGCTGCTCGTGGCTAAGCGCCGGTAATCCTGAAATCATATCGAACTCCTGTTACAGTGCTGGAGCCGCTACTTTACTCTGCTCCAGACGATGCTACCAAGATGAATGTTATAGCTACCCCCGATTTTTACGAACTCAGCTGGCAGCCCGATGCCGTTCAGCACTATTTTCGCCCTGTTTCGGGCCAGCCCTGGGCCATGCTGCTCCATTCCGGGTTTGCCGATCACCCTCATAACCGTTTCGACATTATGGTCGCCAATCCGCTGGCTACGCTGGTCACGCGCGGGCAGGAAACGATTATTGAGCGCGACGGCAATCTGTCGCATCACGAAGATTGCCCGCTTGAGCTGCTACAAAATACGCTGAACAGCTTTGGTTTTCTCGCACAGTCCCAATCTGATTTCCCCTTCTGCGGCGGCGCGCTGGGTTTATTTGGCTACGATTTGGGGCGGCGTTTTGAAACATTACCCGTGACGACGGAGCAGGATTTAACCACCCCGGATATGGCCGTGGGTATTTATGACTGGGCGCTGATTGCAGACCATCAGCTTGAGCGCCTGACGCTGGTCTGCTGCGGAGACATCGAGTCTCGTCTGGCCTGGCTTGAGGCGTTGAAACCACGCCAGCCTGCCCAACCTTTCAGGCTCACCAGCGAATGGCATTCCAATATGTCGCGCGAAGCTTACGGCGAGAAATTCCGCCAGATTCAGGCTTATTTAAGCAGTGGAGACTGTTACCAGGTCAATCTTGCCCAGCGCTTCAGCGCCAGCTATGAAGGTGATGAATGGCAGGCATTCGAGCGGCTTAATCAGGCAAACCGCGCGCCGTTCAGCGCCTTCCTCAGACTGCCTGAAAGCTGCATTCTTAGCCTTTCCCCGGAACGCTTCGTGCTGCTTGAAGGCAAGCAAATCCAGACCCGCCCGATTAAGGGCACCCTGCCGCGTCTGGCAACGCCTGAAGCCGATGCCGCACAGGCAAACCGGCTGGCAAACTCAGCTAAAGACCGCGCAGAAAATCTGATGATTGTTGATTTGCTGCGCAACGATATTGGCCGCGTGGCGGTACCGGGCAGCGTCAAAGTGCCTGAGCTTTTCGTGGTCGAGCCGTTCCCTGCGGTTCATCATCTGGTGAGCACGATTACCGCTGAGCTTCCCGAAACCCTCAGCGCCTGCGATCTCCTGCAGGCCACCTTCCCCGGGGGGTCGATTACCGGAGCGCCCAAAGTGCGGGCAATGGAGATTATCGAAGAGCTGGAGCCACAGAGGCGCAACGCATGGTGCGGCAGTATCGGCTACATTAGCTTCTGCGGCAATATGGATACCAGCATCACCATCCGCACGCTGACCGCTGAAGGCGGAAAATTATACTGTTCTGCCGGCGGAGGGATCGTCGCCGACAGTAACGAAGCGGCGGAATATCAGGAAACTTTTGACAAAGTTAATCGTATTTTGCCCCTACTGGAGAGTTAATGCATGGTCGGTTCGTCCCTGACGCTGAATGATTTCCTCACCCGCTTTCAACTACTGCGCCCTACTGAAAGCGGCCCTGTCAGCAACAAACGTCAGGCGGCGGTACTGGTACCGATAGTGCGTCGGCCTCAGCCGGGGCTTTTACTCACCCAGCGTTCCATCATGCTGCGTAAACACGCGGGCCAGGTGGCCTTCCCCGGCGGGGCGGTAGACGACACCGACAGTTCGCTGATTGCCGCCGCATTGCGCGAGGCTCAGGAAGAAGTCGCCATTCCGCCAGAGTGTGTCGACGTTATCGGCACCCTTCCCCCGGTGGACAGCGTGACCGGTTTCCAGGTAACGCCCATTGTTGGCATTATTCCACCCGATTTACCGTGGCGCGCCAGCGAAGATGAAGTGTCGGCGGTCTTTGAGATGCCGCTTGCCGAAGCGCTTCGCCTCGGACGCTACCATCCTTTAGACATCCATCGCCGCGGCAACGCGCACCGCGTGTGGCTATCCTGGTATCAACGTTATTTTGTCTGGGGTATGACGGCGGGCATCATTCGGGAGCTTTCTTTACAGGTAGATAGCGATCCAGACGACAGTTTAAAACGCTGAAAATGGCTATATTTAATCACCATAAAGGCCATAAACCATCTGCTATTAGGTGGTTTATGGTTAAGCATTAGTTTAATTCATGTGAATAGTTTCCTGGTGGAACCAATAAATTTTTAAACTAGCGCTTAGCCATTTCAAAGCATCATGTTCCATGAAACAGGGTGCTATCAGAGGAGTTTTAGCGTGATTAGCATATTCGACATGTTCAAGGTCGGCATCGGGCCATCCAGCTCCCATACCGTCGGGCCAATGAAGGCCGGGAAACAGTTTGTCGACGCACTGATCGAACAAGGGCTGCTGGACAGCACCACCCGTATTGCGGTGGACGTCTACGGTTCCCTTTCCCTGACGGGGAAAGGCCACCACACCGATATCGCGATTATCATGGGTCTGGCGGGCAACCAGCCGGATAACGTTGATATCGATGCCATTCCAGCCTTTATCCGCGACGTAGAAACTCGTGGTCGTCTGCTTATCGCTCAGGGCCGCCATGAAGTCGATTTCCCGCAGGATAACGGCATGCGTTTTCGCAGCGATAACCTGCCGCTGCATGAAAACGGCATGCAGATCCACGCCTATAACGGCGACAAAGAGATCTACAGCAAAACCTACTACTCCATCGGCGGCGGTTTTATCGTTGACGAAGAGCATTTCGGGAAAGATTCGGTAAACGAAGTTTCCGTGCCTTATCCGTTCAACTCCGCCCAGGAAATGTTGCAGCACTGCAAGGATACCGGGCTGTCCGTGTCCGGCATGGTGATGCAGAACGAACTGGCGCTGCACAGCCGCCAGGAAATCGAAGATTACTTCGCCAACATCTGGCAGACCATGCGCGCCTGTATCGACCGGGGCGTAAACACCGAAGGCGTGCTGCCTGGCCCGCTGCGAGTACCGCGTCGTGCATCTGCCCTGCGCCGTATGCTGGTGTCCAGCGACAAGCTCTCCAGCGACCCGATGAACGTGATTGACTGGGTGAACATGTTTGCGCTGGCGGTGAACGAAGAGAACGCCGCCGGTGGGCGCGTCGTTACGGCCCCAACCAACGGCGCCTGCGGGATTGTTCCGGCAGTATTGGCCTACTACGACCACTTTATCGAGCCGGTCACGCCAGACACCTGGATTCGTTACTTCCTGGCTTCCGGTGCCATCGGCGTGCTCTACAAAATGAACGCCTCAATCTCCGGGGCGGAAGTCGGCTGCCAGGGCGAAGTTGGCGTTGCCTGTTCGATGGCGGCCGCGGGCCTTGCGGAAATTATGGGCGCGGCCCCTGAGCAGGTGTGCATCGCTGCGGAAATCGGCATGGAGCACAACCTTGGCCTGACCTGTGACCCGGTCGCCGGGCAGGTTCAGGTGCCTTGTATCGAACGTAATGCCATTGCCTCGGTTAAAGCAATCAACGCTACCCGCATGGCGATGCGCCGTACCAGCGCGCCACGCGTTTCGCTCGATAAAGTCATTGAAACGATGTATGAGACAGGCAAAGACATGAACGCCAAATACCGCGAAACATCGCGAGGCGGCCTGGCGATTAAGGTTCAGTGTGATTAAGAATAAGTTGCCAGAAAGTCGGGGAGCAAGAGACCAATACTCCCGCTCATCCAGCCTTAAATCAGAAATATAAGCCACATTCGGCGCCGCTTATGCGGCGCTCAGATTGATGACAAACAGTCGAAAAACGTGGTTTTCGACTGTTTGGAGCAAACCAGAGAACATTATTCATTGTTTTTTTTAGACCTGGGTTCGGACTCTTTTAAAGCAATTAACTTTGTCAGCAGTCTCGGCGCCGCTTATGCGGCGCTCAGATTGATGACAAACAGCCGAAAAACGTGGTTTTCGACTGTTTGGAGCAAACCAGAGAACATTATTCATTGTTTTTAGTAGACCTGGGTTCGGACTTTTTTAGAGCAATTAACTTTGTCAGCAGTCTCGGCGCCGCTTTTTTCTCTTCTCTTTTTTTATTTTTTTGCCACCCTGATATCCCACTACACTTTGATGATAACGTTACGCCTCACTTCTTGCGGCGAGAAACAGGGAAACAGGGATGCAAACGGCACAGCGGATTATTTCTGACTATCGCCGCAGGCGAGTTATTGTCTGCGCCGTACTCGCCATTTTAGTTTTAATCGTCACGCTTAGCGTCAGGTACACGACCGAACGCAGCCTTAACGAACAACGCGTAGCTCAGTTTAATCAAAGAGTTATAAATACCCTTGATACCCTTCTCGCCCCGCTTAATACCGTCAGCGACGACATCATGCAGCTTATCGGCACCTCCTGCGCCGATGCCCAATTAAAAATCCGCGAGCACGCGGCAAAAATGCAAACGGTGCGCGCCATTGGCTTAATCCAGGACGGCGTTCTTTATTGCTCCAGTATTTATGGCAGCCGCGATGTGGGAATTCATCAGCTCCATACCCGCCTGCCTTCGCCCGACCCTTTGCTCTTTTTATCGCGTGACAGCTCGCTGTTAAAAGGCACTCCGGTACTGATTTTCTGGCGCCCGCAGCCAGGCGAAACGCGTGATGGCGTTATGCAGATTATTAATATCCAGATGCTCACCAGCCTGTTGCTAAAACCGGAGCACCCCTGGGTGACACGCGCGGTGCTTAACGTTGGCAACGATCATCTGGAATACGGCTCGGGCCTGCAGGCTAAGATCGTTCCGGATGAGGATCAGGTTTCTCAGCAAACGGCTTCAAAACTTTACCCTTACTCCATCACCGCAATCGGGCCTTCCGCCGACCAGCTGACGCTGCAAAACCTGCCGTCGCAGCTCCCGCTGGCCTTACTGCTCAGCATGCTGGTGGGCTACATTGCCTGGCTCGCCACCGCCAACCGCATGAGCTTCTCCTGGGAAATCAACCTCGGCCTTGCCGCCCGGGAATTTGAAGTCTTTTGCCAGCCGCTGGTCAGCGCCCGAAATTTAGAATGCGTTGGCGTGGAGCTGCTGCTGCGCTGGAATAACCCGAGGCAGGGCTGGATTTCACCGGAGGTATTTATTCCCCTGGCGGAGCAGCAGCAGCAAATCGCCCCGCTCACGCGATTTGTGCTGGATGAAACCGTACGCCACCTTGAGATATTCCCTAAAACGCCAGGGTTTCACATTGGCCTGAACGTTGCCGCCAGCCACTTCCACGACGGCGCGATTATTCGCGACCTGAAACGCTACTGGTTCCCGGCGACGCCGAAGCAAAAACTGACGCTTGAGCTCACCGAGCGTAACGCCCTGCCCGCGATGGATCACAGCGTGGTTCAGGAGCTACACAGGCTCGGTATTGACCTGGCTATCGATGATTTCGGCACCGGGCACAGCTCGCTCGCCTATCTCGAGACGCTGAATCCCAATGTGCTGAAAATAGACAAATCCTTTACCGCCGCTATCGGTACCGATGCGGTTAACTCTACGGTGACGGATATTATTATTGCCCTTGGGCAAAGGCTGGATATCGATCTGGTGGCTGAAGGGGTGGAAACGCAGGAGCAGGCAGAGTATCTAAGGCGTAACGGTGTGGCGGTGTTGCAGGGCTTTTTATACGCAAAACCCATGCCGCTGAGGGATTTTGCTCACTGGCTCGAGGGCAACATGCCGCCGCCCCCTCGCCATGAAGACCGGGCTATCCCGGTCTTCCCTGCGCGCTGAATTACTCTTCTTCGTCCTCGTGTGGAGAGCGTTCTTTCTCCACGCGAACCAAATCGACCCGGTAATCATTCGCTTCAACTATCTGAATACGCAGCGGCGGCACTTCGATAACGTCTCCCACTTTAGGGATATGGCCGTTCACCGAAATCACCAGGCCCGCAATAGAGGCGATGTCCTGTTCGTCGTGCATCAGGCGATGAATGTCCAGACGCTGCTGAAGCGCATGAAGATCGGTGGAACCTTTCACCAGCCAGCCTTCACCGTCACGCACTATCTCTGGGGTTTCGTCCGCATCCGGGAATTCACCGGCAATCGCTTCCAGCACGTCCAGCGGCGTGACCAGGCCCTGTACCACGCCAAATTCGTTGTTCACGATAACGAAGCTGCCGCGGGCCCGACGCAGCACGCCAAGCAGGTTGATCGGGTCCAGCGTTTCCGGCACCACAATGGCCGGAGACTGCGCGGCAATCGCCGCCACGTCAGCGCCTTCGTCCAGCGCCACCAGCAGCTCTTTCGCACGCACTACGCCGATGATTTCATCCAGTTCACCACGGCATACCGGGAACAGGCTGTGCGGGGACTCCAGCAGCTCCGCGCGGATCTCAGAGACGCTTTTCATAGCATCAACCCAGGAGATCTCCCCGCGTGGCGTCATGATGCTGCGCAGTGAACGTGACGCCAGGGTCAGCACGCCGTTAATCATGTAGCGCTCTTCTTCGGCGAAAGATTCGGCCTCAATAGGCCTCATCGCTTTGCTGTCTTCGCTGTGCTGCGTACGCTCCTGACGTTTGCCGCTCATCATGCGCAGAATCGCATCGGCGGTACGGGCGCGTAGCGGCTGGCGAGACTGATGACGAATAAAGTTACGACGGGCGATCTGGTTAAACAGCTCGATGATTATCGAGAAACCAATGGCCGCGTACAGGTAGCCTTTCGGAATGTGGAAGCCAAAACCTTCCGCGACCAGGCTCAAACCAATCATCAGCAGGAAGCTCAGACAGAGCACAACCACCGTCGGATGCTGGTTGACAAAATTGGTCAGCGGCTTGGAGGCCAGCAGCATAACGCCCATTGCAATGACGACCGCAGCCATCATGACAGGCAGATGGTTTACCATCCCCACGGCGGTAATCACCGCATCCAGCGAGAACACGGCGTCCAGCACTACAATCTGCAGTACCACCACCCAGAAGCTGGCATAGCCTTTACCGTGTCCGTCGTCGTGCTGGCGGTTTTCAAGGCGCTCGTGCAGCTCCGTTGTGGCTTTAAACAGCAGGAAGATACCCCCCAGCAGCATAATCAGGTCGCGGCCCGAGAACGTGAAGTCAGCAACGCTGAACAGCGGCGCCGTGAGCGTGACAAGCCATGAGATCAGCGACAGCAGCGCCAGTCGCATAATCAGCGCCAGCGACAGGCCGATCAGTCGAGCCTTATCGCGCTGTTTCGGCGGCAGTTTGTCCGCCAGAATGGCAATAAAGACCAGGTTATCAATACCCAGTACGATTTCCAGCACCACAAGCGTGAGTAAACCCGCCCAGATTTGCGGGTCCATTAACAGTTCCATGTCAGACTCCCGTCCTGGGCGCAGAAAATCTGCATTCCGTGAGTAACGGACGCAAAATAGCTAGTGAATCGTATTTGCGGGTGCGAAACGCCGCTGAGAAGGGGGGATTTAGGCATCCCGGCAGTGAAAAGACGTCGGTGACGGTCCATAGGGTGGGCTACTGCCCGCTACTCCTGAAAGTGAATCGGACGCTAACATTATCAAAGGAAACCGGGCTTTGGCAAAGATTTACCTGACTTTGCAATTTTTTTGCAACTTCCTATGACCATATTTTACAGCGTAATTGTTTGAATTAGTGACAAAGTTAAATTACGGATCTTCATCACATAAATTATTTTTTCACTGTCTAAAATAATTCCGGCAAATAGTTTGTTCTACTTTGAACGTGTTATCTGAATCGATTCGCTAAAACCGAGACCGATACACCACCGCACCCTTCGAGGGGTGTTGTAATGACAAAAACAGGAGGTAGCAAGTGACTATTGCTATTGTCATAGGCACACATGGCTGGGCAGCGGAACAATTGCTGAAAACCGCCGAAATGCTATTAGGCGAACAAGAAAACGTTGGCTGGATAGATTTCGTCCCGGGTGAAAATGCTGAAACCCTGATCGAGAAATATAACGCACAGCTGGAGAAACTGGACACCAGCAAAGGCGTGTTATTCCTCGTGGATACCTGGGGTGGCAGTCCATTCAATGCAGCAAGCCGTATCGTTGTAGATAAAGAACATTACGAAGTGGTCGCCGGGGTCAATATCCCGATGCTGGTCGAAACCCTGATGTCGCGTGACGACAACCCTACCTTCGACGATCTGGTCGCACACGCGGTAGAAACCGGCCGTGAAGGCGTGAAAGCGCTGAAGGCCAAACCGGTAGAAAAAGCAGCACCTGCTGTCGCCGCCGCGCCGAAAGCCGCAGCACCGGCCAAACCGATGGGGCCAAACGACTACATGAATATCGGTCTGGCACGTATCGACGACCGCTTAATTCATGGCCAGGTTGCTACCCGCTGGACGAAAGAAACCAACGTCACCCGCATCATCGTCGTTAGCGACGAAGTGGCGGCAGACACGGTCCGTAAAACTCTGCTGACTCAGGTCGCACCGCCGGGCGTTACCGCACACGTCGTGGATGTCGCGAAAATGATCCGCGTTTACAACAACCCTAAATATGCCGGCGACCGCGTGATGTTGCTGTTCACCAACCCAACCGACGTGGAGCGTATCGTCGAGGGCGGCGTAAAAATCACCTCCGTTAACATCGGCGGCATGGCGTTCCGCCAGGGCAAAACCCAGGTCAACAACGCTATTTCCGTAGATGAAAAAGATATCGAAGCTTTCAAAAAACTGAATGACCGCGGTATTGAGCTCGAAGCGCGGAAAGTGTCTACCGATCAAAAACTGAAAATGATGGATCTGATCGCTAAAGTTAAATGATTGTCATCACTAATAATATTGCTCAGATTTCACACATAAGTCATCGTCAATAGGAGAAGTACAATGGAGATTACCACTCTTCAGATTGTGCTGGTGTTTGTCGTAGCCTGTATCGCCGGTATGGAGTCGGTGCTCGATGAATTTCAGTTCCACCGTCCGCTTATCGCCTGTACTTTAATCGGCGCCGTACTCGGCGACATGAAAACCGGCATCATCATCGGCGGTACGCTGGAAATGATTGCCCTGGGCTGGATGAACATCGGTGCCGCCGTGGCGCCTGATGCCGCCCTCGCCTCAATTATCTCTACCATCCTGGTTATCGCCGGGCACCAAAGCATCGGGGCGGGTATCGCGCTGGCGATTCCACTTGCCGCCGCGGGCCAGGTACTGACCATTATCGTTCGTACCATTACCGTGGGCTTCCAGCACGCAGCGGATAAGGCCGCCAACAACGGCAACCTGACGGCGCTGTCCTGGATCCACGTTTCTTCCCTGTTCCTGCAGGCAATGCGTATCGCGATTCCAGCGGTTATCGTCGCCATCTCCGTAGGCACCAGTGAAGTTCAGAACATGCTGAACGCCATTCCTGAAGTGGTCACCAGCGGCCTGAACATCGCCGGCGGCATGATCGTGGTAGTGGGTTACGCAATGGTCATCAACATGATGCGTGCGGGCTACCTGATGCCGTTCTTCTACCTCGGTTTCGTTACCGCGGCGTTCACCAACTTCAACCTGGTGGCACTGGGCGTGATTGGCGCAGTTATGGCCATCCTCTACATCCAGCTGAGCCCTAAATATAACCGTAGCGCCGGCGCGCCGGCCCAGGCTTCTGCCGCTAACGATCTTGATAACGAACTGGACTAACAGGTGAGCGAAATGGTTGATTCCACTAAATTAGCGACTGAGAAGAAAATCACCCAGAGTGATATCCGTGGCGTATTCCTGCGTTCAAACCTGTTCCAGGGTTCATGGAACTTCGAGCGTATGCAGGCGTTAGGCTTCTGTTTCTGTATGGTTCCGGTTATCAAACGACTGTACCCGGAAAACAACGAAGAACGCCGTCAGGCCATCAAGCGTCACCTGGAGTTCTTTAACACCCACCCTTACGTTGCCGCCCCGGTGCTTGGCGTTACGCTGGCGATGGAAGAGCAGCGTGCTAACGGCGCAGCGATTGACGACGGTGCGATAAACGGCATCAAGGTTGGCCTGATGGGGCCGCTGGCAGGCGTGGGTGACCCTATTTTCTGGGGTACCGTACGTCCGGTCTTTGCTGCCCTGGGCGCGGGTATCGCGATGAGCGGTAGCCTGCTTGGGCCACTGCTGTTCTTCATCCTGTTCAACGCCGTGCGCCTGCTGACCCGCTACTATGGCGTGGCCTATGGCTATCGCAAAGGGGTCGATATCGTTAAGGATATGGGCGGCGGCTTCCTGCAGAAACTGACGGAAGGGGCGTCCATTCTCGGCCTCTTTGTCATGGGGGCACTGGTTAACAAGTGGACGCACGTTAACATCCCGCTGGTGGTGTCAAAAATCACCGACCAGACCGGGGCCGTTAAGGTTACTACCGTACAGACTATCCTTGACCAGCTGATGCCGGGCCTGGTCCCGCTGCTGCTGACCTTCGCCTGTATGTGGCTGCTGCGCAAAAAGGTCAACGCGCTGTGGATAATCATGGGCTTCTTCGTCATCGGTATTGTGGGTTACGCTATCGGCCTGCTGGGCCTGTAATTTGTTCTGATAACCGGGGGCACTTAGCCCCCGGTTTTTTTATCTTTAACGGGAGGTTTCATGACGCTGACGGATGTCGTGCTGGTTGTTTTCATCGCGCTGCTGCTGGCTTTTGCGGTTTACGATGAGTTCTTGATGGACAAACTGAAGGGCAAAACCCTGCTTAAAATCCCCCTGCTTCGCCGCAACCGTGTCGACAGCGCCATCTTTGTCTTTCTCATCGGCATCCTCATCTACAACAACATCACCTCTCACGGTACCCCGCTGACCACATGGTTATTATCTGCTCTGGCATTGATGGCCATTTATCTGTCGTGGTTCAGGCAGCCTAAGATTTTGTTCAAAAGCCATGGTTTTTTCTTCGCCAATGTTTGGGTGGAATATAACCGTATTAAAGAGATGAATTTATCCGAGGACGGCGTGCTGGTGCTGCAATTAGAACAGCGGCGCTTATTGATTCGGGTAAAGAATATTGATGATCTCGAAAAAATCTACAAGTTAATGGTTGCAACTCAATAAGTTACAATTATAGCAATGTCTATATTTGTGGCTTATTTTTCGCCATTAAAAACATAGCCTTTGCTATTTCTTAAGATTTGTGCGGCTTTATTTTAACGTTTCCTTTGCATATGCAGTTAAATGCAAATCGTTATCAATAAATGACGATAAAAAATAGAATTCAAAGATTGTTTTAATTTAAAAAAATATGTTAAGGTTGCGCCCGTCGTTGGGGAGTAGCCGATTTCTGCCATAGGCAGAAATGTACATGTCAACATACTCGTTATATCCGTCCTTGAGATTAACGTGGCATGTACGCCTCAGAGTTATGAGTAGGCGAGACCATAGGCACGCGCCATCGTAAAGTTGGGGATGGTTTGCGTGTATATGGATATCCCCAACTGAGGCAATATGATGAATCTCTCCGCCACTATTCTTCTTGCTTTCGGCATGTCCATGGATGCTTTCGCCGCTTCCATCGGTAAAGGTGCCACGCTCCATAAACCTAAATTTTCCGAAGCCCTTCGTATCGGCCTTATTTTTGGCGTTATCGAAGCGATTACTCCGCTCATCGGCTGGGGACTTGGTCTGCTGGCAAGCCAGGTCGTGCTGGAATGGAACCACTGGGTCGCATTTATCCTGCTGGTGTTCCTCGGCGGGCGTATGGTGCTGGAAGGCTTCCGTGGCGCAGGGCAGGAAGAAGCGCCAAAAATTCATCGCCACGGCTTCTGGCTGCTGGTCACCACTGCGATTGCCACCAGCCTCGATGCGATGGCCGTGGGCGTCGGCCTTGCCTTCCTGCAGGTCAATATTATTCAGACGGCGTTAGCCATCGGCTGCGCGACGGCAATCATGTCAACGTTGGGTATTATGGTAGGCCGCTTTATCGGCCCGATACTGGGGAAACGCGCCGAGATCCTCGGCGGTATTGTCCTGATAGGCATTGGCTGCCAGATTATGTACAGCCATTTCACCGCGTTTAACTGATTAATCGCGCTGCCAGACCCGTACTACAAAATCTGTTTCACAGCTAAACGCCGTTTCTGCCTTCAACGCTTCCCATACTTCCGGGCGGGCGCGCCAGGCGAACGGCGTCATTTGCAGCAGGGCTGCGGCTTCATCGCCGCGCAGGCTCATTGTCCAGCCCGGCCGCAGCGTTTGCTGCAGGGTAAAGCCCGGCATAGCTTCCACTTCTTCGCTGTGTAATACGATATCCTGGTAAATCAGCCCTTTGAGCTGCATCAAATGGCGTGGTCCAGGCGTGGCGGTAATCACCACGCCGCCATGCTTCACCACTCTCGCCAACTCTTCGGCCTTGCAGGGAGCAAAAATGCGCACAATCGCATCCATGCTTTCATCGGCAAACGGCAGGCGGTGGCTGGATGCCACGCAGAATTTAACTTCACGGTAGCGTTTCGCCGCGTAGCGAATAGCGACTTTTGAAACATCCAGCCCCCAGGTCTCTCCGCCCTTCTCTGCCACCACGCCAGCAAATCCCGCCGTGTAATAGCCCTCACCACAGCCAATATCCAGTAATGCAGAAGGCGTTATCGTCTTTAAAATCTGGCAAATAGCATCCCGCAGAGGCTGGTAGTGCCCGGCGTCGAGAAAAGCCCGGCGAGCCTGCATCATTTCCGCGCTGTCACCCGGATCTTTCGAACGTTTATGCTGAACGGGCAGCAAATTAACATAGCCTTCTTTGGCTACATCAAATTGATGCCCCTGGGGGCAGCGATAACCGTTCGCGCCAGCGGCAAGCACGGTATGGCAGAGTGGGCAAAGCCAGGACATAGAGAACTCCGGAGGCAATAAAGGGCGCAAGTGTAACGCCAAACGCCCCTTTTGCGAAACCGCTACATGGCGGCGTGGTCATTCTCCATTTTGTTCAACACCATCATGCTGTTGTCTCCGGCCGGCAGCCCGTCGGGCTCAATATTTTCGAGGCGTAAAACATCTCCCATGATCTGGCTGAACACGGGGGCCGACACCGCACCGCCGTAGTATTTACCGTTTGAAGGATCGTTAATCACCACCACCAGCGCATAGCGAGGATTGCTGGCCGGGGCCACGCCTGCCGTATAGGCAATGTACTGATCGACATATTTACCATCCGGGCCGATTTTTTTCGCCGTCCCTGTTTTCACCGCCACGCGGTAGCCATGCACCGCAGCCTTAACACCGCCGCCGCCGGGCAGCGCGACGCTTTCCATCATGTGTTCCACTTCATGAACAATCTCTTCCGGCATGACTCTCTGCCCTTCGACCGGCGGATCAACACGCGTGATGGAGAGCGGGCGGGAAATACCAAAGCTGCCGATAGTCGCATAGACGTGAGCAAGCTGGAGCGGCGTTACCATCAGGCCATAGCCAAACGCAAAAGTCGCTCTGTCCAGCTCGCCCCAGCGCTGACGTACCGGCAGCAGGCCACGACTTTCCCCCGTCAGCCCAATTGACGTGGGCACGCCGAAACCAAATTTATGGTAGGTATCCCAGATATGCTGGACTGGCATCGCCAGCGAAAGGCGTGAAACCCCGGTATCGCTTGATTTTTGCAGCACCCCGGTCAGCGTCAGCTGCGGATAAAAACCAACGTCGCGGATATGGTGCCCGTCAAGCGTAAACGGATGGGTATCAATCACGCTGTCCGGCCGGACTATTCCCTGCTGCAGAGCCGTCATCACCACCATCGGTTTTACCGTAGAGCCGGGTTCGAAGGTGTCGCTTATTGCACGGTTACGGAAGTCATCAAGCGTGGCATCCTCACGATTGTTCGGGTTAAAGGTGGGATAGTTGGCCATCGCCAGCACTTCACCGGTTTGTACGTCGATAACCACCGCCGCACCGGATTCTGCTTTGTTCCACGACACGGCGTTGCTCAGCGCGTCTTCGGTGACGGTTTGCAGCCGTTCATCGATACTGAGTTGAATATTGTGCGCGGGACTGGCCGGGTTCTCGGTAATATTTTCTACCACGTGACCATAGCGGTCTTTACGCACCAGACGTTCACCTTCTTTGCCGGTGAGCTGCTGGTTAAAGCTTTTCTCGATGCCCTCAATACCCTGATCGTCAATGTTGGTGAAGCCAATCAGGTTGGCACCCACCCGCCCGGCAGGATAAAAACGACGTGATTCATCGCGCAGCGCGATGCCGGGAATATTCAGTTTGTCGATGTACTGTGCCTGTTGGGGATCCAGCTGCCGAGCGAGATAGATAAAACGGCCGCGTTCGTTGCTGTGAATACGAGCAGCAATTTCGCTGAGTGGCACATGAAGCGCGGCAGCCAGCGCCTGCCAGCGGCTGTTAACCAGCACGCCGCCCTTTTCCATCACCGTTTTTGGGTCGGCCCACACCGCCTCAACGGGTACGCTGACCGCCAGCGGTTTGCCGTTACGGTCTTCAATCATTCCGCGAGGAACGTCAATCGGCTCTTCGCGCAGGGAGCGCATATCCTCCTGCTTAACCAGGTTATCCGGAGAGATGATTTGCAGCCAGGCAATGCGCCCAAGCAAAAAAACCAGGCTTCCGGTGATGGCCAGGCACAGCAGCGCAAAACGCCACTGGATAAAATTACCGGTTAATGCGGAAACACCCTTCTTCACAACCACTCCTTGCACGGCCTAAGCGATTGAAAGATTTAACCAGATTCGGCCATCCTTACCGGGAGTAACAGTGCTAAAACCTTCGCAGCTTTGCAACAAGAGGCAACAAATGATTCAGTCTGTTAATAATTTGAAAAACAGCAGGTTAGCGACAGACATGAAAAAGCCCCGTCGAAACGGGGCTTTTATCTCAATTCGGCGTTATTCGCGCCTGAGCTCTAATCCAGAAGAATTAGATGGCAGTCACGTTAACTGCAGCAGGGCCTTTCTGGCCGTCCTGGATTTCGAATTCAACGTTCTGGCCTTCAGCCAGAGTTTTGAAGCCGTTACCCTGGATTGCAGAGAAGTGTACGAATACATCTTTGCTGCCGTCAGCTGGAGTAATGAAACCAAAACCTTTAGACTCGTTGAACCACTTAACTTGACCTTTAATCTTTGCCATTTTGCAAATTCCTTAGATTGTATTCTTCGCCCGCAGGCATAACTTAGATAAAACAGAGACATTACTGCATGAGGCACTAATATAAGGCTCGGCAGAGAAGCGGTATTCAACGACAACGTGTTTACTCAGGTCTTCTTTACTGAAAATGCCACACATAAACAGAACTGTACCTCGTTTAACCCAACGTGTTATCACACACAACGTAAACAATGGCAAGCCATTTTTAAGCATGTGTCGATCTGCCGCACAGATTCAGAAAATTACACGATTACTTTAAGAAAGTAATCTGCGCTTATTGACGTAAATTTTCGCCACGTAAAGTTACCGCAAGAGATTGTGTTTCAACAACATTCCGGCAACTTTGGAACCTTAGCGTAAACCTTACTTTTCGTCCAGATATCCGTTTAATAAAATCCACTTTTGAGGATATATCTTTATGATTTTTTATGCATATCTATGCACAAATTAACCTAAGGCCAGTCAGGACGTCAGGATAACGGCTTTCGCCATGGCCTTTTAAATGCACTGCAGAATAAAGCTTGTACAGCAGACCGATTATAATGCACCAAAATAATGAAAGTTTAATGACAAATTGCCCCAGGATAAGGCAATAAAAACGTTTCGATGAATTAAAAGAGAGACTGACCGCTGATTTAATGGGCACAAATAGAAATAGAATCATCACAAGAAGTGATAATAATAAATTCTTATTTTTTCGTTAAGGGCAAACTTTGACCAATACGCAGCGGAGAAAACACATCATCGCCTTCCCCCTGCTCATCCAATGCCTCACGCAATTCCCGGGGCGGTTTATCGAGCGACTCATCGGCAAGTTCAAATACCCCCCAGTGAATAGGAATCGTCGTGGGTTTGCCCATCTTTTGCCATAGCGCAACGGCCTGCTGAGGATCCATATGGTGATCCCCCATAAACCAGCGAGGTTCATAGGCGCCGATAGGCAATGCCGCCATATCAAACGGACCTAATCGCCGGAAGATCTCTGCCAGAGACTCGGTGTAACCGGAATCGCCGCTGAACCAAAAGCGCAGCGGGCCGTGCTCTATCACCCAGCCGCACCACAATGAACGGTTACGATCCCAAAAAGTTCGCATACTCCAGTGGCGGGCCGGCACGGCGGTAAAAACCATGCCGCACCAGTTAAAGCTTTGCCACCAGTCCAGCTCCGTCACCTGCTCTATTCCACGCTTGCTGAACCACGCCTTCAGGCCAAGCGGCACGAAAAAATGCACGTCCGGGAAACGTTTGACCAACCTGCGTACGGTTTTGCTGTCCAGATGGTCGTAATGGTTATGTGAAATAAGTACCGCATCCAGCCGGGGGAGCTGTTTAAGATCGATTGGCACTTCGGTGCGCCGGGAGGGTCCAGCAAAAGAAACGGGGGATGCACGGCGAGAAAAAACGGGGTCGGTCAGTAAAAAGTAGCCATTGAGCCGCAGTAACAAACTGGCATGCCCCAGCCACCACACGCGGTCATCGCTGCCGCTCAGGTCTGCGCGCTGCCACCAGCGTTCAATAAACGTGGAATACCCTTCGACGGGAGGATGCGGGAGCTGCTGCGCTTTACGCTCCTGACGCCACCGTTTGACGTCGCCGGGCTGCCGTACAGCCGGTTCCGCATTGCGAAACCCGTCGGGCAGATGGTGGGATAATTGCGGGTTGTACCAGGGGTTTTTCCAGCTCATCCCACCTCCAGCCTGTTTAGCGTTCAGCTACCAGACGCACAAAGTCGTCATCATTATCTTCTTGCGCAGCCATAGCCGGTTTTTGCTCCGACTCCGGTTCGTTTGCTTCACACAGACGGCGCAGCAAAGCGTTTTGACGCTTTTGTAAATCCACCAGCTCTTCAAGCAAGGCAATCTGATCGTTTGCACGGCTGCTGGAACGGTTCACAAAAAACCACAATACAAGGCCCACAATCAACGTCACCAGCGAGATAGCCAGCGGCATGATATTCAGAGCGCTAAAACCCATTTCGTTCATCTTACCACCTCAAAAAAAATGCATTCTACACCTGAGGCAGAGAGAGAAGCATCACTACCAGGGGATAAATTTATTAATGGTACAAATGCCGCTGAAAAATTGCACATCCTGGTCGCACATCACATTTATCATTTGAGTCCATAACAGCAGGCAGGTAACCACAATCACTAAAACAATCACCCATCTGTACTTTCTCACTACAACGCCACCTCTTGACCATAGAATTTCGATAATTTACCACTATCCAACTAAACCATAAGTAACGTTTCCTGCTTTTTCATTTCAGAATCATCAGATTGTGACATCTGTAATCCAGGATAAGCTTGCTACAAAGATTGATTGATGTTTGAGGTAAGTATGCGCGTGATTATTCGTACGGTAATTGTTATCGCCATCGTCTGGACAGGTTTATTGCTCTCCGGGTACGGCGTGTTGATTGGCAGCAAAGAAAATGCAGCCGGGCTAGGACTGCAGTGTAAGTACCTCACGGCACGTAATACCGTGACCGCACAGTTTATTCATACCGACAGCGGGATTATTGGCCTGACCGACTGCCCGCTGCTGCGTAAAGTCGATAAAACTATTGATAATGGGTAGACAGACCTGGCCGCGGCTTTACGCGGCCCGCTTTCACGAATCAGAAAGGATAGTGATGGTAGCCCATCTGCCGTGACAGCGTGCGGGCTGCCTCATGCAGAATCTTCACGTATTCAGCCAGCCCTTCCTCAGTGTAGCGTAACGTTGGGAACGAAATGCTCATTCCAGCAATGACCACACCAAAACGATCGAACACCGGCACCGCTACGCAGCGGATGCCCTCTTCCTGCTCTTCGTTATCTTCCCCGTAACCCTGTTTACGAACCTGCTCAAGCACCGGGAGAAGCGCTTCAGTGCTGACGATGGTGCGTTCCGTGCTGCGGACGTATTCAACGTCGCCGAGAATATCCAGAACCTCCCCGCGCTCCCGCCACGCCAGCAAAACCTTGCCAATAGCCGTGCTGTAAAGCGGATTGCGACGCCCTACGCGGGAGTACATTCTCAGATTATAGAGCGAGTCAATTTTATGAATATAAACAATGCTGCTTTCGTCCAGCGCGCCGAGGTGAATGGCTTCTCTGGTCAGCCGGGACAGTTCACGCATCTGTAAATCCGCGCTACGGATGAGGTCGACGTTTTGCAGCGCGCCGCTGCCCAGCTCAAAAAGCTTCAGCGTGAGCGCATATTTTTCCGACTCCTCTTCCTGAGAAACATAGCCTAATGATTTCATGGTCTGCAAAAAGCGATACACGGTGCTTTTGGACATCATCACTCGCTGAGACAGCTCGGTTATTCCAATTTCTTTTTCCTCACCAAGCGCCTGCAAGATGCCGAAAACTTTCAGCACGGAAGAAACTGAATCGGGTTGTTTATCGGGATCTGAGAGTGCCATGTATCACCTCGGGCGTTGTTGTTTTATAAAAATCGGAACTGCTTTTTAGTATATGGATGCCCCGCGGGAGCCGCAATTAAAGCCTGCTGATTCGTTACAAATCTGCGGCATTCACGAGATTAATTGATGATAAAATCATTACCCTCCTAACGACTTCAGACAACACATTTCAAGTATGGATAAATTCGTGTCCGACGGCTTACCTGCGCCTCAACGTTATGGTGCCATTCTCACCATCGCGCTCGGCATTATGATGGCCGTTCTGGACGGCGCTATCGCTAACGTCGCCCTGCCTACCATTGCTCATGATTTAAACGCCAGCCCGGCGGAGTCTATTTGGGTGGTTAACGCCTATCAGATAGCGATCATCGTTTCGCTGCTGTCACTTTCATTTCTCGGCGATATTTTTGGCTACCGTCGTATCTATCAGTGCGGCCTGGTGCTGTTCTGCCTGACGTCGCTGTTTTGCGCCACCTCAACCTCTCTGCCAATGCTGACGTTTGCCCGTGTGCTGCAGGGGTTTGGCGGTGCGGCGCTGATGAGCGTCAACACCGCGTTGATTCGCCTTATTTACCCTCAGCGTTTTCTTGGCCGGGGTATGGGCGTCAATTCGTTTATCGTGGCCGTTTCCTCAGCCGCTGGCCCTACCGTTGCCGCGGCGATCCTTTCCGTCGCTTCCTGGCAATGGCTGTTTTTGATCAACGTGCCGATTGGCATTGTTTCGCTGGTTTTGGCCCTGCGCTATTTGCCGCCTAATCAGCAGAAATCTCAGGGTCAGCGTTTTGATATTCCGAGCGCGATAATGAACGCCCTGACCTTCGGCCTGCTGATTTCGGCTATCAGCGGCTTTTCGCAAGGCCAGCCTGGCTCAGTCATTATTAGTGAGCTGGTCGCGCTGGTGATAATCGGCTATTTCTTTATTCGTCGCCAGCTGCGTCTTCCGTTCCCGCTGCTGCCGGTTGACCTGCTGAGGATCCCGATTTTTTCACTGTCCATTGGCACCTCAATATGCTCGTTTGGCGCCCAGATGCTGGCGCTGGTCTCCCTGCCCTTTTTTATGCAAACCGTGCTGGGGCGGAGTGAAGTTGAAACCGGGCTGCTGTTAACGCCGTGGCCGCTGGCGACCATGGTGATGGCTCCGCTGGCGGGCTATCTGATCGAGCGGGTTCACGCCGGTCTGATGGGTGCCGTGGGGCTTTTCGTGATGGCCTGCGGCCTTTTTGCTTTGGCAATGCTGCCGCACGATCCGTCCGATATCAACATCATCTGGCGAATGGTGCTTTGTGGCGCAGGCTTTGGCCTTTTCCAGTCGCCAAACAACCACACCATTATCTCATCCGCGCCCCGTCATCGCAGCGGAGGTGCCAGCGGCATGTTGGGCACCGCCCGCCTGCTGGGCCAAAGCTGCGGGGCCGCGCTGGTGGCGCTAATGTTTAACCTGTTTGGCGCGAGCGGCACCCATGCCTCGCTGATACTGGCGGGGATCTTTGCCACCGTGGCCGCCGTCGTCAGCGGGCTCAGAATGTCCCAGCCTCGGGCGCAGGCATAAAAAAAGCGTGCCGCCAGGGCACGCTTTTTCAGTTCAATGTTTCCATTACTTCAGGTATTCACCGCTGCGCAGCGCTTCGATACGTTTGTCCAGCGGCGGGTGGGTCATGAACAGTTCGCTCATTGACTTAGCCTTCCCGTTGATGCAAAACGCCATCATGCTGCTGGCTTCCTGCGGCTCATAGCTGGTTTTCAAACGCTGCAGCGCAGCAATCATCTTCTCGCGACCCACCAGTTTCGCAGAACCGGCATCGGCGTGGAATTCACGGTGACGTGAGAACCACATGGTGATGATGCTCGCCAGAATACCAAACACCAGCTCCAGCACCGTAGCGACCGCAAAGTAAATCAGCGGGTTACCGTTGCTGCTTTCGTTTTCATCACGGTTCCCGGACAGGAAGCCGGAAGCTACCTGCGCGATGATGCGGGAAATAAAGATAACGAAGGTGTTCACCACGCCCTGAATCAGGGTCATCGTCACCATGTCGCCGTTGGCGATGTGGCTAATTTCGTGGGCGATAACCGCTTCGGCTTCGTCACGGCTCATGTTCTGCAACAGACCCGTGCTGACCGCCACCAGAGAAGCGTTACGTCGCGCCCCGGTAGCAAACGCATTGATGTCCGGCGCATGATAAATCGCCACCTGCGGCATCGCGATCCCCGCCTGCTGCGACTGCTGGCGCACGGTTTCGATTAACCAGCGCTCAGTTTCGTTACGAGGCTGCTCAATCACCTCACCGCCTACTGAACGTAACGCCATCCATTTTGACATCAGCAGGGAAATAATTGAGCCGCCAAAGCCAAACAGCACCGCCATGATCATCAGACCCTGAACGCTGCTTGACTGGATCCCCGTCAGGCTTAGCACCAGCCCGAAAACGACCATTACCGCAAGGTTGGTCAGCAGGAAAAGCCCGATACGCATCATAATTTTCTTTTTACCTCGGTTAAAAACACGCTCTTTGCGCTCCACAACATCGTAGGGGCGCGCCGCCTATTTTCAAGCATCTGACGCCGCCAAGTGATTAATAATACATAACTTTACACTTTGTATGCATTTGTCTTACATCGCTGGAGACAGGTAAAAAAATGGGCACCGTTTCGGGTGCCCATCCGGGAGAGTTATTTCGCCGGAGCCGGCTGCTCCGCCGGCCTGTCCTGCTCTATGCCGGCCAGGTCGACGGCAATGTGAACCGTCTCGTCCAGATACGGATCGGCTTCCTGATAGTCCTTCGGCAGGTCGTCGAGTTTCTTAATCGGCGCTTTGCCTTCACGTTTGAAGCGATCGTTGATTCGGGCCAGGCGCGTAGCATCGTCTTCCTGATTCTCTTTTTCGCGCTGGGCGTAATTGAGGGAAACGATATTACGTTTTTCTTTCAGGGCATTGAAACGCGCAATGTCCTTCATGATGTACTGGAACTCCGGATCTTTTGCGATGCGCTCCTGATGCAGCTTCAGCAGCTCCGGCTCGAACGGCGTTAAATCACCGGTCTTCACGTAGGTCGCCGCATTGATGCTGTCCCAAGGCAACGCATTGTCTTCGAACTTCTCGCCGGTTTCCGTTTGCTCGGTCCCGGTCGGCATCATGATGTCTGGAGTTACACCTTTACGCTGGGTACTGCCGCCGTTGATGCGGTAGAACTTCTGAATGGTGTACTGCACGGACCCCAGCGCTGGCCACTCAGGGCGCAGCATCTGATCGTAGATGCGGTTCAAAGAGCGATACTGCTGGACGGTGCCTTTCCCGAAGGTCGGCTCGCCGACAATCAGCGCACGGCCGTAATCCTGCATTGCCGCAGCAAAGATTTCAGAGGCCGAGGCGCTAAAGCGGTCAACCAGCACGACCAGCGGGCCTTTGTAGTAAACCACGCCGTCGGTATCGCTATCTTCACGGACTTTACCGTTGTTGTCGCGAACTTGAACTACCGGACCACTTGGGATAAACAGGCCGGACAGAGAAACCGCTTCGGTCAACGCGCCGCCGCCGTTAGAACGCAGATCGATAATCACGCTCTTGACGTTCTGTTTTTCCAGCTTCTGCAGCTGAACCTTCACGTCATCGGTGAGGCCAACGTAAAAGCCAGGAATATCCAGCACGCCGACTTTATCTTTACCGACCGTTTTCACCGACATTTTGACCGCACGGTCTTCCAGACGGATACGCTCACGGGTCAGCGTCACGGTACGCGTTTTGGTCCCTTTGCCCGCAGGCAGGATCTCAAGGCGAACTTTGCTGCCTTTTGGCCCTTTAATCAGCGCCACGACGTCGTCCAGACGCCAGCCGATAACGTCAACCATCGGTTTGCCCGTCTGGCCTACGCCAACGATGCGATCGCCTACGGTAATGGCCTTGCTTTTCGCCGCAGGACCGCCCGCAACCATCGAATTGATCAGCGTGTAGTCATCGTCCATCTGCAGAACCGCGCCGATGCCTTCCAGAGAAAGGCTCATTTCGGTGTTGAACTGTTCGGTGCTGCGCGGGGAAAGATAGTTGGTGTGAGGATCTATCTCATGCGCAAACGCGGTCATCGCCAGCGAGAACACATCTTCGCTGTTGCTTTGCGCCAGACGGCGGATCGCAAACTGATAGCGTTTGGTCAGCGTTTCACGAATTTCCTGCTCGGTTTTACCGGCCAGCTTCAGGCTCAGCTCGTCGTACTTAACTTTTGCGTCCCAGAGCTTGTCCAGCTCATCAACGCTTGTCGGCCACGGCGACTTGCTGCGATCCAGATTAATGGTGTCGTTGCCGGTGAAGTCCATTGGCTTCGCCAGCACCTTCAACGCGTACTGATAGCGTTCAAAACGGCGCTTCTGACCCAGATTGTATAAATCATAAAATACGTCGAGCTTACCGCTACGCAGCTCGTCACCAATCTGCCCTTTCTTCGCGGCAAATTGCGCAACGTCACTTGCCAGCAGCACGTTATGGCTGTAGTCCAGCAGGTTCAGGTAGCGATCGAAGATTTTTGCCGAGAAGTTAGCGTCAAGATCGAACTGACGGTAGTGCGAGCGCGTAAAGCGAGACGTCACGCGCTCGCTTACGGTTGCGTGCTGAGCTTCTTCCTTCAACTGCGGAATCTGGTCAGCACGAGTAATGTTGTCCAGGGCCAGGGCACTGCCTGCCACGAACAGCAGGCTGGCGATAGCCGTAAGCTTAAAGAGTTTGTTCATGCCTGAGTCAGGCCTCCGTTTCAGAACTGCAAGTGTTCTGCGCGTACGATCATTGCCATACCAGAAGTCAGCTGTACACGGACGCCATCTTTGGTAATTTCCAGTACGGTAGCATCCATTGCGTTGTTACCGGCTTTAACTTTAATGGCCTGTCCAACCTGCAGAGCGGTAATATCCGTAACCGGGGTACGACGCTCTTCGCGAGGTGCCTTAGGTGCCGGTTTTTCCGTCCGAGGTTTGCGCTCAGCGGCTTCTTTACGACGAGGTGCTGCGGCCGGGCGAGGTTTACGTTCGCGGCGCGGAGCCTCTTCCGTTCCGCCAGCGGCGGCGGCGGCTTCGCGTTTCTTCGCCTGCTGTTCAGCGCGCTGGGCCTGAACGCGGGCTTTTGCTTCCTCAAGCTGCTGGCGAGCATGTTCTACATGCTGTTCGTCCAGCTCACCGCACGGGTTGCCATCAAGATCTACGCGAGTCGCGCCAGCTTTGATGCCGTACAGGTAACGCCAGCTTGATGTATAAAGGCGTAATGCCGAGCGAAGCTGAGTTTTGCTGAGGCTCATTTCGCCTTCAACACGAGAAACTAAATCCTGGAAGATACCAATCTTCAACGGACGGGCTTCACCTTCAGCGCTAAAACAGCGTGGAAAACGCTCGGCCAAAAATGCGATGACTTCTTTACTACTATTCAACTTAGGTTGATTTTCCATGAAATTTCCTGATTACAACGGAGTTGCCAATAAGTCGCAGGCATGAACAGGCGACATTATAATGACGCCATCGCTAAATGCCACGTTATCCGTTGCTTATCATGCTATCGAGGGAAGAATTTTTTAAAATCAGTGCCGCTTAGCACGTCTGAAAGCCGCGAAACCAAGGTTTTTAAACCGATTTCGTCTTCTTCTGAAAAACGGCCGTACTCGGTGCTGTCGATATCCAGGACGCCGATCGTCTGACCATCAACCGTCAACGGCAGAACGATTTCAGAATTGCTGGCTGCATCGCAGGCGATATGCCCATCAAAAGCATGCACGTCTTCGACACGTTGAATCGTTCCTGTGGAGACAGCAGTACCGCATACGCCCTTACCTACAGGAATACGCACGCAGGCTATTTTGCCCTGGAAGGGTCCCAGGACTAGCGTTTGTGCCTCAAGAAGATAGAATCCTGCCCAGTTAACACCGTCCAGACGTTCAAACAGCAAAGCACTGGTATTTGCCAGCGTTGCGAGGAAGCTGGTTTCACCTGCCATTAACGCACTAAAATCGCGGTTGAGATCCGCGTAAAATTGTTCTTTGTTCATTAAATAACCGTTATGTTGTCTTACTTTACTTCGTAGCATACTAAAATAAGCATTAAATGCGCCGTGCCACAAGGTGTATCATTTTATGAATTACGATAGGCTAAATGAATAATTCAGATAACAACGCTCCCGGCTTACGACGCACTATGAAAATACACGCCATTAGTCAGGCCCTGCCTCAGGCACGTTATCAGCGTTGTCCCCAATGCGATACCCTTTTCTCACTGCCGCCGGTCAAATCGACACAAAGCGCCTACTGCCCCTGCTGTGAGGCAAAAGTACACAATGGCCGCGACTGGTCATTAACTCGCCTGGGGGCAATGGCCGTGGCGATGCTGGTGCTGATGCCGGTCGCCTTCTCCGATCCGCTGCTGCGCATTTACCTGCTGGGTTCAAAGATTGATGCGAACGTTATGCAGGGGATCTGGCAGATGGCGAGCCAGGGGGACGTGCTTACCGCCGCCGTGGTGCTCTTCTGCGTTGTCGGCGCCCCGGCGACGCTGGTCGCGGCTATCGCTTACCTTTGTTTTGGCAACATTCTGGGGATGAACCTTCGCCCGGTGCTGCTGATGCTGGATAAGCTCAAAGAATGGGTAATGCTGGATATCTACCTGGTGGGGATTGGCGTGGCCTGTATTAAGGTTCGCGAGTACGCTTTTATACAGCCAGGTCCCGGCCTCATCGCCTTTATCGTTCTGGTGGTCCTGAGCCTGCTGACGATGATCCACCTGAATATTGAGCAGCTTTGGGAGCGTTTCTATCCGCAGCGCCCGGCGCGCGCCTTTAACGCCCAGCTGCGAGTTTGCCTCGGCTGCCATTTCACCGGCGTACCGGACGAACGAGGCCGCTGCCCTCGTTGCCACGTGCCGCTGTACCATCGCCGTAAACAAAGCTTACAAAAATCCTGGGCGGCGCTGATTGCTTCCCTGGTCTTTCTGCTGCCGGCTAACCTGCTGCCTATTTCGATTATCTACGTGAACGGAGCACGCCAGGAAGACACCATTATGTCGGGCATTATCTCTCTGGCGCACAGCAATATTGCCGTCGCCGCGGTGGTATTTATTGCCAGTATCCTGGTGCCGTTTACTAAAGTTATTGTATTGATTACGCTTCTTATCAGCATTCATTTCAAATGCCAGCAGGGACTAAGAACCCGTATTTTGCTGCTGCGCTTTGTCACCTGGATTGGCCGCTGGTCTATGCTCGATCTGTTTGTCATTGCATTGATGATGTCACTGGTTAACCGTGACCAGCTGTTAGCTTTTACGATGGGTCCCGCCGCGGTCTTCTTTGGCGCGGCGGTTATATTAACTATTCTTGCCGTCGAATGGCTGGATAGCCGACTACTTTGGGACGCACATGAGTCAGGAAACGCCCGCTTCACCGACTGAGGCGCGAATTAAAACAAAACGCCGGATCTCCCCTTTCTGGCTGTTACCTATTATTGCGTTGCTGATCGCCGGCTGGCTGATCTGGACGACTTATCAGGAGCGCGGTAACACCGTTACCATCGATTTTATCTCTGCCGATGGCATTGTTGCCGGCCGTACGCCCGTGCGTTACCAGGGGGTTGAAGTCGGTACCGTGCAGAACATTAGCTTGAGCGACGATCTGCGTAAAATCGAAGTCAAAGTCAGCATCAAAAGCGACATGAAGGACGCTTTGCGGGAGGATACTCAGTTCTGGCTGGTCACGCCGAAGGCCTCTCTCGCCGGGGTATCCGGGCTTGATGCACTGGTTGGCGGGAACTATATCGGCATGATGCCGGGCAAAGGCGAGCCGAGCGATCATTTCACCGCGCTCGATACCCAGCCTAAATATCGCCTTGATAACGGCGAGTTGATGATACACCTGCATGCCCCGGATCTGGGCTCGCTGAACAGCGGTTCGCTGGTCTATTTCCGTAAGATTCCGGTTGGCCGCGTGTACGACTACGCCATCAATCAGAACAAACAGGGCGTGACCGTCGACGTGCTGATCGATCGCCGCTTCACGAACCTGGTGAAAAAAGGCAGCCGCTTCTGGAACGTGTCCGGCGTTAAGGCGGATGTAGGCCTGAGCGGGGCGAAAGTTCAGCTTGAAAGCCTGGCAGCCCTGGTGAATGGTGCGATAGCCTTCGACTCCCCCGATAACTCTGCCCCCGCAAAAGCGGATGACGAATTTGGGCTGTATGAAGACCTGGCCCACAGCCAGCGCGGCGTCATCATTAATCTTGACCTCCCGAGCGGCGATGGCCTCAAGGCAGGCTCGACAAAGCTGATGTATCAGGGGCTGGAAGTTGGCTCATTAACTAAGTTAAACCTTAACCCAGGCGGCGCCGTCACCGGTGAGATGACCGTAGACCCTGGCGTTGTTAGCCTGATGCGCAGCGGAACGCGTATCGAGCTACGCAGCCCTAAAATCTCGCTCGATAATCCGAGCATCAGTAGCCTGCTGACGGGCAGCACTTTTGAGCTCGTTCCAGGCGAGGGCGAGCCGCAGGCTAAATTTACCGTAGTGCCAAGCGACAAAACGCCGCTACAGCAGCCTGACGTGCTGACGCTTTCCCTGAGCGCGCCGGAGAGCTACGGCATCGACGCCGGGCAGCCCATTATCCTGCACGGAATACAAATCGGCCAGGTGGTCGAGCGCAATCTGTCGGCGAAGGGTGTCACCTTTTCCGTTGCCATTGAACCGCAGTATCGCCACCTGCTGCAGGGCGACAGCAAGTTTGTCGTCAACAGCCGCATTGACGTGAAGCTCGGCATGGACGGCGTTGAGTTACTTGGTGCCAGCGCCAGTGAATGGGTAAACGGCGGTATCCGCGTGTTGCCGGGCAGCAAAGGCGAGATGAAAAGCAGCTATCCGCTTTACGCCAACATGGAAAAGGCCATCGAAAACAGCCTGAGCGACATCCCCACCACCACCTTAACGCTCACCGCCTCCAGCCTGCCCGATATCCAGACAGGCTCCGTGGTGCTGTACCGTAAATTCCAGGTGGGGGAAATTATCTCCATTCGCCCTCGCGCCAATAACTTTGATATTGATGTCCATATCAAGCCGGAATACCGTAAGCTGCTGACGCCAAACACCGTGTTCTGGGCTGAAGGCGGTGCGCGCGTGCAGCTTAACGGCAGCGGGCTTACCGTTCAGGCTTCTCCGCTTTCTCGTGCCCTGAAAGGTGCCATCAGCTTTGACAATATGAGCGGTGCGAGCGTGGGCCAGGTGAAAGGTGAAAAACGCGCACTTTATGCTTCAGAAACCGCAGCGCGGGCGGTAGGCAGCCAGATAACGCTGCACACGTTTGATGCCGGGAAGCTTTCAGCAGGCATGCCAATCCGCTATCTGGGTATTGATATTGGTCAGCTTGAATCGCTGAACCTGACGCAGTCGCGTAACGAAGTTGAGGCGAAGGCGGTCCTGTACCCGGAATATGTTTCCACCTTTGCACGGGGCGGCACCCGCTTCTCCGTTGTGACGCCGCAAATCTCGGCGGCGGGCGTCGATCATCTTGATACGATTTTCCAGCCTTACATCAACGTTGAGCCAGGCAACGGCAACCCACGCCGTGATTTCGAGCTACAGGAGGCGTCAATCACCGACTCCCGTTATTCCGACGGCCTGAACATCGTGCTCGAGGTGCCGGAAGCCGGTTCTCTGAGCATCGGCACTCCGGTGCTGTTCCGAGGGATTGAAGTTGGTACGGTGACCGGCATGACGCTTGGCAACCTCTCAGATCGCGTAATGGTTGGCCTGCGCATCAGCAAGCGCTACCAGCATCTGGTGCGAGAGAGTTCGGTATTCTGGCTGGCTTCCGGCTACAGCCTGGACTTTGGCTTAACCGGCGGCGTGGTGAAAACCGGGACCTTTAACCAGTTTATTCGCGGCGGCATTGCGTTTGCCACCCCACCGGGGATCCCGCTCTCGCCGAAGGCCGAAACGGGCAAACACTTCCTGCTGCTGGAAAGCGAGCCGAAAGAGTGGCGCCAGTGGGGAACCGCCCTGCCACGCTAACCCTCAAGCCCGGAGCGGTGCGCCGCCCGGGCAATTCCGTGTTAAACTGCGCCCCTTAATTTTTCCAGGGGCGTTTTTCATGGCTCAATCTACTGCCGTTTATCTTCCGCAATCTTTCCTCGACGCTATTCGCGATGCGCTTCCCGCAGACCAGACGCTGGAAAGCTTTATCGAATACTGCCAGCTGCCGCTGCGCCGCAGCCTGCGCGTAAATACGCTGAAGATCTCCGTGGCCGACTTTCTGGCGCTCGTCGCCCCTTATCACTGGCGCCTGACGCCGGTGCCGTGGTGTGCAGAAGGTTTCTGGATTGAGCGAGATGATGAAGAAACCCTGCCGCTGGGCAGTACGGCCGAACACCTGAGCGGCCTGTTCTACATTCAGGAAGCTAGCTCGATGCTGCCCGTCGCCGCCCTGTTTGCCGACGGCAATGAACCGCAGCGCGTGATGGACGTCGCCGCCGCCCCAGGCTCAAAAACGACCCAGATAGCCGCTCGTATGGGTAATACTGGCGCAATTCTGGCGAACGAATACTCTGCCAGCCGGGTGAAAGTCCTGCACGCAAACATCAGCCGTTGCGGTATCAGCAACGTGGCACTTACCCATTTTGACGGCCGCGTATTTGGTGCCGCCTTGCCGGAATCCTTCGACGCCATTCTGCTGGATGCGCCCTGCTCGGGCGAAGGCGTGGTGCGTAAAGATCCGGACGCCCTGCGCAACTGGTCACCTGAAAGCACGGCTGAGATAGCCAATACCCAACGTGAACTGATCGAAAGCGCTTTTCACGCTCTGCGCCCAGGCGGCACCCTGGTCTACTCAACCTGCACGCTTAATCGCCAGGAAAATCAGGAAATCTGCCAGTGGCTGCTGGATACCTGGCCGGACGCGGTAGAAATTGCGCCTCTCGACGAGCTTTTCCCTGAAGCAGCTCGCGCGCTGACGCCGGAAGGTTTCCTGCACGTCTTCCCGCAGATTTACGACTGTGAAGGCTTTTTCGTCGCACGTTTACGCAAAACGGCCTCCATCGAGCCGCTTCCAGCTCCCGGCTATAAAGTAGGAAAATTCCCCTTCGTGCCCATGAAGGGAAAATCGGCGGCAGAAGTCACCGCCGCCGCGCAAAAATCGGGTCTTACCTGGGGCGATGAACTCCGTCTGTGGCAGCGTGATAAAGAAATCTGGCTATTCCCGACCGAAATAGAACCCCTTATCGGCAAAGTTCGTTTCTCCCGTATTGGCCTGAAGCTTGCCGAACAGCACAACAAAGGCTTCCGCTGGCAGCATGAAGCCGTGGTCGCGTTGGTAAAAAGTGACAACTCGCTTTGTTTCCCGCTGAGCGAAGCAGAGGCCGAAGAGTGGTACCGTGGGCGGGATATCTACCCAGAAGTGACACCGTCACGTGATGAGGTTGTTGTCACTTTCCAGGGGCAACCACTTGGCCTGGCGCGTAAAGTCGGCTCACGCCTGAAGAACAGCTACCCGAGAGAGCTGGTGCGTGACGGCAACCTTTTCGCCGCACCGCAGACTGGCTGAAGAAATAAGCACTTTTTAAGTTGGCAATTTGTGCTGCCTTGACTACGCTGAAAATGGGGTGACCTACTGGTCATACCACCTGCCGCAGATAACAAGGAGCCAAAGATGACAAAAACCAACGTCCGGATCGGCATCTTCGAAATTGACGATGCCGAATTACACGGTGAACAACAGGGGGATCGAACGTTAAGCATCCCCTGCAAGTCCGACCCTGACCTGTGCATGCAGCTTGATGCCTGGGATGACGAAACCTCGATTCCCGCCGTGCTGGACGGCGAACACTCCGTCCTTTACCTACAACATTACGACCAGCACCGTGATGCCTGGGTAATGCGTCTTGCATAACTCAAGATGAACCCGTCCACGAGACGGGTTACATAGATGACAAACAGCCGAAAAACGTGGTTTTCAGCTGTTTGGAGTAAACCAGAGAACATCATTCATTATTTTCTTAGACCAAAGTGCATTATTTAAATCAATGATTTTTGCCAGCACGTTCTCCGTCCACGGGACGGATTATTTATTTCCCCCACTCCCTTTTGCTCCCCTACACTTAAACCAAACGAAGCGGTTCTGAGGCGCTAATGTTTGCTTTGGTTTTATTTGTTTGTTACCTGGACGGCGGCTGCGACGATTTGGTGCTTGAGGTGTTTACCAGCGAACGCCAGTGCCTGAGCGCGATGAGTGAACAGCGCATGCGCCACGGTGGATGTTACCCGGTAGAGGATTTTATCGATGGGTTCTGGCAGCCTGCCCGGCAGTACAGCGACTTCTGAGCAGGAGCCAGTGAAGACTAGCGGCTAAGCGGGCGCACCAACATTCTGATCGGTTTACCGTGGTACTCCACATAGTGCTGGAAAACAAAGCCGAAACGTTCCGCCAACCCAATGGAACGTTGATTATCGTCGTCGATAATGCAGCACACCGGCCCGTCGAAGTTTTCATCCGCCCAGCCTAAAACCGCGCTGAGCGCTTCAGCCGCATACCCTTTACCGTGTACGGCCGGAATCAGCGACCAGCCCGCCTCAGGGTGCTCCAGCGCTGGCGTGAAGTTGCGTTTAGCTTCCTGGAAACCGAACGACCCGACAAACCGCCCACTCTGTTTCTCAAACAAAGCCCAGTAGCCATAGCCCAGCGCCTGCCAGTGACCGATGTAGCGCATCAGCCGTCCCCAGCTCATCTCGCCGTCCTGCGGCTTCCCGCCGCCGATAAATTTGACCATTTCCGGATCGGCCCAGCAGGCGACCAGCGCCTCGTAGTCGCTCAGCGTGAAGTGGCGCAGAACGAGGCGTTCCGTTTCAAGGCGTGGTGCTTCAGTAACCATCATGACTCCGCTCAGTTTTACTCTTGTAATCGTTGTGTAAGGCCGGATTTGCAGGCGTAGATAATAGCGCACAGCAGCAGGCTAAACAGCATTGTGGCCAAAAAGACGCCGGCTCCCGTCAGGGTCAGCATTACGCCGCCAATCAGCGGCCCCAGCGCAACGCCCAGCGTGCTCAGCGTAGAAGCCCCAAGATAAGCTCCCCGGTGCTCATCCGGCGCAAGCTGATCCAACAGGATATTCAGGTTAGGCAACAGAATCGCCTCACCGATGCTGAAAATAATCGTGACGCTCACCCACAGCAGCGCATCCGGCGTCCGCACGGACCAGAACAGAAGCTGTGAAATCGCAAAAATAGCGCCACCCAGCAAAATACGGTCAGGCAGGCTAACCTGCGCCAGAAAGCGAACCAGGAACAGCTGGGCTATCAACACCGTACAGGCGTTGGACACCAGAATCAGCGTAATCAGTTTCACCGCGGCTTCCGCGTCCAGGGTCAGCAAATAAAGCGGCACCACGGATTCATAATGAACGAAGACCACGGCGCACAACGTGCTGCACAACAGTGCCGCGACAAACAGTTTATCGCGAGCGATAATCAGCATAACGTCGCGCAATCTCACTGCCGATTTATGTTCGCTTCCATTGGCCACCAGCTTTCCGGCAGGAATAAACAGTAAGGTATAAACCAGCAGCGGCAAATAGCTGATGGCGGTTATCACGAACGTCCCTTTTTGCGACGTCAGCCCAAAAGCAATGCCGACCACCGGCCCGGTAACCGCCGCGACGTTCACCAGGTAGTAACGAATCTGCAGCGCCAGGGCGCGGCGACGGCGGTCGCCCAGGAGGTCACTCATCAGGGCACGAGTTGGCGGCTCAACCCACGCAAAACAGACGCCAACGATCATCAGGCCAATGATAAACAACGTCATTCCTGTCGCCAGCCCGAGCAGCGCATATCCCACGAACGACAGCGCGCAGCCAAGGGAAAGCACGCCCCGGCGGCCTAATTTATCCGACAGCTGTCCGCCATACATCCCCAGCATTACGGCTAAAAGCGCGCTACTGGTCATCGCTATCCCAACCGAGATGGGCGAAAGATGGTAATTACGGGTCATGATCACCGTCATAAACGGCCAGGCCATAAAATAGCTGAAGCGGATGACCAGGGTGAAAAACAGCAGCGCAATCACCGTCGCCGGGAAGGTTTTGACCGTCGGCCAAAAGCCGCGCACAGCGTCCTCCCGGACGGCATCGTTTGTCGTCATAAAGTGTCCTGTTATTTATCGTTATTGTGGAGGCGGGGCCGCTTAATATCACTAAGCGGTTAAATAGTAATAAGTTATTCCGTAATGGCTGGCAACGGAAATGTTGCAGAAATGTTTATTTCCCCAGCTTATAATTTAAACAGCCAGCCGGGCAGCGTAAAGTAGTGGGAAATTGTGATCGCGCGCTTAAAAAGCGGCATTTCATGCTGAGAGAGATCGGCAGTAGCCGGCAGCCTGACGCTGCCGGAAAAAAGACTAAAGTTTGCCGCTCAATCGTTGATGGAAATCCGCGCTGTGGGTATCCAGGCCAACAATCTCAACGCGCGTCTGGTAGCGCTGATAACGCGTTTCAATGGCGTCGAGCACGGCAACGGTGGAGGCATCCCAAATTTGCGCATAGGTAAGATCGATAATCACCCGCGGCGGATCGTCGGCATAGTGAAAATGTTCCACAAGGTCATTACTGCTGGCGAAGAACAGCGGCCCGCGCACCAGGTAAGTCACTTCGCTCCCATCCTCAGCAAGCTGCCGTTCGGCGCGCACTACGTGGGCGATGCGGCGAGCAAACAGCATCATCGCGAAGATAGCGCCGCCGAGCACGCCAAGCGCCAGGTTATCGGTATAAACCGTTACGGCGACGGTGGTGAGCATCACCAGCGTTTCCGGAAGCGGCATGCGTCGCAGCGTGGCGGGCGAGATGCTGTGCCAGTTCAACGTTTTCACCGCCACAATCATCATAATCCCGGCCAGCACCACCATTGGGATTTTGGCCATCACCTCGCTCAGCGCGGTCACCAATAGCAATAACACCAGCGCAGCCGCCACCGTCGAAAGCCGCGTACGCCCTCTTCCCAGCTCGACGTTGACGATGGTTTGCCCGATCATTGCGCAGCCGGCAATACCGCCATAAAAACCGGCGAAGATATTTGAAACGCCAAGCCCCCAGCACTCACGGCGCTTACTGGACGGCGTGTCGGTCAGGTCATCCACCAGCTTCGCGGTCAGCAGCGATTCCATCAGCCCAACGAAGGCAATACTCAGCGCACAGGGCCAGATAATTTGCAGCGTCTCAAGGTTCAGCGGCACCATTAGCTCCGTTAATCCAGGCAACCCTGCCTTCATTGGCCCACTGTCGCCGACCGTCGGCAACGTCCAGCCCATGGCAGCACTCAGGCCGGTCACCAGCACGATAGCCACCAGCGGTGAAGGCACTGATTTCAGCACCTTCGGCAGCAGCAGCACCACGCTAAGCGTCACGGCAAACAGCCCCCAAACCAACGGCGATTGCCCCCAGACATGAGGCACCTGAGCGAAGAAAATAAGTATGCCCAGGGCGTTAACAAAACCGGTCATCACCGAAAGCGGTATATAACGCATCATACGCGCCAGCCCGGTCACGCCGAACAGGATTTGGATCCCCCCGGCCAGCACCACCGCAGGCAGGATATAGCCGATGCCGTACTGGTGAACCATCGGCCCAATCACCAAAGCTACCGATCCTGCCGCGGCGGTGACCATCGCCGGGCGGCCGCCCAGGACAGACATGGCAAAACAGAGCACGATGGAGGCGATCAGGCTGACTTTCGGGTCGACGCCCGCAATCAGCGAAAAGGAGATAACTTCGGGGATCAGCGCCAGCGCGGTTACGACCCCGGCAAGCACTTCGCGCTGGAACAGCCGGGGTGAACGGAGCACGGCGCGCAGGCTATTCTCGTGGGCATGTTGAGCGGCAGGCTCGGTTTGATTTGTCATAGTGGATGCAGGCTTATTGTCATGGATGCCGCGTCTCTCACGGAACGCGGTCAAAGAGGCCGGAATTGTAGCCTTGTCGCCATACTGATGCGAATTTTTGTGACCGACATCACCTGTTACAGGCCAGCCATGGCCTGACCCCGTCGTTTGCGCAACAAATAATTAACAAATTAAGCAAAAAACGCTGGACGGCGAGCTATCAAGGTGTGGTATGGTTTTAGCGCACTGGTCGAGCCAAAGCGTTATGGGAAACGCTTTACGCGCAAGCGGGCTGACGGGTTCCCGAATAAAAAAAAGACCGAACACGATTCCTGTATTCGGTCCAGGGAAATGGCTCTTGGGAGAGAGCCGTGCGCTAAAAGTTGGCATTAATGCAGGCTAAGTCGCCTTGCCTCTTAAGAATAGATTACCGACGCAGGTTTTCCAGTCCGCAACAAAAGTGGTCAGAAAAAAGCCGCGTTTCAGGTGACTGTTTATGCAAAAACAGCAATATCCCGTTGAGGCTATTGCTGTTTTTTTATGATAAAAATTTGTGTGGTTTTTATTCGCTACACAGCTTTTGCGCACGTTCAATGAAGGGTTCGAGACTCATCTTCTGGCCAGGATGCTGCGGATCGTCGACCTGAATCACGCTAATAGGCTGCCCGCTCGTTTTACCGCTCTTAATCTGCTGTTCGGCAATGGCGTTCAACGGATACTGCATCAGGGTGCTTGGGTTGATGGCAAACAGCGCATTCCCCGCCCTGCAGCTCAGCATCACCTCTTCACGGTTGAATGCCCAATTGTCTTTACCCACCTCAAACCGACTAACGGTGATAATTTGCGGGGCAGCAAGCGCAGAGCCCGCGCAGGCCAGCAGCAGTAAAGTCAAAATGCTCTTTTTCATGAGTCTCTCATATAACCAATTTGTGCCGTCAGAACGGCTCCCAGGTGGCGAATATGCTGACAAGCAGCAGTACCGCTACCGACAAAATCACTTCCAGCCAGGTCAGCTGAATAAAGCGCCGCTGCGCCCCGGCTTGCGCAGCGTCAAAACGAGGTACCAGCATATAGCGGTTTATAAGCGCCAGCGTCACCATCACCAGCACCAGCCCAGCCTTCAGCGCCAGTAATCGTAAATAGCCGCTTTCCAGCGGCAGCGACCAGCCCAGAATCAGCAGGCTGTTAACAACCCCGGTCACCAGCACCGCCGCCACGGCAAGGTGCCCGTAGCGTGAAAAGCGCATCATCGCCGTAATTGCCGGGCCGCGCCAGCGCGGCTTGTGCGCCATATGCATACACACCAACAGCGGAAGCAGGCCCCCAACCCACCAGGCCGCGCTCAGCAGGTGAATGGCGTGGTTGATACGCTGGAACGCGCCAAGGGCGCCATCATGCATCGCGGCGTGCCCTACTCCTGCCAGAACGATCAGCTGTGCGGCGGCAAACAGCAGCAGCAATCCCTGCATCGCGCGTGGCCCAATAAGCACCACCGCCAGCGTCACCACGGCCAGCAACAGCTGCCATATCCAGACGGATCCAAAGCGGGTGGACAGTACAGCCTGCCATACGTCCGGGGAAATCACGTCGCGCCAGCCGTCGCCCATTAGCCCGGCCTGGGCCATAAACAGCAGGCAAGCGCTGACCAGCGACAGCCAAACGGCAGGCCGCCACTGCGCCCTGAGTCGGCGTACAAGAATGGGTTTAAATCGTTGCGGAGCCAGCAGTGAACAGCAGATGGCGCTGCCAAGCAGCACCATCAATGCGGTGAAATGGACAAAACGCAGCGCGATGTAAAACGCCGACAGCATGGCGCTTACTTCACGGAGAAGTGATAGTTACCCTTGGTTTTGTGCCCGTCGACCGACACGACATGCCAGTCAACAGAATAGTCACCCGGCTTTAAGGCCTCTTCTACCGGCACAATCAGCTGTTTATTGTCGGCTTCGGCAACCTTCACTTTCCCGGTCTTCACCGCTGATTTCTGCGGGCCAGTCACGGCCACGCCGCTGAAGCCAGGCTCAACGCCTTCGGAGAAGCTCAGGGTCAGCGCCTGCGGGGACGTGGTCACGGCAGAATCAGCGGCCGGAGACTGTTGCTTCAGGTGGGCGTGAGCGAAAACGGCTGGAGAAACGGCCATAGCAGCGACAAATGCCGCGACGGTTGCGATGCGGGAGGAGATGAACGCCATATTAACTATTCCTTTTTGTTATGTGATAAGGCGGAAAGGATAACCCCGGCCCGTTATCAAGTCGAGACGGGAAAAGCTATTGTTACTTGTCATCCGGGGCGCAAAACAGTAACTTCTGCGCTGACATTGCAGGAGGATATGATGAGCTACAATCTCGCCGATTTACCCCAGGAAGAAATGGATAAAGTTAACGTCGATCTCGCCGCCGCCGGGGTTGCGTTTAAAGAGCGCTATAACATGCCCGTCGTGGCTGAAATGGTAGAGCGTGAACAGCCGGAGCATCTTCGCGGCTGGTTTCGTGAAAGGCTGATTGCCCATCGTCTGGCGTCGGTAAATTTATCCCGCTTGCCGTACGAACCGAAGCAAAAATAAAAGCTTAATATTGCCCTCGCTGCTTATAAAAGTAATTCCTGCTCAGTTCACCACTAGCTTTAGCCCATCCGTCGGAACAAGAGGTTGGCATGACAAGTTCATTGCTTTACGCTAGTGCCTGAAGCCTGTTAACGGAGCCCGAAATGCTGCGCATTATAGATACGGAAACCTGTGGATTGCAGGGTGGCGTGGTGGAAGTGGCGTCGGTCGATATCCTCGACGGCCAGATTGTGAACCCGATGAGCGACCTTGTTCGCCCAGACCGCCCGATTAGCCATCAGGCGATGGCCATCCATAAAATTACCGAAGAGATGGTGGCCGATAAACCCTGGATTGAAGACGTGATCCCCCGCTATCACGGTAGCCGTTATTATGTTGCGCACAACGCCAGCTTTGATAGCCGCATGCTGCCTGAAATGCAGGGAGACTGGATTTGTACCGTGAAGCTGGCGCGTCGCCTATGGCCGGGCATTAAATACAGCAACATGGGCCTGTATAAGTCGCTGAAGCTGCACGTGGACACGCCCGCCGGGCTGCATCATCACCGAGCGTTGTTCGACTGCTATATCACCGCAGCCCTGTTGTTAAGAATTATGGACGTGTCCGGCTGGACGCCGGAAGAAATGGTCACGATAACCGGCCGTCCGGCGCTGGTGACCACTATGATGTTTGGTAAATACCGCGGTAAGCCTATCGCGGAAATCGCCGAAGACGATCCGGGTTATCTGCGCTGGATGCTCAACAACATCAAGGAGCTAACGCCGGATCTTCGTATGACCTTAAAACATTATCTTGCCGCCAACGCGGCTGACTAGTGTGCCCGCCCTGGCAGCGTCCCCTGCGCCAGGGCTATCAGGAAAGCAAACTCCAGCGCCACGCCTTCGTAAGCTTTAAAGCGCCCCGACTTGCCGCCGTGCCCGGAGTCCATGTCCGTGCAAAGCAGCAATAGCGTATCGCCCCGCTTGTAGTCTCGCAATTTGGCGACCCACTTCGCGGGCTCCCAGTACTGCACCTGTGAATCATGCAGCCCGGTCGTCACCAGCAGATGAGGATAAGCCTGCTCGTGAACCTGGTCGTAAGGGCTGTATTGCTTCATGTAGTGATAATACTCTTCGTCCTGAGGATTGCCCCACTCTTCAAATTCACCGGTTGTGAGCGGGATCGACTCATCAAGCATCGTCGTCACAACATCGACAAACGGCACCTGAGCCACCACGCCATGGAATAATTCAGGACGCAGATTGATTGCCGTCCCCATCAGCAGGCCGCCTGCGCTCCCGCCCATGCCATAAAGCAATTTCGCATCGCCATAGCCCTGCTTAAGCAGCTCGTCACACACGTCCAGGTAGTCGTTAAAGGTGTTATTTTTTTTCAGGTACTTACCGTCTTCGTACCACTGCTGCCCCAGCTCGCCGCCACCGCGAACGTGGGCTATCGCATACACAAAACCTCTGTCCAGCAGGCTCAAACGGCTGCCGCTGAAATCCGCATCCATGCTGCTGCCGTAAGACCCGTAGCCATAGACCAGCAGAGGACTTTTCCCCCGGCGGAAATGCTTGCGGTGGTAAACCAGCGAAACCGGCACCTGCACCCCATCCCTGGCCGTCACCCACAGATGTTCACTGCGGTAGTTGCTGGCCTCAAAACCGGCAACATGGGTTTGTTTGATGACCTTCCGTTCACCGCTGTCCATATCCAGCTCGAAGAGCGTATCCGGCGTAGTCATTGAGGAGTAGCCGTAACGCAAGTGAGAAGTTTCGGGCTCGGGATTGTAGCCAAGCCAGGTGACATAGGCCGGATCGTCAAAAGCAATACCGGTGGACTCGCGCGTATGGCGATTAATCTGGCGCAGGCTGGTTAGCCCCTGCTGTCGCTCTTCAACCACCAGCCAGTCGCGAAACAGCGTGAAGTCCTCGAGCATGACCTGCTCCCGCGCGGCAATAAGCGTTTCCCACTGCTTCTCATCCCGGACGGTGCTGCGGTAAAGACCGAAATTTTTGCCGTCTTTGTTAGAGCGAATGTAGAAACCGTGCTGATAGTGATCGACCGTATATTCATGATCTTTCCGGCGAGGCGTAAACACGTGAGGCTCGGCGTCAGCAAGCTCTGCATCCAGCAACAAAACCTCACTCGTCGTCGCGCTGGCAAGATGGATGACAACAAAATGCTGCGAGGTCGTTTTATGCAGGCTGACGTAAAAAGCGTCATCTTTCTCTTCATACACCAGTTGATCGTCGGCAACCGGGTGGCCAGGCGTGTGCCGCCAGACCTGATAAGGCAGCAAGGTTTTGGGGTGTTTTCGCACGTAGTAAAGCGTGACGGAGTCATTTGCCCAGACAAAACTGGTCGAGACGTTTTCAAGCAGCTCAGGATACCAGTTTCCGGTTTTTAAATTGCGCAGGCGCAGACCAAACTGGCGGCGAGACAGGTAATCCTCCGCCAGCGCCATAACGGTATTATCCGGCGTGATAGCAAGCCCGCCCATGGTGTAGAACTCGCTGTGGGCGGCGCGCTGGTTGGCATCCAGCAGAACTTCCCAGCCCTCCCACTCTTCGCGAACCGCAGACTGCCGTTGATAAATCGCGTACTCATTTCCCTTCTCGTAAACCTGACGGTAGCGGAAGCCGTTTTTCACATAGGGCGCAGAAACATCGTGAGGTGGAACACGAGCTATCATCTCTTTGAGCAATTGATCCTGCAGGGCTCGCTGGCTCTCCATGATTTTTTTGCCGTAGTCGTTTTCCAGTTCGAGGTACGCCAGGACTTCGGGATCGGCACGGTCATCATCACGTAGCCAATAGTAGTTATCCAGGCGGGTATCGCCATGAAGCGTCATAGCGTGAGGAATTTTTTTGGCTTTGGGTGGCATCACTTTCAACATTTTCCGTTTAACACCCAGTAAGGGTGGCAAATTCAGCCGAGCTTGCAAGCGGAACCTGAAGGATTAAAAGAAAAAGCCGGGCAGAACCCGGCAGATTGGGAATCAGAGGGATTAAACCGGGAGCGCCTGTTTTTGCTGCTGAAGATCCTGCTCGATGCCTGCCCGGACATCCTGAGGAATGTTTAACGCATCACCCAACGCGCTCAGATAGCTGCGCTCCATAAAGTGATCGATATCGATGGCGGTGCAGCTCAGGTAATAAATCTCCAGCGCCTCTTCCTCGTTTCTAACGCCCTGAGCAAGCAGCTGTGGATCTAAAGGCCTGTCGATGGCCCGCTCGACCAGCGCTTTGCCTTCACCCTCGATGCCCACTTCACGCAGCTGCTGTTCGATAAACTGACGCTCCTTCGCGTCAATATGGCCGTCGCTTTTGGCGGCAAAGACCAAAGCCGTGATCAGCCGTTCAGTTCGAACATCAACCGACGAGTGCGGCTCGCTATAACCCGCAGTAGCAGGCTGATTCTGGCGAACCCGCTCTTTGTATTTGTTCCATAGCACGCTACCGGCGACGGCCCCGCCGCCAACCAATAAGGCGCTGGTGCCGTATTTAGTTAGCAGTTTGCGCGAGGATTTGCTTGCCAGCAGTAACCCGGCTAATCCGCCCAGCGCCCCCGGCACCAGAAGCTTGCTAAGCCCTTCCGGGCCAGCACCGGCCGCAGGCTGCGAAGAGTGTTGGGAGGAGGTAGATTGCCCCAGTAAAGACTGAAGCTGCTGTAACCAGTTATTCATGACGGGTACCTTTTGTTGGCTTAACTCGTCGAGAGTAGGTCACGGGACGTCAAGAAACGTCGGTCAGCGCTAAAGATGGGAAAAGAATAGCGCCGGCGGCCCGGCGCATGCAGCAAAAATTACGCTGCTTTAGTCCGTTTACGTCCAGGGTGTTCGCTGACGTTATCTTCCGCAGCCGGCGCTTGCTCAGCCTCAGTAGCTTCTGTTTCAGGCTCAGCCGGATTTAACTGTGGCTCCGGTAGCTTGCCGTTTTTCAGCACGCCCGCCAGCAGATCCTTGTTTTCCGCCATCCACATTGCCAGGGTATCGTTTTGCCCTTCCTCAAGCGTAAGCGGGCTTTGCTGCAGCCATTCGCCAAGCACTTCGGCCAGATCCAGCATTTTGTCGTAAGCGTCAGCGTCCTTTTTACTGGCAAAGGCCATTTTTTCTTGTCCCTCTCTCACCACCACGTATTTAATCTCGACCGCCATTTTGCAGCTCCGTTTTACCTGTTTATTTATCCAGTATATCGCCAATCATTTTATCACACAAGCCGTAAAGCCGCTGCCAACGCAAACGTTTTCGTTTATACTGCCGCGGTCTTTTTCTTTGTTAAGGCTAAATCACATGTCAACGTTGGGAACAGCTCTGCGCCCGGCAGCTACGCGAGTTATGCTGCTGGGTTCCGGTGAATTGGGTAAAGAAGTGGCCATTGAATGTCAGCGTCTCGGGGTTGAAGTTATCGCCGTTGACCGCTATGCGAATGCCCCTGCGATGCACGTTGCGCACCGCAGCCATGTCATCAATATGCTGGATGCCGCTGCATTAAAAGCGATCGTCGCCGCCGAAATGCCCGATTTTATCGTTCCTGAAATTGAAGCCATTGCCACCGATGCCCTGCTGGAACTTGAAGCGCAGGGTCAGCGCGTGGTGCCCTGCGCTCGTGCGACTAAGCTGACCATGAACCGCGAAGGTATTCGCCGCCTGGCCGCAGAAGAGCTTCAGCTGCCAACCTCCTCCTACCGCTTTGCCGATAGCGAAGAGGCTTTCCAGCAGGCCGTCCAGGAGATTGGCCTGCCTTGTATTGTCAAACCGGTGATGAGTTCATCCGGTAAAGGCCAAAGCTTTATTCGCACCGCCGACCAGTTGGCGAAAGCATGGGAGTACGCGCAGCTTGGCGGGCGCGCCGGTAAAGGCCGCGTGATCGTTGAAGGCGTGGTCAATTTTGATTTTGAAATCACCCTGCTGACCATCAGCGCCGTCGACGGCGTGCATTTCTGTGCGCCTATAGGCCACCGTCAGGAAGATGGCGACTACCGCGAGTCATGGCAGCCACAGCAGATGAGCGATATCGCGCTGGCAAGATCGAAAGAGATTGCGGAGAAAGTGGTCACCGCGCTGGGCGGCCACGGTCTGTTTGGCGTTGAGCTGTTCGTTTGCGGTGATGAGGTGATTTTCAGCGAAGTCTCCCCTCGCCCGCACGATACCGGCATGGTGACGCTGATTTCGCAGGATCTCTCTGAGTTTGCCCTGCACGTTCGCGCCTTCCTCGGCCTGCCCGTCGGAGAGATTCGCCAGTATGGTCCGGCTGCGTCGGCGGTGATCCTGCCCGAACTGCATAGCGACAACGTTAAGTTCAGCAACGTGGGCGCTGCGCTGGGCGGGGGTTTACAGGTTCGCCTGTTTGGCAAGCCGGAAATCGCCGGTAAACGCCGTATGGGCGTGGCGCTGGCAACCGGGAACAACGTCGATGAAGCTATCGCCCGCGCCGTGGCATCTGCCGCGCAGGTGAAGGTAGAAGGCTAAAAAAAAAATCGCCCCCAGGTGAGAGCAATTTAATCATTGAGCCCCGCTAAACTGGACTGCACCCCAAAAGTTGGACACCCAACTGAGTAAGGTGCAGTTTTTTATGGCAAAGCCAAAATATTCCCTCGAAACCAGATTAGCTGTAGTCAAACACTACCTTGCCGGAAAAGA
>Ga0079104_1000334_pt1 | contig 57601 bp, 48 predicted proteins | sample MedtruBG_FD_76829 | JGI IMG/M metagenome (GOLD analysis project Ga0079104, IMG submission 76829) | Root nodule microbial communities of legume samples collected from California, USA - Medicago truncatula BG | ecosystem: Host-associated > Plants > Roots > Nodule | place: USA: California...
TGCATAAATCTACGGTACAGGCTGTGAGCCTCAGGCCGGGCACGGCATGCGGACTGCATGGCAGGGAGAGCTGGCCGGCTCTCCCTGCACAGGAAGGATAATACAAGGCCGGGCAAGCGCCGCCCGGCGTTTACGTGGCTTATTACGCCACCAGCAGCTTCACCACCACCTTACGCACCTGGGCCGGATTGCCCACCGCGCACAGCGGCTTATGCACCTCACCCGGATAGAAGACTACGAAATCCCCTTCGCTCAGCACCACGGTCTTCTCCTGCTCGCCTTCCGGCAGAAATGCGATGTCCTTATCTGCCAGCCAGTCGGTGTCCGGCGTGCCGGCTGGCAGGGTGCTGTAGGTCATCCCCTCCTGGCCTTTCAATACGATCTGGATATCCAGATAGCGGGCGTGATACTCCGCACGGCGTTTGGCAAACGGCTCGGTCATATCTTCCGAGAGCAGGAAGAAGAGCCGCGAGCCGTCGATATCGTGCTTGCCCGTTGGCGTCGCGTCGTTAACGTGCTGTTTGACGTACTCAATGGCCTCGGCCAGCTCCTGCGGCAGCCAGGACTGAAGGTTGTGAATGTTGCCTGTGATCATGGATAACCTCTCGATATAAAACGTTGTTTCATTTTTAACTTTTATACGAGAATTTTGCCTACCCTACCACCCCTTTTTAGCGAACCCTTGCGATAGCGCATATTTATTGGCAAAGAAGTTAACTTTTTGTTAAAAGCCAGGGCAATATTATGCACGCTCGTCGCATAAGTGCCGCTTTATATTTAACCAGCGGTAAATTATGCGGCTGAAAAACCAGTACTAATAAAAAAAACCACCGCAGGATCACACATTACTTCCCAACGCATTTTCAATTATTCTCGCATATTTATTTTATCATTCTTTGATCGCAGAAATAAAAAATCAGAAAAATGAATAGTCATGCACACGCTTAAATTAAGTTATTTAGTTTCAAATAGATACAATCATTGACGTAGTGCGCATCCGTACATACCATTAACAAAATAAAATATTGCCACGTATGAATGCGTAGCGATGCATCGCGTTAATTCAATAAAAATCGGATTCTCTGAACCATCTCAAATAAACCAAATTGGGTTATCCCATCCCTATTCCCACGTGAGCGGCATCACATAATTAATGCAACAGGCATCTATTATAGCCACGAAATCCAGCGAAGCTCGTGCGCTATGAAATAACGCATTTCATAGCGTCCCCCCTCTTATTGCCGGAAAACGTAAGGAACCGTTATGGAAAAACACTACGTCGGATCGGAAGTGGGTCAGTTACGCAGCGTAATGCTGCACCGTCCTAATCTGAGCCTGAAAAGACTGACGCCCTCTAATTGTCAGGAGCTGTTATTTGATGATGTATTATCCGTCGAGCGTGCGGGTGAAGAGCACGATATTTTCGCTACTACCCTGCGTGAGCAGGGCGTTGAGGTGCTATTACTGACCGATCTCTTAACCCAGACGCTGGATACGCCAGACGCCAAGGAGTGGTTGCTGCAAACCCAGGTCTCTGACTACCGCCTGGGGCCCGCTTTTGCCAGCGATGTACGCGGCTGGCTGGCGGATATGCCCCACCGCGAACTGGCCCGACGGTTAAGCGGCGGGCTAACCTACGGTGAAATACCGGCTTCGATTAACAATATGGTTGTCGATATTCATACCGCGAATGACTTTATTCTGAAGCCGCTGCCTAACCATCTCTTTACCCGCGACACCTCCTGCTGGATATATAACGGCGTCTCCATCAATCCTATGGCAAAAGCGGCCCGTCAGCGCGAAACCAATAATCTGCGGGCCATCTATCGCTGGCATCCACTGTTTATTAACGGCGACTTTATTAAATATTTCGGTGACGCAGACATTAATTATGACCATGCCACTCTGGAAGGGGGCGATGTATTAGTCATTGGCCGGGGCACGGTATTAATTGGCCTGTCTGAACGCACCACGCCGCAGGGGGTCGAGTTCCTTGCCTCCGCCCTGTTCACCCACCGTCAGGCCGAACGCGTCATTGCCGTCGAGCTGCCGAAACACCGCTCCTGTATGCACCTCGATACGGTGATGACCCACGTCGATATCGACACCTTCTCCGTCTACCCGGAAGTGGTTCGCCCGGACGTGCAGTGCTGGACGCTCATGCCCAATGGCCACGGTGGGATTGCCCGTCGCCAGGAGACGACCCTGCTGCACGCACTGGAGAAAGCGCTGGGCGTCACGCAGATCCAGCTGATCACCACCGGCGGCGACGCCTTTGAAGCCGAGCGCGAACAGTGGAACGACGCCAATAACGTACTGACCCTGCGCCCCGGCGTGGTGATCGGCTACGAGCGCAACGTCTGGACCAACGAGAAGTATGACAAGGCGGGGATCACTGTTCTGCCTATTCCAGGCGATGAGCTGGGACGCGGACGCGGCGGCGCACGCTGCATGAGCTGCCCGCTGGAACGCGACGCGATTTAAGGCAAGGAGCAGAGAATGAAAACGGAGATGAAACCGACCCTCGTGGTCGCTCTTGGCGGCAACGCCCTGCTGAAACGCGGCGAGCCGCTGGAGGCAGCAATCCAGCGTAAAAACATCGATCTGGCTGCCGAGACGATTGCTCAGCTTACCCAGCGCTGGCGGGTGGTGCTGGTGCACGGCAACGGGCCGCAGGTGGGGCTGCTGGCGCTACAGAACAGCGCCTATACCCGCGTTACGCCCTATCCGCTGGATGTGCTGGGGGCCGAGAGTCAGGGCATGATTGGCTACATGCTGCAACAGTCGCTGAAAAACCGGCTGCCGAAATGCGAGGTCAGCGTCCTGCTGACTCAGGTGGCGGTGGATCCCGCCGATCCTGCCCTCGCCAATCCCACGAAATATATTGGGCCGGTGTATGACCAGCCGCAGGCCGACGCGCTGGCCGCCGAAAAAGGGTGGTGCTTTAAAGCCGACGGCACCTATTTCCGCCGCGTGGTTCCCTCCCCGCAGCCGATGCGCATCGTCGAGCGCGATGCAATCGAGGCGCTTCTCCAGCGCGGCCATCTGGTGATCTGCAACGGCGGTGGCGGCGTGCCGGTGGTTGAGCAGGCTGACGGCTTCCACGGTATTGAAGCGGTGATTGATAAAGATCTCTCTGCGGCGCTGCTGGCCCGCCAGCTGGAGGCCGATGCGCTGCTGATCCTCACCGATGCTGACGCGGTCTATCTCAACTGGGGTACGCCAAGGCAGCGCCCGCTCGCCGAGGCCACCCCGCAGGAGCTGAGCGGGTTTACCTTCGACGCCGGTTCGATGGGCCCCAAAGTCGCCGCCTGCTGCCGCTTTGTGAAGACCTGCAATGGCATGGCCGGGATCGGCTCCCTGGCAGATGGCCCGGCCATTCTGGCCGGCGAGCGGGGAACCGTGATCCGCAACGATCCCCTTCAATAAATAGATTAAGGATGACGTATGAAAATCGCTTTAAAAAACCGCAACTTCCTCAAGCTGCTGGATTTTACCCCCGATGAGATCCACTTCCTGATCGATATGGCGATGGAGCTGAAAGCCGCGAAAAAAGCGGGCTGTGAAAAGCAGACCCTGGGCGGCAAAAATATTGCGCTGATCTTCGAGAAAAGTTCGACCCGTACCCGCTGCGCCTTTGATGTGGCCGCCTTTGATCAGGGAGCGCAGGTGACCTACATCGGACCGAGCGGGTCGCAGATCGGCCATAAGGAGTCCATGAAGGACACTGCGCGCGTGCTCGGTCGCATGTACGATGGCATTGAGTATCGCGGCTATGGCCAGGCGATCGTTGAAGAGCTAGGAGAGTTCGCGGGCGTTCCGGTATGGAACGGGCTGACCAACGAGTTTCACCCCACGCAGATCCTGGCCGATCTGATGACCATGCTGGAGCACGTGCCGGGTAAACGCCTCTCCGCGCTGCGCTTTGCCTACCTGGGCGATGCGCGTAACAACATGGGCAACAGCCTGATGGTTGGCGCAGCCAAAATGGGCATGGATATCCGGCTGGTGGCGCCAAAAGCGTTCTGGCCAGAAGAGGCGCTGGTGGCGCAGTGCCAGGAGATTGCGTGGGAGACCGGGGCAAAAATCACCCTCACCGAGAACGTTGCCGAGGGTGTCGCCGGCGTTGATTTCCTCTACACCGACGTCTGGGTCTCGATGGGTGAGCCAAAAGAGGCGTGGGGCGAGCGCGTCAGCCTGATGAAGCCTTATCAGGTCAACCAGCAGGTCATAGAGGCCACCGGCAATCCGCAGGTGAAGTTTATGCACTGCCTGCCCGCGTTCCATAACGAGCACACCACCGTGGGACGCGAAATCGAGCTGGCCTATGGCCTGAAGGGGCTGGAGGTCACCGAAGAGGTGTTCGAATCCGCCCACTCTATTGTGTTCGATGAAGCAGAGAACCGGATGCACACCATCAAAGCCGTGATGGTGGCGACCCTCGGCGAGTAACCACTCCGGGCGTCGCGGCATCTGCGACGCCCAAACAGGGAGAACACCCTATGCGCAGATTTAAATTCCCCTCTGCTTACACCATTCTCTTTATCCTGATCGCGCTGGTTGCCGCGCTGAGCTGGATTGTCCCGGCCGGGCACTATCAGATGGTCATGAACGAGACGCTGGGCAAAGAGGTCCCCGTCGCAGGCACCTATGCGCACGTTGCGGCCCAACCGCAGGGGATCGTGTCCGTTATTATGGCCCCCATCAGGGGCCTGTACGATCCCGATACTGGCCAGGCGGGCGCAATTGACGTTGCGCTATTTGTGCTGATCATCGGCGGCTTTCTGGGGATCGTCAATAAAACCGGGGCCATCGACGCCGGGATCGAACGCGTCATGCAGAAGCTCAGCGGCCGCGAAGAGTGGATGATCCCGATCCTGATGGGGCTGTTTGCCGCAGGCGGTACGATCTACGGCATGGCAGAAGAGTCGCTGCCGTTCTACACCCTGCTGGTGCCGGTCATGATGGCGGCACGCTTCGATCCACTGGTAGCCGCCTCTACGGTGCTGCTGGGGGCGGGCATCGGCACGCTCGGCTCCACGATAAACCCCTTCGCCACGGTGATTGCCGCCAACGCGGCGGGCATTCCGTTTACCACTGGCATCTGGCTGCGCGTCGCGCTGCTGGTGGCGGGCTGGCTTATCTGCGTCGCGTGGGTCATGCGCTATGCGCGCCAGGTACGGCAGGATCCCAGCAAATCTGTCGTGGCGGATAAGCAGGACGAGAACATCGCCCACTTCCTGGGCGGCAAGCGTCAGCAGGATCTGGCCTTCACCGGCACGCGCAAGCTGATCCTGGTTATCTTCGCCCTCGCGTTTGCGGTGATGATCTACGGCGTGGCGGTGCTGGGCTGGTGGATGGGGCAGATCTCCGGCGTCTTTCTCGCGGCGGCCATTATTACCGGGCTGCTGGCCCGTATGAGCGAGGAGGAGCTGACCTCCACCTTTATTGACGGCGCGCGGGATCTGCTTGGCGTGGCGTTAATTATCGGTATTGCCCGCGGCATCGTGGTGGTGATGGATAAGGGCATGATTACCCATACCATCCTGCACAGCGCCGAGGGGCTGGTGGGCGGTCTCTCCAGCATGGTGTTTATTAACGTGATGTACTGGCTGGAGGTGGTGCTCTCGTTTCTGGTGCCCTCCTCCTCCGGACTGGCGGTGCTGACTATGCCGATCATGGCGCCGCTGGCAGATTTTGCCCGCGTCGATCGCGATCTGGTGGTCACCACCTACCAGGCCGCGTCCGGCATTGTCAATCTGGTTACCCCCACCTCGGCGGTGGTGATGGGCGGGCTGGCGATTGCCCGCGTGCCTTACGTCCGCTATCTGAAGTGGGTTGCGCCGCTGCTGCTGATGCTGACCGTACTGATCTGCCTGATATTGAGCCTCGGCGCGCTGCTTTAACCACCACAGGGAGGAAAGAGTATGAAGGACTATCGCGACTGCTCCACCAGAGAACAGCAGCAGCTGGCCGCCTGTCGACGACTGGTGACCGAGAAGAGCTATCTGTCGCAGGAGGCGATCCGCCGGGACCTCCAGCGGCACGGCTTTGACGGCATCAGCCAGTCCACGGTATCGCGCCTGCTGAAGCTGCTGGGGATTATCAAGATCCGCAATGCCAAGGGGCAGCGGATCTATGCTCTCAATCCGCAGCTGCGCCCGGCACCGGATGCCACCCGCTGCCTCTCCGATATGGTGCTTAACGTCGAGCATAATCGCGAGTTTATTCTTATTCACACCGCTGCGGGATACGGGCGAGCGGTAGCCCGCATCCTTGACTACCACGCGCTGCCGGAGATCCTTGGCGTAGTGGCAGGCAGCAGCATCGTCTGGGTCGCCCCGCGCGACGTGCAGCGTACCGCCCAGGTGCGCAACCGCGTTAACCATCTACTAAAAATGCATATATATGCAAAATAACCGTTTGCTTCTGATAAATAGCGCATCGATCCCTTGATTCGCATTATGAGCTGAGTATAATCGCCGACAATTTGCCGGGAGGAAGCATGGTCAAGTCCGTTCGACACACTGTCTCACCGCGCCTGAAAGAGGGCGCTGGCCTGCCGTTTTTCTTCCCAATGCTCACCTATTTCTATAGCCCCTCTTTTGAGGGGCTTTTTTTTGCGCAGACGTCAGGAGATAACCATGGCTAATCCGCTCTATCAGAAACATATCATTTCCATAAACGATCTCAGCCGCGAAGAACTGGAACAGGTACTGGAGACCGCTGCCAGCCTGAAGGCTAACCCGCAGCCGGAGCTGCTGAAGCACAAGGTGATCGCCAGCTGCTTCTTTGAAGCCTCTACCCGCACCCGCCTGTCGTTTGAGACCGCGATGCACCGCCTGGGCGCAAGCGTGGTCGGCTTCTCCGACAGCAGCAACACCTCGCTGGGTAAAAAAGGCGAGACCCTGGCGGACACCATCTCCGTGATCGGCACCTACGTTGACGCCATCGTAATGCGTCACCCGCAGGAGGGCGCAGCGCGGCTGGCCACCGAGTTCTCCGGTGGTATTCCGGTATTGAACGCGGGCGACGGCGCAAACCAGCACCCGACCCAGACCCTGCTCGATCTCTTTACCATTCAGGAGACCCAGGGCCGACTGGAGAACCTTAACATCGCGATGGTAGGCGACCTCAAGTATGGCCGCACCGTCCACTCGCTGGCTCAGGCGCTGGCGAAGTTCAACGGCAACCGCTTCCTGTTTATCGCCCCCGATGCGCTGGCGATGCCGCAGTACATCCTCGATATGCTGGATGAGCGCGGGATCGCCTGGAGCCAGCACGCCACCATTGAAGAGGTGATCCCGGAGGTGGATATCCTTTACATGACCCGCGTGCAGAAAGAGCGTCTGGATCCGTCCGAGTATGCCAACGTGAAGGCGCAGTTTGTCCTGCGCGCCAGTGACCTGCACAGCGCCCGCGGCAATATGAAGGTGCTGCACCCGCTGCCGCGCGTCGATGAAATTGCTACCGACGTGGATAAGACGCCGCACGCCTGGTACTTCCAGCAGGCGGGCAACGGCATCTATGCTCGTCAGGCGCTGCTGGCGCTGGTGCTTAACCGCGATTTGGCCTAACAGAGGGGGAAACGAGATGACACACGACAACAAACTGCAGGTCGAAGCGATCAAGCGTGGTACGGTGATCGACCATATCCCGGCGCAGGTGGGCTTTAAGCTGCTGACCCTGTTTAAGCTGACCGAAACCGATCAGCGGATCACCATTGGCCTGAACCTGCCCTCAGGTGAGATGGGCCGCAAGGATCTGATCAAGATCGAAAACACCTTCCTCACCGACGAACAGGTTAACCAGCTGGCGCTCTATGCCCCACAGGCGACGGTGAACCGCATCGACGACTATGAGGTGGTAGGCAAGTCGCGGCCTAACCTGCCGTCGCGCATCGAGGCGGTGCTGATCTGCCCCAACAGCAACTGCATCAGCCACGCCGAGCCGGTGTTCTCCAGCTTTGCAGTGAAGCAGCGCACCAACGACATTGCCCTGAAGTGCAAATACTGCGAGAAAGAGTTTTCTCACACGGTGGTGCTGTCACACACCCGTTAATTCAGATTGGTCATCGCCTCCGCGCTGCCTATAATGGCGCGGAACCTCAATACCATTCGCTTTCAGGAGAAATCATGACAAAAATCATCGCGACGGAAAATGCACCGGCAGCCATTGGTCCTTACGTTCAGGCGGTCGATCTCGGCAATATGATCCTTACGTCCGGCCAGATCCCGGTCGATCCCAAAACCGGCAGCGTGCCGGAGGATATCGCCGCGCAGGCGCGTCAGTCGCTGGATAACGTTAAGGCTATCGTGGAAGCCGCTGGCCTGAAGGTAGGCGATATTGTTAAAACCACGGTGTTCGTGAAAGATCTCAACGATTTCGCCACCGTTAACGCAACCTACGAAGCGTTCTTTAACGAGCACCAGGCTGCCTTCCCGGCGCGCTCCTGCGTAGAAGTTGCCCGCCTGCCGAAAGACGTGAAGATCGAGATCGAAGCGATCGCCGTACGTCGTTAATCGACCGTGCAACGCCGGGCAGCACCGTGATGCCCGGCGGTAAGCCGCCTGCTCCGCCAGGGAGGACGTTAATGGCAAAACCACGTTTTACCGATGAGCAAATCGCCGCTTTTCTCGATCAGGCTAAACGCGGCACACCCGACCACGAACTGTGCGAAAAATATGGCTTTAGCCTCAGCACGCTGCGGCGCTGGCAGGCGTTACACGCTGAAGGCATCCGAGGCGAGTTAAAGCAGGCAGAATCCTCCGCAGGGCTCGTCTTTCTGGCTGCTATCGCTGCCGCTCTGTTACTCACCCTTGCCTTCTCGAAAGCGGTTGGCGCGCTGGTGATGCCCCTCTTTATCCTCTACTGCCTCTACTATATCCGCCGTTTTCGCAGCATCTCAGCAAAGCACATCAAAGCGGAAAATACCTCTCTCGCTCGCACTGGATTAGGGGCAAATAACGCGTTTTACCAGTTTTGCTGGCTCGCCCTGATTCTTCTTGGCTGCGCCTGTGGATATGGTATTGCACAGCTGCTCTGAAGACGATCGCTTACTGCCGCTCGTACCGACGGCTGTAGAACCCTTTGACCAGCTGGGTTAACGCCATATACCCCGCGAGAATCGCAATCAGCCATGGGAAGTAACTCAGCGGCAGGGCCTGAAGCTGCAAATAGCCCGCCAGCGGTGAGAAGGGCAGCGCGATCCCGATGACCATCACCAGCAGCGTCATGAGCATCAGCGGCCAGGCGGCACGGCTCTGGATAAATGGGATCCGCCGGGTACGGATCATATGCACAATCAGGGTTTGCGACAGCAGCCCGACGACAAACCAGCCAGACTGAAACAGCCCCTGCTCTGCTGGCGTATTGGCGTGAAAGACAAACCACATCAGGCAGAAGGTCAGAATATCGAAAATAGAGCTGATCGGGCCAAAGAACAGCATAAAGCGTCCAAGATCGGCGGGGTTCCACCGCTGCGGCTTGCGGATCTGCTCCTCGTCCACGTTATCAAACGGGATCGCCACCTGGGAGAGATCGTACATCAGGTTCTGCACCAGCAGATGCAGGGGCAGCATCGGCAAAAAGGGCAGAAATGCGCTGGCGACCAGAACGCTAAAGACGTTGCCGAAGTTAGAGCTGGCGGTAATTTTGATGTACTTCAGCATGTTGGCAAAGGTACGACGGCCTTCAATCACCCCGGCTTCCAGCACCATCAGGCTCTTCTCCAGCAGGATGATGTCTGCGGCTTCACGCGCGATATCTACCGCGCCATCCACGGAGATGCCGATATCCGCCGCCCGCAGCGCCGGAGCATCATTAATGCCGTCCCCCATAAAGCCCACCACGTGCCCCTCGCGGCGCAGAAGCGAGACGATGCGCTCCTTGTGCAGCGGCGTCAGGCGAGCAAACAGCGTGGTACGCTGCGCCAGCTGGGCCAGCTCGTCATCGGAGAGCGTTTCAATGTCGCTGCCCGTGACCGCCTCGCCCGCCTCCAGCCCTACTTCGTGGCATACCTTCGCTGCCACCAGCTCGCTGTCGCCGGTGAGGATTTTTACGCTAATGCCGCTGGCCTTCAGCGCTTTTAGCGCCGGGGCGGTGGTCTCCTTCGGTGGATCGAGGAAGGCAATGTAGCCTTCGAGGATCAGATCGGACTCGTCGATGCGCTGGTAGTCCCCTTCCCGTGCCGGCAGGATCTTACCGGCAACGGCGACCACGCGTAGCCCCTGGCGGTTGAGGTTATCGGTCACGCGTCTGATGCGGCGCAGCATAGTCTCATCTAGCGGAACGATGTCGTCGTGGTAGCGCACCTGAGTACAGACGCTGAGGATCTCCTGCAATGCGCCCTTACAGATAAGCTGGTGCACGTCGGCCTGCTCGCTGACTACGACCGACATCCGGCGGCGCTCGAAATCAAACGGGATCTCATCCACCTTTTGCCAGCGGTTTGAGAGCGTGCGGGCAGACGCTTCATCAGTGCCTTCCAGCACCGCGACATCGAGCAGATTTTTTAAACCGGTCTGGTAGTGGCTGTTTAGCCAGGCATTGTGCAGGACGCGCGTGCTGGTGTTGCCGGAGATATCGGTGTGGTGCTCCAGCACAATTTTATCCTGGGTTAGCGTGCCGGTTTTGTCGGTACAGAGGATGTCCATTGCGCCAAAGTTCTGGATGGCATCAAGATGCTTCACGATCACTTTCTGCTTTGACAGCTGCACCGCGCCCCGCGCCAGGGTTGAGGTCACGATCATCGGCAGCATCTCAGGGGTTAACCCCACGGCAACCGAGAGTGCAAACAGCGCCGCCTCCCACCAGTCGCCTTTGGTGTAGCCGTTGATCAGCAGCACAATCGGCGTCATCACCATCATAAAGCGGATCAGCAGCAGGCTGACGCGGCTGATGCCTTTCTGAAAGGCGTTTGGCTCGCTCTCCTGCTCGCTCACACGCCCGGCGAGCTGCCCAAACCAGGTATCGCCCCCGGTGGCAATAACCATCGCCTGCGCGCTCCCACTGACTACCGTGGTGCCCATAAAGCACAGCGTATCGCACTCCAGCGGATTACCTTGCTGCGGGTGACGGCTGGACGCCACTTTCTCCACCGGCAGCGACTCACCGGTAAGCGACGACTGGGCGACAAAGAGATCCCGCGCCTGAAAAATGCGTAAGTCTGCCGGGATCATGTCCCCGGCTGAGAGTTTAATGATATCGCCAACCACCAGCCGATCGAGTGGCAGCTCAAGCCACGCGCTCTCGCCCTTCTCGTTAATAACGCGCAGAACCGTGGCGGTGTTGCTGACCATCGCCTTGAGCGCATCGGCCGCTTTGGTGGAGCGCGCCTCCTGAACAAAATTCAGCAGGGTAGCGATCCCGACCATCAGCGCGATAACGCCCGCGGCAAAGAGATCTTCCGTAGCATAGGAGACAATGCCAAGCGCGGTAAGCAGCAGGTTAAAGGGGTTGCGGTAGCATAGACACAGGTGCACCCACCATGGTGCAGGCGCCTCTGACGGAAGCGCGTTGTCACCATGAGCGGCGCGGCTCTTTTCTACTTCCCCCGCATTCAGCCCCTCAGGATGGGAGTGAAATTCCTGCCACAGCGCGTGCTTCTCCAGCGCCGCCGCGCGTAGGCACTGCGCCGTCAGGGTTGGCGGAATGGCTGCGCCAGCCACATTTTTCGCATTTGGCAACGGATCGCGCTGTATCAGACGGCGCGGCAGGTGACGGTTCAGCCGCAGACGCAGCCAGCGAGTAATATTGATAAGCATGATATGTCCCCCACGCTCGCCGCAGCGAGCGCAGTTCAGCCATCAGGCGTGGCAAAGCCGTACCTGACAGGCACTGAAAAATTTATGCAGGAACGTTCAGGACGCTACTGCCCTACGCATCCGGTAAGGCAATAAAATGAGGCTTACCGGAAAAAAGGGGTTCTCCATCGCGGGAGAGGGGTGGGATCGGGATCCATGTCGCCTCCGGTAAGGTAAAGAGTAAAGTTGGTATAGGGTAGATTGATATCGCCACACTTTTTATGGCTATTCGGGCGGTAAGATACGCTCTGATAATTAAACGTTCGTTAAACCAGCGTGCCCCTGGCGGCGCACCGCCTGCCAGCTCAGCAGGGGCTATTTTCTCTGAAATATTTACATTTCCTCGCAGCGCCCGTCCTCTGTACGCTCCCCTTTTTACCTTGTTCTGCGTCAATAAAATCGCAAACTTGTTTGATGCAAATCACTATATGTAGCACTTAAAATGCCGTCCCGGCGCTACATATTGTATTAATCGCCTATTATTCCAACAGCGCCGTGGATAACCGTTTAACTATGGAGAGAACATGACCCCGCATGTGATGAAGCGAGATGGCTGTAAGGTACAGTTCAAATCAGAACGTATTCAGGAAGCTATTCTGCGCGCCGCCGCTGCGGCGGGCGTTGATGATGCCGACTATTGCGCTACCGTCGCAGAGGTGGTCAGACAGCAGATGCAGGCGCGATCGCAGGTAGACATCAGCGAGATCCAGACCGCAGTGGAAAACCAGCTGATGGCTGGCCCCTATAAGCAGCTGGCGCGGGCCTATATTGAGTATCGCCACGACCGCGATATCGCCCGCGAGAAGCGCGGCCGCCTGAATCAGGAGATCCGCGGCCTGGTAGAACAGACCAACTCCGCCCTGCTCAATGAGAACGCCAACAAAGACAGCAAGGTGATCCCAACCCAGCGCGATCTGCTGGCGGGCATCGTTGCCAAGCACTACGCCCGTCAGCACCTGCTGCCGCGCGACGTGGTGCTGGCTCACGAGCGCGGGGATATCCACTACCACGATCTCGACTACTCCCCCTTCTTCCCGATGTTTAACTGCATGCTTATCGACCTCAAGGGGATGCTGACCCAGGGCTTCAAGATGGGCAACGCCGAGATCGAACCGCCAAAGTCTATCTCTACCGCCACGGCGGTCACCGCGCAGATCATCGCCCAGGTGGCGAGCCACATCTACGGCGGCACCACCATCAACCGTATTGATGAGGTACTGGCTCCCTTCGTGACCGCCAGCTTTGACAAGCACCGCAAAACGGCGGAGGAGTGGCAGATCCCGGATGCCGACGGCTACGCCCGCTCGCGCACCGAGAAAGAGTGCTACGACGCCTTCCAGTCGCTGGAGTACGAGGTCAATACCCTGCACACCGCCAACGGCCAGACGCCGTTCGTGACCTTTGGTTTTGGGCTGGGCACCAGCTGGGAATCACGCCTGATCCAGCAGTCCATTCTACGCAACCGCATTGCCGGTCTCGGTAAAAACCGCAAAACGGCGGTGTTCCCGAAGCTGGTATTCGCTATCCGCGACGGGCTGAACCATAAGCCTGGCGACGCTAACTACGATATCAAGCAGCTGGCGCTGGAGTGCGCGAGCAAGCGCATGTACCCGGATATCCTCAACTACGATCAGGTGGTGAAGGTGACCGGTTCCTTTAAAACCCCGATGGGCTGCCGCAGCTTCCTTGGCGTGTATGAAGATGAGAACGGGGAGCAGATCCACGACGGGCGCAACAACCTCGGCGTCATCAGCCTGAACCTGCCGCGTATCGCTCTGGAGGCGAAAGGCAACGAGGCGGCGTTCTGGACGCTGCTCGACGAGCGCTTGATGCTGGCCCGCAAGGCATTGATGACCCGCATTGCGCGTCTGGAAGGGGTGAAGGCCCGCGTTGCGCCGATCCTCTATATGGAAGGCGCGTGCGGCGTGCGGCTGAAGGCCGATGATGAGGTGTCATCGATCTTTAAGAACGGCCGCGCCTCGATTTCGCTGGGCTATATCGGCATTCACGAAACCATTAACGCCCTGTTTGGCGACACGCACATGTACGACAGCGAGATGCTGCGTGCCAAAGGCATTGCTATCGTCGAGCGGATGCGCCAGGCGGTAGACCAGTGGAAAGACGAGACCGGGTACGGCTTCAGTCTATACAGCACGCCGAGCGAAAACCTCTGCGACCGCTTCTGCCGTCTCGATACCGCCGAGTTCGGCGTGGTACCGGGCGTCACCGACAAGGGCTACTACACCAACAGCTTCCACCTCGACGTGGAGAAGAAGGTTAATCCTTACGACAAGATTGATTTCGAAGCGCCCTACCCACCGTTAGCCAGCGGCGGCTTCATCTGTTACGGCGAGTACCCGAACATCCAGCACAACCTGAAGGCGCTGGAGGATGTCTGGGATTACAGCTATCAGCACGTGCCCTACTACGGCACCAATACGCCGATCGATGAGTGCTATGAGTGCGGCTTTACTGGCGAGTTCGAGTGCACCAGCAAAGGCTTTACCTGCCCGAAATGCGGCAACCACGACGCCGCCCGCGTCTCGGTCACCCGCCGCGTCTGCGGCTATTTAGGCAGCCCGGATGCCCGGCCATTTAACGCTGGCAAGCAGGAAGAGGTGAAGCGCCGCGTTAAGCATTTGGGCAACGGGCAGATTGGTTAATTTTAATGCCCGGTGGCGCTGCGCTTACCGGGCCTACGGGTCTCGCATCCTTTGTAGGCCGGGTAAGCGTAGCGCCACCCGGCGTGGCTATTCGCAATGAGATTTCACCAGTACTATTCAACAGATATTGTTAATGGCCCCGGCACGCGCTGTACGCTATTCGTTTCGGGGTGCGTGCACGAGTGTCCCGGCTGCTATAACAAAAGCACCTGGCGGCTCAACTCGGGCAAGCCCTTTACCGCCGAGATGGAAGACCGGATTATTAACGATCTCAACGATACGCGGATCAAACGCCAGGGCATTTCGCTCTCCGGCGGCGATCCGCTCCATCCGCAAAACGTGCCGGATATTCTCCGGCTGGTGCAGCGCATCCGTGCCGAATGCCCCGGAAAGGATATCTGGGTCTGGACCGGCTACAAGCTGGACGCGCTAAGCCTTGACCAGTTGGCGGTTGTCGATCTGATTAACGTGCTTATCGACGGTAAGTTCGTTCAGGATCTGAAAGATCCCATGCTGATCTGGCGCGGCAGCAGCAATCAGGTTGTTCACTACCTGCGCTAGTCTGGCGCAGGCTTTTATTAAATCATTTCCCCTCATTGCCGATAACTTTTCTGTCTCGTTTATCCAACGCAGATGTAGTCACCTCCCTTGGGGGCACTGTTCTCCTGCCTTCTACACAGCATATTTTTTTCGGAGATGATGATGAATAGCATAGAAAAAATAAGCGCCGTCAGTGCGCAGGGTGATTCGCATTTATCTAACGGCGATAATCCCTCTACCCTGCTAAATAACAGCAAATTAGCAGAGATTAATAGCGATAATAATACGACGAATTCTGACGACAGCAGCACGAAGATAACGCTCACGTCTAAAACGCAGGATGAGATCGATAAACAGCAGCAGATAAAAAAAGAGGAGATAAAGAAGACCGACTATACAATGGAATTAACCGGTATTCCGCTGTATGGCGGCCGTCTCATCTCAGTCACTAAATACCCAAACGGCAGCGAAGAGATTATTGATACTCTGTCCGGGCAGCGAATAACGCGACAGGATCTTCAGCAGACTATTTCCCCGGCGGAGGTGAAGGTGATAGAGGCCGATAATAATCCTGATAGCGAGGTGGAATAAAACAGGTCAGGCGGGAGGTGACTCCCGCCGTTAAGCGATGAGAAAACGATTAGCGGAACTTCTGGTGATAGGTATTGCGGGTGGTTTTGAACCCTTCTGCCGCCGCCTGCGCCTCTTTGACCTTACCAGCATTAGCCAGCTGCAGCGCCCCGTCGATCTGGCCGACCAGAATATCAAACCCGTGACGGTAGTCCTTCATCTCCGGGCTGTCCGGCGCTTTGTCTTCCATTTTCGGCGGCGTCGCCTTCTGCGCGTCCAGCGCGGCGGCGCGCATCTTGGTTAATGCGTCCTTCATTTCCGCCGCATCATCCGTTTTCTGTACCACTTTCAAATTATCGTTGAGGGTCTCCATATCCTCTTCCAAATCTGCCGCAAACGCGGCAGAAGAGGCCAGAACGAGAGAGGAGACTGCTAACATCGCTAACAACGTTTTCCGCATTGCTCATGTCCTTTTATTATTGTCAAAATGGCTTACTGACCGGCGATCTTCATCTCCGGCAGCAGCACAGAACCACACTGTATATTGCTGCGTGTTTCAATATCGTCACCAATGGTCACCATATTGCGCCACATCTCTTTGAGGTTACCGGCGATGGTAATTTCGCTCACCGGATACTGAATTTCACCGTTCTCTACCCAGAAGCCCGCTGCGCCGCGGGAGTAGTCGCCGGTAATTCCGCTCACGCCCTGACCCATCAGCTCGGTGACCACCAGCCCGGTGCCCATCTCTTTCAGCATCTGCTCAAAGCTAAGGCCCTGGCCCTTAATACGCCAGTTATGGATGCCGCCCGCGTGACCGGTGCTTTTCAGCCCCAGCTTGCGCGCGGAGTAGCTGGTCAGCAGCCACTGGGTCAGGATGCCATCCTTGATGATGTCCCGACGTTCGGTGCGCACGCCTTCGCTGTCGAACGGCGTTGAGGCCAACCCTTTCAACAGGTGCGGGTGCTCCTCGATGGTCAGCCACTCCGGAAGGATCTGCTTGCCGAGGGAGTCCAGCAGGAAGGTGGATTTACGGTAAACCGCGCCGCCGGCAATCGCCCCGACGAGGTGACCAAACAGCCCGGTAGCGACTTCGTTAGCGAAGATCACCGGGGCTTTCATGGTGGAGAGCTTGCGCGGCGCGAGGCGTGCCAGGGTGCGTCTGGCGCACTCGTCTCCCACCCACTCCGGCGACTTAAGATCGCCCAGCGCCCGACCCATGGTGTAGGCATAGTCGCGCTCCATGTCGCCGTTCTCTTCGGCAATCACGCAGCTAGAGAGCGAGTGGCGGCTGGAGCAGTAGCTTTGCAGCATGCCGTGGCTGTTGCCGAAAACTTTAATTCCGTAGTGGCTGTTGAAGCTGCCGCCCTCGGTGTTGGTGATGCGCTTGTCCGCCTTTAGCGACGCCTGCTCGGCGCGGGCGGCCAGCTCAATGGCCTGATCCGGCGTGATCTCCGCCGGGTGGAAGAGATCCAGATCCGGGGCCTCAAACGCCAGCAGCTCGCGGTCCGCCACGCCGGCAAACGGATCCGGCGAGGTGTAGCGGGCGATATCCAGCGCCGCCTGTACGGTGCGGGCGATAGCGTCCGGACTCAGGTCGGTGGACGAGGCGCTGCCCTTGCGGTTTTGATGATAAACGGTGATGCCCAGTGCGCCATCGCTATTGAATTCAACGTTCTCCACCTCACCGTAGCGGGTGCTGACGCTAATACCGGTAGTCTTCGATACCGCCACTTCTGCGCCGTCTGATTTACCTGCGGCTAAGCCCAGGGCGGTGGAGACGGCTTCTTCCAGTGCTTTGCGTTGCTCTGCAACTTGTGTGATTACTTTCATCGCCAATGCCATAATGTAAGGGGAGTTTTAAAGAAGTCTAACAGAGAACCCATTCTCAGTGTGCTCCCAGGGTGTTAGTATTAGCCTCTTTTTTAAGGAGCCTGAGATGACCAAGCAGCCCGATGACTGGCTCGACGACGTACCCGGTGATGATATCAACGATGAAGATGATGAGATCATCTGGGTCAGTAAAAGTGAAATTAAGCGCGATGCGGAAGAGTTAAAACGCCTCGGCGCAGAGATGGTAGACCTGGGCAAGAACGCCCTCGATAAGATCCCGCTGGATGACGATCTGCGCGCGGCCATTGAGCTGGCGCAGCGCATCAAGAAAGAGGGCCGCCGCCGCCAGATGCAGCTGATTGGCAAACTGCTGCGCCAGCGCGACGTCGAGCCGATTCGCCAGGCGCTGGACAAGCTGAAAAACCGCCATAACCAGCAGGTGGCGTTCTTCCACAAGCTGGAGCACATTCGCGATCGCCTGATCGCCGAGGGTGACGACGCGGTGCCGGACGTATTAAACCTGTGGCCGAACGCTGACCGTCAGCAGCTGCGCTCGCTGATCCGTAACGCGCAGAAAGAGCGCGACGGCAACAAGCCGCCGAAGTCCGCGCGTCTGATCTTCCAGTATCTGCGCGAGCTGTCGGAAGCCGAAGAGTAATCTGTAAAATGCCCGGTAAGCGTTAGCGCCACCGGGCAATTTCCTCTATTTCTTCTCTAACCTGTCCAGCAGCTTCTGGTGGATACCACCGAAGCCGCCGTTACTCATTACCAGAATGTGATCTCCCGGCTGGGCGGTTTTCACGATCATATCCGTCAGGGCATCGACATCCACATGCCAATGGGCAGGCTGCACGCAGGCCTCCACCACTTCCGATACCTGCCAGGGAATATGCTGCGGTTGCAGCAGGAAGACCTCATCGGCCCGGCCCAGCGACGGGGCCAGATCGTCCTTGCACAGCCCCATCTTCATGGTATTCGAGCGCGGCTCCAGCACCGCAATAATGCGTGCCGTGCCGCCGACCTTGCCGCGCAGCGCGGCGAGGGTAGCCAGAATCGCGGTCGGATGGTGGGCGAAGTCATCGTAGACGCTGACGCCGTTGGCGGTGCCGCGCAGCTCCAGGCGGCGACGAGCGTTGACGAACGTGCCGAGGGCGTTAGCCGCATCCGCAGGCGTGACGCCGACGTGGCGGGCCGCAGCAATCGCCATCAGGCCGTTATGCATGTTGTGCTCGCCGACCAGATCCCACTTCACCTGGCCGACGCGCTCGCCGTCCAGCAGCACTTCCCACTCTGACGCGTCGGTAGTGAGCTTTTTCGCCTGCCAGTGGCCCTGCTCGCCCACCAGCTCTTGCTCGCTCCAGCAGCCCATCGCCATCACCTGCTTCAGGTTGATGTCGTTCTCCGGCAGGATGATCTTGCCCTGCCCCGGCACGATCCGCACCAGGTGGTGGAACTGCTTCTGAATCGCCTTCAGATCGTCAAAGATATCGGCGTGATCGAACTCAAGGTTGTTGAGGATCAGCGTGCGCGGCGCGTAGTGCACGAACTTGGAGCGCTTATCAAAGAAGGCGCAGTCATACTCGTCGGCCTCAATCACGAAGAACGGACTCTCGCCCAGGCGCGCGGAGACGTCGAAGTTGCCCGGCACGCCGCCGATCACAAAGCCAGGCTTGTAGCCGCAGGCTTCGAGGATCCAGGTCGCCATGCCCGCCGTGGTGGTTTTACCGTGGGTACCGGCCACCGCCAGCACCCAGCGGTCGCGCAGCACAAAGTCGTGCAGCCACTGCGGCCCGGACATATAAGGAATGCTCTTCTCCAGCACCGCCTCAACGCACGGATTACCTCGCGTCATGGCGTTACCAATAATCACCAGATCCGGAGCCGGATCGAGCTGGCTGGCGTCGTAACCCTGAATTAAAGAGATGCCCTGCTTCTCCAGCAGGGTGCTCATCGGCGGATACACATTGGCGTCCGATCCCGTTACTTCATGACCTAAAGCACGTGCCAGCAGTGCCAGCCCGCCCATGAAGGTTCCACAAATTCCTAAAATATGAATGCGCATACGTCGGTCCTTATTTTAACTGGCGCCTATTTTACTCACATGTCCGGCCCAGAGAAACGCATTTAAGCGGAATCTCACTCTGGCTGGCGCGATTCACCTGTGCGCATTAATTCGGATCTTTGTTAGTATTGTTACAGTCGCTTTACTCCACATTAATTGCAGGGAAAGTGTTATGAAAACGTTAGGTGAATTTATCGTTGAGAAGCAGCATGATTTCTCCCATGCCACCGGGGAACTGACCTCGCTGCTGTCGGCGATAAAGCTGGGCGCCAAAATCATCCACCGCGATATTAATAAAGCGGGGCTGGTCGATATTCTGGGGGCCAGCGGGGCCGAAAACGTGCAGGGCGAGGTGCAGCAAAAACTTGATCTGTTCGCGAATGAAAAACTGAAGGCGGCGCTGCGTGCGCGCAATATCGTGGCCGGTATCGCCTCAGAAGAAGAAGATGAGATCGTTGTTTTTGATGGCTACGAGCACGCGAAATACGTGGTTCTGATGGATCCGCTGGATGGCTCCTCCAACATTGACGTTAACGTCTCCGTTGGCACCATCTTCTCTATCTACCACCGCGTCACGCCGGTAGGCACCCCGGTCACCGTGGAAGATTTCCTGCAGCCGGGCAACAAACAGGTCGCTGCGGGCTACGTGCTCTACGGCTCCTCAACCATTATGGTTTACACCACCGGCTGCGGCGTGCACGCTTTCACCTACGATCCTTCCCTTGGCGTCTTTGCCCTCTGCCAGGAGCGCATGCAGTTCCCTGAGCTGGGTAACACCTACTCCATTAACGAAGGCAACTACATGAAGTTCCCGCAGGGCGTGAAGAAGTACCTCAAGTTCTGCCAGGAAGAGGATAAGCTTAGCCACCGTCCCTACACCTCACGCTATATCGGCTCGCTGGTGGCGGACTTCCATCGCAACCTGGTGAAAGGCGGGATCTACCTCTACCCAAGCACCGCGACTCACCCGGAAGGCAAGCTGCGCCTGCTGTACGAGTGCAACCCGATGGCCTTCCTCGCCGAGCAGGCGGGCGGCAAGGCGAGCGACGGTAAAGAGCGCATTCTGGATATTATTCCGGAGTCGCTGCACCAGCGCCGTCCGTTCTTCGTCGGCACCAACACGATGGTTGAGGACGTAGAGCGCTTTATGCGCGAGTACCCGGACGCCTAACCCGCAGTCACGTTACCCTCTCCGCCTGGAGAGGGTAAATTTTTTTAGCCTGCGGCCTGCAGGCGGAATGAGGCCATAGCGGCCACCAGCTCGCGGGACTGCTGCTCCAGGGAGTGGGTCGCGGCAGAGGACTGCTGCACCAGCGCGGCATTCTGCTGGGCGGTTTCATCCATCTGGTTCACCGCGATATTCACCTGCTCAATACCCCGACTCTGCTCGTGGGAGGCATTTGCAATCTCCCGCATCAGTTTCGTCATGCGCGTCACTTCGCTGGCGATCTCATCCATCGTCTCACCGGCCTGCATTGCCAGATTGCTACCCTCCCCGACGTGAGTCTGCGAATCGGTGATCAGGGTGCGGATCTCTTTCGCCGCGTCGGCGCTGCGGCTCGCGAGATTACGGACTTCGCCCGCTACCACGGCAAAGCCACGGCCCTGTTCCCCTGCCCGCGCCGCTTCTACCGAGGCGTTAAGGGCCAAAATGTTAGTCTGGAAGGCAATGCCGTCGATAACGCTAAGAATATCGGCGATGCGTGCCGAACTGCCGGAGATATCCTGCATCTTCTCAATCACGTAGCAGACCATTTCGCTGCCGCGATCGGCAGTATCAGAGACCGTCTTCGCCAACTGGTGCGCCTGCTCGGCGTTGGCAGCGTTCTGCTTCACCGTGGCGGTGATCTGCTCCATGCTGGCGGCAGTCTGTTCAAGGGAAGAAGCGGTAGACTCGGTGCGCTGGGCCAGATCGACGTTGCCTGCAGTTAACTCCCGGCTGCCGGTATCAATCTGCGCGCTGGCATCGCGAACGCGGGTCACCGAGCTCACCAGCGAGTGACGCATGTTCTCAATGGCGGCGTTGAGGCGGGAGAACTCTTTGCTGGTCATCTCAGCCTGCGCGGGCGTCAGGTTGCCCGCCGCCACCTGCTCCAGCTGCTGGATAGAGACGCTAAGCGGCTTAAGCAGCATTTGGCGCAGCGCCAGCCACGCCAGGGCAATAATACCGGCGGTCACCAGCGCGGCGATGACGATCAGCGCCATCACCCGTTTTTTGCTCGCCTGCACCGCGTTTACTTCCGCTTTACCGCGCGCTTCGCCCCAGTTCAGAAACGCCTGCATATCGTTATCAAACTGGCGCGATACCGGCACCAGCTGGTTCTCCAGCAGCGAATAGTAGTCGTCCGCACTCTGCTGGTTGAGCGCCGTCAGCATCGGGACGATGCCCTGGGTGTTGTATGCCTGATAGCTTTTGGCAACGGCCGCCAACAGGGCCTGGCCGCTCGCGTCCTCTACGCCCGCGCCGATGGTCTCCTGCAACTCTTTCTGGGCCTGCGCGACTTCGCTATTGATGTTTTTTACCGACTTGCCTGCGTCGTCTAATAGCCCAACCTCCATCATGCGCACTGCCTGTCCGGCTTCGTTGCGCGCGCGCAGGATCAGGGTGTAGCCCTCGTTCAGGCGTGCCATCTGCTCACCCTGAAGGTGATTAATGCGCTGTAGCGAGGAGGAGCTTTGGGTCAGGGCATAAATACCGATGCCGCTGACCAGAAGGAGAAGTAACGTCATTACGGCCAGCAGAGAGAGCAGGCCTGTGCGAATCGAAAGCGTTCTAAGCATGATGGCGATCCCGGTAGCAGAGAGACTTCGTAGCGTGAATAGTGCTGATTCGAACAGTTATCGACCGCTACCGGGAAAGCTTTAGCTATTTTTTAACCATATCAAAAAGTTATGACTTCGTTGCCGGGATGCTCACTCGCGTTACCGGAGAGTTCTGCCGGTTCTCCCACAGCACCGTCAGGCCGCGTTGCAGGGCGATAAAGATAAACAGCAGAATGCCGATGGCGATCTTTGTCCACCACGAGCTGAGCGTGCCGTCGAAGTTAATGTAGGTCTGGATCAGCCCCTGGATCGCCACGCCAAACAGTGTGCCTAACACCGTCCCCACGCCGCCGCTGAGCAGCGTGCCGCCAATCACCACCGAGGCGATGGCGTCCAGCTCTACCCCAACTCCCGCCAGGGCATAGCCTGCCTGGGTGTAGACAGAGAAGACAATGCCCGCCAGCGTCGCCAGCCCGGTTGAGAGCATATAGATGCGGATCGTGGTGCTGCGAGTTGAGATGCCCATCAGGTTGGCCGAGGTAGCGCTGCCACCGATGGCATAGACCTGATTACCAAAGCGCGTGCGGTGGGCGAGGAAGATGCCTATCACCACCACGCCCAGCATCAGCAGCCCCATCGCGCTCAGGCGACCGCCGCCGGGAATTTTCCACGCCAGGCTGGAGAGGGTGTCGTAGATCGGGTGGTTAATGGGAATCGACTCTTCAGAGACCAGGTAGCTGACGCCGCGCAGGAAGAACATCCCGGCGAGGGTGATGATAAATGCCGGGATCTTCAGGGCGTCGATCAGCAGGCCCATAAAGGCACCGAAGGCGCAGCCCATCGCCAGCACCAGCGGGAAGGCCAGCAGGGGCGAGATCCCCCAGAAGCCTATCGCCTTCGCCAGAAAGACACCGGTAAAGGCGATCACTGACCCCACCGAGAGGTCAATGCCGCCGGAGAGAATGACGAAGGTCATGCCAACGGCGATAATCCCCAGAAAGGCGTTATCGGTCAAAATGTTGCAGATAACCCGCGTCGAGGCGAAGCCCGGAAACTGGGTCAGGCAGTAGAGATAGCCGAGCACGAACACGCCGAGCGTGATCATCAGCGGCAGGTTACGTTTTATCATGACCACGGCTCCTCTTAATCAGATCGATAAAGCGCGGCGACTGCACAATCAGTACGCACATCACGACGATGGCCTTCACGACCTGGTTCAGCTCCGGCGGGAAGCCCGAGAGTAAAATACCGGTGTTCATTCCCTGGATAATCAGCGCCCCGACAATCGACAGCAGCAGGTTAAAGCGCCCGCCCATCAGCGAGCCGCCGCCAATCACCACCGCAAGAATGGCATCCAGCTCCAGCCACAGCCCGGCGTTGTTGGCATCCGCCCCGCGAATGTCCGCCGTGACGATGATGCCAGCAATGGCGGCGCAGACGCCGCTCAGGACGTAGGTCAGCATTACCATTAGCCGGGTATTCACCCCGGCGTTCTTCGCCGCGCGGATGTTGATCCCCACCGCTTCAATAAACATGCCCAGCGCCGTCTTGCGGGTAAAGAGCCAAAACACCACCAGCGTTACCAGAGCGATAATCACCGGGGTCGGGAAGAGCAGCAGCGAGCCGCTGCCGAGCCAGGAGAGGCTGGGGGCGTTAAAGGTGACGATCTGCCCGGAGGTGATCAGCTGTGCTACTCCGCGCCCGGCGACCATTAAGATCAGGGTGGCAACAAAGGGCTGGATCTTGAGGATGGCCACCAGCACGCCGTTCCACAGCCCGGCCAGCACGCCGCTGCCGATTGCCGCCAGCAGCACAATCGGCAGGCTGTGCCCGGCCACGGTCATCGAGGCCGCCGTTGCCCCGGCAATCGCCATAATGGCCCCTACGGAGAGGTCGATCCCGCCGGTGGCGATCACCAGCGTCATGCCGATTGCCAGCAGCGCCACGGGTGCAGCGCGGTTAAGAATATCGATGGGGCTGCCGAACAGCCGCCCATCCTGCAGAACGATCTGGAAAAAATGCGGCGCAACCAGGCTGTCGACCAGCAGCACGAGGATCAGCGCCACCAGCTGCGGCATACCCGTCGGCCAGCTTATTCGCCGCTTCGGCTGGCCGGTTTGCGGAAGGGAACGGGGCATCACACTCTACTCCTTATGCCGCGATGGCATTCATGATCGCTGGAACTGAAAGTTCCGCGAGCGGGATCTCTGCCACCTGCTTGCGGTCGCGCATGATGATCACCCGATCGGCATAGCCAACCAGCTCCTCCAGCTCGGAGGAGATCACCAGCAGCGCTAAGCCGTCGGCGCACAGGGTTTCAATAAGCCGGATGATTTCGGCGTGCGCCCCTACGTCGATGCCGCGCGTCGGCTCGTCGAGGATCAGGAACTGGGGTTTGGTGAGCAGCCAGCGGGAGAGCAGCACCTTCTGCTGGTTGCCGCCGGAGAGAAACTCAATCGGCTGCTCGGCGCTGGGGGTACGAATACCCAGCTGACGAATAAAGCGCTCGGCGATCTCGTTCTGCTCCCGGCGGGGAATGGGCCGCAGCCAGCCGCGCTGGGCTTGCAGGGCGAGAATGATATTCTCCCGCACCGAGGCCGCAGCAATAATCCCGTCGGTTTTGCGATCCTCGGGACAGAAGCCGATCCCCAGGCTCGACGCCTGATGCGGCGAGCGCAGGGTCTGCGGCTTGCCTTTGATGAGCGCCCTGCCGCTGTCGGCGGGCTTGATGCCGAAGATCACCTCGGCGGTTTCGGTCCGCCCGGAGCCTAACAGCCCGGCGAGGCCGACGATCTCACCTGGACGCACTTCAAAACTAAAGGGGGCGATGGTTCCCTTCTTGCCAAAATCAGTGAAGGCGGCCACCGGCTTGTCGCTGAGCAGCGTCCGGCCCGCCCGTTGCAGGGCGTTGCTCTCCAGCTCGCGCCCCAGCATCATTTTTACCAGCTCGATCTGTGGCAGCTCGCGGGTTTCGCGGCAGCCGACAAAGCCGCCGTTGCGTAGAACGGTGATGCGGTCGCTGACCTCATACACCTGATCGAGGAAATGGGTGACGAAGATCAGGCTTACCCCCTGGGCGCGCAGCTGGCGCATCAGGGTGAAGAGCATCTCTACTTCCTGAGTATCGAGACTGGCGGTAGGCTCATCAAGGATCAACACCTTCGCCGAGAGGTCGATGGCGCGACAGATAGCCACAATCTGCTGCATCGCCACCGAAAAACGGTTCAGCGGCTCGCGCACGTCAAGCGAGAAGCCGTAGGAAGCCATCAGCGCCGTGGCGCGGCGCTCCATCTCTTTACGCTGCAGGAAACCAAAGCGCCGCGGCTCGCGGCCGATAAACAGGTTATCTGCCACCGACATGTTCGGCAGCAGGTTAACCTCCTGATAGACCGTCCCAATGCCCAACTGCTGGGCATGGGCGGTGTTTTTAGGCGAGATAGCTTGCCCTTCGAGGCGGATAACGCCGCGATCGGCATGGTAGACGCCGGTCAACGCCTTGATGAGCGTTGATTTACCGGCCCCGTTCTCACCGAGGAGGGCCATAATTTCGCCCCGGCGCAGGCTAAAGTTGACGTTATCAAGCGCCTTTACGCCGGGGAAAAATTTACTTAACCCTTCGGTACTCAGAATTTCCTGGTGTTGATCGGTGGTCATGATGGCCTCCCCGAAACGAACCTGATACGACTTGATGCCACAGCACCCTGTAGGCCGGATAAGACGCCTGCGTCGCCATCCGGCGCGGCATTGCCTGATGGCGCTACGCTTATCAGGCCTACAAGACCATGTTTACCATGGCCCATGAAGCTCAGGCTCAGTAACCCATATTTTTCTTCTTCTCGAGCTCTTCTTTCGCCGTATCCGGCAGGTAGAGCGTCGATTTGGTCATGGTCATCTTCTCAGGCTGGGTGCCATCTTTTTTGAATTTCTCTAGCGCATCGAAGGCCGGGCCAGCCATGTTTGGCGTCAGCTCAACGCTGGCGTTGGCTTCACCTTCAATCATCGCTTTAAAGATATCCGGCACGCCGTCGATGGAGCCAGTCAGAATATCTTTGCCCGGCTTCAGGCCTGCCTCTTTGATAGCCTGAATAGCGCCGATGGCCATATCGTCGTTATGGGCATAGACCATGCAGATGTTCTTGCCGTTGTTCTCGGCTTTGATAAAGCTCTCCATGACCTCTTTCCCTTTACTGCGGGTAAAGTCGCCGGACTGGGAGCGGATGATTTTGATGTTTGGTGCTTTAGCGATGGCGTCAGCGAACCCTTTTTTACGGTCAATCGCTACGCTCGCCCCTACCGTGCCCTGTAGCTCGACAACGTTACACTTCTTATCGCCAACGGTTTTGATCAGCCACTCGCCGATCAGCTGGCCTTCCAACACGTTATTGGCGGTCACGGTGGTCATGTAGAGCGACTTATCTTTCACATCAATAGAGCGGTCGAGGAGGATCACCGGGATCTCGGCATCTTTAGCCTCTTTCAGCACTGGCTCCCAGCCGGTCGCCACTACGGGAGCAATAAAGATGGCATCCACCCCCTGGGCGATGAAGGAGCGTACCGCCTTGATCTGGTTCTCCTGTTTTTGCTGACCGTCGGCGACTTTCAGCGTAATACCGCGTTTTTCAGCTTCGCTTTTCGCGACGTTGGTTTCGGCGGCTCGCCAGCCGGACTCGGAGCCGACCTGTGAAAAACCGACGGTTAACGGGGCTGCCATCGCCATAGACGACATGGCTGCTGAGACTGCTGTGACCAGAAGTAAGCGCTTCCACATAATAACGTCCTCGTAGGGGTGATTATTGTTTGGCTAAAAGATGTTCGCGAAGAGACTATAGCGAATGGAAGATGTTACGAATTGCGTTACATCACACTTCAAAAAAGTAAATAAAACGTTAATCACAACTTTGTAATCGCTTTCATTTTGCTATGAAAAATGCGGCTGAGGTTATGTACTTTTCAGTCATGTGAATGGTCTGAGAAACGCGCGATTGGTACGGGGAAAGCGAAAACAGGCGAAGACTTTCAGCGTGAGTTGGCTATAATACCCGGCACTTGTTTGCCACACATTTTAAAGGAAACAAACATGAGCTTACTGAACGTACCGGCGGGTAAAGATCTGCCAGAAGACATCTACGTAGTTATCGAGATCCCGGCAAACGCCGATCCGATCAAATACGAAATCGACAAAGACACGGGCGCGCTGTTCGTTGACCGCTTCATGTCTACCGCGATGTTCTATCCGTGCAACTACGGCTACATCAACCACACCCTCTCCCTGGACGGTGATCCGGTTGACGTGCTGGTCCCGACCCCGTACCCGCTGCAGCCGGGTTCAGTGGTTCGCTGCCGTCCGGTTGGCGTGCTGAAGATGACCGACGAAGCGGGCGAAGATGCCAAGCTGGTTGCGGTTCCGCACACCAAGCTGAGCAAAGAGTACGATCACATCAAAGACGTGAACGACCTGCCGGAACTGCTGAAAGCGCAGATCACCCACTTCTTCGAGCACTACAAAGATCTCGAGAAAGGCAAATGGGTTAAGGTTGACGGCTGGGATAACGCCGAAGCGGCGAAAGCTGAAATCGTGGCCTCTTTCGAGCGCGCTGCGAAGAAGTAATATTTGTCCGCAGTAAAAACAGAAACACCGCCCTAACGGCGGTGTTTTTTTATGGAAAAAACAGCACCACCCGAAAGTGGCGCTGCTGTTAGTCCCGATCCCTGTCTAACCAGTTCCCGGTCTCTATCCGCGTGTGATCATCCACCGATAGCTGGTACACGTACATCCATGCACTGCCGTACGGTGTCTGAATCAATTGACGCTTGTACTCCCCGCCTGCGGTGCGAAGCTGATCCAGCTCGGCCAGGGTCTCGGCGTCAATACGGTAAACTTCACCCAGCACATGGCCCGGACCGGGCACCGCGCCAGGGTAGTGCCCCAGACTGTAGAGTTGATAATTCTCAACGCTGTGATCGCCCAGCCATTGAGCGTTAGTCATCCAATGACTGTTACCTTGCTTGCGTCGTAAACTGCCGTAAACAAATATTCGCATTGCTAAAACTCAAACTGATAGAGCAGATCTAGTGCCTGGTCTACGCCAGACACCGCTTCCAGATATAGCTTAGGCATTAGGCGATAGCGTAACGTAAGCGTCGCCAGAGAGTCAAAAATACCCACGCCATACTTCACCTGCAATCCCGGCAGAACATAGCCACTGACCACCACCTGGGAGGAGTCGCCTACGCCCTGCGTGTCCAATGCCAGATTGCTAACGCCAAACGTCTCGCCGATTCGACCCACAACCTGTCCGCTCTGGGCAACGCCCAGGCCCACCAGCGCCGACGTCATCGCTGCGCTGTCGCTCTGTGTGCTCTCCAGCCCCTGGCCGCGAAGCAGATAGGAGAGTGCTTCCTGCTGCGACATCGCCGGGTCAGAGAAGATCTCCGCCTTCGGTTCGTCGGCAGTTCCGGTCACACGTACGCCAGCTATAACGTCGTTTTCAGTGGATTCCGGGTTACGGATCGCTTCGATGTTAAGCAAAGGTTGATCCGGCGGACCCGAGAACAATAACTCACCTTTGCGCACAATCAAATCCTGACCGTACGCGTGGAAGCGACCTTCGGGAATATTAATCTGCCCGTTTAAGCCAAGTCCTTGTTTATCCTGAGCAACTTTAAGATCGCCCGTTAAGCGTGCTTTTAAGCCAAACGCGTCCAGACGCACGTTATTGCCCACGTGAACGGTTAAATTACTGTTGATCGGGATGCCTGCGGTCTGTGGCTCCTCCGGCTGCAGCTGGTTGTTAAGCATCACTTCGTCGCTGGAGACCCCTACCGCGCTCTCCGGTACATCGTGAACCACGATGCGCGCCCATGGCACGTCAATGCTGCCGTCGAGAGTGAAGAGCTGCGGCGTGGCCTCAAATACCACGTCAGGGGAGGCATCAAGACGGACCATCGGCGGGACGGTAATGCGTACCCGGCTGCCCTTCGCCGCAATCCGTGCGCGCCAGTTGTCGATCTGGCTCCAGTCGGCGTTACCGCTCAGGTTAATCTCGCCCTGCCGGGTGCGGACTACCCCTTGCAGCGTCGAGCTTTGACCGTTGAAGTTCATCGCCACCTGGCTAGGCTGCATCTCAAACGGCATAAAGTTGGCGTCGATATCCACGCCGTTCAGCCCCATCTGGCCAAACAGCTGCGGGCTCTGCACGTTGCCCGCCAGCCGCAGGTTCGCGTTGAGCGTACCCGCTGCCTTCTCACCCCGGGAGAAGATGGCGTTGATCATCGCGATGGAGAAGTTGCGGATATTGACCGTGCCGCCGAGGTTACGCTGCCCCTGAGGATCGGTGACCTGCACCTGGCCGTCAAACTGACCGTTATTGGTCAGGCGCATCATCCAGCCGAGATCGGCGCGGTTATCACGCAGCCTGGCATTGAGGTTAAGCGTATCGAACGCGACCCGCAGCGGCGCATCGTTGACGGTCTGCGTCACCCGCACGTTGCGTCCGGCCAGGGTCACTTCACCCTGCGGCAGCCCCGGTTTGGTGGTATCCCAGCTGACGTCCGCCCGGCCGCTGAACGATCCGCTGGCCTGGGTGGTATTCGGCATAAAGGGTTTCAGCATCGCCAGGTCGAAGCGGTTCAGGTTAACCACCGCCCGCCCCTCTGCGCCTGCGTCCACGGTCTGAGGTACGCACAGCTCGGCGTTAGGGTTAGTCCAGCAGTGTGGCCCAATGCTTACCTTCTGCTCCTCGCCACGGTAGTCGAGGGCGATGGCGCGATTCAGCGACCACGGCCCGACCGGGGTAGCAAAACGCGTATCGCTCAGCGTCCCTTTCCAGCGCTGGTTAGCGCGATCAAAGCTGCCCGCCAGGCGGAGCTGGCCGGACACCGGCTCACCCTGCGCCCGCAGGTTCAGCTCGTGCTGCTTCTCGCTACCTTTGGCATCCAGGGTGACCAGGCTCAGGTTAACGCCCGGCTGCACGATGCGCTCCACGCGAGCGGTGAGGTTACCGGCGATCTGATCGGTGGACTTTATGTCGCCCTCAACGCGCACGCGGGCGATAGAGAGCTCCTGCCAGCGCAGGTTGTTGGCGGTGATATCCGCCTGCACCTGCGGCGCATCCACCGTGCCCCGTACTTTGACTAACCCCTTCGCCGTGCCGCCCAGGCCCGGCAGCGCGTTATCCAGCCCCGGTGCGTCGATGTTGGCGTCGAGATTCAGCGCCTTCACGCCCAGCTCGCCTTTGACGTCGGCGCTGTTGCGCCCCAGCTCAAGGTGTAGTCCCGGTACGGTCCACTGCATATAGCTGTTGCCCTTGAGCGAACCGTTGACGTTAACTTTGTTGTTCTTGACGTTGCCGGTGATTTTCATCTCCGGCACTTCCATCTGCCAGCTGCCGCCGTAGAGGCTGCCGCGGGTTTTAATCAGGCCGTTGAGCTTCGACGGCCAGTCGGGCACCTCTTTGGCCGTATTGATGCCGTTAAGCGTCAGCTCCCCACGCCAGCTGATGGCCTGCTGCCAGTCGAGCAGCGCCTTCAGCTCGGTTTTACCCTCCAGCGCGGCGATGGTCAGCTTGTCGAGATTGATCTGCTGCTCGTTGCCTTTCGCGTCCAGCGTGATGGTCGCAGGCGGAACCTGCTGCCCTTTTACCGCCGTGCGGAACGAGAGGGTATAGTCGGTCATCTTACCGCTCAGCTTCAGCCGCAGGTCGTCCGCCTGGTACTGCCGCTCGCCGGTAAAGGGCCAGTAGAGCTGCTCGCTAATGATGTCCAGGTTCAGAGGCAGTCCCGCCTCCGCCAGCTGCGTCTTCGCCCGCAGCACCATGTCCACCGGGCCAGAGAGGTTAACCCCTACGTCAAGCGTCTCGCGCAGTGCGCCGCCGATCTTGAGCTTCACCTTCTCGCCCTTCAGGGGATCGACGTTCAGCGTGCTGTTGAGGGTGATATCGACCGGCCAGGTGTTGCTCAGCTGCGCCGTGCCGGTGGCGTTAACCGTGCCCTGATTTGAGTCGATATCAAGGGTGTCGAGCCGGGTGTTGCCGTCGATGCTGCTTACCTTCAGCAGCAGGTTGCGCACCACAATGTCGGTATCACCGGTAAGGCGCAGCTGCTCACCGCGAAACTCTTCAATATTGAGGTTGAGCGGTAGATGAACGTCGGTCATCTCCGGCAGCACCGGCTTAGAGAAGAGATCCTTCAGCGTTTCACCCAGAGGCTTCTCCTCGGGCTTCGGCTGCTCGATCTTCGGCTCGACGATCTGCTCCTGAGCCACGTCGGCCACCTTCGGCAAGGCAATCAGCAGCCCCTGTAAGGAGGTGGGCTTAACGGTCAGGTTTTTCTCCTGCCAGTTCAGGCCGGTGGAGAAATCCATCACCGAAACGGTGGTGTTATCGATCTTGATATTGACGTTGTTCAGCGCCACTCGGCTGAGAGTAATCGGATAGGGGGTAGAGAGATCGAGCGGCCCGCTATCCTCCTCCTCCACCTGAGCGGCAGGCGGCATCTTGGTGCTATCTACCGTCACGTTAATGTCTTTTAGCGACAGATCGTTAACGCACAGGCTGCTGTCCCTCAGGCAGGCAAGCTTGACCGCAAGGTGGATCTCGCCGGCGTTAACCGCCACGCCGGGCTGATCATAGCGAATATTACGCAGGGTCAGGTCGCGCCAGCCGCCGGTAACCTGGCCAATCTCCAGCCCCGGCACCCAGCGGTTCGCTGCCTTGAACAGAATATGCAGCCCGCTGGTGGTGCCCACCAGAAACGCCACCGCTCCCAGCAGCAGCACAATAAACACTACCACTCCGAGGCTTATCTTCTTCCATAAACTCATAATTCAGGCCCCAGACCGATGTAGAACTGTAGATCGTGCTTGTCGTCGTCGGCGATGGGCACGGCAAAATCAAGCTTTATCGGCCCAACCGGCGACTGCCAGCGCACGCCCACGCCTGCGCCGGTTTTAAAGTCGCTGCGACGGATATCGCTCACCGCCTCGCCGCTGTCGATGAAGGTTGCGCCCCACCACTTGCCGGTAACGTTGTACTGATACTCCAGCGAGCCGGTTGCCAGCTTCGAGGCCCCCTTCAGCTTGCCTTCGCTATCCTCTGGTGAAATCGATTTGTACTTATAGCCACGGATGCTGCGATCGCCCCCGGCGAAGAAGCGCAGATCCGGCGGCACGCGGTCGAAATCGCCGGTTTCGATCCAGCCCAGGTTGCCACGCACCACAAAGCGGTGGCGATCGTAGAGGGTACGGATCCAGACGTTCTGCGCCTGCAGTACCGAGAAGTCGACGTCGGAACCCCAGGCGGTGTTCGAGTAGTCGATGGAGTAGCGCTGGGAGTCGCCCCAGGTCGGCATCAGGCCGCCGCGGGAGCGGGTCCGGCTAATCATCACGCCAGGGTAGAGCAGCATGGTAGTGTTGGTCACGCTGCCCTGGGTAAAGTGATCCAGACTCCAGCGCAGGTTAATGGCGCGCTGCCAGCCGCTAGAGAGATCCCAGTAGCGGGAGAGCGCCAGGGTAGTGGAGTCCGCCTCGGTATCGTTAAGATCGGTACGCTTAAAGCCGCCCTGCACCAGGTAGTACTGCTCCAGCGGGTTTTTCAGCAACGGCATCTTGTAGCTAAAGTCGAGCTGCTGCTCAGGAGCGGAGATGCTGGTAGAGGTGGTGAAGCTGTGGCCGTAGGAGTTGATCCACGGCTTGCGCCAGGTGGCCTTCACGCGCGGACCCACGTCGGTGGAGTAGCCCACCCCGGTCTCTATCGTATTCTGCGTGCGCGGCGACACCACGCCATGCAGCGGCAGCACCTTGGTCTTGCGGGATTTTTCAAACTCTGGGGCAACAATCACCGAGTTAAACCAGCCAGTGGCAGAGAGACGGCGGTTCAGCTCCGCCAGATCTTTGGTTTGATACTCATCGCCCTCTTTAAAGGGCACCAGGTTTTGCAGATATTCGTCGCGGATCTGTGAGCCTTCAAACGTCACCTTGCCGAAGCGGTAGCGCTGCCCGCTATCGTAGTCGATATCCCAGAATGCCTGATGGCGGTCGAGGGCAATGCCGAGCTGACTTTTGTTGAAGGCGCTGTCGAAATAGCCTTTGCGCAGCGCGATGCTGGTGAGGCCCTTCTTAAAGCTGTCGTAGTCGTTGTGGTTCAGCACCGTGCCGATCGCCGGACGGGTTTTTAGCAGGTCCAGGTAGTCGCGGTCAGTGCGCGCGCCGCCGCGCAGGATCACATCCGTCCCCCCTACGCGCACTGGCGTACCGGGCGAGACGCGGGCGATTAGCACCTGACGGCCCTTCGCCGGCGGCGGACGCAGTTCAAAATCGATGGTCGGCTCATAGTAGCCCAGCGCTTTTAATCCATCGCGGATAGCATCATCAACGCGAGCGCGGAAACGCTGGTCCGCCGTTACTTCATCACTCTCAATGGTCGAAAGCTGGGCGCGAACGTTTTTTTGCAGCGCGCCCGATAACCCCTCCACCTGTAAACGGACGTTTGCCGCTAAGGCCGTCCCGCTTACCAGCAGCAGGGTAGTGAAACCTATCAGTCGGATGTGTGGCACGTTCTCTCCTGAATATCAGGCTCCCTGAGGTAAGGAAACCGAAATGCCGCTCCCCGGCTTAACAAATAACCCAACATAATGGGTTGAAAAATGGCTGGCTAGCCCAATATTTCTTAATGTTTAAATCTAGCCGTATTTGCAGCATTTATTGTGTTCAATTCAACGCTGCGTTACAACCTCGATCACACATCTATTCCTGGGAGGCCACACCGTGAGTCTATTTGATAAGAAGCACCTTGTTACTCAAGCGGATGCATTGCCAGGACGCAATACACCTATGCCGGTTGCCAGTTTGCATGCCGTTAACGAGCACTCAATGACTAACGTCCCCGAGGGAATGGAGACCGCGCTGTTTGCGATGGGCTGCTTCTGGGGCGTAGAGCGCTTGTTCTGGGTGCTGCCCGGCGTCTATAGCACCGCGGCAGGCTATGCGGGCGGCTATACGCCGAATCCGACCTACCGCGAAGTATGTTCCGGCCAGACCGGCCACGCTGAAGCCGTGCGCGTGGTGTATGACCCGAGCGTGATTAGCTACGAGCAGCTGTTGCAGGTCTTCTGGGAGAACCACGATCCAGCCCAGGGCATGCGTCAGGGCAATGACCAGGGAACCCAGTACCGCTCGGCTATTTATCCGCTGACGCCGGAGCAGGACGCTGCCGCGAAGGCGAGCCTGGCCCGTTTCCAGGCGGCGATGCGCGCTGCCGGGGACGATCGCACCGTGACCACTGAGATCAAAACCGCTGGCCCGTTCTACTATGCCGAGGACGATCACCAGCAGTATTTGCATAAGAATCCGTACGGGTACTGCGGGATCGGGGGAATTGGGGTGTGTCTGCCGCCGCAGACGGTCTAACGGAGTAATTGTGCCACGCAGGTGCGTGGCACAATTGTATTTTGTCAAATACGCGTTACATATCTAATGACGACTCCGTTTCAAAATACTTCTTTTAAATTTTAGAATGATTCAGTTTCGTAATGCTTCTTTTATTTTTAATATAGTTTAAGAACTGTTTCCCTTTGTCCTTACCCCATACCACGTTATCGTATGCGCTGTGCACCTTACGTCCAAAGCTCATCCCAAAATTAGCGACGCCAAACGCAGTCGAGATAAATGATAAATCTTCTGCCACCTGGGGATTTTTATTCCTGACTGCCGCACTGGCAATGCTAAATCCAGTACTTGAAAGATTTACTATAGAATTGATGGACTCATAAATTAATTTTGTTTTACTCAGACCACTATCAACATTTTCAGCTGTAGAGAAAATGTTTATTTCTACACCAGAGACCTCTTCAAGAACCTCCTCTACCGCTACTACAACATCAATTTTTTCAATCCTTGGCGAAATAGCTTCAACGACCTCGGTTACAGTATGAGTGGTGCTTTTTAATTCACCGGCTTCATTAATAAGTGAAACGGGTTTATTAACAGCTTCCCAGAGATGTTCCGCCCCCCGGGGGACTAAGTGCTTCATAGCTTTAACAAGGCGATCCACTGGAGAGTATGTTGATGTGACAACATGGATAACACCGAAAGCAAAAGAGGCTTTTTCTAATTTAACAGCTGCTTGAGGATTATTTTCACCTACCATATAGGCGCTATAGTTTGTTATAGCTGATGCGATTTTCGTACCATAAGTTAACGTATATTTAGTTATCTTTCCTACATTTGATGCTACCGATGCAGCGGTTTCTTCTGTAAACACATATTTAAGAAGAGAAGCAATACCAGCAATAAACCATTTAAAAATCCCATGACCACTTGGATCGGTAAAATTCACTGGATCGTTCTCACAATAAGCATAAGGGTTAATCCCTCCAACCCCGAATGGACTTTCGTTGTCCGGACAGTTAAAGCGCATTAGTATGGGATTATAGGCACGATAGCCATTGCCCAGATGTGATACTCCAGTCAGGGGATCCTGCCGCTCGCCGTTATAGCCGGGAAACGTGCTATTAGCCGAATTATTACCGCTGCCAAATGCAGAGTAAAGATTAACCTGCTGATTACTACCGTCGTAAGCCAGCTGTGTACTATTATTTTGATTCACACCAAGAAGTTGTATAGCCATAATTTAAACTCCTATTAAGTGATAAACATGCCGACAGAACATCGCACTAATACTAATAAAATTCATAGCGTTTCCTCGCTTACGGCAGAATAGCCTGACAGGCCAGATATATATCTATCCTGCTGCTGCTGAGTCTGGTTTATCTGGTTTACTAGCAGAGAGCCTCGATAATATAGATAACGCGTTTCATCGTTTATTGACTGAAATACGAGAGTATTAAAGCCATCATAACGATAGTTTGATTGAGCACCCTCAGTTGTTTCGATGCTAAAAAGTCGACCGAGTGCATCATAGGCTAACAAACGGCCCGCCTCGTCATACTGTAACCGACCATCGTCATAATATGAAAGATTGATAATCGATGGATAAGCCGGATTTCCCTGGTGCTCAATCGATGTAAGCTGGGTAGGGTCCTTTTCATTTTTATAATTAAACGTTGCAACATCTTGAGTGCCGTAACTATCTGTAGTAGTGCATTTTATAATATTATTTAGACAGTCATATTCAAACACTTGAGAGGTAAACTCTTGACCATAACCATCTTTAGGCAGTGAACTACCGCTGCAATCATGCCGATGAAGCCTGTTACGTGGATCGTAATAGTAGCTATTATCGCAAAGTACCGTTCCCCCCTTCTCGATTTTTACACCACAGACTTGGTTGTTTTCATAATAGTGAGTTGTAATAATAATAACGTCGCCGCTGTCGGGCGTAAGCGTGCGCACCTGCTCGCGACCATAATCATCATAAGTAATTTTTGTTTCAAGTTTGCCAGAGCCATTAACCGCTTCGGCAGTTTGCGTCCAGAGTCTTCCAAAGTCATCATAATGTAACGTTGTAGTCACTACGGGATCGCTAATCTTCTCAGGTTTCGCAACCTGTGAATCGGAAAGATAGTAGTCAACCCAAAGCTGATTATCTGAAATGTCAGTATACCTTACAGGTTTATTCATGACGCTCCAGTAATAGGAGGGTTTTTTACTACCAATATCATTAATAAATGTTTCCGTTTCAGCCTGCCCTGTACTGTACCAGGTATAAGAGTTGGTCTGCTGCCCCGTCTCCTTAACGGTGTCTATTAATCCACGCTGTTTGAAGTAGGCATAGCTTTGATCTATCGTCTGGTCCTCAAAAGTGGCACTGATGTTTGTTAAGGCATTTTCCAGTAGTGGATCGTAGGTATAGGTGAATACGCGATTCGCATTATCAGTTACCGTCGATGGATCATTAGCATTGGTTTTGTAGGTATAAATCTCTGTTCGCCCACCGACGGTAGAATTTTTCACCCGTCCCAAACCGTCAATTTCACGTGAGCCGACGTTATAACTATTACCGTCTTTATCGGTTGCGGCTTTAGTGATTGCAATAGCCATGCTAAATTGTGGCGCATAGGTAGTGCTTATGGCTGTGCCATCAGCATAGGTTGCGGTTTTGGTATGATCAAAATCATCGTATTCATAAGAAACAGGATGGCCCATTTGATCTATTTCCTGACGACAACGTCTGAGACCATCATAATAAATATGTTTACTGGCATATTCATTATCATTTGCATCATAAAAGGTAATAGTTTCAGGCAACGACAGATTGTTGAGTTGGACAACCCGCCGCTCCGATACACCTTTTGCTGATTGCAATTCTTTATAATACTTCATCTCAACTGGTGAAAACTTTAAAATTCGTGACAAATAAACAGAGTTATCAGGATCGTTGCTATCTGAGTAAAACTCATGGCCACAAGGGTAGCCCCAGTCATTGAAAAGAGTTCTAATGTTAATTGCGGCCTTCTGTAAATCCCCATTATTATTGAGATAACTGTCAGTTATTTTTTCATAATAAATACGGCCTAACAAGTCATACTCCCGCGTTAATACGGTACTGAAATCTTCATTTATCTGCTCTGACGCACTTTTCTCAATGGATATTACACGCCCACTACTGTCATAATTGAGACGCGTCTCAGCATTATCATTGTGGTTAATAAAAATTGTATTCAAGGCAGATGCATTCCCTGATGAGTCGAGGACCATATTATAAGCTACACTGACCGATCTTTCGTACTCCGTATTACCCTTATGGGTAATCATCTTATCGAAGCGCCCTGCACTGTCGTAGTAGTATTCATGCGGTGTGCCAAGCAGATCGTTCAGCGACGTTATTTTACCTGAATAATATGAGCGAGTCATTGTACCGTTTTGTGTCAGACCGTCAAATGTTGTTATGGTCATATTACTTTCAATTACTTTATCACCATCTGGATCACCATACGCTGTTGTTAAGTTATAATCGTGAGCCTGGCTCAGCATATAGGGGGTCGTGCCTTTATCGTCCGTATAATAGTTAGTTGTGTTTTTCAGCGAAACGTGACCATATTTAAATGAAGTTTTATCATCTGAATAGTATTCCGTATCCAGCGCAGTCAACGGCTGCTTGCCACTGTCGGTTAATTTCACCAGTGACTCTTTGACTTTAACAATGCTGGTTGTCATAGGCCTATCGTCTAACGCAGCGAGCGAGCCGTAACGATAATAATTTGCTCTAATAGGTACATCGTCATAGTCCGAAGGTGCAGGCGTAACTTTTTTACTTTTAACAAGATTAGCAAAACCATTGGGATCGGCCGGACAGCCGGTATAACCATCGGCGCTATCCGCTTCACCGTCCGCGCTGTAAAATACATAATCCGTTTGCGTACCATCGGGATCGATCTGCTGGGTGAGATTACCGAAATCGTCGTACTGGTACTGTGTGAGTTCATTACGCGAGCCGCTGCTGTCGCGCCACGTTAACGTTTGAGTTAGCGGATATTGATACTGAGCAGGCAGTTCGTCAAAAGTAGTATTGGGGTTATCTTCCTGCCATGCATCGGCATAGTACTTGGTTTCGGCAGAGTAGTAAGTATCGCCCTGTGCCACCTCTACTTTGCTCAAAAGATGGAAATTGTTGTAGGTATAGGTTGTGACAATCTCCTGCCCATCGCTATCTTTTTGCGTCAAAGTAGTGGTGTAGGAATACTCCTGTCCAATCAGAGTAAGAGAGTAGTCAGTCAAAGCATCCCAGCTACCGCCCTGTGGGGCGTCATATCCCAGGTAGTTAGGGAAGCCCTGAGTCGAATCTGGTGTATATGTTGTGACCATATCCGGCTGACCAAAGCCAGGCGAGATAACCAGTTCCGTTACCGCAGGTAACGCACCCTGTCCTGACTCGGTGGGAAAGAGCATTAACCCATCCGTTAGCCCATTATTATAGGTGACAGTTTTTAATAAGCCGGTAATTGACTGGGTTTCAAATAGCGTCAAAAGACCATTGCCCATACCGATATCGGTATAATTGTATTGCCAATCACCTTCAGGCAGCCCAGAGTGGGAAATATTAGTGAGATAGCCATTCTCTTTAGTTAGCGTAAGCGTATATTCTTCAGTAGATCCTGGATAGAAGGTTAACGTGCCATAATCATGATCGAACGTTAAAAGAGTGGTATCGCTGTCATCGCTAATAGAACCAAGTACCCAACCCCGAGAGGTAGACACCCAGTCAAAGTTTAAAGAATATCCCAGCGGCGTATACATTTTAATTGGAACAAATTGCCCCTCATTAAACTCGCTTAAATCAGTTACGCTGCCATCATGCTCCGTTACCCGATAACCGGGGCTTCCATCCGAGATGGTTGTCTGGATAAAATCAAAGGTGCGCATCTTATTTTGTTCAATAATAGGTGAGTTCATTGACATATTCACCTTATAACTTTCACCTGAAGCCAGTGAAAGTTGCGCATTAGAAACATCAAATATGGTCAGCGAAAGGGTTATACCTATCCCCAAATCAAAATAGTCAACGTCGGTAGTAGCAGAGTAGCTTATAGAAAAAGTAAACTCCGGCCCCATGGCATTATTACCAATAAGTTGTCCCAGAGAGTGTTGAAAGCTAAACAGACGGGTACGTGGATCCACGTCCTCAGACGAGGCGCTAACAAAATTAGGCGTTTGGGTATAGTAGTTCGCACTCATAGTGATACCTCAGCAATAATTCGATTATTAATAAGGAGAGTCAGCCTGGCTTTTATAAATTTAGTTACTTTGCCTTTTTAATAAAGCCCCTTTTTTGGCGTGCGATGACTGATATTTGGGCTAATTAAATCACTAACCGTACGGCGTCTTTACTGTTTAAACCTTGTACTGACGATGCTGGCAGGCATCCCCCTGCTTACGCTATACTAGGCTTTGGATCGCAGGTCCACTCGCTGTGGATCGGCGTTTAACCTGATGTATTACATGGATTTTCAACCTTCCCTTCTTGAGGATCTGGCCGATGGCTGGATAAGATATGTTAAACAGTATTCTACTGATACTTTGTCTGATTGCCGTAAGTGCGTTCTTCTCGCTGTCGGAGATTTCGCTTGCGGCCTCCCGTAAAATCAAACTTAAGCTGCTGGCCGACGATGGCAATATCAATGCCCAGCGCATCCTGAAAATGCAGGAGAGCCCCGGCACCTTCTTTACCGTCGTGCAGATTGGCCTTAACGCCGTCGCCATTCTCGGTGGTATCGTCGGCGACGCGGCCTTTTCTCCGGCCTTTTACAGTGTGCTGGTCAACGTGGTGTCGCCCGAGCTGGCGGATCGACTCAGCTTTATTATCTCCTTCACGCTTGTCACCGGATTGTTCATTCTCTTTGCCGACCTGACCCCGAAACGCATCGGTATGATTGCGCCCGAAGCCGTGGCTTTGCGCATCATCAACCCGATGCGCTTCTGTCTGTTCATCTTCCGTCCGCTGGTGTGGTTTTTTAACGGGCTGGCTAACGTCATCTTCCGCATCTTTAAGCTGCCGATGGAGCGTAAGGACGATCTTACCTCCGATGATATCTACGCGGTATTTGAGGCCGGTGCGCTGGCGGGCGTGCTGCGTAAGCAGGAGCACGAGCTGATTGAAAACGTGTTTGAGCTGGAGTCACGTACCGTACCGTCATCGATGACCTCGCGCGAAAACGTGATCTGGTTCGATCTGCACGAAGATGAACAGAGCTTGAAGAGCAAGGTGGCGGAGCATCCGCACTCTAAGTTCCTCGTCTGTAATCAGGATATCGATCACATCGTGGGCTACGTCGACTCAAAGGATCTGCTTAACCGCGTGCTGGCCAACCAGAGCCTGGCGCTGAACAGCGGCGTGCAGATCCGTAATACGCTGATCGTGCCGGACACCCTGACCCTCTCCGAGGCGCTGGAGAGCTTCAAGGCTGCCGGGGAAGACTTCGCGGTGATCATGAACGAGTATGCGCTGGTGGTCGGTATCATCACTCTGAACGACGTGATGACCACCCTGATGGGTGATTTGGTTGGTCAGGGACAGGAGGACCAGATTGTGGCGCGCGATGAGAACTCCTGGCTTATCGATGGCGGTACGCCTATCGATGACGTGATGCGCGTGCTGGATATCGACGAGTTCCCGCAGTCCGGCAACTACGAAACCATCGGCGGCTTTATGATGTTTATGCTGCGAAAAATCCCGAAACGCACCGATTCGGTGAAGTACTCGGGCTATAAGTTTGAGGTGGTGGATATCGATAACTACCGCATCGACCAGCTGCTGGTGACCCGCCTTGACAGCAAGCCCACCACGCTGACGCCGAAACTGCCGGACGCTGAAAACCAAAGCGCGGCGTAAAACCTCTTCCTCAGAAACATCAACGGCCCCTTTAGGGGCCGTCTTATTATGTTACGGAACTACTGCATAGCACGTTGCTTACGCCATGTCGGTTTGCAGTCGCATAACCTGGCGATTGACTTCAGACATCACAGAATAGTGCTGCTTGTCTTTCACTTTTGGGACCAGGATTTTACCCTTGTCGAACTCAAAAGCGCCTACGTCCTTGATATACAACCGTCCACGGAACAGGATCTTCACGTACTTCGCTACCTGGAGCGGATTGTAACGTTGGAAAATTTTCATTCTTCTTTCTCTCCTGCTGAATCTTACGCCCAAGCGACGCCACAATTGGCTCGACTTTAATGAACGCAAATTTTGTTGCCCAGTGACTATAGACCACAAACTCATTGATACCCAGTATGCATAAGTTTATTTACCGTTTGATTACAATTAATCAGAATTTTCTACCCCAGCCACTGAGCATGACAGTATAAGGCATGGTTTTTGCGCAAATGTGTGCGTCCGCCCGCAAACTGGCACCCCGTTTGCGAGAAAAGAAGATTAATTGCACTTATCATTAAAGGCAGAGACCAAGTGGTCGGATCACCTGCACTGAATAAGGGAAACATGATGACGTTACGCAACACTCTGGCTGTAACCTGCCTGCTGCTGCCGCTGGTGGCCTCGGCTCACCGTTTTGAAGAGAATCAGCGCGTGCCCCCGGTTGGCGTGGCCGATCGGGGAGAGCTGGTCTTCGATAACAATAAGTTTAGCTATAAAAAATGGAATAGCGCGCAGCTGACCGGAAAAGTTCGTGTGGTGATGCACATTGCTGGCCGTACCTCGGCGAAAGAGAAAAATGCGGCGCTGATCGAAGCGATCAAATCGGCGAATCTGCCGCACGACAGGTACCAGACCACCACTATTATCAATACTGATGATGCTATCCCCGGTTCGGCGATGTTTGTGCGCAGTAGCATTGAGAGCAACAAGCAGCTCTACCCTTGGTCGCAGTTTATCGTCGACAGTGATGGCGTGACGCGCAAGGCGTGGCAGCTGGAGGAAGAAGGCTCCGCCGTCGTGGTGCTGGATAGAGAGGGTCGGGTACATTACGCCAAAGATGGCGCACTGACCCAGCAGGAGTCGCAGCAGGTGATCGCCCTGCTGCGTAAGCTGCTGGAGAGCTAAAGACTAAAAGATAGAGACGCGGAAACCGGGGTTGAGGAAGGATTCACGCGGCGTGTAGTCCAGCGTTTTTCCCTGCCAGTCATGGACGTGCGCCCCGGCAGCCACCGCTACCGCATGACCTGCGGCGGTATCCCAGATGCTGGTTGGCCCAAAGCGCGGATAGAGCTGCGCCTCGCCCTCTGCCACCAGGCAGAACTTGAGCGACGAGCCGATCGCCGTGGTCTGGTGTTCTCCCATCTGCTCCAGATACTCTTTCAGCTCGGTATCATTCGCGGCATGCGAGCGGCTGATCACCACACGTGGCGGGCGTGCCTCACGCACCTGGATCGGATTACGAATGTTGTTCTCCTCTTTCCACGCCTTACCTTCTGCCGCGCTGTACATCACTTTCAGTACCGGCGCATAGACCACGCCCAGCACCGGCTTACCCTCTTCGATCAGCGCGATGTTAACGGTAAACTCCCCGTTGCGCTTGATGAACTCTTTGGTGCCGTCCAGCGGATCCACCAGCCAATAACGCTGCCAGTGCTGGCGAACCTCCCAGGCAGGAGGATCCTCTTCTGAGAGCACCGGGATATCCGGAGTAAGCGCTTGCAAACCTTTGACTATCACCTGGTGAGCGGCAATATCCGCCGCGGTCACCGGTGAATCGTCGGTTTTACGGTTCACATCTATCGGGCTGTTCCCGTCGTAAACCTGCATGATAGCTTCACCCGCTTCCCGTGCGAGCTGACAAATTGCGTCTAACATTCTCCACCTCTCTGTGTCAGTGGTTTTAACTCGTTGTTTTACTTATACCCTATCACGGCCAGAACTGCCATCTGTGACCACACCTGCGGTTTTATTGCTCACTTTTATGGCAAGATTCACAAATCTGTAAGCAACCAGATGTAAATACATTCTCTTTTGTGGACTAGATCTAAAAGGACGCTCTGATGATTAAGTTTAGTGCAACGTTCCTGGCCATGCTGACGGCGGTCGGGGCCCAGGCCGCCACCGTGGATCTCCGCCTGCTGGAAACCACCGATCTGCATAGCAACATGATGGACTTTGATTACTACAAGGATACGCCAACGGAGAAGTTCGGTCTGGTGCGTACCGCTACGCTGATTAATGCCGCCCGTCAGGAAGTTGCCAACAGCGTGCTGGTGGATAACGGCGACGTGATTCAGGGCAGCCCGCTGGGGGACTATATGGCGGCAAAAGGGTTAAGCCCGAACGAGGTGCATCCCGTTTATCAGGCGATGAACAGCCTCGATTATGCGGTAGGTAACCTCGGCAACCATGAGTTTAACTACGGGCTGGATTACCTGCATCGTGCGCTGGCGGGAGCAAAATTCCCCTACGTGAACGCCAATATTATTGACGTGAAAACCCAGCAGCCGCTGTTTACCCCCTACCTGATCAAAGAGACCACGGTTAAGGATAAAGAGGGCAAACCTCAGACCCTACGTATTGGCTATATCGGCTTTGTGCCGCCGCAGATCATGACCTGGGATAAAGCGAACCTCAGCGGCAAGGTAACGGTGAACGATATTACCGAGACCGCGCGCAAGTATGTTCCAGAGATGCGCAGCAAAGGCGCGGACGTAGTGGTAGTAATCGCTCACTCCGGGCTGTCGGCTGAGCCTTATAAGGCGCTGGCAGAGAACTCGGTTTACTACCTTAGCGAAGTATCCGGCGTTGATGCGATCCTCTTCGGTCACGCCCATGCGGTATTTCCTGGCAAAGATTTTGCCGCGATTAAAGGCGCAGATATCACCAACGGCACCCTTAACGGCGTGCCTGCGGTGATGCCAGGCATGTGGGGCGATCATCTTGGCGTGGTCGATTTGGTATTGAATAACGATAGCGGCACGTGGAAGGTCACGCACTCGCGCGCCGAGGCCCGGCCTATTTACGACGCGGCGGCGAAGAAATCGCTGGCGGCAGAGGACAGCAAGCTGGTATCAGTTCTTAAAGCATCCCATGACGCCACCCGCGAGTTCGTTAGCAAACCTATCGGTCAGTCTGCCGATAACATGTATAGCTATCTCTCCCTGGTGCAGGACGATCCCACCGTGCAGGTGGTCAATATGGCGCAGAAGGCCTACGTTGAGCACTATATTCAGGGCGATCCGGATCTGGCTTCGCTGCCGGTGCTCTCCGCTGCCGCCCCCTTTAAAGCAGGCGGGCGCAAGAACGATCCGGCCAGCTTTGTTGAGGTCGAGAAGGGCCAGCTGACCTTCCGTAACGCCGCCGATCTCTATCTTTATCCGAATACGCTGGTGGTGGTGAAGGCAAGCGGCAAAGAGGTGAAGGAGTGGCTGGAGTGCTCCGCCGGACAGTTTAACCAGATCGATCCCCACAGCAGCAAGCCGCAGTCGCTGATTAACTGGGACACCTTCCGCACCTATAACTTCGACGTGATTGACGGCGTTAACTACCAGGTCGATGTGACCCAGCCCGCGCGCTATGACGGTGAGTGCCAGAGCCTGAATCCGCAGGCGGAGCGCATCAAAAAGCTGACCTTCAACGGCAAACCCATTGATCCCAACGCCACCTTCCTGGTAGCGACCAATAACTATCGCGCCTACGGCGGCAAATTTGCCGGGACCGGCGACAGCCACATTGCTTTTGCTTCGCCGGATGAGAACCGCGCCGTGCTGGCAGCGTGGATCAGCGCTGAGTCAGCCCGCACGAAAGCGATTCACCCGGCGGCAGACAACAACTGGCGACTTGCACCGATCCACAGCGATACGGCGCTGGATATTCGCTTTGAGACCTCCCCCTCCGCTAAGGCAGCGGCGTTTATCAAAGAGAAGGCCCAGTACCCGATGACCCGGGTCGGCAGCGACGACATTGGATTTGCCATTTACAAAGTTAATCTAAACGCGAAGTAACCCGTAGGCCCGGCAAGCGTGAGCGCCGCCGGGCGTTTTCCTCCCCCTACGCCGCCCGCTCGTCGCGCCTCGCCAGCACCGCCGACAGGTTCAATTCGATCCAGTCGGCGAGCGCGGCCACCTTCTCGCTGACCTCTTCACCCAGCGGCGTCAGGCTGTACTCAACGTGTGGCGGCACCACTGGATACGCCACCCGGTTAATAAACCCGTCCTGCTCCAGCCATTGCAGGGTTTGCGCCAGCATCTTTTCGCTGACGCCGCCCATCTTACGGCGCAGATCGCTAAAGCGATGCGTACCGTCGCGCAGGGCCACCATCACCAGCACGCCCCAGCGGCTGGTCAGGTGTTTAAGCACATCCCGGGAGGGACACTGCTCGGCGAACAGGTTTCCTTCACGTAGCCGTTCACTCAGCGTCTGGGGCGTGTTTGCCATTTTCATACTTACCTTTTTGTACGTACTTACTAAAAGTTAGTTAGAGTGCTAGTGTGCCATAACTCACTACCCACAAGAAGGAAAATCACATGATCGCAATTACCGGCGCAACAGGCCACCTGGGCCAGCTGACCCTTACCGAACTGCTGAAAACCGTTCCCGCCAGCCAGCTGGTGGCCATTGTGCGTAACCCGGCAAAAGCCGAAGCCCTGGCTCAGCAGGGTGTCATCGTGCGTCAGGCCGAGTATAGCGACCAGGCAGCGCTCACCGCCGCCCTTGAAGGCGTTGATAAGCTGCTGCTGATCTCCTCCAGCGAAGTGGGCCAGCGCGCGGTTCAGCACCGCAACGTTATCGATGCAGCGAAGGCGGCAGGCGTAAAATTTATTGCCTACACCAGCCTGCTACATGCCGATCGCTCTCCGCTGGGCCTACACGTTGAGCACGTAGAAACCGAGCAGTATCTGGCGGCCTCCGGCATCCCTTATGCCCTGCTGCGTAACGGCTGGTATAGCGAAAACTATCTGGCCAGCGCCCCTGTGGCGTTAGAGCACGGCGTATTTATTGGCTCCGCCGGCGAGGGCAAAATCGCCTCCGCCACCCGGGCTGACTATGCAGCGGCGGCGGCCAAGGTGATGAGCAGCGAAGGCCATGCGGGCAAGGTGTACGAGCTGGCGGGAGACGAGGCCTGGACCCTCAGCGAACTGGCGGCAGCGCTCAGCAAGCAGAGCGGCAAACCGGTGGTTTATCAGAACCTGAGTGAAGCCGATTTTGCTGCCGCGCTGAAAGGTGCAGGCCTGCCGGAGGCGTTTGCTAACCTGCTGGCGGACTCCGACGCGGGTGCGGCAAAAGGCGGCCTGTTTGACGACAGCCGCATGCTAAGCACGCTGATTGGCCGCCCGACCACGCCGATCCACGACAGCATCCGCGACATCGTCTGACCTAATAGAACCGTTAATTTTTGTGGCATCCCACCGGGTCATTCCTGATAATGAAGCGATGACCCGCGTGTCTGAGTTTGCTCGTAGAGGGTTTTTAGCAGGCTAAGCACCTCTTCATCTTCAGGAAGATCATTGTCATAAACAAGCGGGGCGAAGCGGGTGTAAAACTCTGCTCTTATCTTTCGCCAAATCGATTCAAAGTCAGAAAAAATAGCCGCCTTATGGATAGGCGTATCCAACCAGTTTCCTGCATTGGCAAACTGCTGTCTGTCAGCATTCTCCACGACGTCCAGCATAGGAAGCAGCGTGTTTTCTGCAAAAATCCCTGCGTATGCCGCTTCCCGCCTGATAAGGCATAGGTCATAGATATGCCGGATCTTGCTCTTTAACTGCTCTTCCGCGTTGACTTCGCGAGATGCTCTGACCAACCCCATGATCTTTTCAGCAACGGTACGTTCAATATTTAAGACATTAATATTAAAAGCCGTTAGCCCAAACGTCTGTATCAGATCCGGTCGGCCCATCATGTTCAGTGAATCGGCAATCAGAGAATTCACGGGCATTAAGCAAAAGGGCTCTGGCATGGTAAATGCGTTTATTTCCAGTAAGAGCAACGACGACGCTTGCGCAAAATCGCCATCAACCAATCTGGGGTACGCAAACCACGTCTTCCGAAATGTTCCACGTTTTGATTCACCGGGATAATCAGGTATATGGATTAACCCTTGTGTCATTTCAGCTTCGGCCTTTTTAAGGAAAGCTTTGGTCTGATTCGCAGAAAAATGAGGCAGATGAGCCGCAAGATCGATATCTTCAGAAAAACGATGGATCAGCTTATAGGCTTTGGATAGCGAAGTACCGCCCTTAAATATAAGCTGTTCTTTATATTGCGAGCGGCTAAGGTTTTTTAAAACATAGGTAACCCAGTAATCTTTCTCCACATAGACTGCTGGTATGGAAAGATGATCTGCCGTTGCCTGAATAACTTCAGCAAAAATTTCAGTACGCTCGTGAAGATTCATACTATTTTCCATTTTTGGGCTTTTGCCCACTGTCCTTGTAAACCAATCTTATAATGGGTTGTTGGGTTTAAATCTTCTGCCAAAACCCGGCTGTTCTCATCCTCTTTTGAATCCAGAATGAGGCCCAGCAACGCTTTTGTCGCTGGCGGGTAGTACGCTTTTGCTAGCTGTACCAGCGTACCAATAGAAGAGTCATCCAGACAGTCCAATTTTTGACTCAATAGAGTGAGAATTTCTGAGGGCTGACTATCAGGAATGTTTTTAATATCAGACAGCGCATCCAATACTTCAAGATACGTTTTATTCTGCCCAGAAACAGGTGCTTTACTGGGGATTAGCTTTAGGTCGATATTTCCTAAGTTTTTTTTCTGTCGCGCTTTTTCAGTAGCAATAGTCACCGTTTTCGGCAGTTGAGTGGTTAACCCCATACGGTTATATAGGTTAAGCCCAGTAATATAACCTACTCGTTTCTCGCCTTCATAAAGATAAAGCCGAATTTTTTCATCATCCGCTGGATGCACCTCTCCCAGCACACCTTGCTTAGGTCGATAGAAAACGCCCTTTGAAAAACGGCGAATCTTTCCGGCTTTTACTAATCGGCTCATAGCCTTAACGGTACTATCAGGCGATATTTTCCACGCGGACAGAACCTGATAGGTAAACATCTTACCTGGCTCAATGCCGCCAATGTCTTTTACGACTTGCGCTTGAATGCTCATAGAACACCTCCCTGTACAAAATGCTACCTCTCTCTCTTTATCACTTCAAGTTTTTAACGCTAAAAACATGACAAAGATGGTAGGGATTTTTTACTGGCATCCCACCGAGTCATTCCTGATAATGAAGTGATGACCCGCGTGGAGAGAGCCAGTGCAAGGCGTACCGGAACAGTTTAGCGATGAAAAAGATAGCGCTCGCTTTCGCCATCTGGCGCAGTTGCCGGGCGTGGAGCTTTATCACGCCCATATCTCCCGCTACGTTTTTGAGCCGCATACGCACGAAGCTTTCGGCATCGGTACCATAGAGAGCGGCGCGGAGCGCTTTCGCTATCGCGGCGCGCAGCACGTTGCCTCGGCCCGCTCGGTGGTCACCATGAATCCCGAGGAGCTACACACCGGCGAGGCAGCCACCGCTGACGGCTGGCGCTACCGCATGATCTATATCGAGCCGGATCGGCTTGAGCAGATCACCGGGATCCGCCACTGGTGGTTTGCTGAGGCCACCCGCTACGATCCGATCCGCTCCCGGCAAATTTTTACGCTTATCCACCATCTCTGGCAGAGCGACGATCCTCTTGCTCAGCAAGGCCTGATGCTGGATCTCATCGACGCCTTCAGGCCGCTGGCGCACCATGCGCCAGTGCCAGCAGAGGGAGCGCACCGCTTTGAGCGCGTACGCGACTACCTGCACGACAACTATATGCACTCCCTGACCCTCGACGAGCTGGCACAGGTGGTCTCCCTGAGCCCCTATCACTTCCAGCGCCAGTTCAAGGCCCATTTTCACGTCACGCCGCACCAGATGCTGATGGCAATCCGCCTCTGGCGGGCTAAAATTTTCCTCACCCAAGGAATGCCCGCCGCTGACGTTGCGGCCACCACCGGGCTGACCGATCAGTCACACCTCACCCGCGCGTTCACCCGCCGCTACGGCATCACGCCGGTGCGCTACCAGAAACAGGTTATCCGGCGCTAATGCGCAATCTCATACAATACGTCCGCCCGCTGCCTCTCTACACTGCCTGCTGGTTCAAATGAGGTAGATAGAGAAATGATTAGCGGCGTACTGTATGCCCTGCTTGCAGGTTTAATGTGGGGACTGATTTTTGTTGGGCCATTGATTGTGCCGGAGTACCCGGCGCTATTGCTGTCGATGGGGCGCTATCTGGCGCTAGGGCTTATCGCCCTGCCGCTGGCATGGCTGGGCCGTCAGCGTTTGAAAAAGCTGGCCCGCCGGGACTGGCTCAAAGCGCTAGAGCTGACCATGACGGGCAATCTGATCTATTACGCCTGCCTGGTGAGTGCCATTCAGCGTACCGGCGCACCTGTCTCAACCATGATTATCGGCACGCTGCCCGTGGTGATCCCGGTCTTCGCTAACCTGCTCTACAGCCATCGCGATGGCAAGCTAGCCTGGTCGAAGATGGTTCCCTCCCTGGTGTGTATCGCTATCGGCCTGGCGTGCGTGAACATCGCCGAACTGCGTCACGGTGTGGCAAATGTGGACGGATGGCGCTACGTCTCCGGTATTCTGCTGGCCGTCCTCGCCGTGGTGTGCTGGGCCTGGTATGCCCTGCGTAATGCCTGCTGGCTGCGGGAGAATCCAGATAAGAACCCGATGATGTGGGCTACCGCGCAGGCGTTGGTTACCCTGCCCGTCTCGCTGATTGGCTACGTCGCGGTATGCGGCTGGTTAAGGCTGGATCAGCCTGAATTTGCGCTGCCGTTTGGACCCCGGCCCTGGATTTTTGTCGGATTAATCGTGGCGATCGCCGTGCTCTGTTCATGGGTAGGTGCACTGTGCTGGAACGTTGCCAGCCAGAAGCTGCCGACGGTCATCTTAGGGCCGCTGATCGTCTTTGAAAGCTTGGCAGGAATGCTCTATACCTTCCTGCTGCGCCAGAGCCTGCCGCCCGTGCTGACCGCATCCGGTATTCTGCTGCTGGTGGTGGGTGTGACGCTGGCCGTGAGGGGAAAACCGGTTCACTAGGCCGGGCAAACGCAGTGTTGCCCGGCATATTATTAGAACGTTAGCGACTGCCTTCACGAGCAATTTTAAACACGGCGACCGCCTCGCTCAGGCGGGCGGACTGCTCTTCCAGCGCCGCAGCAGCGGCGGCAGACTCCTGCACCAGCGAGGCGTTCTGCTGGGTCACGCGGTCCATCTCTGCGACTGCCTGACCGACCTGATCGATACCACGGCTCTGCTCATCAGAGGCCGAGGCAATTTCACCCATGATGTCGGTCACGCGGGTGACGGCGCTAACAATCTCTGCCATGGTCTCCCCGGCCTGATTCACCAGCGCAGAGCCTGCGTCGACCCGGTCGCCAGAATCATCAATCAGGCCTTTAATCTCCTTCGCCGCCTGGGCGCTGCGCTGGGCAAGGGTACGTACCTCCCCGGCGACAACAGCAAAGCCTCGACCCTGCTCGCCGGCACGCGCCGCTTCTACCGCCGCGTTCAGTGCCAGAATGTTGGTCTGGAAGGCGATACCGTCAATCACGTTGGTGATCTGGGCAATCTTGTGGGAGCTGGTGGCGATCTCATCCATCGTCCGCACCACGCTCTCCACGACGCTGCCGCCTTTCTTCGCGGTAGAGGAGGCATCCAGCGCCAGACGGGAGGCCTGACGGGCATTGTCGGCATTCTGCTTCACGGTCGCCGTCAGCTGCTCCATGCTGGCCGCCGTCTCTTCCAGAGAGGCCGCCTGCTGTTCGGTACGGGAGGAGAGATCGTTGCTGCCGGTGGAGATCTCGCTCGCCCCGGTATAGATCACGTCAGCCCCGCCACGTACCACGCCAACCGTGTTCGCCAGCGCCGTCTGCATCTCTTTCACGTTATGCGCCAGCAGCGCCATTTCGTTTTTGCCTTCGGCGGCAATTGGCCGGGTCAGATCGCCTGCGGCGATAGCGCGGATGTGACCAAGCACTTCATCCAGCGGCTGGAGCAGCACACGGCGCATCGCAATCCAGCTGGTAATAATTACGGCGATCACCACCAGCATGATCGTAGAGAGGATCCACAGAATACGTTTGTAGTCGCTCTCGTTATCTTTAACGCCTTTACTGGCCAGATCCGCCTGCGCCTGACGCCATTCACGGTAGACCGCCTGCATGGCTTTCTGCTTCTGCTCGGCGTTCTGTTTGAACATTCCGGCCAGATCGCCCTGTGCCAGCAGGGTGTTCATCTTGGCCAGGGTTGTAGAGTAGTTGCGATACTGCTCTTCCAGACGGTCAGCCATGTGCTCATCCATTCCCGGCGTTTCCGGCAGCGCATAGTATTTGTCGTAATGGTCCTTCGCCTCGGCCAGCAGGTTTTTCGCTATGGTGACCAACTCGCTGAGCTGCCCGCCGTTAATCTGGCTTGCCTCGCTGCTTTGCAGACGCAGCATGCCCCGGTTGAGGGTTACACGCGCCTGGTTGAGGCTGATCCATGCATCTGTAAACTCGGCGACGTTCTGGCTGGAGAGCTGGGAAACATTGAAATTATCTTTATCGTTATTGAGCGCGGTAATAAACACGCTGGCTGAGATCAGCTGCATGACGCCTAACGCCAGCAGGACTGAAATCAACAGGGTAATGACTTTCATACGTTTAAACATGTATTGCCTTTTAGGGTGCAGGATATTGTCTGGCCTGTATCTATCGGCAGGCGTGGCCGTTTCTTGAACATAATTGTGAAGTACGTCTCATTTTTGCCCCTGCCGCTAAAGGGTTATAGCGCTGCTTTAAAGATGCATTTAAAATGCATCTTATTATTTACACATCGAGGTAACTGCTATGGCCTTTCGCGACCAATCTTTAGGTGAGCTGGCGCTCTCTATCCCTCGGGCCTCGGCCCTGTTCCGTCAGTACGATATGGATTACTGCTGCGGCGGTAAGCAGACGCTGGGCCGTGCAGCCCAGCGCAAAGAGCTGAACGTTGAAGAAATCGAGGCCGCGCTGGCGAAGCTGGCCGAGCAGCCGGTGGACAAAGACTGGCGCGTGGCCCCGCTGGCCGAGATTATCGATCATATCATTGTCCGCTATCACGACCGGCACCGTGAGCAGCTGCCGGAGCTGATCCTACAGGCTACCAAGGTTGAGCGCGTTCATGCTGATAAGCCCAACGTACCGCGCGGGCTGACCAAATACCTGACCATGCTGCATGAGGAGCTCTCTAACCATATGATGAAAGAGGAGCGGATCCTCTTCCCGATGATCAAACAGGGTCAGGGCAGCCATGCGGCGGGGCCGGTAAGCGTAATGGAGAGCGAGCACGATGAGGCGGGTGAGCTACTGGAGGTGATCAAGCACACCACCCATAACGTGACGCCGCCGCCGGAGGCGTGCACAACGTGGAAGGCGATGTATAACGGGATTAACGAGCTGATTGACGATCTGATGGAGCACATCAGCCTGGAGAATAACGTGCTCTTCCCGCGTGCGTTAAACGGCGAGTAAAAAAAAGCCCGGCAGCGCTACGCTTGCCGGGCCTACAGACTGTCTTACTTGCGGAAACTCTCTACGCGCTTTTTGCCAACCAGCAGCCAGAACGCGCCCAGCACTACAAACCACAGCGGCGTAACCATCAGCGCCTGACGGGTATCCTGTTCCAGAGTCAGCAGCACCAGCACAAAGGCGAAGAACGCCATGCACACCCAGCACATGACCTTGCCCAGCGGCATCTTGTAGATGGACTTCGCGTGCAGCTCCGGACGGCGCTTACGGTAGACCAGGTACGAGCAGAGAATAATGGTCCACACAAACATGAACAGGATCGCTGACACAGTGGTGATCATGGTGAAGGCTTCAATCACGCTCGGGTTAACGTAGAGGATCACCACGCCGCCCAGCAGGCAGATACAGGAGAAGGTCAGCCCGGTTGCCGGTACAGAACGCTTCGACAGCTTGCCGAAGCTCTTCGGTGCCACGCCATCCTGAGCCAGGCCAAACAGCATCCGGCTGGTGGAGAAGACGCCGCTGTTCGCCGAAGAGGCCGCCGAGGTCAGCACCACAAAGTTGATGATGCTCGCCGCCGCAGGCAGACCCACCAGCACAAACAGCTCAACGAACGGGCTTTTGTTCGGTACTACGGAGCTCCACGGCGTCACGGACATGATCACAATCAGCGCGAAGACGTAGAACATAATAATGCGGATAGGGATAGAGTTAATCGCACGCGGCAGCGATTTCTCTGGATCTTTGGTTTCCGCCGCCGTAGTGCCTACCAGCTCGATACCGACAAAGGCAAAGACCGCAATCTGGAAGCCAGCAAAGAAGCCGCTCAGCCCTTTCGGGAACCAGCCGCCGTCATCCCACAGGTGAGTAAAGGAGGCCTCAACCCCGGTTGGCGACTGGAAGTTCATCATTACCATTACCACGCCAACGATAATCAGCGACACGATGGCAACGATTTTGATCATTGCAAACCAGAACTCCATCTCGCCGAACAGCTTCACCGTCGCCAGGTTAAGGCTCAGCAGCAGCACGATCACCGCCAGCGAAGCCACCCAGTCCGACAGGCCGGGGAACCAGAACTGGGCGTAGGCGGTGATCGCCACCACGTCCGCCATACCGGTCACTACCCAGCAGAACCAGTAGGTCCAGCCAGTAAAGTAGCCCGCCCACGGGCCGAGCAGATCGGCAGCAAAGTCGCTGAACGACTTGTACTCAAGGTTCGACAGCAGCAGCTCGCCCATGGCGCGCATCACGAAAAAGAGCATAAAGCCGATGATCATATAAACAAATATGATCGACGGGCCGGCAAGACTGATTGTTTTACCCGATCCCATAAACAGCCCGGTACCGATGGCACCTCCAATGGCAATAAGCTGAATATGACGGTTAGTGAGATGACGCTGGAGCGACTGCTCGGTCGGTGCCTGTTCATCGGCGGCGACCTTGATCTGATCTACCATGTGTTTATTTCCTGTACCTGTCTGTGTTGTTGAGGCTCTTCTGGCCTTTCATTGCTGACGCGCGGGGCGCCTGAATGTGGACTCATCGATATTAGGTAAGAATCGGAGGGATGAATACTGCGATTTAAAAGCAATGTTACACTTATGTTAAAAATGAGTGTGATATCACACCCCTACCTTGATTTGGCTCACAAAAATACACGCAAAAAAAGCATTTGCAAGATTAAGTATCGACATTTGTGTAAAGGGTGGAGGATATGCGGGTGTGTCGCTTCCTCCCCCCGCCTGGGGAGAGGAATCGTTTAGCGGCGTTACAGGATTTCCAGCAGCTCGACTTCAAACACCAGGGTGCTGAACGGCGGGATCGACGCGCCTGCGCCACGCTCGCCGTAGGCCAGGTTCTGTGGAATGGTCAGCTCCCACTTAGAGCCTACCGGCATCAGGGTCAGCGCTTCGATCCAGCCTGGGATCACGCCGTTAACCGGGAACTCGGCCGGCTCGCCACGGGCTACGGAGCTGTCAAAGACTGAACCGTCCGTCAGCTTACCGGTGTAGTGCACGCGCACGCGGTCGGTACGCGCCGGGATAGCGCCTTCGCCCTGCTTGATCACGCGGAACTGCAGGCCAGACTCGGTGCTGTTCACGCCTTCACGCTCGCGGTTCTCGTCCAGATACTTCACGCCCTCTTCAGCCATCGCGGCAAAGCGCTCGCGACGCACCGCATCGGCACGCTCGTGAATTTCACGCAGCGCACGATGAACAACATCCACCGGCACAGCAGGCTGTTTACCTGCCAGCGCGTCGGCAATACCGGCAACCAGCGCTTCCGGCAGCAGGCCCTGGAGGCCAGACTCGCTTAGCTGCTGGCCTACCTGCAGGCCGATACCGTAACTTGCCTGTGCTTCGATAGTGTCAAACGTCGGGGTTGTCATGGGTTTTCCTTTCATCGTATTAAAAGTAGCGGGCAGCATAGCAGCCACGCCGCACCGGGTAAAACTTTGTCGCAGGGAGGGTGACAAATCGCAGCGAAAAAGAAACAATAGAGAGGGGTAAGATTATTCCCGATCCCAGGTCACGAAAGAGCGCTTTACTACGCGAGTCAGGCAGTTAGCAATCTATACTCAGTGATACAGGAAAATAACGACGCGGAGCAGGAGGAAAGCCATGCCCGGGCGATTTGCACTGAAACCCACTCTGGCGAAAATCTGGTACGCGCCGGATAACTTTCGCATTATGGATCCGCTGCCCCCTGCGCACCGTCGCGGCATCATTATTGCGGCTCTGCTTGTCGTCATCGGTCTTTTGCTGCCTTCTGGCGACAACGTCGATGATGCGCCCGTCAGGCGCGACGCGCAGCTGGATATTGCCCCTTCCCAGCCGTCTACCAACGTCCAGCCGCAGCTCGCACCTACGGTGAGCGATCCCCAGCTGGTTGCCCCGGTAGCCCCGGAGCCGATTCAGGAGCAGGAGCAGCCGGAAGAGACGCAGCCAACGACAACACAGAATAATGTCGTGCAGCCCTTCCAGGAGTCGGGGGGAATCGATCAGCAGTGGCGGACCTATCGCATCGCGTCTGGTCAAACTCTGGCGCAGCTGTTCCGCGATCATAACCTGCCGGCAACGGATGTTTACGCGATGGCGCAGGTCGAGGGTAACGGCAAGCCACTCAGCACGCTGCAAACCGGTCAGGTGGTGAAGATCCGCCAGAACGCCAGCGGGGTGGTTACCGGCCTGACGATTGAAACCGGCGATGGCGATGTGCTGTTTACCCGCCAGGCGAACGGCAGCTTTATCCGCGCGCGATAATGCCCCTCTCGCTCCCCGGTGGCGCTAACGCTTACCGGGGCTACCTCTCTTGTCTTGTAGGCCGGATAAGCGAAGCGCCATCCGGCGTTTTCCCGATTCATGCTTTGGGTTTATTAACCCACCAGATACCCGAGCAGACCAGCACCAGCGCAATGGCGTATTTCATCTCCAGGATGTTCTCCCCGAGGAAGATGGCCGACAGCACCGTGCCCGCCACCGGAACGACAAAGTTAAACGGCGCAATCATGCTGACGCGGTTGTACTTCAGCAGCACGCTCCACAGGGCGAAGGCGATGGACGAGAGCAGCGTCAGATAGCCGAGCAGCGCCGCCGCCTTCACGTCAGGCACTGCCAGCGTGCCGCCGGTAAGATAGCCCCCCAGCACCAATACCCCACCGCCAAACGCCAGCTGCCACCCGGTCATCACCGTTGGATCGACGGTTTGTGAGATGCGTTTGCCATACAGCATCGAGGCCGACAGTATAAATGCCGCCAGCACCACAAAGCCGTCCCCCATTAGGCTAAAGCTGAAATCCATCAGCGAATGGTTAACGTTCACCAGCATCACCCCGGCAAAGCCCAGTACGCAGCCGATGCTCTTGTTGTAGCTGAGCCTGTCATTTTTATAGATAAGGTGGGCCAGCAGCACGCTGAAGAAGGTGCCCGTGGCATTCATGATCGAGCCTTTCACGCCGGTGGTAAACGCAAGGCCGATATAAAAGAAGATGTATTGAATCGAGGTTTGCGTCAGGCCGAGAAAAGCGATCTGACCATACTGACGCTGGCTGAGTCGGGCGATAGGTTTGCGCTGCGCCATTGCAAACAGCAGCAGCAGAAGACCAGCAAACAGAAAGCGATAGCCAGCAAAGACGATCTTCGAGGGGATATCGTCGGTGGCGATAGCAAAAAGCTCATAGCCGCTCTTGATGGCGGGATAGGAGCTCCCCCAGAGCAGGCAGCAGAGCGTAGCCCCGGCGTAAGCGACGTTTCGACGGGCAAAAACCGGTACCGAAGAGACTGTTTCCATTTCCTCACCAAAACTAAAATCATGTTTTGATTTATTATCAGGGAAGGGGTGAGGAATTGATACCCGGCACCGTTGGGAGTGTCGGCGGGGTCGCAAAAAGCAAAACGCCTGCACGAGGCAGGCGTTTCGGTGTTATCTCAAACGAGAGTCGCAGATTACTCAGCAACCACGTTGATGATAACTTTA
>Ga0079104_1000341_pt1 | contig 56218 bp, 54 predicted proteins | sample MedtruBG_FD_76829 | JGI IMG/M metagenome (GOLD analysis project Ga0079104, IMG submission 76829) | Root nodule microbial communities of legume samples collected from California, USA - Medicago truncatula BG | ecosystem: Host-associated > Plants > Roots > Nodule | place: USA: California...
GGCTGGGCCTTGGTGAAGATTTCCGCGTCCGGGCCGATGCCGACTTCCAGATATTGCGACCAGAGGCCCATATCCTGCAGCAGTTTCTTGACTTCGGCGGCCTTTTCGGAGCCGGCAACGAGGCCCTTGAGATTGTCACCGAGAACCGGGGCCAGACGACCGCGGATTTCCTGCGCGCTCTGGGCATCGCCCTTGGCCTGTTCCTCGATCACCCGCTCCAGCATGCTGTCGGCGAAGGTGACGCCGGCTGCCTTGATCGCCTGAAGGTCGGCGGGTGCAAGAAGCTGACCTGCCTTGCCGCTCAGGAAATCGTCGAGGCTGCCGAGATCGGTAAAGGATGAGGTGGTAGACAGTTTTCCGACGAGACCGTCAATCTCCAGCAGCGCGGACAGGGTCGGCGCCAGAGACGAAAGATCGAGAAGATGTCCATTCGAGAAAAGCACCGGGCAGGGGCCGGCGGCCGCGTTCGACCATACACGTCCGACCAGAAGCGCGCTCGACGCATCCACCGGCAAGACGATATCCGACGACAGGGCATGCAGATATGCCAAGAAAATCCTCCTATGCTCCGAGGAGGGCCTCCACCCTCCATGTCGGATGTCCGACAATCTGAATAGTTCTAGTATGGCTTTTATCAAGTGTCCAGTACAGTGCCAAACTACTAAACATGCATGTCAACGACTTCTATACCGAGCCGCTTTGCGGCACCGGTCAGATGCCGGGCCATTGCCTCTCTCGCCGCGGGGGCATCACGCGCCGCGATAGCGTCTCGGACGTTGACGTGCTCAGCAATTGTTACAGCAACAATATCTTCTAGAACGGCCACGGAACGCGCTGTCCGGATAGTCGAATGCGTTTGCTCAGCTATCGCACCGATGAATTGTTGAAAATAGGCGTTGTGAGTAGCATCCGCGACTGCTCGGTGGAAAGCCAGATCCGCGACTACCCCGCCTTCGGTCCACTTTTCCGCTCCGGACATCTGCGTGAGTGAAGCGTTTATAGCATCAAGCTCCTGCTTTGTATGGAGCGATGCAGCCATGGCAGCAGCGCTGGTTTCCAGCACAAAACGCATCTGAAACAAATCTTGAAACGAGCTTTGATCCCGAAAGGGATGACTGTCGATTCGTATGGTATGACGTCTTTCTAGGTTTGTCGCGAAAGCGCCCACGCCCTGCCGTGTCTCGACGAGGCCTTCATTACGCAACTGTGCGATCGCTTCTCGTATAACTGAGCGGCTTACGCCGAAACTATTCGCAAGGACATGTTCGGTCGGGATCTTCTCCCCCGGTAAAATTCGCCCTTCAGTAATTTCACGACCGATATCAGCAGCGATCTTTGTAGGCAGCTGGCGCGTTCGTTGAATTTCTCCGAAACCACTCATGAGGACTGCGCCCGCATGGCGCGGTGTGTCACCTTGGTTGAATTTTTCGCATTCGTTTTAATTGACACCTCGATTACCCATCCTCCTCATGAGCTCCAACCGACAAACGACTAGAGCATCGTCGGTCGTGGAACAACTCTTTCAACGGTTATGATCAACGATCGTCACTACGATCGTTGCAGATATCTTGAGCGTTTCGTTCGTGAAAGGCAGTGGATGAAGGATGGGTCGCACAAAATAAGGAGGCACAGAAGACTTGTGTGGTGCGCCTTTACCCGCGGCCATGACATCGTTAGCCGCGTGGGCGGCGACGAGTTTCTGATTATCGTGTCGGGCGATCGAAAATCCGCAGAGGCCGTTTGCGGAACGTGTGGGCCCTGCATTCCGGCTTGACGTTTCCATCAGCTTTTCTGTGAGTAGAGGCGCGCGGGCAGAGATGGGTGGAGGCTTGGAAGGGGGGGACTGTCGCCGATCAAGCGCTTGTGACCGGCGTCCCGCGGTAACCATTCGCACGCAATCAATTTTGAAGTAATGTCACGCCATGATATAAATACTAGCTTTCGCGGTGCGCCGTGATGCTTGAGGGATCTGGGGGCAATTGTTGTGACTGATATCGCGGAAATTGCGAAGCTTTCGTTGCTGCTGGAAACATGGCTCCAAAAGCGCGGATTGATGAACAAGTCCGGCAGTCTTGCCGAGAAATTACCACCTGACATCCTCGACAAAATTGACGGCCTGATCGACAACGCCACGGAACTCGAAGGATTGCTTCGCATCGGCTACGCGGTCAGGCAAGGAGAGACGCTGGCGCCTCCAGTGGCAAGTGCAGCGCGCCTCATGATCCAGGAAGTCTGTGAGGCCGTTTTCGACCATGACGAGTTGCAAGCCGTTCGACTGACCCACTGAAAGGAACCAGATGAACGTTCGTGTGGGAATTTGCCCGGCGATCAAAACCTATGCGGTCGTTGCAGCCTGCGGCTTGGCGTCGCTTGGACCTCCAGCGGCCTCAGCCCCGCGGTGCGGCGACATCGTGCGAGCTTTCCTGATGAGCGTGCCGGCAGAACTCCTATCCGTCAAGGCCAAACGAGACGGGTGTCTGGTGACCTACCTTATGCACAGTGAAGGCAAACGACCTGTGCGGGTAACCCGCGAGCTGCGGTCCGATGAGGTTGGTCTCGTCCAAGCGGAGAGGAAATCAAGCTCTGCACAAATGGCTGACGAGACAAAGGTGCCGTGAGTATAGATCAGCTTGCGCGAGACTCCACCCTCACTCAGGCCTCATAATTGCAACTACTTCGAACCAAAGAGCCAAAGGCGCTATTCTACGGGTGTATCATATCCGGTCCAAATTGCGACCACATTCGCTGATGGTATTTTCGAACTGTCTTTCTCGTCGGACGAAGCCGACGCAACGGGACTATGATGGACACTTAGCACCGTCAGATAATGAGTGGACCCGTCGTGCAGAGCGGCAATGCGATCACCGGGCGAAGGGCTGGAAACGAAGGTAAATTTTCCCCAATTCTGGCTGGAGGCATCGATTGATGCTTTCTGCACAAGAAGATTCAAGGTAATCACCATTCCCTCCTAAATCGTTGCCCTCGAATGTTTTCTGCTAGCTTGAACGATCTACGTTCCGCTGTCATCGGAAAAGTCAATTAAGCATATGGAGGAGAGCACGCCATCATTCTCCTTGGATTGATACTCGGATGCGGTTACTTGACCACATCTTAGCCGGATCGGACGGAAAAACGAATGAGAGTTGTAATCTGTGGGGCCGGACAGGTCGGAACGACGATCGCCCGCCATCTCGCGTCTGAAGGGCTGAACGTTACAGTTATCGATTCCGATCCGGAGCAGGTCCGCCGGGTCGATGAGAGCCACGATGTTCGCGGTGTGCTCGGACATGCGTCCCATCCTGAAACTTTGCGAAAGGCAGGGGTGCAGGATGTCGATATATTTATCGCGGTCACCCGATCGGATGAGGTCAATATGGTGGCTTGCCAGGTTGCCTATTCCCTGTTCGGTGCCAGGCGAAGAATAGCGCGGCTGCGCCATAGTGGATATCTCGCGCAGGATAAATCGGGTCTCTATGCCGCGGAGCACCTGCCAATCGACGTTATCATCTCACCGGAAATAGAAATCGCTCAAGGAATATCTCGCCGGCTCGCCACACCAGGCGCGTTCGACATGGTGCCGCTGGCGGACAACCGTGTGGAATTGTTGGGCATACGAGTAGAAGATCTTCGGGCTCCCGTCGTGAAAGAACGTATCGCCGAGCTGAGGGGTAACGAGCAGCTTAGCGGGATGACAGTGTTGGCGATCGTCCGAAAAGGCCGTTGCTTCATCCCTGATCCTCAGGACCGAATAGCGGTCGGCGATGATGTGTATGTCCTGGCAAAGAAGGGGCAGGTAAGCGAAGTCATGACGGCGTTCGGGCATCGTGAGCGCGTTGGAAGAAAGCTCATCGTCGTCGGAGCCGGCAATGTTGGTCTCAATCTTGTGAAAACCCTTCGGCACCGCGCGCCACTCATCGATATCAAGCTCATCGAGCAGGACAAGGAGCGTGCTGAGAGTGCCGCCGCCAAACTGGGAAGTTCCGTCATAGTTCTTCGGGGGGACGCGCTTGAACGCAACGTGATGGACGAAGCGCAGGCGTCGCTGACGGAAACGATAGTGGCCGTCACGAACGATGACGAAACAAACATTTTTGCGTCGGTGCTCGCCAAACAGGCTGGCTGCAAGCGCACGATAACGTTGGTGAACAAGCGATCCTACGAGACCGTGATCCCGGTCCTTGGCCTGAACTCAGTTGTCAGTCCGAGCGCGGTGACGATTTCGACAGTATTGCAACACGTCCGCCACACGTCCATCAATGCCCTTTACACCATCCGTGAAGATTTCGGGGAAGTTATCGAAGCGCGCATTCTCGCTGATTCTCGGCTGCTTCGCCGGCCACTGGACCAACTTGGTCTACCGGTCGGAATGAAGATCGGCGCAGTGATCCGAGAAGGCGAGGCGATATTTCCAAAACATGACTTTCTCCTCCAACCAGATGACATCGTTATCGCGTTGGTAGCGTATAGTTCTTTGAAACTTGCTGAAGCTTTGCTTGGCAGCGGCCGAAGCCATGGTTGGTAATCATGGTCGCTAACAGAACCGTCTTCCCCGTTACCGTTTCTACGATCAAGGGCCGGCCCTTGGCCTACTTCACTGGCCTGGTGCTTCTGGCAACTGCTGCAATGATGGTATTTCCAGCGATTGCCGATCTCTATTATGGCAGCAACGATTGGAGAGCATTCGCGTTTGCGGGAGGACTGACAACCGTCCCGGGGGCTCTGCTTGCGTACTTTAACAAGGGAGCACTCAAAACAGGCCTCTCTCTGCGGCAAGCCTTTTTGTTGACGCCGGTGAGCTGGATGGCGGTCTCCATGTTCAGCGCAATTCCGTTTTATCTGTCTGACCATGCTATCATCGGCGGCAATGTCGCCAGTGCTGTGTTTGAAGCAGTCTCGGGTATCACAACGACCGGCGCTACGGTCATGTCTGGCCTTGATGAGGCCGCACCGGGAATATTGCTTTGGCGCGCCATTTTACAATGGATGGGGGGGATCGGCATCATTGGTACGGCGATCGCCATCCTTCCCGCGCTTGGTATTGGCGGGATGCAGCTTTTTCGCACAGAGTCCTCGGATCGATCAGACAAGGCAATGCCCCGCGTTCGCCAGATCGCCAAAGTGCTGATTCAGTCGTATCTGGCGCTGACTCTTCTTGCCGTTATCGTTTACTGGGCTGCCGGCATGCGTTTGTTCGACGCGGTAGCGCACGCCATGACATCAATTGCGACTGGCGGATATTCGACATCGGACGCATCTTTCGGCCGATGGGAGAATAATGGCATTCAGTGGTTCGCAGCTCTCTTCATGCTTGCCGGGACACTCCCTTTCGTCTTATACGTTCGTTTCATAGCTGGGGACCGGCTCGCGTTTTGGGATAGGCAAGTGAGGACTTTGGCTGCGTTCCTGGCAGCGACGATCGTTCTGCTTGGTAGCTGGCTCTACATATCCGGAACCTACGCATTTGAAGCAGCCTTCCGCCACGCGGCATTCAATGTCATTTCGGTGGTTACAACGACCGGCTACGCTTCCGCCGACTACACGCTCTGGGGCAATGCAGTCGTCGGTGTATTTTTCGGACTCACGTTCGTCGGCGGTTGCACAGGCTCGACCTCTGGCGGCATCAAAATCTTCCGTTTCGAGGTGCTGGCCATCATGCTGAAGGCGCATTTCATGCGTCTTCTGTACCCGCACGGTGTGTTTCCGCGTTACTATGGTGAGAGAAAGCTTGACGACGATGTGGTTGCATCCGTCGTTGCCTTTTTCGTCGTGTTCTTTCTTGCCTATGCGGCTCTCACCATAAGCTTGATGGCATTCGACTTGGATTTCCTAACCAGTGCCAGTGGGGCAGCGTCTGCCATTTCCAACGTCGGCCCCGGGCTCGGCGACATCATCGGACCAGCCGGAACTTTTGCTTCGCTCCCGGATGGGGCAAAATGGCTGCTTTCAATCGGGATGATGCTGGGCCGGCTAGAGCTGTTCACGGTTTTGGTGCTCTTCATACCAAGGTTCTGGAAAGGCTGAGACGGTTTGCTAACAGAAGGTCGCACAAAATCGTAGGAGCCACCCCTGAGTAGGCAAGGGTGGAGTTTCCTCATCTCACGCAGCCCTTTGTTGAGACGAGCCCGTGCGTCTACCAAAAACGGCGAGGCACATAGCTCCAAGCGTGCCAGCGACGACAGAGCCTAACAGGATGCCGATCTTCACATGGTCCTGGACCGTCGGGTCGTTAAAGGCTAACAGGCCGATGAACAGCGACATCGTAAAGCCGATACCGCAAAGAAGAGCCACACCAGCCATTTGACCCCAGCTTGCATGAGCTGGCAAGTCCGCGACATCGAGCTTCACGAGAACGAACACGGTCCCAAGCACGCCAACGAGTTTTCCCAGAAGCAGGCCCGCTGCGACACCCATGGTCAAGGGTTCGGCGAAGATCCCAGTCGATATGCCAGCGAGCGACACACCGGCGTTGGCGAAGCCGAATATGGGCACGACAAGGAATGCCACCGGCTTGTGCAATGCGTGCTCCAGCTTGTGCAAGGGCGATTCATGGTGTGCCGCCTCCGGCGTGCCAGGTGTGAGCTTCAGCGGGATGGTCAGGGCCAGCATAACGCCAGCCAAAGTCGCGTGGACTCCTGATGCGAAGACAAGCACCCACAACAGAGCGCCGAGAACGAGGTATGGCCAAAGCGCAACCACCTTCATCCGGTTAAAAAGAAAAAGGTTGGCGAGCACCAGAAATGCTCCGCCTAGTGCGAGGAGGTTTAGGTCCGACGTGTAGAAAATAGCGATGACGATGACCGCACCGAGGTCATCGATAATGGCCAACGCTGCGAGAAAAATTTTCAGCGACGCCGGCACACGTGAACCGAACAAGGACAGCACGCCTAGAGCGAATGCGATATCGGTCGCCGTTGGTATCGCCCATCCTCTCAAAGCGGAAGAATTGTCCCAATTGAGCCAGACATAGAAGAGTGCGGGGAAGGCCATACCGCCTGCTGCTGCAGCACCGGGCAGTATGCGGCGGCTCCAGGTCGATAGCTGGCCGTCAAGCATTTCCCGCTTAATCTCCAGACCAACGAGCAAAAAGAACGCAGCCATGAGCGCATCGTTGATCCAGTGCTGAACGCTAAGCGGGCCAAGGTAGAGGTGAAGAAGCCCGAAATACCCTTCCGCGATCGGCGAATTGGCGGTGATGATAGCAAGCAAGGCAACTACCATTAGAACGATGCCGCCCGAGGCACCGTTATTCAGAAAGTGTCGAAGGGTAGATTGAATGCGGCCCGGTACGATTGTCGAAGACATGGGTTCACGCTCCCTGGTTGGAAGATTGATCGAAGTCTCCGTCGATTTCGGGGGAACCCGCAGCGCACGCAGCACACGCCATAGAATGCAATATGGCATTTCTCCTCAAATTTCCACTATGCTATCGTCCATTTACGTTCTAGCAGACCAAAAGCGCCGCCTGAAACAGTCGTCTGCCGTGCTGCAACTAGGACCGCAACGGCGGGGCGGAAGTCTAGGCTTGACTGACTTTTTCCAATTACGCGGGGCGCGCAAGCAATATCGGCGCTCAGAGCATAGGGGTGCCGGGGACTTTTGTTCGCCGCAAGCCGTTCTACCGTCTTTTCACTCTGTGGTGCGAAGCGATTAACTGTCACGTCACCGCGGTTACTGACTGTGATCGTGCTTTTGTGATGGTCCGAGGGTTGACGAAAGCGACGTGGGCGCCATGCTTTCGCCTAAATTACAAATCCCGAAAGGATATCATGCCCTTCCGACGTATTGTCGCCAGCTTGTTGTTACTGTTGGCTATTCTCTTAGTTCCAGCGCCTTCATATGCGCAGGCGCCATCTTTGCCAACACCGCAGCCGACCAGTAGCGTCGACGATTTGATCCGGATTCTTGAGAATGAAGATGCCCGAAATGACCTTCTCACGAGACTAAAAAATGAAGCGGCAGCACAGCAGGTTCAGGAGCCGGTAGAAGAGCATCCCACCATCGCCCGTCAGATCGCTGAACAAACAAGAGCTGCGGCAGAACAGATTGTCGCCGGTGGAGAAGCGGTCTGGAGCGGCGTCGCGGCGCTGGCTGTCATCTTCACTGGCACGAGCACGGTCGACTATGGTGCGATCCAGACTCTGGTCCTCAATGTGATCCTCGTTGGCGCCGGCCTTTTTGCTTCGTTCTTCGTGTTGCGGATGTTGGCTCACCTTCTTCAACGGGACCTGGATCGCCGGGCAGTCGGCCGCCATTGGTCGATCCGGGCGATCTTTACTGTGATTGCCACAGTTGCGGATATCGTGACCGTCGCTTTGGCCTGGGGTGCCGGTTACGTGATTGCGCTGCAGGTCGTCGGTGGCGCCACTGGCCGCATGGATATCAACCAGACCCTCCTTCTCAATGCTTTTCTGATGGTAGAGATGCTGAAGGTTGCAATGCGCCTCGCGCTGCAGCCACGCTTTCCGGCGTTTCGATTTGTGCCCGTTTCCGATACTATGGCGGCCTACTGGTATTTTTGGGCAGCGCGTGCCGTCTCGCTTGTCGGGTACACCTTCATGTTTGTCGCGCCCATCCTTGCGTCGAATGTATCCGAAGCAGCAGCCCAGGCGGTTCGTGTTCTGGTGATGCTCACCGCACTGGTCATTGCTATCATCGTCATCCTGCAGAACCGCGATCGTGTGCGACAGGCCCTGTCGTCTCGCGCAGCCGGCGGCCGGACAGACTTTATCGGCCGCACTGGAGCGTTTCTCGCCGGCATCTGGCATCTTTTGGCTATTGCCTATCTGATCGCGATCTTCGTCGTCTGGCTTGTCAATCCAACAGCCGCTCTCCCCTTCATGATGGCCGCCACGATCAAGTCGATCGTCGCCGTCGTCGTTGGCGGTTTGGTCATTGCCTTTATCGGTCGCTTTGCCAATGCAGGCCTCAGGTTGCCTGAGGATGTTCGCGCCCGCCTGCCTGCCTTGGAGGGAAGGCTACAGGCCTTCGTTCCGCGTGTGATGCAGATCATCAGGATAGTGGTGACGATCGGAGTCGTCGTCGCCATTGCCCAGTCATGGGGCCTGGTCGACTTTCTCGGATGGCTGTCTTCTGAAGCTGGTCAACGGATCAGCGGTTCGGCCTTTGCCGCACTGGTTATCCTTATGATCGGCTTCGTCGCCTATCTGGCTATGTCCTCCTGGGTCGAATACCGGCTTAATCCGGAGTTCGGCACCATTCCGACGAGCCGCGAGAAGACGCTGCTGTCTCTCTTCCGAAACGCCTTCACCATCGCCCTAATTGTCTTGGTGTCGATGCTGGCGTTAGCCCAGATCGGTGTCAACATTGCTCCACTTCTCGCGGGCGCTGGTGTGCTGGGTCTCGCGATCGGCTTTGGCGCCCAGAAACTGGTCCAGGACATTATCACCGGCGTCTTCATCCAGCTCGAGAATGTGATGAACGAGGGCGATGTCGTCAGCCTCGGCAGCGTCAGCGGCGTCGTGGAAAAGCTGACGATCCGCTCAGTCTCGATCCGCTCGCTGGATGGAACGCTGCACCTCATTCCGTTCTCCTCCGTCGATACCGTCTCCAACATGGTCAAGGGTTTTGGCTACCATGTTGCCGAGATCGGCGTTGCCTATCGAGAAAACATCGACGAGGTAAAGGAGGCGATGCAGGAAGCCTTCGATCTCCTGATGCAGACCGAGTGGAGCGAAAAAATCATCGACAAGCTCGACATGCAAGGCATCACCGCCTTCGGCGATAGCGCCATCACCGTACGCGCCCGCATCAAGACGATCGCCGGCGGGCACTGGGGGACCGGCCGCGCCTATAACGAGTTCATCAAGCAGGTCTTCGATCGCCGTGGTATCGAAATCCCGTTCCCGCACGTCACCCTCTATATGGGCGAGGACAAGGCCGGTAAGGCGCCACCGCTGCGGCTGGAGGGCGGAACGCAGCCAAAGCAATCACCGGAAAGCGATGTGAAGCCGATCCTGCAGCCTTAATCCGCGATGCGCCAGGCCGAGCATATGCTGCCGGTTAGGCGCTTCGACATGAGATGGAATTTGCATGAGAGAGTCCTAATTCTCATGCCAGTCCAAGTGAATGACCGGTTGCTCTAGTATTTTCGGGAGCGCCGTATCAAGCGAAGAAAGCCAGTTCTCGCCTATGAAAAGCTTCATCATTAATCCACCGGTCTTCTACGGTTCCATCATTGTCATTGGCCTGTTCCTTGGAGTCGGCGTGCTTGTCCCCGGCCAGGCCGGGGCGCTGTTCGGGGCGATCCAGACCTCTATCCTCGGCGCCTTCGGTTGGTTCTACCTGCTGTCGGTCGGCATTTTTCTGCTGGCGGTGCTGGTGCTCTGCTTCGGGCGTTTTGGACAGTTGAAGCTCGGCCCGGACGATTCTGTCCCGGATTTCCGTTTCGTCTCATGGATTGCAATGCTGTTTGCAGCCGGCATGGGTATCGGGTTGATGTTTTACGCCGTCGGCGAGCCAATGACACACTTTATGGCGCCACCGACCGCCGAACCGCGCTCGATCGAGGCGATGCGCGAGTCGATGACCGTTACGTTCTTTCATTGGGGTATTCACGCCTGGGCGATCTATGCCGTGGTTGGCCTGTCGCTGGCCTACTTTGGCTACCGCTATAACCTGCCGCTGACCATCCGTTCAGGTCTGTACCCGCTGCTGAAAAGCCGCATCGATGGCCCGATTGGACACGCCGTCGATATTTTTGCCGTTGTCGGCACGATGTTCGGTATTGCCACCTCTCTTGGCGTCGGCGTGTCGCAGATCAATGCTGGCCTAAACCACCTGCTTGGTATTCCGATCGGTATTGAAGTCCAGCTTCCCCTGATTGCGGTTGTCACCGCAATGGCCACGGTCTCAGTTGTTACCGGCCTTGACAAAGGCGTGCGTATCTTGTCCGAGACAAACCTTGTCGTTGCCATCCTGCTAATGTTGTTCGTCCTCGTCGTCGGGCCGACCAGCCAATTGTTCCGCGATTTTGTTCAGAACCTCGGTCTCTATTTTGACACGCTGGTGCTGAGAACCTTCAATATCTACGCCTATCAGCCAACGCCCTGGATCGACAGCTGGACACTTTTCTATTGGGCATGGTGGATATCCTGGTCGCCCTTCGTCGGCATGTTCATTGCTCGCATTTCCCGCGGCCGGACTGTTCGCGAGTTTGTCATGGCTGTGCTTTTCATCCCCGCAGGTTTTACCTTTTTCTGGATGACGGTCTTCGGCAATACGGCGATGTTCATCGATACTGGTGTGGCCGCGGGTGCCCTAGGCACGGCGATTGCCGATGACGTTTCGGTGGGCCTGTTTCGTTTCTTCGAATACCTGCCGCTCTCGGGACTGACGTCGACACTTGCTGTCCTTCTTGTTTCGATCTTCTTCATCACCTCGGCAGATTCCGGTGCGCTGGTTGTCGATTCCATCGCGGCTGGCGGCGAAACGCAGACAACGACCGGCCAGCGTGTGTTCTGGTGTGCGATGGAAGGTGTGGTCGCCGGTTGCCTGCTGCTGGCGGGTGGCCTTACAGCCCTACAGTCGGCGACGGTCGCGAGTGCCCTGCCATTCACCATCGTCATGCTGGCGTTGGTCTTGTCGCTCTACCTCGGCATGCGGGAAGATCTGGCGCAACGAGATGCACATCATGGACAAAACCCGCTTCCGGCCGCCCAGCCTGCGTCGGGACAAACGTGGCAGCGCCGTTTGGCGCTCATGCTGACGGCTGCGACAGAGAAGGATGTTCGACGCTTCATTGATACACAGGTCCGACCGGCCCTTGATCAGGTCGCTGCCGAGCTTACTTCCCGTGGCAGGCATACCGAAGTGGTCGAGGAAGAGGGTGATAGCGCCATTGCTCTTCGCTCACCTGCAGACGGAGTGCGCGACTTCCTCTATGGGGTGAGCCTCGTTGGTCACAGGGTTGCCAGCTTCACGCCCGTTCGAGCGGGCTCTGCAGAATTTCGATATGAAGCACGTACGTATTTTTCGAGCGGAAACCGCGGCTATGACGTGATGGGCATGTCACGGGATCAGTTGATCAGCGATGTGCTTGTCCAGTTCGAACGATATCTGCATCTCGTCCATTCGCCCGAGTTCCAGCTCGTTCACACCGCGCCGGAACATCAATCCGGCGTTTAGATTGACGCGAACGCAGGGGCGGCACAAACTTGCCGCTCACCATCGGTTTCCTTCCGTTGCAAGGCTTGAAGGAACGGTGGCATCCCTGCGCCGTTCCTTTTTCTGTGAAAGGAGTGCAAAAAATGCAGAGCGAGAGAGACACAGATTACACAGCGAAAGCGCTAGCAGATCATTACGGGATCGACATCGCAGAGGCGACCCGATTGATTACGCGGTTCGGATGCAATCGAAAGGAAATCGACTTGTTGCTGGGGGCCCGTGATCGGTCGGTTCAGCCAAACGCGGATGATGACGTAGCGATGCCGCTTATGAACAGCGCATAGATAAGCGTGGTGGGTTCAAGGATGAAGTGCGACTTGCGAATGATACCAATGGGTTGTCACTCGCAAGGAAGATGCAATAAAACGCACCTACTCCCACATCGACATGGATGAACGGCGTAAGATCGCCCGCTGGCGCATGGCGGGCCTGACTGTTGGTATCATCGCCGAGAAGCTTGGGCGCCATCGCTCGACTATTTTCCGAGAAATTCGGCGCAATATGTTCATCGACGAAGTCATCCCGGATCTCAACGGCTACTACTGCGTAACGGCCCATGACATGGCTTCGCGCGTTCGTCAGTCGGTGATCGATCGGATCAAGCACGGCTGGTCGCCGCAGCAGATCGCCGGCCGAATGCGTTTGGAGCGGCATCCGATCTCGGTCAGCCACGAAACGATCTACAAGTTCGCGTATTCACCCGATGGCCAAGCGATCAAGCTATGGCGACATCTGCCGGAACATCGTGCCAGACGTCGATCTCGGCATGCCCGACGCAAGCACGGCCAGAGGTTTAGCCCGGAGCTCAACATTTTGCGCCGCGGATATCGTGGCCGATAGGAAGCAGGTCGGGCATTGGGAATGCGATCTGATCCAGTTTCGGAAGAAATTCGGAAAAGCGAACGTGACATCGCTGGTCGAACGGGTCAGCCGCTTCGCAATCTTCCTGCGCAACAACGATCGGCAGTCCCGGCCGGTGATGAATGGCCTTGTGCAGGCGCTACAAGCCCTGCCCCATCTCGCCCGCCGTTCGATCACCTTCGATCGAGGCACGGAGTTCACCGAATGGCCTTATCTGCAGGCAAGCATCGGCACCCAGACCTGGTTCTGTGACCCCCAGTCCCCGTGGCAAAAAGGAACCGTCGAAAACACCAACGGCCGCGTGCGGAAATGGCTTTCGCGAGAAGTCGATCCCTTATCCATCACAGATGCTGATCTCATCGAAATCTGTAACCGGCTGAACGCAACGCCGCGCAAATGCCTTGGCTACCGAACGCCAGCAGAGGTCTTTCGAAAGAAACTGCTCGCCCAGATGCGACATGCCGGATAGCTTGATCATGCCCGCAAGTCGCGCTTCAGCATGAACTCACACGTCTGGAACTCGGATATGTCCGGACACGTTCCATATCATTGGACAGGGGTGATATGGATACAACCCGATGAGATGGATATGCCCAATCCCATTCTGTTCGGAGTCATCGCCTTTGTCTGCAATTTCATGCCGTATCTTGGCCCTTCACCAGCCTTATGGCAGCGTCCGCCGTGGCACTCATTTCTTTCGATGGTGTCGGCTTCGCAACCGCTGTAGCTGCGGCTTATCTCGTGATCATGACTTTCGAAGGCCATATTGCCACGCCGTACTTCATCGGTCGGCGATTGCGGCTCAACACAGTTGTTGTCCTGATCGCTGTCTCGTTCTGGGCATGGCTGTGGTCGATCAACGGAATGCTGTTGGCTGTTCCCCTTCTCGTAACCTTGAACGTTTTCTGTACTCATATTCCCGGCCTGCAACGGCTTGGTAATTTCTTGTCCGCCAGGGATGAGGAAGCGGGCAACTGATATAACGGGCCAAGGCAATGTCACACGCCTTTCCTTCGCCGTTTGGGTTACGGAGAAACAAAGGATCCAACCGAATGGAGGAGGGCCAAACGCGGCGGCGATAGCGTTCCACTAATTGGCCGTGCATGTAATCATGAGCCTTCGTGAGATCACGCCATGGGATGTGGTCGAACACGAGGTAATCATGTGCGCGCATGTCGTGTCAGCCGCGCATGTCACTGGTCTTCCCATATCGGATGGAGCGCTCGCGGCCTTGTGATCCCATAAGGTGGATTTATATCATGCCATGATGTAATCGACTGGCCGCATCTTCTCCCGACGCGAGATTCCTATTGGAGACCCGATGAAAAAAAGCATGACTTCGCTGGTAATTGGCCTGCTTTCTGTCCTTGGCTCGACACATGCGCAAGCACAGAACCACTCGACCCCGCGCCTCATCAAGTCCTTTGGCGCATGGGGTGTCTATTCCTACACATCGAATGGCAAGACCAGTTGCTATACGTTAAGCATTCCGGACCGGTCGCGGCCCGCAAACGTCGATCACGGTAAAAACTACTTTCTCATCTCCTCTTATCCCGCGAAGAAAGGGCTCTATCCGGAGGCGGTTATGGGGTATGTCGTTAAGCAGTCGGAGCCGATGAGCGTGTCGCTAGATGGCAATACCTTTGCCATGATTGCGAAGGAAAATACGGGCTGGGTGCAGAAGGTAACGGATGAGCCAGCAGTCGTCGCTGCAATGAAAGCAGGTCACGACATGACTGTCCGGGCGATGTCGCAGCGTGGCACAATGACCAACTACCATTACTCACTCACTGGTGTAACAGCCGCACTTGCGTCTGTGGAAAAATGCCGTCGCTAGCATGTAAGTGATTTCCGGAGCTGCCCTACTTTCTGGCAGCCTGTGAATATAACCAATAGTTCGTGTAGGGACCAATAACATAAAATCCCCGCAACGATCCGACGGCCGGTCGGGACTGATTGTTGAAAGTCGATGACCGCGTTAGTGTCAGTGCCGTCGCGCACTGATCTTTTGTGTGCCAACATCTGTCACGCTCACCGTCTCTGCTCCGGCTTGATAACAAGCGTGCGACCGACAGGTGGGGCTGGCTCAACGATCTCCTGATCACCGACCTCGGGCGGGTGGATCACGCTATTACATCTGGCGAGAACCTCGCTTTTGGTCTCCGCCTTGTCACCCTTCTTGTAGGCAAGCTGCTGCTCTTCGCAAGCCTGAGTGGTTGATTGATCTTGGGCCACGGCAATGTTTAGCCCCAGGGCAAGCGAGGCACCGAGAAAGACGGTCGATCGCGTGAATGGGTTGGAAATAGGCGACATGTTTTCCTCCAATACCCCTCCGCGCCATGGCGCGAAGGGGCGAGCGACATTAAGCGGTTACTTTTTCGGCGCAGCTTCCACGCCTTCGAACGCTGGTGCGTCTTCAAGCTGCTGGCGCGTGACATTGAGGACAATGCGCTCTGGCAAGCCGTCCTCGCCGATCTTGATGTCGTCAGCGCTTGCCGTCTCCTCAGCGGCTGGCGTCTGGGCTGGCGGAACGGTCGTGCCAGCGGGAGCCGGCGTTGTTGCGGCCGGGTCGTTTGTCGTGTTGCCAGCGGCCGTAGACGCCGTGGTTTCAGAAGAGACGCTTGCGCTCGCCGCATCCGCCTGCTGCTGGTCAGCGCCTGGGCCGAGCTCGAGTGCGCTCATGTCGACTGCCACATTTTTCTCGCCGATCCCCAGAAAACCACCGACGCCGATGATCACGGCATTGATGCTGCCATCTTGGCTGACGAGGACGTCGTTGATCTCGCCAATACTCTCGTTCTCCGCTCCGTAAACGGCCTTGCCTTCGAGGTCGGTCACACGCCATGCGCCCATTTCCGGCACGGTAATAAATGGCCCTGCTGTTTCGGCGCTCTGGTCACTCGCCATGTCCATCGGCGTCTGATCGGAAATGCCGCCAGTTGCTTTGTTCTGGCTGGTCGCAGCAGGCGCCTCGGTGGCAGGAGCGGGCGTCGTCGCGCTCGCCTGAGCGAGGGCCGCGGCTGGAATGGCTGCGGAAAGGATGAGGGCGGAAAGCGTAAGCTTTTTCATATGGATGCCTCCAAGCGTTCGTTGGTTACATAGGGCAACAGCGCTGAAGCGGCATCGTTCCATGATTCCCGGCACAACTCATTGTGACCGAATTGTGTTCGAGATCGATGGCGCCTCGATAGTGAAATGTATCATGTCGTGATATTAATGCGCGATTGGGAGGAGGCTTGAATGATCGGTTTCTCGACAAGCTCGACGCGGCTGACCACAGCCGTGAAAATGACCGCCAGGGCGCTGGATGATGCCTATGGATGGCTCGTTCTTTGGGTGCCACTTGTGCCTGTCATCATGATCGGCGGCGCAGTTGTCGTTGCAGGGTTCGATGCCACGTCCAGTTCATTCGGCCTACGCTTTCTGGCCGGGCTGGTGGTCACCTGGAACTGCATGGCCGTCACATTCGGTGGCTTCTTCAGCACTCTCTTCTTCGCCGGCCTGACATGGAAGTTATCGAGCACAATCACCAAGGCTTCTGAGCAATCCTTCGACATCGGAGCTCTGTTCTGGGTGACTGGACTGGTTTTGACACCGTTATGGGCAGTTCCCTTCGCGTTGACCGTTAATCAGGTGGCTGTATTCATCCGGAATATGTGACAGGTAGATGAGAAGCTGCTACTTCGCGGCTAGGCGAGTTCGCGAAGGTCACCGAGCTTCCCGAGTGACTCCACCAAAAGTGCCTGGTTTTCCAGGAGACCTTTCAAGTGAATTCGTGCCAAGTCCTGCAGCAGGCGGCGGCCATCCGGCGTCAGCTCGATAAGGATGCTGCGCTTATCGGTTTGCGATGGCTTGCGTTCGACAAGGCCGGCGGCGGCGAGACGGTCGACCAGTTGGACCGCCCCGTGGGCGCGCATCAGCATCTGTTCCGAAAGCTCGCGCATTCTGATCTGCCCACCGGGCGCTGTCCTGATGACCAGCATTGCCTGGTATTGCTGTGAGGTGACGTCGGCCTGTGCGAGTGCTGCTCCGCTAAGGGACAAGAACCTGCGCATCGCAAGACGAAATCCGGCAAGTCCGTCGTAAAGGGCTGACGGCAGATCTCTTTCCTCGATCAACTCTTCTGCCACCGCCATCAAAAAACCTTTCAATATGTCATGTCGTGATGTATTACTCGCCAGTCCGCTTTGGGAGGACTGCTCGCGTGCGCGGCGAACGAGCTGGACATAAGCCACAAGGCTGATCCTCGCTGCTACGCGCACGAACTATAGCTTTTATTTTGGCGATAAAAAGAAGGGACAGATTCGCCGGGATGAGAGAGCGTATACCATCTAAATACGAAGACGCCGTCCTTCGAGCGGCACAGGCAGGTGTGTCGGTCGATGAAATGGCCGGATGGCTTGGACTGTCTGTCGCGGAGTTCTCGCGATACACCGGACTTGGAATTATCAAGATCAGAGTGGCTGAAGCGACAGGCGACTACGGCGTCTCGGAGATCGTCGTCCAGCTTGGCAATAAAGTGCTGATTGCGGTTTGTCCGCCCGATCCTGCACCGGTCGAATACGAGATCCGATTTTTGCGAGGCAAGCGTTCGTCCGAACGAGTGACAGGCCATTGAACGGGGGGTGCTCTCGGATACGACGTTCACAACGGGTTCGGATTGTTTTGTTTCCGTCGTCATCTATCTCCCATGAAAAGGAGATAGATATATGAGCTCGAAACTGATTTGGCAGATCTCGCTGCTTGCCCGCCAGATCTGGTTCCGGGCCACTCTGTTTTGCATCGCCGCGATCGCAACCGCCCTGATGGCAATCCTGATCTCTCCCTACCTTCCGGCGAACCTCTCCACCCGGATTGGAGCAGATTCGGTTGATCGCATCCTCGGAATCATCGCGTCCAGCATGTTGACCGTCACGACCTTTTCGCTGAGCACCATGGTCTCTGCCTTCTCGGCAGCAACCAGCAATGTGACCCCGAGGGCTACACGCCTCGTCATGGAAGACAGTACAACGCAGAATGTTTTGGCGACCTTCGTCGGCTCGTTTCTGTTCAGCTTGGTCGGTATCATCGCGCTGACTACGGGCGCCTATGGCGAGCAAGGCAGGGTCGTGCTGTTTATCGTGACGATCGGCGTTGTCGCTCTGATCGTCATCACCTTGCTACGCTGGATCGACCATCTGTCTCGGCTCGGCCGTGTAACAGAGACAACAAGACGCGTTGAACAGGCAACGATTGACGCAATCGAGAAATGGCAAGCAACGCCAAATCTGGGAGGCAAAGCGTTACCGAACAATACCGCACCGGCAAAGGACAGTGCGAAACTGGTCCAGAGTGACAAGGTCGGATATGTCCAGCATGTCGATAGCGGTGCCTTGGCAGCGATAGCTAACGACATCGCCATGGACATCTTCATCTCTGCCATAGCGGGAACAATTGTGGGACCGGGTTCCACAATTGCGTGGACGTCCAAGGTCATCGATGACGAGGTTCGCGCAAAAATCCTCGGATGTTTCGCGATCGACGATACGAGATCCTTCGACCAAGATCCTCGCTTCGGCGCTTCCGTTCTGAGCGAAATCGCATCGCGCGCGCTTTCGCCTGCCGTCAACGATCCCGGGACCGCGATTGATGTCCTGTCCCGAACCTTCCGTATTCTTGTCGCGTGGCGAGACGCGGTCGCTCGGCAAGATGGTAGGGTTCTTTATCCTGCCCTCCATGTTGCAAGCATCGACGTTTCGGACCTTTTCGACGACCTCTATACGCCGGTTGCGCGAGATGGCGCAGGCATCGTTGAGGTGGGGCTTCGCCTGCAGAAGACGCTAGCTCTTGCTGCAGATCTCGGTCTTGAATATCGACGAAACGCCAAACGGCACTCTCAGGAGGCGCTCGATCGAGCAGATAAGGCATTGCACATTGATGTCGACCGCAAACGGCTGAAAGACGCGTCTGTTTCTGCTAAATTGGCATTTAACATGCCTAGCAAGTCCGTTCGAATGGAATCCTTCTCCGACGGTGAGCGATCACAATGACTTGGACGCCGCTTTGGTGGCTGGCAACGGTCCAGATATCATCACGAGCGGTAAGCAAGTGCAAGCCGCCGTTCATAACCTACCCAACGTGATTTTCGATTCCTACCGACATCGGCAGGTGCCATGATATTTTCTGAGCAAGTCGCTGACGGGTACTACCAGTCGACACCCGTCAGCATTCATCAACTGATAAGATAGCCGCCGTCGACCGCCATAATGGTGCCAGTAACAAAAGATGCAGCGGGACTACACAGGAAGGCGACGGCGCCAGCAATGTCCTCCGGCCTGCCCCAGCGCGAGAGGGGCGTGCGATCCAGTATAGGCTTCGCGCGGCCGGGATCGTCCTGCAAGGCCTTGGTCAGGGGCGTAGCGATCCAGCCGGGTGCGACTGCGTTGACCCGGATACCCTCCTGGGCATAGGCGATGGCAAGCGATTTTGTCAGCTGCGCCACGCCGCCCTTGCTCGCGCTGTAGGCAGGTACCAGGCCGCCGCCAAAGAAAGACAGCATCGACGCCGTATTGACGATGCAGCCGCCGGTTTCCGCCAGTTTTGCCCGCGCTGCGCTGGAGACCCGCATCGTGCCCGTCAGGTTAATCGCAAGCACCTTTTCGAAGACGTCGAGTTGATGTTCTTCGACGCGGCGGATGACCCCTGCGCAATTGACCACGATGTCCAGACGGTCAAGGCCGGATATCAGTGAGGAGACGGCGTTATCGTCGCAGACATCGAGTTCATGCGCCTTCAGCTTCAGCCCGGGGGGAGCTATGAACGCATCCGCACCAAGCCCTGCGGCAATGACGTTTGCGCCAAGTTCGGCCAGATGCGTCGCGATTGCGGCGCCGATCCCGGTCGTGGCGCCGGTGACCAAGGCCGTCTTGCCGGAAAACAGATCCGATTGGAATGTCATGTCAGAAATCTCGTGTGAAGAAAGTATCGTTGTTGAAATCGCACCGCCGGCCAGATGACGAGGTCTTCCTGCCCTGCGGCGCGTAGTGATCAGCGGATGAACTGGTCTACGTAATCGGCGCCGAGGCCGATCTTTTCATAATGGGCGCGGCACATGTCGATCTTGGTGAAGACGTCCTCATAGCCGTTGTTGTTGCCCCAGGGATCGACGTAATACATGCAGCCGTTCACCTGGAAGTAGGTGATCATCTCCTCCACGCCCTCATCGACGACGAGCGTGTGGGTCTCACCGGGCGGTTCGAATGCATAGGAACCCTCGGTCGCGACCCAGTCGTGCTCGAGGTAGCGCCAGCTGCCCTTCAGCACGAAGGCATGGACCGGGCCCGGATGACGGTGGCGGCTCAGCACACCGGACTTGCGAACCTTCAGGAGGTTCATCCAGTAGCCTGCGGAGCGGTTCAGACATAGTGGCCGGAACCAGACGTTTTCCGATTGCGGAACCCAAACCCGGTCATCGGTCGGAATGGCGTGCGGCACGACGAGATCGGGAAGAATGCCTTCCGGCTGCGGCTTCTGATAGGGCATGCGCCGAATCCGCTCGGCTTCAATTTGCTCTGGCGACAGGTTGTCCATGGTCTCCTCCTTGTTTCGAAAGACCTTGCCGCATTGACTGGACGAAGGCCTTCACGTGATCGTTATGGACTTGATAAGATTGGGGAAAACATGGACGTGAGATCTCCCCATCCCGGGCTTTTCCTCATCGGAATGGCAAAGCGTAGCACATTGAAACTTGACAATCATCAGATGAATGTAAAAAATCATCTCATAAATGGGAGGTAAGATCTGATGTCTGGAGCCGCGCGGACACGTCGCTCGGATAATGTGCTCGATCGACTGGGGGCCGATATCGCCGCCGGCCGGTTCGAGGCCGGCCAGACGATTCCGATCGAAAGCGAGCTGATGGTGCTCTACGGCGTCGGACGCTCATCCGTGCGCGAAGCAATTTCCACGCTTGCCGGTCTCGGTATGGTCACGACGGCGCCGCGCCGAGGCACCACGGTGACCGACAGGAGCGAGTGGAACACGCTGAGCCGCGACGTTCTGCGCTGGCTGATGGACAGCAAGGTAATGACTCCCGGCATCCTGGAGGCCATCGATGAGGCACGCCGTGTTTTCGAGCCCGCCTCGGCCGGCCTGGTGGCGCGCCGCGCAACGCGGCTGCAGGTTATCAACATCGAGACCGCCTATGCTAAGATGGAGGACGCGGCGCTGCGCGGGGATGCCGAAGCAGCCGTACTTGCCGATCGCGAATTCCATCTCGCCATACTGAAGGCGACCGGCAACCCCATCCTGCAGGCTTTCGACAGCGCCATCGACAGCATTCTGGGCCTGCTGTTTGGCTTCACCGCCAACCATATGGAAAATTTTCGCGCCAATCTCGGCAATCACCTCGCAGTGCTCGAGGCGATCCGCAGCCATGACGCGGCAGCCGCCGAAAAGGCGATGCTCGATACCATCCAGTTCACGACCGAGAAGATGAAGGTTGCGAAACTGATCGAATAGACGAAGGGCATAGAGGAGGAGAAACCAGTGCCAGTATTGAAATGTCTTATGATGACCACCGCCGTTCTAGGAATTTCGGCAGGGGCGGCTTTTGCCGAATATCCGGAAAAGGCGATCACGCTGATCGTTCCCTGGGCTGCCGGCGGCGGCACTGATGCAGTTGCGCGCATGCTTGCCGGTGGCCTGAAAGAGGAACTCGGCGTTTCGGTGAATGTAGTCAACAAGCCGGGCGGCGGCTCCGTCATCGGCCATTCGGAAATGCTGTCGACAAAGCCCGACGGCTATACGCTCGGTTTCGCAACGGCAGAACTTTCGACGTTCTACTGGGTAGGGCAGAGCGAGTACAAGGCAACCGACTTCAACCCGATCGCGCTCGTCAACTTTGATTCCGGTGCATTCCACGTCTCGACGTCGGGGGAGTGGAAGGACATCAAGGCTGCACTTGAGGATATCAAATCCAAGCCGAAGGGCACCTTCACGGTCACCGGCACGGCGACAGGCGCAGCTTACCATCTCGCTTTCGCAGGCTTCCTCAAGGCGAACGGCGTCGATCCCCTGGCCGTCACCCTCGTACCGTCCCAGGGTGCGGCCCCCGGCTTTCAGGAACTGGCAGCCGGTGGCGCAAGCGTCGTGCTTTCCTCTCTGCCCGAAGGCATGTCAATGATGCAGGCCGGCAAGACCAAGCCGCTCGCCGTTTTTGCCGACAAGCGCATTTCGGCCTTCCCGGACGTCCCAACCGCCGAGGAAGCGACCGGCGTCGCCTTCACAGGCGGCACCTGGCGCGGCGTCGTCGGTCCGCAGAACCTGCCTGACGACGTGAAGAAGAAGCTCTCGGATGCGGTCGTCAAAGTGGCCAATTCCGAAGAATTCACCAAGTTCATGAACGACAAGGGCTTCGGCATGCGCGTACTGGATTCCGAGGGCTTTGGCGGCTTCCTTAGCGAGCAGTATACCCAGGTCGGCACGATCATGAACGACTTGGGCATCGCCCAGCGCAAGGAGTAGCATCATGCGCCTGCCAGACTTCTGGACTGGCCTGGCATTTGCGATCCTCGGTATCGGCATCGCATACTTGGCCCAAGGATTTCATGTCCCGGCAGGCGCAGCATCTCCAAGACTTCTTCCGACGATCATCGGAAGCGTGATGGCCGTCCTTGGCGGCCTGATCGCGCTGCGCGGCTGGCGCAGCGCAGGGGATGTTGCACTGCCCGAATGGATCTCTTCACCACGTCAGATCGCCCTGATCACCTTCATTCCTGTGGCGATCGTCGCCTACGGGCTGCTGGCACCAATGGTAGGTTCCATTGCCATGGCCATCGTCATCGTGACGGCTCATTGCCTTATCCACGGCGTACGACCGCTGACCGCGGTAATTGTCGGCGTGGTCGCCGGCATCGTCGTGTCGGTACTGTTCACCCAATTGCTTGGAATACCGCTCCCTGAAGGCGTTGTGGAGGGAATGATCAGATGACCGCTTTTCTTGATGGGCTAAGCCTCGTCATGTCAGCCGACGTACTGGTGACGATGGTCGTTTCCGCCATGTTCGGCCTCTTCGTCGGCATGATCCCCGGCCTCAGCGCCACTATGGCCGTGGCGCTGCTCGTGCCGGTGGCCTTCACGCTGTCGCCGGTGGCCGCACTTGCGACGATTATCACCTGTTCCGGCATGGCGATGTTTGCCGGCGATATTCCGGCCGCGTTCCTGCGAATACCTGGAACACCAGCTTCTGCCGCCTATACTTCAGATATGAACGACCTGGTGAAATCCGGCCGCCTTGGAGATGCGCTTGGCCTGTCCGTCATCTCGTCGGCCATCGGCGGGATCATGGGCACGATCGTCCTCATGTTCGGCGCACCTTTCCTCGCCGATTTCGCGATGAATTTTTCCAGCTACGAATATTTCTGGCTGGCGCTGCTTGGCCTTTCATGCGCCACCCTGGTCGCCGGCGAAGACGCCCTAAAGGGCTGGGTCGCCCTGATGCTCGGGCTTTTCCTGTCGGTCGTCGGCCTCGATTTCGTCACCGGCATCCAGCGTTACACGTTCGGAGTCATGAACCTGCAAGGCGGGATCGGATTCATCTCCGTCATGATCGGTGCCTTCGCGCTGGCCGAGATTTTCAGGAAGGCCGCGAGCTTCAACAACGAAAAGCTTGAGGCCAAGATCAAAATCACAGGACGGGCCTACCCAAGCGCCGCCACGCTTTGGCGAGAGCGAAAGCATATTGGCCGCGGCGGCGTCATCGGCACGCTGGTCGGCGCACTGCCGGGCGCGGGAGCAGACATCGCGGCATGGGTCACCTACGCGATCTCCAAGCGTTTCGCACGCGAGCCAAAGCTGTTCAGTAAGGGGTCGACCGAAGGTGTCGCGGGGGCTGCGTCGGCCAACAATGCGGCGCTTTCCGGCTCCTATGTGCCGACGTTGGTCTTCGGCATTCCGGGGGATTCCATCACTGCGATCGTCGTCGGCGTCCTCATCCTGAAGGGGATCCAACCGGGGCCGCTTGTGTTCGTCAACTCGGCGGACATGGTCAATGCCATCTATATCATCTTCCTGCTCGCCAACATCATCCTGATCCCACTCGGCATCGCGTCCATCTATCTCGGCCGCTTCGTCATTTCGGTCAGGGATGCCATCCTCTACCCACTCATCCTGCTGCTGTGCATCTACGGCGCATATGCCGTCAGCAACAACATCTTCGAGCTCTGGGTAGTGCTAGCCATCGGCATTCTGGTGTGGATCATGCAGGAAAACGACTATCCTGCAGCGCCGTTGATCCTTGGCCTCGTCCTCGGGCAGGTGGTCGAACAGAACTTCATGTCCTCGATCATCAAGGCGAACGGCAATTATATCAACTTCTTCAATCGCCCGATATCCGGGACACTTGGCGTGGTGACCCTGATCGCCTGGACCTATCCGCTGATCGCCGCCTTCATGAAATGGCGCTCACCACCTGCGGATAAGGATGTCGAGGCGTCATCGAGGCCGAACTGAGACCTTCCCCTGCAATTGGCGTGCCCGGCTTAGGGCATGCCGCCCATCGCAGCGTCGCGCCACGCCAGCTGTCCGCCCAGTGCTGGATAGCCCCATTCAACAAAATCAGCGGACAAGGTTAATGAAAGCAGTCGTCTATAGCGGTGCAGGCCAACTCGTCGTCCAGGAACTCGCCCAACCCCAGGGGGAAGGCACGCTCGTGGAGATAGAAGCCTGCGGCATATGCGGCACCGATCTGACGATCTTTGCTGGAAAGCATCCCCGCTCGAAGGCGCCACTGGTCATCGGACACGAATTCGTCGGCCGCATAGTCGAGCCCGCACCGGGCAGCGACCTTGCCGCGGGCACACGCGTTGCGTGCTTTCCTCTTTATTCCTGCGGCCATTGCGAGGCCTGCACCTCCGGCCTCGAACATGTCTGCGAAACGCTCCGCCTCGTCGGTATCGACGGCCCAGGCGGCATGGTTGAAGCGGTCAGGCTAGCACCCGACCTGCTCTACCCTGTTCCGGACGACCTTCCCGCAATAGTCGCGGCCCAGGCCGAACCTGTTGCGGTCTGCGTCCACGCGGCCAATATCGGCAGCATCAAGGGAGGTGAGGCTGTTGCCATCATCGGCGCCGGGCCGATCGGCATTACGCTTGCCATTCTCCTGCGCCATCGCGGTGTTGCGCAGATCGTTATAACGGACACGAACCAGGACCGGCTCTCAGCCGCCCGCGACCTCGGGTTCCTGACTGTGGCAGCTGGCGAGACCATTACCGATGCACTCGAAGCGAGATCCGGTTTCGACGTCGTCTTCGAATGTGCCGGCGTCGGTGCTGCGGTCAACTCTGCGGTGGCAAGTGCCAGAGTGGGAGGCAGGATCGTCATCGTCTCGATCCACAAGGCCCCCCAACCGGTCGATCTTCAGGCGCTTTCGTTTCGGGAGCTACGGGTCCTAGGCACTCGGGTTTACACTCGCTTTGAGTTTCTTGAAGCAATTGCGCTACTTCCCGCGATGGCGAATGACCTGAGTAAGATCGTTTCCTCAGTTGTTCCATTTGAAGGCGCTCAGCAAGCGTTCGAGAAACTGGCCAACGGCGCACCCGACTTGAAAATAATCGTAGATATTGAAGGTGCTTGAAGTGGGCGGTGAACCGCCCTCGACAAATCACTCCGAACAGCCCAGAGACATTCCCTGACGCTCGACCTTAATGTTTCCTATCCACACTAGTATTACTATCAATCACTTAAGGTTTTGAGGCTTCATGGACAAGAGCGGGTCGGAGGTTTATGTCTCATCAAGGTGAAGGCCTTCAACTAACCGGATCGCTGCATGAAATCGCAATCCTTGTCGACCGGCGACTGACGCTAAGTCGACTTCACGGGAAGTCCGTCACTGGCTGCTAAGTCAAGATTTTGGGTGATATAGATAGCACTAATTTACGGCTCGGACCGATAGTGGTCCGGGTTGCGTGATATGGTATGCACATTGCCGTAGTAGGTAGGATGCGTCGACGGTTCAGACATGTGCTTCAGCGAAAGCAAATTCGCCGTCGTCGACCTCACGGTAGAAAGTCGCGACGAGGACGAACATATAAAGCGCACCTACAAGAATAAGAACGATCCATCCGGCAACCGGTCCGAGAGCAGCATTTGTCACGACGTCAGCCCAGCGGCTTACAACTTCCGCGCCAGTATCATTCGGCAGCAGTTTCGGTGAGGAAATCTTGAGCCCCCAGGCAAGGAGCAAGATAAGGTACATCCAGCCGTAGTTGCGGCTTATGCGTCGGAAGACGGCTTCCCGATAGCTGATGAAAAACACCGGTTTTCGGAGGCTCTGAGCTATCGCCGCGGCCCAGTCCGGGTTCAGTTCGGCCTGCGGGCTCATGACTTGCGCAAAGTAGTAGCGCTCGAGCTGACGAACTCGACTGCGGTAGACGTCAAAAAAACGATATCGCCGCGCTTCGATCAGAAGCAGAAGGGAAACCAGCAGCATTGCAAACAGAATGACACTATGATGCGAGGTCGGGGTCGATAGCGAGACGGAAAGCAATGCGGCGACAACCGTGATAGCCCAATTGGTAGTACGATCAATACGGTCGCGCCAGCTCGCCATGCGCCCCATTTCGCCGCGATAGTAGTGGATCACCGCATTGACTTTTTCCGACGAAGTCGCGGGAATTGGTGGACCCGACGGCACCTTCTCTTCCTCGTTCACACCCGAAGGCAAGCCAATCAGAGTTTCCATGATCCTTCTTTTCCCATTTTCGCCGGCGATCGCTCTAACTATGATCGATTGTGAGTTTGCAAGGTAAGACCCGAGTATACCACCAGCTTCTGGCGCACGAAGCCGTCACTCCCGATGATCTCAACCGAAATACCCTGTCACGCGAAGGGTGGTTGCGCACGTCAAAAATATCAGCTCATGGCGGCAAAGCCATGCCTTGCTTGGCGGCACTCGTTTCAGGCTCGAAGATGAGCCTCCACTGCAGCGGATAAAAACGCTTCTCTCGCAAATTCCGAAGAAACAATCCTCGAGCGGCGTTTCGCTCGCTACCAATATTTTTTGCCTCGTCGAGAAAATCTGCATTGTGTCGTGCAAGCTGGAGAGCGAGAGATTTCGAGTAGTCGGTAGTCAAGCGAATCGGCGATAGTCGCCATATCGTTTCCTCTATTCAGCGACGCTGGATGGTCAACACTGGTTTGCGTGCCGCCAGCCATCTCCGTAGTCATAGTGGTAGCTGAACACTGCGCCTTCCTCGAAATCAAGCAGCCGAACCTCGCTCTTTCAAAGACCTTGGGATCCTCCTCAGTCGCGTCTTCGGTTAGGATCTCGACGTCGCCATAGCGCGGGCCGCCGACGCGGTGAATTGATATGAGGGTAGCTCCACCGAATCGCTTGACTACATCGCGTTGAACAGCCTCAACCATGGACTGAGCGTCTCCCAGGCGGCTGCTGGTGGGGACTTCAACCAGGGGAACGTCGAAAGCTCATTCCCCTAGATATGAGCTGCCGCAGAGACGACGTCGCCCATCCTGCTAGCTAAATGCGCCCGCGCCCTGTTCACGCGACTTTTGACTGTCCCGACCTTACAGCCGCATCGGGTTGCCGCCTCTTCATAGCTGGAGCCCTCCAGCAATATCATTTGCGCGGCGTTGCGGTAACTGTTGGGCAAAGTACTGAAGGCTATCTCGAACTCGCGACCGCGCATTACCCACTCCTGCGACGCCGGCTGCGACGGTGCCATGGCCGTCAGATTATCAAGGCCTAACACCGTCCGCTTGGCCACCACGTATCGGGTTGCGAAGGTGTTGCGCATGATCGTAAACAGCCATGATTTCAGCCGGGTCCCCTCCTGAAATTTGTCGAGATTGCCAAGCGCTTTTACGACCGTGTCTTGAACGAGATCTTCGACATCGCCTTCCTGTTTGCAAAAATGGCGAGCGAAATTTCTAAGAGCAGGAAGCAGTTCTATTACCGCCGACTGAATACGGACAGTCTTCGCATACGTCATGGCTCGATCTCCGCGGGTTGAACGGTGATCAATCCGCGGTTGCGGTCATGGTTCCTCTACCGCGCCGTTCGGTACGCTACCGGACACACCGCTCAGGTACGGTATCGATATGTCCGATCAACCCACGCCAGACACGATAGCTCGGCTCATGCCAAGGACCCCTGCGTATTTAGTCGTGGCGGCCAGGGAGACCGAAACAACTCAGATGAATTCTATCGTTCACGATTATGTCGCCGCGACGCTGAATGTCCGGCGCGCCACTAGAAAGTCGGCTCTGTGCAAGCTCGAACGGGAGCATATGACCAAATCAGTCAGAGTGACTCATTCTTTTATCGACCGTGGCAGCCCCCGTTCCTTCGCCGGTACCAGTACGGGTCGCCTGAACGACGGCTTCTGACACTTCTTTGAGACGCCGGTAAAAATTTCACAAGCGCTGGCGTCGCTGCCCACTACGACTCCAGGCACTCACGCACTATGTCGTGGAACCGTACCTCTGCCAGCTTAGAGCCGTTAAGGTTCGCAACCTCAATTGACCACGGCTCCACCTTACTGCCTGCGCGAATACGGTCGCTGACTATAGCCCGGACGTCTTTCCTAGCCTCAGCGATGGCTGCAACAAGATTGACGCATTCCGATCCATCCGGATCTTTAACCAGACCGCCTGTATGCCGAATGTGAAAATAAAAAGTCGCCATTATGCTCTTACCTTACAGACAAGCAAAAGTTTCAGTGCGTCAGCGTACAGAGCGCCGGAATGGAAATCGACCGTCATTAAAGATGGTGGGTTTATGGAGACCGCCGATGTCGTTCGATCGGTCTTTGCTGAAAAACGAGAATATGCGAAAGGTCGCTGAACCAGGCATACGGGCGACCATTCCCGTGCAAAGCGTTTGACGTTTGACCATAACCGTTTCGCCGGCGATCATCAGCAGAATAACATGACAGTGTGGCAAGTGAGGCTTCGGAGTGGACAGGAATTCGGATGTGCCCTCCGGAGATGACTCATCCTCAAGAACGAAAGTTTTTGCCGTTATTGGTCCCCAGCAACTTCAAGGAATATATCCTTGGATCGAGGGCGCGTCGCAATAGCAAGCTGAACCGGTGCGTGCTATCGGTCTTCCGAATATGGGGGATGCAAGATGAGACTGAAGCTCGTGGCCGTGGCGATCGCTGCACTTGCTCCGGTCGTCGCTATGCTCGGGTATAACGAGATCGCGACACGCGTTCAGCGCAGCCATGAAGTTCGAGCACAAGCCGCCCAAGCAGCTCGTCAGGCTTCTTCTGAGGTCGAGCGTATTGTTGAAGGCCTTCGATCTCTCCTTATCGCCGTGACATCGATCCCGTCTGTGCGCCATCTCGATGCAGTCGCCTGCGACGACGCTCTCGCTTCCCTATCCGCAAAGGTCTCAAACATCGGTGCGATCTTCGTTGTTCGTGCTGACGGAAGTCCTGTCTGCGGCAGCGTGCCTATTCCGGCAGACGCGTCCTTTGCGGACCGTGACTACGTTCGCAAAGCTCTCGCTGACAAACAATTCTCAGCAGGGCACTACAGAAGGAGCAGGGTGTCTGACAGTGCCGTCATTCCGTTCGCGATGCCTGTAATCGATGGTGTTGATGTCACAGCAATCGTGGTCAGCGGGATTCGGGCGGACTGGCTACAAGCCAGAATCGCCGAACGTGGAGTGCCGCGAGGCAACGCTGTGACCATCGCCGATGCAGCAGGGATGATCGTGGCACGCGTGCCTTATCCTGAGAAATTTGTCGGAACTGTTATTCCCGACGAGTTCCAGCCGCTCATCCACGCTAATCAACCTGGGACGATCGAGGTTACCAGCCAAGACGGTACCGAGCGCGTCCTTGGGTATCGCCCCATCACACCACCTTCCAGTCCCCTCTATGTCAGCGCAGGTTTCTCGAAAGATGAAGCCTTTTCGCCCATCGATCGCGCGACCCTGATCAACCTGCTTGGGATCGTCGCTGGAGGCTTAGTTTCGATGGTGCTAGCGGTGTTTATCGGTCATCGATTTATCCTTGTGCCGATCACCGAGATCGCGGTTGTAATGACGCGGTGGAAAGCTGGAAGTGTCGATGCTCGAACAGGAATGAGACCGACGGACGAGCTGCACGCCGTTGGCGCAGCACTAGATGACCTCTTGGACGAGCTGGACCGTCGGCGTGTGCTGAACGAAAAGACGGAGGAAGAGCGGACACTCCTTGTCCGAGAGCTGGCCCATCGGGTTAAGAACGGCTTCGCTTTGGTACAGGCGATCGCGCGTCAGACCTTCGCTCGCGCCGACCCGGACCGATATGGTTCCTTTTCCGAACGGCTGACGGCACTGGCGAGCACCTATGATCTCATTCTGTCGAAAGAGGGCTCGGCATCGCATATTCGTCAAGTTATAGAAGCCGCCCTTCTCGCTCATTCTTCAGACCAGGACCGAGTTTCGATTTCTGGGCCGAACCTTATGCTGTCCCCTGACTTGGCGCTCCCCTTGTCGCTCATTCTTCACGAGCTGGCGACCAACGCAACGAAGTACGGGAGCCTGAGCGTCGACACAGGAAAGGTGGATATCAGGTGGAGTGAAAAGGATGGCCGGATCGATCTCACATGGCAGGAAATTGGAGGCCCTGCCGTGGTTAAACCCACTCGAAAAGGTTTCGGAAGTATACTGATAGAAAGAGCATTTCCCAGCGGAGCAAAAGCCGAGACGGCCTCTGATTTTCGAGCAGGCGGTCTACGTTTCGAGCTCAGTTTTCAGGTGGCGGAACAAGAAGTCGACCTCGGCGTTACTAACGGTCGATGTGACGAGGGTGGGAATGCGTAAATCAGTATTGATCGTTGAAGATGAACCGCTTTTGCGGCTTCTCGCGATGGATCTCGTCGAGGAAGCCGGTTTCATCGCTGTCGAGGCATCAAATGCTGATGAGGCCATAGCCATTCTTGAAACAAACACAGACATCCGAATCCTCCTCACGGACATTGATATGCCTGGCAGCATGGATGGATTGAAACTTGCCGCGGCGGTACGAGACCGTTGGCCGCCCATCGAAATAATCGTGGTGTCCGGTATGAATAACCCGCAAGCGCATGAGCTTCCAGCGCGTGGAGTGTTCTTTGCAAAGCCATACGATGTTCAACGACTGACCCAGCAGTTGCGCTTTATGGCTCCTTGAACAACCCTGTCCGGCTCCTGCGAGGCGTTGGATCGGGAACGTCGCGGTCCACGCTATCGTCATTTCACTGCGATCGGAGCCTCGACATATCGGTATAGCCGCCTGGAAAGCGCAAAAAAAGAGGCCGTTGAGACGTTGGATCTGTCCGCATCCTTTCCAAATTGCGGCGCTGGAACGCAAGGTCGGCCAGCTCACAATGGAGCTGGACCTGGTAAAAAAAACTCCGCGTCAGCCGATCGTCGGGGACAACGGGAACTCCTTGATCATCACCGGCCCCTGGCCTGTTCTATCAGGAGGGGTGCAAGATGATCGATCTCCGGAGAAGCAGCTATTACAATCAATCAACTGCGAGAGCGCTGAACCTTGGGGATACGGAGCTCGTGGTAATCATCGATGATCCCAGCCGCTTCGCCGTTATGACCTAAGAAGCGGAAGGGGGAGGCATCGGATGCTAAGGGCATTAATTGCTCGATCTCGGGATTGAGGATCGTCAGATAAGGCGAGGAAGGTCCGAGACAAGGCATGCGGTGTCGTTAAACATTCACATCCATCTGCGAACTCCTAATTCACACGTTCAGTCCGGATCGCTCTGTTCAACGCAAAGGCCAGAGTTTCATACGCGACGGGCTTGCGCACAACTGGGACATGGGCCAAGCCGTCTGGAATGCTGACGCTGTCGCGGTATCCAGTGGCGAAGACATAAGGGACCGCCAGCTCCTCCAACCTGATGGCGACTTCTTCAGATGTCGCGTGGCCGAGGTTTAGATCGAGGACCGCGCAATCGGGCCTGTGCTTGTCGATAGAGCCCAGAGCGGTCGGGACGGTCGGCGCGATCCAAACGGTGGACGCTCCCATCTCGCGCAGGAGTTCCTCGGTATCCATCGCGATTAACGATTGATCTTCAACTAAGAGGACGTTCAGTTCATTGATAGGCTGCTGTGGTACAGCGGCTTTGATGTTGAAGTCTTCCGAGCGGGCCGCGACTTCCCTCAAATGCGCCTTCGGCAGCACAATCCTCGCTTTGAGGCCTTCTTTTGCGAAATCGAGATCCACCGTTCCCTCGAGGTCGTGCGATATCGTCTTCTCGATCAGCTTGGATCCGAAGCCACGGCGCGTCGGCGGGACGACTTCGGGGCCTCCGCTCTCGATCCAGTGCAGCTCGCAGTCCCCGCTGTCGGCAAGCTTCCAGGAGATCTTCAGGCTGCCCGATGGCACCGATAGGCCTCCGTATTTAGCCGCGTTCGTCATCATCTCGTGAAGGAGCAGGGCGAACACCCCGAACGCACGTTCAGTCAGCCCGAGAGGTTCGCCTTCAATTCTGATGCGGTCGGGCATCTGGGCAAACCGATGCATGCCCGCTTCGGCTTCGACGAGATCGTGCAATTCGCCGCCGCCAGTGCCGGAAAACGACTGGTCGTGGGCGAATGAGAGCGCGCGGAGGCGGCCTTCGAACGACTTGGCGTAGTCTTCCACCGAGGCGGCATTGGCCCCCGTCTGAGTGGCAATGGATTTTACGAGTGCCAGGATGTTTTTGACCCGATGGTTGAGCTCAGAATTCAGCAGGACCCTCTGGCTCTCTGTCTTTATACGCTGCTCTTCCGTCGCGTCGTTATGCGATAGCATCACATCACGGACATAGCTGCGGATGGAATCCGCGATGACAATGTCGGCGCTCGTCCAGGGCAGAGATTTATGGCGCACGTCTTCACGCCAGGTGTCGAAGCTGCCGCGCGGGCTGAGCCTGCGTTCGTTCTCGTTGAGGACTTCGTGTTTGCGGGGTTCGCCTGCCCATTCGATCTGGTGGGCCTCCTCGCTGCGGAACATCACCAGGTAGTCGGGCGACGACACGGAGATCGGGATTGCCATCAGGCCCGCGACCCGCGTGCCATATCGCTCGCCGAACTCGTTCCTCATCGACGGCGTGTCCCAGATGTTGCGCCCGGCGTTCTCAGAAACCAGTGCCATCAGATCGGCAACGTCGTCATCCGGGGGCGTAACGCCATATGCTGACCATTGCCCGCGTGACCACAGGCCTGCGCCGTCGCTGTCGACTAGGGACGAGAACTCACCGAGTTTCTCCCGCAGCGTGATTTCCACGGGAACGTGCGGATTGACGTCTTCGATGATGGCATCGAGCCGCCCGCGCGTAGCAGCCGCGGCAGCTTTCTGCGTCCGGTGCTCGATCGTACCGACATGGAGGGAAAAATACTGGGCGAACAGTTCCGTCGCGACCCTAAGCGGGATTGACAGGTTTTTGGGTGTGTTGTGATGACAGGCGATCAGACCCCAAAGCTCGCCATCGACGACGATGGAAATCGACATGGATGCGGCGACACCCATGTTGCGAAGATATTCGCAATGGATCGGCGACACGCTCCGCAGATGCGAAAACGACAAATCGACTTCCCTCTCACCGTCCTTGATGCCCGGGACTAGCGGGACGGGAACGAAAGATGCGTCGCCGATGACGCGGACCCAGTTCTCTACGTAGAGTTTCCTTGCCTGCACCGGAATGTCGGAGACCGGGAAGTGCTGCCCGAGGAAGCTGCCGAGAGACGGGTCCTTCGCTTCCGCGACGACCCGCCCGGCTCCGTTATGGAGGAAACGGTAGACCATAACGCGATCGTAACCGAGCATGGCGCGGACGAGGCGGGCTACGGCTTTGAACAACGGATTGAACTGGGAGTAGCTATCGACACGTCTCACGAGCGACTGCGTCAGGTGGAGCGCGACTTCAGTATCCTCGACCGACGCGGGCGGCTCGAACTCGAGGAAGGTGCGTTCTGCATAGCGGTGAACGGTGATATCAGCGAGCTTGTCGCTTTCGCCGACCTTGGCCTTGAGGATGACTCCAGCAGTATGCCCGGACCCAGCTCTGGCAATGGCGTTACCGATATCGTGCGCGACCGTGTTGCCGACGACGTCGGATAGTTCCGCTCCAAGGTAGTCCCTGTTCGTCTCGCCGAGAAACTGCGAGATATTTTCCGAGACAAACGAGACGAGGCCATTGTCCGATAGAACTATCATGGCTCCATGAGGCTGTATGCTGCCCGGAATATGGATCGGCTCGCGATCACAGTTTGTAAGATCAACTTTCGACCTGTCGTATACCAACGTCCGCTTCCCGCTTTCATCCCGAGGATCGGCCATTGGCCGGATTTTTCCTTACCGGAGCACCATGCTAGTTAGGCGAGGTCGACAGACATCTAGTTCAGTCGCGCCCTGTCGCCAGACTTTCCGCAAAACAGTGGGTCTCGGTCGCGCCGTTGGCAGTGCTCCAGCCGACGAACATCACGCTCGTCGGCTGCCGACGAATATGGTCGTATGGGCGGCGTAAAGCAGTTAGAGGCATATCGTCGGAAGGAGACGCGGGCAAGAGATTAAAATACCATCAGCATTGGTATTTTTATACCACTTAGTCAGATTTTCCGCGGTTACGGTCTCCGTTGCCAATTCCTCGTTCTCTGGCCCAGAGGATTGCCGCCCCACGACGGTTCACACCAATTTTACGGTAGAGGGAGGAGACATGGTTTCGCACCGTGTTGCTCGAAAGTCCCAGATGCTTGCTCATCTGCTGGTCGTTCATCCCCTGACAGATGAGGGTCAGGATGTCCTGCTCGCGTTCCGTGAGGTCCGCGACGCGAACGTCGGCTAGGGGAGGGGAGAGGCTGGATTTCTGCCGCAAGGCGGCGAGCTTTTCCACGATCCCGCGGCTGAACCAGGACGTGTCGGCCATGACGGACTCAATAGCCGACATGAGTTCGTCCTCAGATCGTTTCCGGTCAGTAATGTCCTGGATTACCATCATCACGCATGGGATGTCATCGATCGTGATTTCTTCGGAAGACAGAAGACAATCCGTCAGCGCTCCATCGCGTGCTTTTAGGCGGAAGTCGATGTTTCGTAGCCTACCATCCTTGAGCATGGCGGTTTCCACGGCTCTTTGAACATCCTTGTCGAGCCACATGTCGAGGTCTGCCTGGCTTTTGCCCATTACCAGTTCTTCCGGTGACCGCACGAGTTTCAGGAAAGCTGCATTGGCCTCCATCACTTCGAAGTTGTCTGTCCTGACGATCACGGTCGGGACAGGGGAAAGACCGAAGGCCGCCGAAAAACGCTCCTCGCTCTGCTTCAGCACCTGCTGCGCTTTCTTCAGCGGTTCGACATCTGCGAACGTGAACAACATGCATGGCTCGCCCCCAACGTCGATCGGTTCGCCTGCGACGATGACGGGCTTCGCCCCGCGGTCCGGAAGTGGGACGATTGCTTCCATCTGCGGGATGGTGCGGCCTTCTTTCAACTTCGCCAGCGCTAGCTCTCGGCGCTCGGCGAAGGCCAGCACGTCGATCTCATACGTCGACTTTCCAACCAGATCACTCCGGCTGTATCCGGTCATTTCAAGGAAGCCAGGATTGACACGCACGTAGCGAAGGTCTGAGAGTCTACAGATAACCGCGGGGGCGGGGTTGGCGTTGAACGCAGCCTCGAAACGGTCCTCGGCTTCATAGCGCCGAGTTTCGTCCTGAATGATCCATGCGACATATGCGGGCTCGTCGCGTTCGGACACCATGAAGCAACGCGCATCATGCATCCAGCTTCGATCTTCGTCGTTGGTCGGCCGCACTTCCATGGTTACGTCGGAAGCCGTTCCAGTGGCGATCACGCGATCGACCGGATGGTCTCCATCACCGACTTTGTGGTTGTTTCGGTATTTCAGCTCGAACCGTGCGCGGTAGTCGGCAAGCGTTTCCCCGAGTAGCTTACAGTCGTCGAGACCGTGCATGGCCAGCGCGGCGTCGTTCGCCCAGAGGAACTTTCGATTCAGGTCTAGGAGGATCACGCCTTCCTTGAGCCCGGCGACGAGCTGATGCACCTGCATGCGATCTTGGTTGCTTTCCAATGCGAAACTCCTGCCACGCACGGCAAGTACCGCTTTCATCGCAATGCGCAAGGCCGTTACACAAGAATTGAGGGATTTGGGGGCGCGGAGATCAGTGACAAGCTCATTCGCTTGCGCAGCCATTGCTTTGCAACGGTCAGATTGGAAAAGCACCGATGCTAAGTTCTTTCGAATTTCCTGATATTCTGCGGCTCAACAATTTTGGCCTTGCTGCTACCAAACAAAGCGCATCCGCCTTTCAATGCGGGTCCTCAGTTCGTACGCCATCAAGAGCTTAAAAGCGCTTAAAATTTAAAGTTACTGCGGTTGTAGCGGTGCGAAAATCCCATTTTCGAAGGCGGCGAAGGTGGTGGCCCGATCACCTTGACCCTCGATCATTCCACGATCAAATCCGGCGAAGTCACTTTCATGGTCCATAACGATGCCGTGACCGAAAACCATGAGATGCTTCTCGTGAAGCTGAAATCTGCCGAACAATCTGTCCCAGTCATTGCTGCAAAACATCGGATTGACGAGAAACAGCTGAAGAGCCTGGGTGAAGTGTCTGACCTGAAACCCGGGAAAGATGGGCAACTTACGGCAACGCTCGATCCTGGCGCTTATCTGCTCCTTTGTAACATCAAGGGCCATTACGAGGCCGGCATGCATGCGAAGCTGACCGTGACCAAATAATCGTAACTGAGAAGAAATGAGGAAGGCCTATGGCATAGTCGGCAATCTCTCATCCCGCATCTTTTTCCGTCAGCCAGCGTGGTCTGCACTGGTTGACCGTGGTTTTCGTTTTCTTCAACCTTCTGTTGCCCGATGGCATGAACGATTGGCACAGGGCGGTAAGACGAACCGGAACGGCGACCCTGGAGCAGATCGGCGCCGCTAACATTCATGCCTATATGGGCTTCGCAATCCTCATCGCGGTGATCGCTCGTCTCGCCCTGCGGTCTCTGCATGGCGTGCCGGATCCGTCTGAGGAAGAGCCGGCCGTGTTCAGGGTGATCGCGAAGGCGGCTCACGTCGCCCTCTATGGGCTTTTGATTGCAATGCCGCTGAGTGGGATCGCCGCTTATTTTTCGGAGTAAGCGTTGCAGGCGATCTTCACGCGGACATTCTCAAAGTGCTCCTCTGGTTATTGATTGCCGCTCATGTAGGAGGCGCGCTGGCTCATCAGTTTTACTGGAAAACGAACGCGCTCCGACGGATGACGCTAGGATGATATGATCAATCGTAAACGTGGCAGTCCGTCGTGTGGTGCCAGCACCGGCGATGTGCGAGAAAACAAGCAGGGTGCAGTGCGCGCTGGAATTTGTCCAGCGCGCACCATTCATTCAAGAGACATGTCCTTAAAACTCTTCCCAGTTATCCGCAGCTGGTGCCGCAGCCGCGTTGCCGCGGCTTCCGAAGGTCTGGGCGAGCTTGCCGACCATACCGCGGGCAGGGGAGGCGACGGGGGCGGAGCTACGCGATGCGGTCTTAACCGGTCCGGCCATTGCCGATACGGTCTGGCGCAGCGCCGAGCTCTGCTGCGAGAAGCTTGCGGCTCCACTCTGAGCCTGTTGGAACTGGCCGAGCTGGAACTGCGAGACGAGTTCGCGCAACCGGCCGGCTTCGGTGGCAAGCGTGGCGCCGGCTGCATTAGCTTCTTCAACCATGGCCGCGTTCTGCTGCGTCACCTGGTCCATCTGGTTGACGGCCGTGTTGACTTCCGCAAGGCCGACCGACTGTTCGCGCGAAGAGGTGGCGATCGAATCCATGTGCTGGTTGATGGTGACGATGTAGTTTTCGATCGTCTTCAGCGCCGTGCCGGTCTCGCTGACCAGCTTGACGCCGGTTTCGACCTCGACCGAGGACTTGCCGATCAGGTCCTTGATCTCCTTGGCAGCCTGGGCGGAACGCTGGGCCAGTTCGCGGACTTCCTGGGCAACGACGGCAAAGCCCTTGCCGGCTTCACCCGCACGTGCGGCTTCGACGCCGGCGTTGAGTGCCAGAAGGTTGGTCTGGAAAGCGATATCGTCGATCACGCCGATGATATTGCCGATCTGGCCGGACGATTCCTCGATACGGCCCATTGCGTCGACGGCATTGGCAACCACCGCACCCGAATGGCGGGCGCTTTCATTTGCCTGGATGGCAACGGTGCGGGCTTCTTCCGCGCGCTTGGAGGAATTCGACACGTTTGCGGTGATCTGGTCGAGGGCGGCGGCGGTCTCTTCCAGCGAAGCGGCCTGCTGTTCGGTGCGCTTGGAAAGATCGTCGGCGCTCTGGCTGACTTCGCGCGAACCGGAATCGATCGAGCTTGTTGCCTGGGCAACCGAGCCGAGCGTGCCGCGCAACTGGCTGACCGTCGCGTTGAAGTCGGCGCGCAGGCCTTCGAATTCCTGGGCGAAGGCCTGGTTAAGCTGGAATGTCAGGTCGCCCGCGGAAAGATGCTTGAGGCCGGTGGCAAGCCCGTTCGTCGCCGCAGCCATCGCTTCGGCACGGATGCGGGCGTCTTCGGCATTGCGCTGGCGCTGTTCTTCGGTGAGGCTGCGCTGCGCCTCCGCCTCGCGTTCCAGTGCCTGGGTCTTCAGCGCGTTGTCCTTGAACACCTGCACCGCGCTTGCCATGGAGCCGATTTCATCCGGGCGATTTTCACCCTGAACATCAACGGTAAGATCACCGGAAGCAAGGCGACCCATTGTGCCTGTCAAGCGACCAATCGCATTGCCGAGCGACTTCGCAAACGTGAAAAAGAACGTTAACGCGATGAGTGATGTCAAAAAGGTCACGCCGACCATCGTCCAAAGCTCGGACTTTGCCTTTGCGACGATCTCGGAAGCATCGGTCCCGATTTCGAAAACACCTATTCTGTCACCGGAAAACGAGGTGAACGACACCGCTTTAATCAGCATATTGCGGCCGTCGAGCTCGACTTCCTGGAAAATTGGCTGTCCGCCGAACGCTTCCTGGATCCTATCCATCGGAAGAAGCGTCGAACCATTTTCGGTGGATGACTGATTTACCAGCTTGCCATCCGATATGACGTTTACTGTTATCTCTGCACCGAGCCTCTGCGCAATCGGCGCGAAATAGGCATTGGAAAGTTCCGTGCCGACATCCACAACGCCGACAACCTTGCCGTTTTCGAAGACCGGTGCCACAGCATAGATGCCTATACCGGTACGCCCTGGTTCGACGCCCGCTGCGACTTTTCCGGTTGCAATAGCGGAGGCGACTGTCTTGCGGCGGGAGAGGTAATTGTCGCCAAACTTTTCAGCTGCGTGGGCGCGGGCGATGACATTTCCTTGCGCATCCGCAACAGTGATATTTTGCAATCCACCTAACTGTGCGACATCTTTGATGTTGGTTGAAAATTTGTCGAGCAGCTTCTGGCGATCGTTCGATCTAATGTAACCGGCAATCTCCGGCTCGCCCGCAAATCCGAGCGCAAGGGCAGACGCAGATCGCTGAATTGCCGCCATATCGGTCTGGATCACATTGAGATCGCTCGCCGCTTTACTCTCAAGCACCTCGGCATTCGTGGCGTTTTGACGATGCCAGGCCAATCCGCCGATCGCGGCGCTGGCGAACAAGACCGCGGCAAAGCCGTAGCCTGTAATCTTGATCCACAATGGTTTTCTGGCGATCTGAGCAGTCATTTTGGGGTCCCCTCCGCAGTGTGCGATTCACGTGCGGCGACCATCTTTCAAAAGCATCAATTTTTCCTAAAAATCGCGCCAATAACCCCTATAATTGTAGGGTTTTCCTTTTAAACGATTGTGAGAGCGAGCCGCGGATACACTGCGCACGGGCTATTATGGCTATTAACTATTTGCATGCGAAATGGTCGGCCAATAGGCTCTTTGAAGAGTGCAAGGCATCGGACTGCAATTTTCGCGATCGTTGGTTTGCGAGCCGATAAACGTGGATATCAAACCGAGCCGGATCCCCTATGTCACGAGGGCGATGAACCACTAAAAGCTGGCGATTCGATCGACAACTATTTTTGATACTTTTTTCGGATTGGTGAGGCTAAGTGCCTGCCATTTTTGTGGTTTCTCAACGAAAGCACGCAGAAATCAGATGGTCGTCGATCCCGATCCCATCAATAGCTTAATACTGAAACCCCGGAATGCGGTTTGAATGCGAGCTCGCGACGGCTTGCCGAGCCTTTCGAATGCGGGAACCAACTCTCACATAAGCCGTTATTGCCGCAACCGCTCTGTCGTCCCCTCTCAGACCGGTTTCCTAAAACCCGCTGCGGTACCAACCTTCGCAGCGGGTTTTCTTTATCGAAGCAAGAACGATCGGACAGCGCTGAGGTTTGGCTGGTGCCGATCCCGTTGCCCGATGGAAAGGCTTGTGATGGTGCTCTCCGGTTCTTCTCTCGGACCCGCCAGAGGGCATTGCAGGTCAAGAGAAAAGATGAACTTTCCCCAGCGTCCTGACTGCAAGAGACCTTATGCCAGGCACCAGGCGCCCGAAGCCAAACAGCCACCCAAGCCGTTCACAAAGTACCGTGGACTTACAGGCCTCACTCTGTTGCCGCCCAACAACTCGATCTGCTTCATCGATTGAAGGTAAAACGGCCAGTTCAGTTCGGTCTTGATCTTTTGAACGGCAGACATGAGACTTCACTTTGAAAGGGATTTGATTCCTAACAGCCATTCCGCGTCTTCATTCTGCGATTCAGTCATCCAACTTCTCAACTATCCTATGCTGCAACTATCGCGACAAACAGTGCCCGGTAAGATGCTCGCTCAATCGGGGCAACAAATGTTCATGAATTCCTAGTAGGCGCTTGAGCCAGACGACCTGACGATGTTGAGAGATGTACTCGTCGATGTCATGGCGGATCGCCAAATCGATGAACACCATCCGGAGGTTGCTGCGATTGGACAGGCGTTGATTGATCTCTGGCTTTCCGGCTTCCGGTCAGCGGACGAGCTTAAGGCGATGCTCAAGCCCCTTGATTACCACTTGGTTCAATGACGTATCCGAGACCTGAGACGCGCGTTCATCAGTAGCTCTTGCTTCGTTGCAAACGTGCCGAAGAGCTTGGTGAGCCGTAACTGTTCGTCGCTAGTCAGCTTGTATTGAAGCGCGAAGTCGATGATCGTCATCACCCTTTGCGCGCCTTCGATCTTCAAACCTGCTTTATCAATATGCTTTGACACTAATCCTACTCCGCGTTTGCATCAGCTAACGCGTAGGCAGGGTCTCCGTTTCTGTACGGTTTCGTACCGTGACGCTTAGGACGCGAGCACGTAGGTTCGATCGCAGCTGAGATGAAAGACTCTCGTGCAACCTCTGCAGGGATCATCCCGCTTGCTGCGCTTTTGCAATCCATAAGTGCTCGCTCGTAGTGTCTTCCACGGTCATGGGGCCACCGGTTCTGCAAATAGTGCATTGCATCAGATGCGCTTTCGACGGGCTCAGATGAACCGTGACCAATGCGCACGAGTACAGGCGCGCGCCACGGAGCGCTCGCGAGAATATCGATAGCCATAAACTTCTCCCAATACTGCCGTTTTGCTCTTAATTTTAGGCAGATGCCGAATATTTGGGCGAGAATGGCGCATTGTCAAATCACCACACCAATGGCGCGGGTTTCTGTACGGAATCGTACAGTCCATCAATAATGCTTTCACGACACGAAGCCTATCCAGCCGAACTGGATAGATTGGAGGGAAATTCGACAATTGCACGTATTTTACGGCCTTCGGAGCGCTGGAGTAAAGCGATCCAGACACTCTGCGATCAGTCGAGGATGCGAGATGCACAATCATGCCGTGAGGCAAAAAAGTAAGAAGATGCTGATATCCTAAAACAAAATATAAGGGGTATCAGATGCGTGTGTCAGTCCATTTTGCGAACTTATTGCTTTTTCTTGTGTTTACCGGACAGGTGATGGCCGAGGACAAGGTTCTGAGGATCGGAACCGAGGGAGCATACCCGCCATTCAACTTCGTGGACGACAAGGGGCAGCTCTCCGGCTTCGATGTCGACATAGCCAAAGCTCTTTGCTCCGAGATGGAGGTTCAGTGTGAATTCGTCGCTGTGCCTTGGGTGGAGATCATCGATGATCTTGAAGCCGGCAAGTTCGACCTCATGGTCGCAAGCATGGCCTATACCGAGGAGCGCGCAAAACGCATTGCCTTCTCTGACCCGTACTACCGCTCACATGCCGTGTTCGTCGGCGATGCCAAGAAGTATCATGACATTTCCCCTGAAGCACTGATGGGAGCCCGCATCGCAGCTGGCGAGGGCACGATGCATGCGGACTATCTGCGAAAAGTCTACGCCGCAAAGAATACGGTCCTGATCACCAAGGATCAGCCGGAAGCACAGGCGGCGCTCAAGGACGGCAAGGTAGACCTGATCCTTGCCGACGCGATCGACCTCATGAGCTTCCTCGATGCCAGCGACGATGCTCGTTTCGATTTCGTTGGTGACCCGGTGACCAATGATCTTCTCCAGAGTACATCGCATATCACTGCCCGAAAGAGCGATCCCGCCTTGCTCGAAGACGTCAACGCAGCGCTGAAGCGTATCCGGCTCAGCGGTGTTTACGATAGGGTGAATGACAAATATTTCCCCTTCAGCATTTTCTGACACGCGTGATCAGCATGCCTGTTAAAAAAGGACTATCACTTCGCGCTACAGGCCGGTTTGCGCTGGCCCTTGTGGGATTATATGCCGTCCTCGCTTCCATTTACTCCGTCCAGTTTCTGAACCGGGTCGAAACGGGTGCGGGTCTGGCAAGAGAGCAGCAGATCCCGCTCATCCTGTCGCAGAACAGAAATGCCTTGAAGGTGGAGCGGGCCGCATCACTCATTCGTTCCGTCTACCTGGCGCATGACCGGCGGGTAGAGCGGCAGGTGCAACTCCAGCTCCAAACCCTGACCCAGAGTTTTACGCTGGATGACAATCAGGCGCTGACCGACGGTGGAAGACAGATCGCTGCATCCGTTAAACAGATCACGGTTCAGCGGGAAATCGCTCGTGAACTACGGGCGGGGACCTCCGCACAGGATCAGGATCACGCAGTTGGGCTAGCCGATGCGGCTGCGACGGAGGCGTATCAGCAAGCGATCCAAACAACGGAGATACTGAGTGACAACCTTTCGCGGGACGCGGTACAGCTTGCAGATGGGCTGGCTTCGACAATCGGGCAGGCGGCGCGTGACGTCCGCTTTGGCTGGCTCTTCATCCTGACGCTGCCGGCGGTTTTCCTGCTTCTTGTCTTTTGGGTCGTCAGCCGGCACATCCTGCGGCCGATTACTGCTGCAATCTCCAATCTCAACGGTCTCGGGCAGAAAACGCGTCGGCCTCTTTTCGCGGAGCTGCAGACCGTTGCAGATGCTGTCGAGGCATACGGCGCCTTATCTCTCGATCTCAAACGGACAAACGAGATGCTTCTTGTGCTCTCAGATCATGATGGTCTGACGGGGATGCTGAACCGACGGGCATTCGAGCAAAAGTTGGAGAAAGCCTTCCGGCACGCTCAGGAGACAAGCGCCGACTTGAACGTGTTCATGATCGATCTCGATCACTTCAAATCCATCAACGACACTTACGGGCATGAGGCAGGCGATGCATGCCTTCGGAACGTCTCGGAAGTGCTGAAGATAGTAGCTTTACGTCACGGGCCGGTCGTGGGCCGCTATGGTGGTGAGGAATTCTGCGCTTATCTCGAAGCTGATAGCGGTGACGTTGAACGCATTGGCGCCGAGCTGAGGGAGTTCATCGAGGCATTATCCATTGAGGTCGGTGACGGAGAGAAGATCGTGGTGACAGCGAGTATCGGAATCTCGTCGATGCACGGTCGAAAAACGGTCCGGCTGGCAGATCTCGTCGGCGAGGCCGACAAGGCGCTCTATCGAGCGAAACATGCCGGTAGAAACGTCGTGGTCCGCTTCCGCGATGACAACGATATTGTGGATCAATCAAGTCGCGGTTGAGGATGGCAACGGAGAAGGGACACTGGCCTTCAATGGCAAATCCACTGCTCGGCAATCCGGCCGCGGCGCGCGTTGCTCAGGTGCGCGGCGACGTCTCATTTCTTAAGCGACCATTTCATGCGATGACCTCTGTAAGTGTGGTAGACACGGCGCAACGAACCGCCGTCGACAGTGCGAGGTGCTCGCGCGTATCGCCGTGCTGCGCGAAAACGAGCTGAGCCTGAGAACGACTTTGATTGCTGATCGCAGGGCACCTCCGAACCTGGGCTATCTCGACGGCAGCGCAACTCGTTCGTTGAGGTAGAACTGCCACATGCACCTTTCTTCGCCCTGGATCTTAGATGGCTTTGCGAGCCTGAACGGATCGCTGGCGATGCTGTCGATGCAGCTACAGCTACCGCGAGACTGCTGATGCCGGCTGAGCAACTCGCACGCAGTCTTAGGGAAAATCAGAACTCGGTTGATATTCCTCGCCACGAGCGGTTACAAGGTCTTCGTCGGGAATGGACACAGTTCGCGGCAAAGCAGGAAGCCGGTTCTTGGACTTGGAGGTCTTGGACCGGCTTCTTTCGTCTTGATCAGTCCGGACCAATCGTATATTTCGCGCGACCGCGATAGGGACATCGCTAAGGTGAGGGCGGTCCGAGCTAAAACGAGGCGGATCGTCCTCACGCTTCATGGGAGTGGCGAGGACCATCCGGAAAAGGCTTAACTGCTACTGTAGCCCGCTTCCATCTTCTCAATCAAATAAGATCCTTGCGGCGTGATGTAAAAGAACGTCGCGGGCTTCCTCAACGTTATTTTTTGAAAGAGACCGATAGGCTGGCGAGTACTGTCTACAGCATCCTTAGCCACTAGAGACGATATCGCCTCGGTCACTGCGTCCTCGTCGACTAACGATCCGGCGATCAATTCATTCCAGGAAAGTGGCGCGCAACGAAACCTCTCGCCGTGATGGATAACTGTAACGCGTCGGTCTGTGTGACCTTTAGACAGTAGTGCCAATAGGCGCAATTCCACGTCGGACAGGATATTGAACGGCACCTTTAGCTCTGCCATTGTATCTATCGAAACCGATTAGTCATTCGTGGTTTTCGCTTGCCGGTGTTTTCCTCGTCGCAGATGCATCTCGTACTCAACTATCCTGTTTTCGACAACCTCGATCCACATGATCTTGTTGCCCAGTAGGATCTCGCACTTGGTTCTTTCGCGTGCGTCAGCGAGCCGGGCAAAACCCGATGTCTTAATGATGCCGAGACCGAGGTAGCGAAGGAACTCCTCCTTTGTCAGGCTAAACTGCTGATAGATGTGTTGAACCTGAGGCTCATTTTGAGCGAATGCACAAAAGGCTTCGAGAGCCCCATTCCGATTGAACCTGAACATTTGCCACCAACGAGAATCTAATCCAACGCAACGTGATGTCGCCGTCCTGCGTAGGCGCGATCGGACAATCGAGTGAACTAGCAAACGCTAAACAGGGCTCGCCGAATGGACATCGTGACGCGATATATTAACGGGCAGATATTCGAGGTACCCCAAAATGCAACAGGCTCCGATAGCCTGTCGATTTCAGAGGAAACTGTTACGTTTGTGATACACTTGGATAGGCCGACGTGGCTGGCAGGGAGCATCGCTGCCGGAAGAGCCTTTGAACGTTCGGCATAGCGGTGCGTGGAGATTACCCTTTGCCTTTTGGTTTGAAGTTCACAAGGAGAGTTTTCAACTCAACCTCCCGTACGCGACGCGCGGCCTCGTCTAGGGAGACCCATGCGATCCGACGTTGCCCGCTTTCTTTGAAATCTTCTGTGATGTCCTGAACCTCAATCTGAAACACCTCGACGACGCAAGGAGCGACATCACCGTTTTCCAGCCACTTCAGGTATGTGTATCGTCCGACCGGCTTTTTCCTTGCAACGCCCCGCACTCCTGCCTCTTCCCATGCCTCGATCTCGGCAGCTTCGTGAGGTTTCTTCTTTTTCATCGGCCATCCCTTTGGGATGACCCAACGTCCAGTGCCTCGAGAAGTGATCAGCAGCACGTCCACACTTGCGTCTCCGGGGTGGCGCCGGAAGCATAAGGCTGCGTATTGACTGCGGAACTTGCCTGAGCCGAAAGCCTCGGGCATTGCAGCAAGTTGCCGCAGGAGCGGTTGCGCTCCGGCTTTCATATTCCTCTTCTGGATTCGGTTCGCTTTCATCAGCACTTATTCGCCGATTTGCTAAGATGCGACAATCGAAACGTCAGCATCGCCGACGACGAGGACCGATGTTGCACAGACCAGCGCTCCACCAGATTGGCGGTATACGTGAATATGCGAACTCAAAATTGCCTTTCACCGACAGGCATCTCTTCCTTGAAAGTCGGTCCAGTGGTCCCATATTGCGCTCGCAACTGATACGAAGAATGACATGCGCAATTTTCTTGAAACCAAATTTGGACCGGCAGAACTCAATATCCTCCATACCGCGTTGGAAGAATGGTGCGAGATGAATCACATTTCACGACTCGACCCTGATCGGGAGATCGCTGCTGCAGTGTTGATCACGTTGTTTCGGGAAGGCCACTCGTCCGTCGCAGATTTGCTTTGCGCCGCGGAGCGGCACAAGGGCCTCAAAGACCTCTCGCATAGCCCGAAGATGGCCGAACATTCCGTGTTCGACGAGCAGCCGCTGAGCTTTGAAGCTTGCTCAAGATGAATGGTGAGCGGCATTGGAGGGCCCAACAGTGAAAAAATTCTCTTTTCCCTTTTTCCGCCTCGTTTCAGAAACGCGATTGGGATTAGATCTCGCTATCTGATTCACGAGTTCCGCCCTTTGCGCATCATATTCCTACTCCTTGTTACCATCTCGGCGCTTTCCTCCTGCGCCCGTCCGGGACCTGAAACCCTGAAGGTTGTCGCTCCTGTAAATCGGGCGACGCGTGTTGCAATCCTCGTCGCGACTGACCGCGTTCCAGACGGTGACAAGAGCGGGGCATTCACTGCGGGGCGAGGTGATCGACTGCGGTACTCCGAAGTGACCGTCTCCATTCCGCCTACACAACAGCTATCGAAGATTGAATGGCCCGTCTCTAAGCCCGATCCTCATACATCATTCGCGGTTATCGGCAGACGTGAACTGACATCTGATGAATTCGCGACGCTTGCACGCGGGGCGTCCACGTCGTCCGCCTACGGCCGAGCCGGTATCTTTGTACATGGCTACAATTACAGCCATCAGGAAGCGCTGTTCCGGCTGGCGCAGATGGCGGCAGATTCGAAGGTCAAGGAAATGGCCATTCTTTTCGATTGGCCCTCGCAGGCAGAGGTAACGGGATATGTGGCTGACAAGGATTCGGCCGCTTTCGCAAGGGACGACTTTGCGCAGGTCCTGTCAGATCTTTCGGCCGCCGGCGTGCGTCCCACGGTTTTGGCGCACAGCATGGGTGCGTGGCTGGCGGTTGAGTCGATCCGGCAATTGTCGCTGATGGGGAAGAAGAAGGTTGTTCGCTCGATCGATCAGCTCGTACTTGCAGCACCTGACATCGACATCGACCTACTACGCAAGCAGTTGTCGGCCACTGACAGGCTTACTAAGCCGATCGTCATACTGGCGTCGAAGGACGACATTGCACTGGCACTCTCCAAACGGCTCGCAGGATCCGCCGCGACAGCGGGCTCGCTGGATATCGATGATCCAAGGACGCAAGAACTCGCCATAGCGGAAAATCTAGATATCGTCGACATATCAAAGATCCCCTCGCTGAACGGCACCAACCATGATCGGTTTGCATCACTGGCAGCTGTCTATCCGCAGTTAAGACAAGGATTCTCAAATCCTGTAGCAGGAATCGGTGCGGTCGTACTGAATGGAGTGGGCGGCGCGATCTCGGCGCCGTTCAGGCTAGGGGGTGCGATCCTTGCGCAATGACGTATCCTTTGCGGATTCGATCAATGGTATTCACGTTTACACCGACGGTTCATTCGACCCTCTATCCGGTCGGGGAGGCTGGGCTTTTGTGGTCATGGAGAATGGCGCGGAAGTTCACGATGAACACGGTCGCCAAACCGGGACAGGCAACAACGCGTTCGAGGTGCTTGCGATGGTCAAGGCCCTCGCATGGATCGATTCTACTGCGGCAGCCAGAGACGTTGTGCTGTGGACAGACTCTTTTCATGTCATGGATGGTTGCCATCGTTGGCGAAAGATTTGGCGCACGAACGGTTGGAAGCGAATAAATGCCAACGTTCATGCCCGCCGCAGACGCATTCCGGACGCCGATCTTTGGCGGCAACTCGATGCGTTGCTCGAGCGCAATTCGAATGTCCACCTCAAATGGTGCAAGGGACATGCTGCCACTCCCGGCAATGTGAGAGCCGACATTCTGGCGCGGGCCGTTCTGTAGAAACCCGTGGGCTGGTTTCCAGCGGGCCCCTAAGTGTACGACTCCAGCTGACGCAGCAGGAGAATTACGGGTCGGCGGTTCATATCGGCTCAAGACCTAAAGTCGGGACGAAGACCTCGGAAAGCATCTCGATAGGCTCAGTTCTGCGGACGCCAAAAAACATCCTAAATTTATACCGGTTGCAGGCAGACCATACCATTAGACGGCGACCTGAGAGGAAACGCCGGAGGCCAACCGCCGTTGCCGGTCGGCAATCTCCTTCGCCTTCGCGATCTCGGCGTTACTGGGATACTGCTCCACCGCGTCATTGATCACCGTCAAGCATAGATCGTGGCCTGCTCGATCCCCCTCGCCAGCGATCCTGCAATAAGCCAAGGCACCAATCGCCGCCCGCTGCGATTGAGCCTCTTCGATCATGTATCCAGCCTTGCGGTTGGCGTGATATATCGTTGAAGCTGCATATCCCACCCAGCCGCGAATGCCCGCGTGATCCGGGAAAACTTCGCTCAAGGCGGCGATCCTTTCGCATAGATCACCTGCACGAGACAAGCTTTCCGCATTAGCCGAATGCTCGATCGCGTTGCAATAGACCATGGCCACCTGAAGTGCTATAGCATCGTCGCCTGGGAACTCCGCGCGCATGGCATCCATTCGGTGAAGGACATTCTTCACGTGGATCCAGTCCTCTGCCTTGCTTGCAAAATGCGTGAAGTTCACAGCAGCTTTCGCGTGACAAAGTGCGATCTCTTGGTCCGCATGGAATGATGTCCTTAGTTGTTCGATTACCTTGAATAGCCGGTCAATTTGGAGCCAATCGCGATTTTGGCCGCAATGATAAAGAGTATTGACCGCGGCCTTGGCCTCCTGAACCGCTATGTCTCGGTCTCTGGGAAAAGCGCTTCGTAACACCACAATGCGTTTCAACATCGATTCCACATCTATCCAACTCTCTTTGGCGCCGGCGTGATCGACAGCATTTGCAGCTGCGCGAGCTTCTCGCACGGCGATGTTGCTGTCGTCAGGAAATGTGCGGCGCAACGCGTCCATACGATCGAACATGTCACGCTCGCGGGAAATTTCACCAGCTCTGCCTGCTTCGTTGGCGCAATTGAAGGCCGCAACGGCGGCCCGCAAAGCAATTTGTCGGTCGTGCTGAAATTTTGCTTGGAGCCCATCAAGCCGCTTCAACATTGCGTCGACGCGCTCCCAGTTGCGCACGCTTCCGGCATTACAAGCGATATTACTGGTGGCCACGGCATCACGATATGCAAGCTTGACGTCTTCTGAGTACAGTTCGCGATACGAGTCCAGAAGCAACATCAGGGTGTCGATTTCCTCGTCGTCTTCGCTGCGGGTGTGACTAAATGTGAAGTTCGCCGTAAGCGCAGCAAACGCCGTAGCTGCTTCAGCCGTCATTTCTGGGGACGGAATATGAATTTGAAGCTGTCGGCTACGGTCTGGAAAATCTTTCAGGCATTTCAGGCAAAAATTAGCGAAGTTGTCACCGCCGGAACGGAAGGCGGCATCTATCATTTTTTGCTTTATTCCCAGAAGATGAAGAGCCGAGATGCGACTAAGTGCGAAATACTCGCCAAGCAAGTCAGGTTCCAGCGGGGACACTCGATGGAGAGGATCATCTGATCCCATGGCTTGCAGAAGTTCTATGTCTATGTCTTGAGGTAAAATTTCGCCACACAACGGCTTGAGATCAGGGAGATTGAGTGCGGCTCTACTAAGTCCGATCGACATGGTAGCTAACGCCAGGAGGTTTTCGTGCTTTTCGAGCACCGCCGACCCAGCGCTATCGACGGGGCGCCAGCGCGTGTCGCGGTCACGTTTAACAAGGCTTTCGAATATGCCATTCCGATCGAGACTGCTGGCGGCAGCGACTGGATCTTCGCCAGAGGTCGCAGCAGACACCATAACCTGTGCAACAGCCGCAGCAAAAAGTGCTCGCGGTTTCGGCGCTTCTTGACCATGAGTTACACCGCGCGGATCGATCGCTGATGCGGCCAGGAAGAGCGTGTCGTCATCAGGTGGTTCGATTGAAGCAACGGTGAACCGTTCTTTCATGATATCGATTAGCGCGTCGCGCGAGAGGTGCTTCAGCGCCACGGGTGATGGCTTGAACATATGATCGCGAACCGCCTGGCTTTCCGAATTCTCCGGCAGCATTTGGCGATGCCACTCCCCAGTCGCGTCCCTCTCCAGCATGAGAACGCGTACGGGAAGGTCAAAGGTTCGCCAGTCGCGGTTGAGGCTGGACAGAAATGCTCCGACGAGCTCGGGCTTCTGTGCTGGATAATCTATGACGAATAGGGTAGGTCGGCGCGGTCGCCAATCGAATTGACCATCTACCATCACCTTTAGTTCGCGTAGCGAGAGCTTTCCGGCATGCCAAGGGCCGTCCGAAAGCTTCTTGCAGAATTCTAGCGCGAGCCGGCTTTTTCCCTCACCTCCGGGACCAGTAATAAACATCCAGCGGAAACGATTGATGTGTGGCTCAGGATAGATAGCCTCAAGGAAACTTGAGAGAATTTCGAGCTCTGCGTCTCGACCGTGAAAGCCATATAGTCCACTATTGTACCGAAGCTGTTCGGAGGCCGACAGTCTTTTTGAGTTACATTCCCAATTGCCCTCCATACCTGCAACAAGAAGATCAGGCTTGGTCATATCGCGAAGAAGGTTTTCAAGCTTGTCCATGATTTCGTCGGCAAGGCCAGCGACGGTTTCATCAAGATCCTCAAGTTTTCCGCGATTATGCAGTGCGATAACGGCGTCCAAATCGGCCTTGGCGTAAGACCGCGCAGTTTCGCTATCGACCTCGTCGAGTTCCGCTAGCAGCAGTTCCTTCAGTTCGCTCTTTTCTTTAGCACGAAGCTGCGCCGCGGCAAGCTTTTCGAGCACGGAGACTAGAAGCGGATAATCCTCGACGAGACTGAGCAAAGTTGTTTTGATCTTATCGGATGCGTATTTCTGACCCGCCGCGACGGCCAGCTTCATGCCGTAGAGAAGAACGTGCGCGCTCCACCCGGGCAGGCCGGCATCGTTGCGAAGCGCGTGCAGCACTGCAGCTTTGATGTCGCTATTTTCGAGAAGGCTGACTAGCCCTTTCTCAAGAACTTGCGACACAATCTCGTTGGGGTCGCTTCCGCCCGTTCCACTATTGCCGCCCTTCCCATCGCCATCGCCCGCCATTTTAGCCCCCGCCATCATGTCGTCACATCGGGATGATGCCGGGGGAAAAAAGTGTTTGCAAGATGTCCAGCGGGAGTAACGGTTCGCCGTCGCACGGACGGGAGGCTGGACGCATATGCTACTTTGTCTGCTCGTCGTCGGTCCGACTCCTTTACAAGAGCGGAGACGAGGACGCCTGGCTTAGATTCAACATCGTCTAGGCACCAGCGAAGAGCGTCTCATTCGGTTTTACGAAGCTTCCCATCGAGAGAGCTACGATTATCCCGCCGTCATCGTCGGAGTACAGCCTCGCGCTGCTTGAGAGCGTTCGGCTGATGTTGCGGCAGGTCATGGAAATCTGACAGGCGATCCTTAGCGGTCGATTTTTTCCAATCTCGGCCCCGGAAATGCATCACCGTTTCTTCAGGTGCGCAAGATTTTCGTCAATGGATCGAACGGCTGATCGCGCATCCGACAAACAAGCCCTATCTCCTGAACCTGCGCGGACGGGTGGCAGAGGGCGACCCGCAAGCAGACCGGAGGACCGTTGCCGCTCAGCACGAGGCTTGCCCTCAATGGCGCGGGCTATATGATCTTGAATATTGCCGTTTGCCCGATTTGGCTGCACTCTTGCGCTCAATGTCTCTGAGGGGGGATTTATGGAGTTCAGAAGTTTTTTGCCTGCACTGGCGACAGTTTTCTTATGTTCCTGCACAACCGCAGATTTGGTCCCAAGTACGAGTGACCGCCCAGTCCCCCTCGACGCGATCCTGAACCAAATGAAATGCGAGATGGCTCTCGCCTTCACGCAGGTCGATCCCAAAAAGCTTGATCTGACCGGCTGGTACATTGACGGTAAGCTTACCGCCAAGATCATAACTTCAAGCGATTCATCCGCAGGCGTAAACACGCCTGAACTTGTTCCGCTGGGATCAGGGGTGAGCGCCGGATTCAAGATGGGTGGCGGAGTGATTGTATCGCGAACGTTGAATCAAGTCAGCGACTTCATTGTTTCTCCGTACGCTCACAATACCGATATCTGCAACGCACCCCGTGCAGCTGGCGTGCGAAACGTAAACGGATTGGGCATTTATGCGTGGCTCCACAACCTGACCTGGACGGCGTCCGGAGATCCAAAAATCGCTTTGTCGAATTTGGGTTATACACTCGATTTTGGCGTCAAGCGGACGGGGAATGCCGGCCTAGACGTTGCTGTCATTGGAATCAAAGCTTCGGCATCCACCAATGTTTCGCGTGACGATACAAACCAGCTGGTGCTTAACTTCTCACCGGGAGAGGCCTCGGTCAAAGGTGCGAAGGAACAGCTGCGGAGAAATCCGAGCCCCAACAAGTTCGATGTACGCGGCGCTGTATTCACGCCCTTCAACCTGAAAGTTCCGGGGGTCGGGGCTATACTGAACGATGACACCTTGCTGGAACTCCAGCAAAAGAGAGTATTGAAAGAGTCTGATTGAGACGAGACTCTGGCATAACGCGCGCGTTCACTCGCCTTGATGGAAATGGCAAGGATTCACGCGGCAACGCATCGACCCACATTCACGGCTTAAATCGACTTGGGCTCGCAGTAACGCACGCGAATCCTCCGGCAACTTGAGTTAACAGCCCGTGGTCTCCCTCGCCCCAATAGGAGACAATGAAGGTAAGCGCGATCTTCCATGTACATTGAACCGCAGGGCCGCCGCCGATTCTGCATTCTCGCGGCTGACGCTTGTGAATGTGATCGACGACAGCTGGGTCATAACGAGAACCTGCGCAATCTCGCGGATGATGTTTGGCCAGAAGAACTGTTCGCCGCCGAAGTCAGCTGTCAGTCTGGTCCGCGATCTGGCTGCCATGCGTTCGTTGCAACCATCGCCCTTTGATGCCTGCGACCAAGCTAATGCCCCTGTGAGACCCCAGTCGCTCGTTCGCTGCAAGACCAACGACTATTCCGTGCCGGTAGCCTTCGGTCATCAGGACGTCTGAGCCGGAAACTCCATTCTTCCAGAGCCTCAAAGGTCTCAAATCATTCGATGACGGACAGCTGGGCCTTACAGCGGCCAAGACGCTCCACTTAAAATAAGTGATATTCTTGGCCTGCTGCCCAAATCAACGCGACAAAGATAAATAGAATAAAAAGGGGAATAATCCGTTTTGACAGATACGCAATGTCGGACGCGCTAAAATCCGACACCTGGGTTTTTGTGCCAAAAAATGGATGCGCCACATAAAAGATTATGAAAATAATCATGAGCATTACAAAAAAAAGGCTGTTTCCCACCATCGGCCCTTACCTCAGTTGTAAAATTTGCTACCATTCCGAGTGTTAGCCTAATTTGGAAGTCTCACGCTATAGCTGCATAATTATTTAGTTCACGGAGCTGCAATGGACAATCCTCCCATCGGATCAGGTTATTACTTCCAGTTTTTTACTTTTGGCGTGTCTGCTGGCGTAGGAACAGATGGAAAGCCAGCTGCTTCCGTATACACTCAAGTGGGAGCCGGTGTCGGGGCGGCAGGCGGATGGTCATATGGCGGTTCTGGAGCCGCACCTTATGCGGCCGTGGGAGCGGCAACTATTTCGGGGGCTCCTGGCCTTGCCGCCTCTATCTTATACGACTTTCCTAGCGGGCACACCTATTTCAGCTTTGGAGGAGGAATAGGTGATTTCTTTGAAGGTGGTGGATACTGGGAATTTCCTGACTGGCCGTCCTTCAAGGATTGGTTCGAGGACAATTTTCCAGATGCACCTAGCCTTCCAGGCGGTCCTCCTTCTGGTGGAGATGGTTCACCTGGAACCGGCTTCGCTATTCCATTGCCTCCAGATGGTTTGCCAGATTCTCCTCCGTTGCCTAGAGACCCTGTGATCTTTGATCTTACAGGTGCCGGCATACAGCTCACAGAGGTTGCGCAGTCCGGCGCATTCTTTGACTTTGGAGGAGATGGATTCGCTGAGCGGACAGGTTGGATCGGACCACATCAAGGTATTTTGGTCACTGATCCCGGTGAGGGGCCGATAACCACACAATTTATCGTAGGTGCAAGCGAGGGAAATGGTTTCGAAGCACTGGGAACTTATGACTCGAATGGTGATGGATTTATTAGTGCTGCCGACGATGACTTTGGCGACTTTCGCCTGTGGATTGATACTGATGGCGACGGAGTTTTGGATGCTGGAGAGCTTCACTCTCTAAGCGATTTGGGCGTAACCAAGATCAGTCTGAATGCGACCTCATCGGGAACGGTGAAGGCTGGCAATGCGGTCATTGCAACATCGACGTTCACAATGATCGATCCGATCTCGGGTGTTGAAGTGGAGAGAGAAACCGCCCAGGTTAATTTTTCCACCGATGTTCAGATCACGCGCCCTGAACTCCCCGACGGCTTCACATATGAGGGGATATCCATTGCTCTGCCGCAGCTCGCCGGCTACGGATACTTGTACGATTTCAGAGTGGCCACCTCGCTGAATACCGATTTGGCTTTGGCGGCCAAGGCGCTGGTGTTAGACAGCGCTACACTCAGCGGCGCGGATTTCCGTGTAGCGTTCGAAGAGTTGGTGCAGCAGTGGGCAGGCGTGGGCGAAGTGGCGGAAGGAAGTGCCGGTTCTTCGATCGATGCGCGTCATTTGGCAACTGTTTATAAATACTACGGTGTCGATCCCGCCGGGAATACGGCCTATCCCGCTGCTCCTGGTGGAACGCTCGCTGCTCAGTACGAAGCCATCTACCAAGATATAATATCAGCTCTTCAAACCCGCTTTGTGTCGCAAGTTCCCGCTGCGCTTTGGGCATTGGGTGAAGAATTGGAGGATATAAACTCTAATCCGTATCTTCCCTTTGTGCTTCTTCAATATAGCGCCGCAGACGATCGGTTCCACGAAGACTTTCCTGGACTGGTCTATGCTTTAAACAGCCATGCGCCAGACGATGCTGTTGCCGCCCCCGGATACTGGGAAAAGATCACGCCACTGCTCCAAGGCCTAGCGGTCGACTTATACGGAGCGGATACCGCAAATTTCGCTGGTAACTTCGCCTTGTTGGCGAACCAGAGTGGCTATCCTGTCGAGGTGATTTCTCAGGTCGTCTCGGATGTGCTGCCTGGGATGGACATAACTTATACAAGCCCCGGCCTCGGACTTGTTGGAAATAATGCTGAGAACCTTCTTATTGGTTCTTCAGGCGATGATCCTTTCATAAACGGCGGAGGCGGCGGCGATATTATAATAGGTGGCCGCGGCGAAGACATCCTCGATGGCAACGGAGGCAACGATACCTACGTTTATGCCCGAGGCGACGGCAACGACACGATTACCGAAGATGCCGATAACGGCACCGCTGATACCCTGAGCTTTACCGATATCAACCCAGATGATGTGACGCTGTTGCGCAACGGCCGGGATGTGACCATCGTTGTCGCCGAGAGCGCACCGGGAGCCGGTGACGGTGGTTCGGTTCTGATCAAGAACACGCTCGACGACTACTGGGGCCGGGGTGTCGATCGGGTCACCTTTGCCGATGGTACGGTCTGGACCATCGCACAGATCAGGACGATGGTGATCGATCAGGCTGGCACGGCCGGCAACGACACGATCACCGGCAGCAACGTTGCGGATG